>Ga0302320_10000381_pt1 | contig 104089 bp, 81 predicted proteins | sample Bog_T0_3_FD_202130 | JGI IMG/M metagenome (GOLD analysis project Ga0302320, IMG submission 202130) | Peat permafrost microbial communities from Stordalen Mire near Abisko, Sweden - Bog_T0_3 | ecosystem: Environmental > Terrestrial > Soil > Wetlands > Peat | place: Sweden: Abisko, Stordalen... | reverse complement strand
TCCCACGGCTTACCGATCCCCAAAAGCTTCCCGTAATGCGCCACGGCCGTCTCCTCGCTTGATGGTTTTTCCATCATCACAGCCTGCATTACTCATCCCTCCTTGCCATTAAGAAACCGGAAGAACCTTTTTTTTGGATGGTCTGCGCCAAAGAATAGCCACGGGCTATTCGCCCTTCGCAAAAAGATGTAGAAATGCCGATTGCAGGTGAGAAACGGCCCCCACTTCGTAAGCACGGATACGTAGCTCCGCCGTACGCGAGGACTCAGTTAGCCCTGGTTCTTCGCGGATTTTAGTGGGCTCCCGATCCAATGTTGCTCTTTAAACACAATACCCTTTCATAGTCCGATCCATGCACCCCCCCTCATCTGATGCTCCGAGCCCTACCGAATCGCATCATCCCGTCGATACAGACTACGATGCATACGAAGGCATTGACTTGCGCGAGGTGTTTGCACGGCTTTGCCGCGGGCTAGCACCGACTCTCGGGTTTGCTGCATTGGGTCTGGCTATCGGCGCCGCCATTTATCTCGTGGCCAGTCCTTTCACGTCAGCCACGACTTCGATGCGGGTGATCTTCGCTTTCAGCGGCTATGGGAAAGGGGAATATCCTGACCACTCCAAGTTCCAGTCGGATGACATGCGGGCACCGGATATTATAGTCGAGGCCCTGAAGCAACAGGCACTGGAAACGACCGAGGACTTTCAGAGCAAGGTGCGGGCAGCGTTGACCATCGAGGGCCTAATCCCGCCCAATGTCATCAAGGAGCGCGACCGACTTCGAGCCTCCGGACAGACACCCGCCCCCTACCTTCCCGACGAATACCTCGTAACGCTGACGCTGCCGCGCAAGTTCCCGCTCAGCAACCGGCAGCGCGAGTTGCTGTTGAATGGAATCGTCAACGCGTACCAGGAAAAATTCCAGCGCAACTATGCCGAGATTCCCCCAAGTTTCGGTAATGCGTTCGAGTCCCTGCATGAGGCCGACCTTTACGAATATGAGGTGATCCTCAACATGGAGCTCCAGAACCTCACGGCTTACCTCAATCAACAGCTCGATCAGGCCAAGACGTTCCGCTCCCCTACGACCAATCTGTCCTTCAGCGATCTGCTCACGCAGACGGAGCTCTTTTCACGAATCCGACTGAACGAGACCTTGGGATTGATCCGCCAGGGTGGTTTGTCCCACAACCGCGCAATTGCCATGATGAAAATGGACTACTACCTGCGCACGCTCCAGGACCAGGAGCAGAAGGCCAGTGAAGAAGAAAAGGTCATCGATGACCTGCTGGCCAAGTCGCAGGAGCGATCCGAGAATTACGTACTGGGAATCAAATCCCAGGCAACCCAACAGCGCCCCGAGTCACCAATCCTCGATCAAGGATTAATTGACTCTCTGCTCGCGAATGATGCCTCCAACTTCCTCGTTCGCCAGGCGCTTTCAGCCGGATTGAACGTCAAACGAATCCAGGCGGAAAAGGTGCAACTGCTCGAGCGGCGCAAGGACATGGAGGTGTTTTTAAATGACAACTCCCAAAATCAGTCGGCCATCATCGCAAAGGTGGAGGAATCACTCAATGAGTTGGGGGCGGCCTACAAGGAATTGGTCTCGAAGATTCGCAAGACACACGCAGATTTCGCCAAGCAGCAGTTTGCCGATGTGATCCGGATCAGCATGCAGCCTGCGACGGACAGCAAATACAGACCAGTGGCCGTGGCGGGCGCTATCGGCGGACTAATCGGTCTTGCGCTGGGCATAGGACTAAGTCTCCTAGGAGTCTACGTTGGCTCCAATAGAGTGTGAATGTTGACCTTTATCCCGTCGGCTGAAGTGGCTTGAAGGAATCCTGAATTCGGCACACGTCGGGAATCGGCTTTACGAGATTTATTTGTCGGAAAGAGAAATAACGCGATTTTGAAACCCATGCTGGTTACGGATTTCTCCAGCGATCTCCTTTGCAAAAGAAACGGAGCAAATGAGGATGCTTTCCTTCCGTCCGACTATCTGCCCCGGCCCCAGAATGGGTCGGTGGGACAGCACTTGACCCTGAAGGTGTGGATTTGAGTCCACGAATCCTGTGATATTTGCCTCGGCAAAACTCGTTGTTGCCAGCAGACGCCGCGCAAGTGTCCCGGCTCCCCAGACGAGAATCGGCTCTTGGCTCCGTCGTAACGAATCGATCACGGTTTGTATCTTCCGGTCGCCCTCCCTGGAACAGGCAAGATAACGGTCAAAGGCAGGCTCTGTTCTCTCGTCAAACAGCGGGAGCGTTGGAGTAGCTCTAGGTTCAAATAAGCCACTCACAATCGGCTCAAAGACATCCTCCCGCCATTCCACGGACCAAATCCAAGAATGAGCTTTGGCCATGCCGCATTCCGACATTAGCCGCTCAAGCGAGCTGATTGAAAAGAAATTCACGTGTTCAATGCTGAACTGTTGGTAGGGCGCGTTTGCGCAGCTAGCAAAACCCTCGACGTCGGGAACCGCGCAATAGATGTGACCTCCTTGTGTTAGAAGCCGTGATGCGACTCTGACCGCATCTTTGACCTCCCGGAGATGCTCAAGGACTCCGAGCATTAAAATCAGGTCAAAGCGTTCCTCCCAATCGGTCAATTGGGACAGCGTCGAGACCAAGACATTCACACCATACAATCGTCCAGCCGCCTCTGCACAGGCTGGAGAAGGATCGACGCCCATCACGTTTTCAAAGCCGCTCTTCTTGAATACCGACAATAAGCCACCCGTTGCACATCCGATATCAAGGATCCGCGCATTTGGTGACTTGAAATAGTGAGCAATTTGTCCGACAGTTGCCTCAAATCGCTTGAGATCCCATGATGACTCGGCCCCATCCGCGTGATCATAAGTGTATTTCGACTGTTCAGCGTAATACCGATCCAAGTCGGCCTGTGAAGGAATTCCATCTGCAAATCCCGCTCCGCATTTCGTGCATACGACCACGTTGTAGCCGTTGCCCATCGGCCCGTCCATGAAGCGTTGCCGGTGAATGAGCCGCCGTCCAAGACCGTCGCAAATAGGACAGGGCCTTAAACTTGAGTCGTTCATTGTGGATGCGGGCAGCACTCGGGCAGTTCGGCGTAGGCCACAAGCTCGAATCCATTCCGCGCATGGGCGCGCAGGTACGGTAGCACCTCTTTAAGAAATAGGGGTATAGTCCACAGATCCTCCGGCTTATGGTAGACGCACACCGCAACAATGGGCTGCACGCGTTTCAGCATCTCCACGCCGCCTTCGAGCGCTGCGAGTTCGTCCCCTTCGACGTCGAGCTTAACGAATGTCGGAATCTCGCCCGCCGTAAGCTCATCCAGCGTCATCACTGATAGCTCCAACGCGCCGGCGTCCGACCGGGATGACGCCATCGTCCCTCTCCCGTCAAAGCGGGCGGAGCCCGGAACGCGGCCCAGCAACGATTCGTAAACCTGAGTCCCCTGGTTGCTCAAGGAGCGCAGGATCGCGGCATTTGCAGGATCCGGTTCGATTGCGAGGGTCCTGGCAAACTGCCACGGGGCAGCCCGCAGGGTATCGCCGTCGAACGCGCCGCCGTCTACGAATACTTCTTCCGGGTTCGGGCGAAGGATGTCCCGTGGGAAATACTGGTTGGGTGCTGGGGAGATGGTTTCCTTGAAGTCTGCCCGCAGGCGCCACGCGAGTGCCTGTCTATACGTCTCCCGGGAAATGTGGTCGCACCACAGTTCCTCAACCTTCTCCAATTCCCGGGCGTGCTCCAGCAATCGGGATGGCAGGTCCGAGCCGAAATGGGGAAGGACTCCTTCAAACTTCCATCCAAAGGGCAGGAAGTTCGTGGTCTTTTTGCATCCCAGCAACGCAAGCTCCCGCAAGCGAGACCCAATGCCCCCTCCTTGAGGAAGGAATGTTGTAACGACGAAAAGAGCATCGTCGTCCCAGCGGCCCGCAGCAGCCGCCGGCGAGAATACCAGGGTGCCGTCCACCTTGGTCCCATCGAGTCGTGGGTCATTGTCGGCGAAGGCCAAAGGCTCAATCCCGTGTCGGCGAAGCGCGGCAGCAACCTTTCGGCCTAGCCGACCGGCTCCGAAGAGGACGAAGTTTTTCCCCGATTCCACTGCGAGCCCGTCGAAGGCAGAATTCTCCCGTGTTCGTGCCGAATCGACGGTTTCCGAAAGGAGTTCGCTTGTCGTCATCAAAGGGACGGGGTCATCCCGCCATGATCGCATCGAGTTCCTTGCGATCGAGGAAAGGCCAGAGATCTTCCATGGGCACGGTGACCATCCGGCCGTCAGGCTGCTGTTTTGACGACACTTTGGGTTGGGTGAACTGATTGGGTGCCATCAGGACGTCGCATACGACCGGGCCCGGTAGGGAGAGAATTCCAGCCACTTTGTCACGAAGGCTGTCTTGTGAATCGATCCGGCGGTAGGCAATCCCGCAGGATTCAGCCGTCTTCTGTAGATCCGGAAATGTCAGCCCGGAGGCGGCGTCGCAGGCCATGAACCTACCCTCAAAGTAGTTGAGTTGCGTTGCGCGGATCGAGCCGTAGCCGCCGTTGTTGAGGATAAAGAACTTAATCGGCAGGTTAAGCCGGGAGATGATCGCCAACTCCTGGGCATTCATCGGGAATCCTCCATCGCCGTCAATGCAGACAGTCCTATGGTTGCCTGATGCCAGACACGCGCCGAGGGCAGCCGATACGCCGAAGCCCATGGCTCCTAGGCCATGGGTGTTAATGAATCGCATGCCCTTGGACACGGGGACCGCCTGTGAGGTCACTTCGCTGCATGCCCCAGAGCTGCCCGGGACAAGGACCTCACCAGCGCCCATGAGGCGGCCGATGGCTTCGACGAGGACGTAATTATGAACGCCAGAAGGGACCGACCGGTACGAGTCCAGCACGATCGGATAAGCGGCCTTCCAAGAGGTGCAGCACGCGCGCCATTCGCTCCAGTCGGAGAAACGGCGCCCTTTGCAACAAGAGGTTAATGCCGCCAGGAACTCACCTGCATCCGCTGCCAGGGGCACTGCGATCTCCATCTGCAGCTTTGCGATTTCGGCTGGATCAATGTCGACGACTACCTTGTTAGCCCGCGGTGCGAAATTTGCGTGATTATAGGCCGTCTGGCCATAATCCAGTCGTGCGCCTATGCTTATGAAGAGGTCGCTGGTCTGCTGTGCGAAGTTAGCCGCACGCTGCCCAACGGCGCCAGGCCGGCCCACATAGAGCGGATGGTCATCCGGCAGGAAATCGAGCGCCTTCCATGTCGTGAGAATCGGAATTCCAATCGATTCGGCCCATTTGAGAAAGAGTTCGATGGCCCCAGCATGCCTGATCCCGTTTCCTGCTAGGACCACGGGGCGCCGGGAAGTTGCGAGCAGTTCCAGCGTTTTCAGTGCTGCAGACTTGATCCGGGCATTGGCGCTCGAATCTTGCGGCGGCGGCCGAAAACCATCGAGGCCCACCGGATCAATATCAGTCGCCTGCACATCCAAAGGAATATCTACCCATACCGGGCCCTTTCTGCCATGGGTGGCATTCCACACCGCCTCCTCCATGCAATAGCGAATCTGGCCCGGATCAGTTACGGTAACTGAGTACTTCGTGATCGGCTTAACCATCCGGACGATGTCTATCTCCTGGAACCCGATTTGGCGGACTCCCCTGTTCCCAACCAAATCCGACCGCTTGACCTGTCCCGAAACGACCAGCATCGGGGTCGATTCAAGCCATGCGCCCGCCACGCCGGTTAACGCATTGGTGCCACCTGGGCCGCTCGTGACCATTGCCACTCCCAGACCGGCCCATTGTCCGTACGCCTCCGCAGCGATCGCGCATGCCTGCTCGTGCAAATTGCAGACATAAGTCAGCTTCCGGCACTTCCCGAGAGAGTCATTCAGATGCATCGCACCACCTCCGGGAAGCATGAACACATGGCGGACACCCAGCTGGGCGATGAAATCGACGACGTAGTCGGATAACTTCATACGAATTAAGGGTGGGCGCCTGCCTTGCGCAGCGATCCGAGTGTGGCTTGGTCCTGGGAAAGCTCGGTCGTATTGTTCTGCAGCACTTGCTGCAGTTGCGCTAACAACGCTTGGTGCTCTCGCACGGTCTTGCGTGCCAGTTCCGTTTGCGGTTCAGGCCCGAAAGTCGAAAAGACGAGCGCCAAGGAAATGACGAAAGAAAGAGCGGCACAGGCGATCGCCTGGTCACGCTGCGCGCGGGCATTGCCCAACTCCGAATCAGTGTCGTTCATGGGTGAGGGACCGTATCTCCGATTGAGTCTGCAGGATCTGCGCCTGGACCCCCCTTATCTGGTTCTGGGTGTTCTCGATCTGCCCTTGGAGGGCAAGCAGCGCATCATTCGCCGACTTTAGCCGTTTTCGGCGGTCAAGGGCGTGGGGAAGACAGATTGCCATGCCGACTGCGATAATTACGACCGCGGCTACGGCTGCCAGATTGCGTTGCTTCTTCAAGCGTCGAAGATCGCTTTGTGGGTCCATTCGTGCTCAGTCCATCCAGTTCGTGACGTAGGTCTTGCGCTGGTCGTTTCGGCCGATCACTGGGTCAGTGTATCCCGAGTCGTCCTTGATGTGGGTTGATGAGATCTCCTCGATGACGGCCCCAACAGAGCTGCGAAACTCGTGCTTCACGCCTCGCGGGATGACGATGACATCGTTCTTTGTGCAGCGGCGACGTTCACCACCAAGGACGAGATCGATCTCCCCGTGCAGCATGTGGAAGGTCTCATCCTTCGCCATGTGCCAATGCTCGGGGTGCCGTTGCCCGGGAAGCATCAGGACGAGCCGCTTGCAGTATTCCCGGTTGATGACGGTGATCATCGCCGAGCCTGTTTCTCTGAATCTCTCAATGCCGTAGTGGTGGGATATCTCCAGCTCAAGTTGTGTGGGCACGGCGGCTCCCGAGACCTTCAGGAGTGCTTTGACGTCACGGATGATGCCATGGACAAGGCTTCGTGTGTCAGTGAATGAGACTCCGGTATGAAGGATGGCCTCATTCGGCGCAAAATTACGCAGTGCCTTGTATTCCGTGTACTTGGAAAGATCATTTGCGGTGAGCTGGCCGGGCCCGGCTGGGATTGCGAAGAAGATATCGTCACTTCCGATTACCGTGCCTGTCGCTACCGTGCGCTTGGCAAACACGCCGCGCCGAAGCTCTGAAAGGGTGTTTCGTTCGCTCTGGGAAGATTCATACCTGCGTTCCTCGACCCCGACCATGGTCACGGCCCGGCGCGCTGCCTCGAGCCATCTGCGCACTTGCGCGGGATTGGCGGAATAGGCGTTCAGGGGGTGCCGCTCGGTCGGAACACCGACATGCTTCTCCAAGAACGTTGCCCCTTTAGCGATCGCCATCATCACCGCATCGAGTTCGTCGGGGTCTTCGTGCGTTGAATACCCCACGTCGACATTGCTGTAGCGTCGCCTCAGGAGGTCTATCTGGTTCAGCTGCAGGCTGTCACCGGGAGTCGGATACTCCCCGACACAGTGCATCACGGCCACCTGCCTGTCCCGGTGCTGGTAGAAACTGACGACCCTGTCGATATCCTCCAGCGATTCACCCGCTGTGGAAAGGATCAGGGGAAGACCTGTGGCGGCTATCTTCTCAGCAAGCGGCCAGTCGGTAAGGCTGCAGCTCCCAACCTTCAGGTAGTCGAACCCATGCTCCACCACCTTGTCCACCGAAGGCTCATCGAAGGGCGTGCAGACCGCTAGGAAGCCGTGCCCGACGATAGCGTCCTTAAGCCGGCGGTAGTCCTCCCAGCTAAGTGCCGTCTCGGTGAACCTCTTGATGAACTTAAGGTCATTTCGTCCGCGAAAGTCGGGATGAATGAGCCCGGGTAGGCTGCGGTACTGTAGCTTGACGGCAAAACGAAAGTCGAAACCGCTGCCCGCCTCCTTCAATTCTCGGATGATCCGAATACCATGGGAAACGTCTCCCATATGGTTATTCGCCATCTCGAAGATGAACAGGTGTTTCGCCGGCATGTGTTGTGAGACTTGGCGGGACTCGAAAAGCGTCAATCCTTCACCGCGGCCCGGTGCCATGCCGCCGTCCTCTGGACCATTTCCTGCAGGTTGAAATTCTCCCTGAGTCCAAGCTCGTCCCGGGCGCGCTTGGTCGAGGGGACATAGCGATCGAGCGTCCCGTCCGCCTTTGGTTCCTGAAGTACCTCAATTCCTCTGGCACCGAGTTCATGAGCCATGATTTCAGCCAAATGGCGCAGGCTTACAGGATATTCTGATCCCACGTTGTACGCCCGCCCCGGAGTCCCCCTAAGGAGAAGCGTCCAGAGCCAGATAGCCAAGTCTGCGGCATAGAGATACGAGCGTATAGGCGTGCCATCGCCCTTTATCACGATTGGGCCGCCAGCCAGAGCGTCCCTCAGGAAGTTGCCGAATGCAAATTTGGAGCCCGTTGGAAGACCGGGCCCGGCAAAGGTGAAACAGCGCGCAATCACGGCTCCCAACCCGTTGCGCTGTGCATACTTGACGCACAGAAGCTCCGCCTGGCGCTTTGCCTCCCCAGGCAACACATAAACGGATGCGCTGCCTCTTGGATCGTATTTCCCTTCATATGCTTCCGAAATACGCTCCAGCTCAGGGGGCTGCGGTCCGTAGATCGCCCCCGAGCTCGTAAACAGGAAGCGCCGGGCACCGGTATGTTCGGCCACTTCAAGAACACGCCGGGTCCCGTCAGTGATGACGGCAAGGGCGGCCTGCGGATCCCGCTGCGTCGCCTGCATATCCGCCTCGGTCGCAAGGTGGATCACCATATCGAACCTCTCCCCATCCAAGGCTTCCGGCATCAGGGTCGTAACCGAGCCCCTGATCCACCTCAGGCCAGAGCCCGCCAGATGCGGTGCCGCGTCCAGGAATGAATCCGGGTTGCGGGAAAGCGCGACGAGGCGGACGCCCAGGCGGTACCGCTCGTCGGCCGAAAGGAGGCTTTCGATGAGCCAGCGCCCGAAGAATCCGGTCGCGCCGGTGATGAAGATCCGGGCATCCCTCAATTCCGGCCAAAGTGCGACGGCTCCCAGCCGGACGTGATTAAGGTCGTCGGGAGGAAGCGGCCTCTGATGGCTCATGCAGTCCAGGGGGCCTTGCCGGACTCCCAGAGGCGGTTCAGCAGGGTAAACTCCTGGTAGGTGTCCATCGGCTGCCAGAATCCCTCGTGCCGGTAGGCTGCGAGCTTCCCTTCGGAGGCAAGGCGGCGAAGGGGCCCTTCCTCAAGCATGGTCATGGGACTGTCGGGCAGGTAGTCGAAGAGCTCCGGCTCGCAGACCATGAAGCCCCCGTTGATGTAGCCGGTCTCCGTTTGGGCCTTCTCATTAAACGACTCCACGCGCCCATCCGGGCGAAGGCGAATCTCGCCAAACCGCCCCGGGGGATGCACGGCCGTCAGCGTGCAGACGGAGCCCGACTTGCGGTGGAAGGTCAGGAGCTTCTTTAGGTCGATGTTGCCGACGCCGTCGCCGTAGGTGAGGAAGAACGGCCCAATACCAACGTGGGCGCGCACGGACCTCACCCGCCACGCCGTCAGGGAATCGAGCCCGGTGTCGATTAGGGACACCGTCCAGTCGACGGCATCGTCCGGGTCCTGAAACCTTGGAGCTTCGGGGCGGTTGAGCGAGACCGTCACATCGTGCGAGTTCCAGCGGTAGTTCCTGAAGTAATCCTTGATGAGGTCGCCCTTGTAGCCGAGGCAGAGCACGAAGTCCTTGTGCCCATAGAGGGCGTACCGCTGCATGATGTGCCAGAGGATAGGCCGGTTGCCTATGGGCAGCATCGGCTTCGGGCGGTATTCGGTCTCCTCGCGAAGGCGGGTTCCTTTTCCGCCGCAGAGAATGACAGTCTTCATGAGGTCTTGGGGCGTTTCCGAGCGGGCTTGATGCAGAAGTCGCCGATCACCCAGATCACATAGTCAAGCATCTCGGGCGTCAAACCGGGATAAACGCCGACAAAGAGCGCCGAACGCATCAGGCGATCGGCGCCTTCTAGATTCCCGACGACTCTCAATGCATTGGGATTGTCACTGCGAAGCTGGACGAATGCCGGCTGCCGCACCAGGTTGCCCCCAAAGAGCCGCCGGTTGCCTATCTTGTGGGCATCGAGATGGCGTGAGAGCTCGACCGCCGTGAACGGGGCGCCATCGCGCACGAGGAGCATGAAGCCGAACCAGGAGGGTACGCTTCCCGGCGTAGCCTCCATGAATTCAAGGAAATCGGACAGATGGGCCAGTCCGGCGCGCAGGCGCTCCCAGTTGCGCCGGCGGGCCTCGACAAAGCCTTGAAGCCTCTTCAGCTGCTCGCGGCCGATGGCTGCCTGGATGTCCAGCGGCTTCAGATTATAGCCGAGGTGGCTATAGGTGTACTTGTGGTCGTAACCCTCCGGCAGCTCTCCCAGTTGCCAGCCGAACCGCTTGCCGCAGGTGTTCTCGTGCCCGCTGGCGCACCAGCAGTCCCTGCCCCAGTCCCGGAAACTCTCGAGAATGACCTTGAAGCGCATGTCACGCGTGATGTTCACGGCCCCGCCCTCCCCTGTCGTGATATGATGCGCCGGATAGAATGACTGGGTCGACAGGTCGCCAAAGGTCCCGGTCAAATGCGGGGCCTTGCCGGGCATCGTGTAGAGGCTCCCGAGGGCGTCGCAGTTGTCCTCAATCAGCCAGAGGTCATTTGCCCTGCAGAATTTCACGACCGAAGCCAGGTCGAAGGGATTGCCCAGGGCGTGCGCCAGTACCACGGCTTTTGTGCGCCCGGGAGCATAGGCCTCCTCGATTTTTGAACAGTCCGCGTTTCCTGTCACGGGGTTGCTGTCGATGAAGACCGGGACGGCGCCGTTCTGCACGATCGGGGCAGCCGTGGTTGGAAACCCGGAGGCGCAGGTAATCACCTCATCGCCCGGACGAAGGCGTCTCTCAGTGGGCAATTTCGAAGACGTAAGCGAACTTACTGCGAGCAGGTTCGCTGACGACCCAGAATTTGTCAGGATGGAGCGCTTGACGCCGATTGCCGCGGCCAGCTCCTTCTCAAAGGCGTCCCCCTGCGGTCCCAGAGTCAGCCAGAAATCGAGCGTGGTGCGCACCGCGGCGGCAACCTCGTTGCCCGTGAATACACGACTGGCATAGGGCACAGGCGTCTTGCCTGGCTCGAAAGGCTCGGGGTCCGCGCCTGCCGGTCCGTTTGCCGCGTGGGCGCGCGCCGAATAGGCCCGTACCAACCTCTCAATTTCGTCCGCCAAGTCGCTGAGGCTGTTGGGATCGCTCATTTTCTAACTGGAGGTGTATTCCGCAAGCTGCCGAAGCGTCTTCTCAAGCGCCCGGGAGGGGGACGACGCGTACTGGTACCACGAGACGGTATGATCCAACGCCTGGGCGAACTTCCACCTGGGCCGCCAGCCAAGCAGCCGATGAGCCTTCTTGGCATCGAGACGAAGGACACCTGTTTCCGGCGGGTCGCGCCTTTTCTGTACCTTTCGCCATCTCCCGGGCCAGCGCTTCAGCACTTCCGCCACAACCTCGCGAACGGAATGGTGGTCGGCTGCAGCCGGCCCAAAATTGAATGCGCCCGAGAGTTCAGACAGTTTTCCTATTCGACGGTCCTCCAGGGTGTCCCGCAGCTCCGCGCCCAGTATCAGGTAACCTGCGAGCGGATCCAGCACATGTTGCCAGGGTCGAACCGCCAGAGGATTGCGCACGTCAATGGGTTCACCACGCAAAAGCGCCCTGATGCAATCCGGAATGAGACGATCCCGGGCCCAGTCCCCGCCCCCGATGACGTTTCCGGACCGCGCCGTGGCAATGGCTACCCTTGGGAACCCTCTGCCACGCGCCGAAGGGACCGGGAAGTACGCCTGGCGCCACGATTCGACGGCAATCTCAACAGCAGCTTTGCTGCCGCCGTACGGATCGTTTGCGCCGACCGGATGATCCTCCGAGCGCGCGTTTGGTGAGGAGCGGTAAACCTTGTCGGTCGTGACAATCACTGCCGCACACGGGTGTTTGAGCCTCCTCAAGCCCTCAAGGAGGTTGACGGTGCCCATGACATTGGTGGCCCAAGTCTCTGCTGGGTTTGAGTGGGCCGTGCGAACGATCGGCTGCGCCGCCAGATGAAATACATAATCGGGCCTCGCTGCCGCAAGCACCCTTGCGATCGCGTCCGCGTCACGAAGGTCTCCCACCGTGTGGCTCAGGCGGTCCGCCAGGCCCAGCTGCCTGAACAGCGCCGGCTTTGTGGTGGGGGGCAAGCTGAAACCCCACACCTGGGCCCCCAATCCGATTAGCCATTCGCTGAGCCATGAGCCTTTGAAGCCCGTGTGCCCTGTGATAAGGACCCGCCTGCCTGCGAAGGATTTGAGAAAAGTCGGCATCAAACGTTCAACCAATGCTTAACGCAACCGGGCCAAACTCCGCAAGCCGCCAATTCGAAGACAAACCGGATCTGCGAGTTCAGATTGACGTCGACCCCCTCTCCGTGCGGTCGTGAATGGAACCATTTCATGAAAAAGGTCCTCGTCACCGGAGGAGCCGGCTACAAAGGCTGCGTTCTCGTCCCCAAACTGCTCGACGCCGGTTACGACGTGGCGGTCTACGACCTCATGCTATTCGGCTCGGCGGGCCTGCCGAAGCATCCGCGGCTGATCGTGATAAAGGGTGATATCCGCGACGCTGCGGCCTATGCCGCCGCGGTGAGGGGCGTTGATGGAGTCATCCACATGGCATGCATCTCCAATGACCCGAGCTTCGAACTGGACGAGGGCCTAAGTCGTACCATCAACTTTGACTGCTTTGAGCCGTTGGTGATCGCATCGAAGAAGGCCGGGGTCCGGCGGTTCATCTACATCTCGAGCAGCTCCGTCTACGGGGTGAGCGACGCCCCTGAGGTGACGGAGCATCATCCCCTCGTTCCCCTTACCCTCTACAACAAGTACAAGGGGATGTGCGAACCCCTGCTCTTCAAGCACCAGTCCCCCGATTTCACCTGCATCACCCTAAGACCGGCGACGGTGTGCGGGTACTCGCCCAGGATGCGGTTTGACCTCACAATTAATATCCTGACGAACCATGCCGTGAACCGGCGCCTAATCACCGTCTTCGGCGGCACGCAGAAGCGCCCGAACATCCACGTGGACGACGTGACCGAGCTCTATGTGAAGATGCTCGAATACCCTACGAACCTAGTGGCGGGTGAGACCTTCAATGTCGGTTATGAGAACTTCACTGTTTCCCAGCTTGCCGAATTCGTGAGGACCGTGGTCGAGCAGGAGTTCCCGGAGAAGGCTCCCATCCAGATCACCACCACGCCCTCGAACGACAACCGGTCCTACCATGTCTCCTCCCGCAAGATCTTCGAGAAACTCGGCTGGAAACCGAAGCGCACGATCGAGGACGCCGTCCGGGGCCTTTGCCAGGCCTTCAAGGACGGCAGGTTCAAGGACACGATGTCGGACGAGAGCTTCGTTAACGTGAAGGTGATCAAGAAGCTGGGCCTTAAATGAGCTCCAAGAAGCCGCTTGCTGTCGTCACCGGTGGCGCCGGGTTTATCGGCAGCCACATGGTAGACCTTTACCTGGATGAGGGTTTTCGGGTTCATGTGATCGACAACCTGGTCGGTGGGCGGCTGCAGAACCTGGAGCAGCAAAAAGGAAACAACGACCTGCGGGTCGACACCCGCGACGTGCGCGAGATCAACCCCGGGGATTCGGTCTATGCCGGCGCCTGCCACGTCATTCATTTCGCCGGGATCGGTGACATCGTCCCCTCCATTGACCGTCCGGTGGACTACATGTCGGCGAACGTTCTGGGCACGGTCTGTGTGCTTGAGGCCGCGCGGGATGCAAAGGTGGCGAAGTTCGTGTATGCAGCGTCGTCCTCCTGCTACGGATTGGCGCTTGAGCTTCCAACAACGGAGAACGCTCCCATCAGCTGCGAATACCCCTATGCGCTCAGCAAGTTCCAGGGTGAGCAGGCTGCGCTCCACTGGGGCCGAGTGTATCGCCTCCCCGTGAATTCGATCAGGATCTTCAACGCCTACGGGACGAGGTCCAAGACCTCCGGGGCCTATGGCGCCGTCTTCGGCGTGTTCCTGGCCCAGAAGCTCAAGGGAAGGCCGCTCACCGTGGTGGGAGACGGAACCCAGCGGCGCGACTTCCTCTACGTCACGGACGTGGCGCGCGCCTTCCATCTCGCCGCAACATCGCCCGTGGCCGGAGAGGTATTCAACCTTGGGGCCGGCAATCCCCAGACGGTCAATCGGCTGGTCGAGCTGCTCGGCGGCGAGCGCGTCGCCCTTCCCAAGAGACCCGGTGAGCCGGAATGCACGTGGGCGGACATCTCCAAGATACAGCGGGTCCTCGGATGGAAGCCAAGGGTGACCTTTGAGGAAGGCGTCTCCCTCATGCTGGGCGCGATTGACTACTGGCGCGAGGCGCCCATCTGGGATCCCGCCTCGATCGAAAAGGCCACGCGGAACTGGTTCAGCTTCCTCAATACGAGGACCCCGTCATGAGCATGCCATCGGATCCCTCCGCAACCTCAACCCGAATCACCCGCTGGTTGTGCTGTCCCGAGTGCCACGCGCCGCTGACCGTCAACGGAAGCGAGATCCTGTGCCCCTCGTCGGGGTTTCGCGGTTCGATACGCGATGATGTCGCGGTGATGCTGCCCGAGGCGACGGAATCGTTCTTTGACGACACGTTTGAGTTCATGATGCATGGCAAGCTGAACCCGGGCGATTGGAGCTTCGGCTACGCTCAGCAGATTGAATCGCTAACAAGGTCGCTCAAGCCGGGGATGCTGCTTGTGGATGTCGGCTGCGGCCCGGGATTGCCCTACGCAAGGCCCGATGGCGTTGAGATCATCGGCCTTGAGCCGTCCTTCAAGTCCATCCGCGTGAATCGCCAGGTGGATCTGAGGGTACTTGGGTCGGCCTATGCGATGCCGCTGGCCGACGCATCCGTGGACGCAATTGTCTGCTTCTATGCGATCCACCACATGGTCGGCGACAAGGTGAACGATTCGATTTCCAACCTTAGCAGGGCTTTCAGGGAATTCGGCCGGGTGCTTAAGCCGAACGGCACCCTGTTTGTGTTTGAGATGACGCCGATCGCTCTCTTCTTGTGCCTTCAGGCGCTGGGCTGGAATCTGGGCAGGAGACTCATCGGCAAGAAGCTCGACATGCGTTTCTTCAGTGCAAAAGAGGTGAAAGCCATTGGAGAACAAACGCTTCCCAGGGGCACAATCCATGAAATGACCGAATTCAAGGTCAGTCCCGCACAACCTTCGCACCTGTTTTCAGCCTGCCCAGGATTAGAATTCCGAGGTTCATGTACCCGCTGGCACCGAGGCTTTACAAATGGCGAATGCCACCCAAGTGAGCGACCCGTTGGCGGCCATGTCCAATCAAACGAGTGCCTGCCCCGCGCCGCATGAGAGCATTATTCGAAGCTCTCGCGGTTCCACGCAATCGTGGCTAGGCAAATGCTCTTTTCACCGAAGACATCCTAGAACAGCATTGGATCGGCCGCAGTTCAGAATCCCTCACCCGAATGATCCAACGACCCTCACAACCTAATCAGCATGAGTAGCCCGACAGATGCGGAGGCGGTCACCTACAAACGCAAGATCAAGACGCGGGAGGAGCTGTGCGCGATCATAGGCCCACGACCCCGCGAGAAGAAGGTCATCATGTGCCACGGGACGTTCGATCTCGTGCACCCGGGCCATATCCGCCACCTGATGTATGCGAAGAGCAAGGCCGACATCCTGGTTGCGAGCCTCACGACGGACCAGCATATCAGCAAGGCCGACCACAGGCCGTTCGTCCCAGAGGCCCTGAGGGCCATGAATCTCGCGGCGCTGGAGATCGTCGATTACGTGATCATCGACGAGAATGCGACGCCGATCGAGAACATCGGGATAATCCAGCCCGATTATTTCGCGAAGGGTTACGAGTACAACAAGGATGGCATGCACCCGAAGACCCGGGAGGAGGTGACGGCGCTGGAAGCCTACGGCGGCGACGTGATCTTCACCCCTGGCGACATCGTCTACTCATCCTCGCGAATCATTGAGAGCGAACCGCCCGACCTCACCATCGACAAGCTGCAGACCCTGATGGAAGCCGAGGGCCTGACCTTCGACGGGCTGCGGCAAACCTTGCTCAAATTCAAGGGCGTGAAAGCCCACGTGACAGGAGACACGATCGTCGACTCCTACACCTACTGCTCCCTCATAGGCGGCAACACAAAGACCCCCACCCTGAGCCTCAAGTACGATCGCCAGGTGGATTTTGTCGGCGGCGCGGGCATCGTCGCAAAACACCTGAAGATGGCTGGAGCCGAGGTTAAGTTCACCACCGTGCTCGGCGACGACGAGCTGAAGGACTATGTCCTCAAGGACCTCCAGGACTATGGCGTTGAGTGCGATGCCATCATCGACCCGACCCGGCCGACGACGCAGAAGAACGTGTTCACGGCGGGAGGTTACCGGATGCTCAAGGTCGACAAGCTCGATAACCGCCCGGTTTCGGACAGGACACTCGGGAAATTCAAGAGCTCGATTTCATCGTCAAAGGCCGAGGTCGTAGTCTTCAGCGACTTTCGTCACGGAATCTTCAACGGGCGCACGATTCCAGAGCTAGCGGCCGCAATCCCGAAGGGGGCTCTTCGGGTTGCGGACAGCCAGGTGGCCAGCCGGTGGGGCAACATACTGGAATTCCAGGGCTTTGACCTCATAACGCCAAACGAGAGGGAGGCGCGGTTCTCCATGGGCGACCAGGATTCGACCATTCGACCACTGGCGCTCGAACTCTACCGGAAGACCAAATGCAGGTATCTCATCCTGAAGATGGGCGAGAGGGGAATCATCACGTACCGGGCTCCCGACCCGAATGTGCGCTCTTTCCTGACCGTCGACAGCCTGACAGACTATGTCGTCGATGCTGTCGGGGCTGGAGACGCCCTTCTGGCCTATGCCTCACTCTCCCTCGTGCGGGGCGGCTGCCCGGTCACCGCCTCGATCCTGGGTTCGGTGGCCGCCGCAATAGCGTGCGAGCGCGACGGCAATCAGCCCATCTCGCCGGACGAGATGCTGAAGAAGCTCCAGAAGCTCCAGAAGCAGACGCAATACGAATGAGAATGGTCGTCGCCGGACTGGGCGTGCAGGGCAGGAAGCGGCTCGCCATTGCCGGAGCCGACGTCGTCGCGACCGTGGACCCCGTATCGCCTGAGGCCGGGTACCGCCGGATCGAGGACGTGCCGGTGGGCGACTACGATGCGGCGCTCGTCTGCACTCCCGATGACGCCAAGATTACGCTCGTTAGATACCTTCTCGCGCTTGGGAAGCACGTGCTCGTGGAGAAGCCCCTCATCTCCGAATCTGAAGGCGAACTGCTCGAGCTAAAGGCGATCGCGATGAAGAACCGGGTGGTATGCTACACCGCTTATAACCACCGTTTCGAGCCCCACATCCTCCGGCTAAAGCGGGCGCTCGATTCGGGGGTGTTGGGTAGGGTCTACATCGCCAAGTTCTTCTACGGGAACGGGACGGCCCGCGATGTGCGCAATTCGGCTTGGCGGGACAAGGGGATGGGGGTCTTCCCGGACCTCGGCTCCCACCTTCTTGACTGGACGCTGTTCCTTTTCGGGCAACCGTCCGTCGAGGCGGAGGTCTGGCGCAGCAGTCGGTTTGAGAACAAGGCTTGCGACCATTTCCAGTTTGGGTTCCGGGGAAGCTCGCCCGAGCTTGAGTTCGAAATGACCCTGCTATCGTGGCGAAATACCTTTCGCTGCGACGTCTATGCGGAGAAAGGCAGCGCCCATATCGAGTGCCTCTGCAAGTGGGGCCCCAGCACGTTCACGCTGAGAAGACGCGTGCTCCCGAGCGGCCGGCCGGACGAGGAAACTGAAACGCTCCGGTGTCCGGATCCCACATGGAAGGCCGAGTACGACCACTTCCTGGGGCTTTGCGAGGCCCCCTCGACGAACATCGACAACGACATTTGGATCAACAGAGTCTTCAACACCGTCCGCCTGTCCCAGCGAACTAAAGAGTAACCTGCCAGCTGCACGTCCCCTGATGCTTGCCCATCTCCTAACCGCCCCCGAAACGCCAACTCGGGCGGTCGTCCTGGGCGCGGCCGGTTTCCTCGGCGCCGCCAGCGTGCGGCATTTGAAGGCGGCCGGGGTCGAGACGCTGCCGCTCGGCCGCGCAGAGATCGACCTCGTTTCGCCCGGGGCCGCCGCGGCGCTCCGCAACCGCCTTCGACCCGGCGACACACTCATCTTTGTCTCTGCCCGGGCGCCATGCCGGAATCCTGAAATGCTTGTTGAGAATGTCCGCATGGCCGAGGCCGTTTGCACCGCGATCCACGGGGCGGATATCGGCCACCTGCTCTACGTCAGCTCGGATGCGGTCTACAAGGACTCGGCCGAGCCCATTTCCGAGTCCTCATGCGCCGAACCTGGCTCGCCGCACGGGGCGATGCACCTTGCCCGCGAGGTGCTGCTGCGAAGCGAATTTGCGGGACCGCTGGCCATTCTTCGCCCCACCCTCGCCTACGGGCTTGACGATCCGCACGACGGCTATGGGCCGAACCGTTTCCGAAGGCTGGCGAGCTCGGGCAAGGCCATTGTCCTCTTTGGCGATGGCGAGGAGCTCCGCGATCATATCTACATTGAGGATGTCGCTGCGTTGCTCTGCCAACTCGTCCTTCGACGCAGTGCCGGTGTGCTGAATGCTGTGTCAGGTGACGTCGCATCCTTCCGAGAGATCGCTGAGTTTACCGCCTCCCAGTTTACGAAGCGCGTTTCCATATCCAGTTCTCCGCGCACGGGCCCCATACCGCACAATGGCTACAGGTGTTTTGACGCCTCGGCAATAAGGCGGGCATTCCCTGGTTTGCGGATGACGCCGTGGAGGGAAGGAATCGCCTCAACCTGCGTGGCCCTGGCAAAGAGATAGAGTGACATGATCGGATTCATTGGACTTTCCCATCTTGGCCTCAACTATAGCCTGGCGACAGCCGCCAAGGGCTTCGATGTCATCTGCTACGATCCGGACAAAGATCTGGTCGGGCGCCTGCGAGACGGCATTTTCCCCATCGAGGAGCCCGGATTCAGGGAATTGTTCTTAAGACACCGGGCGAGGCTCCGCTATACGTCGGACCTACCGGAGATCGGGAAATGTAGCCTGGTGTTCTATTCGCTCGACGTTCGCACAGACGACCGCAACGGGAGCGACCTCGGCCCGCTGACGGTGCTCATTGAAGGTACGGCGCCCAGTCTTGCCAGTGGATCCGTTGCCGTCGTTATGAGCCAGGTTCGTCCTGGTTATGTTCGGAAACTCTCAACGCGCCTTAAGACACAGGCTGCATCGTGGTACTACCAGGTTGAAACCCTCGTCTTTGGCGCCGCGGTTCAGCGCGCAATGGAACCCGAACGCTTCATCGTTGGCTCGCCCGGCCCAGAAGCGCCCCTTCCCGAGGCCTACCGCGCGTGGCTCAGCGCGTTTCGGTGCCCGACGTTGGTCATGCGCTATGAGAGCGCCGAACTGGCCAAGATCGCCATCAACCTCTTCCTCGTTTCGAGCGTCAGCACGACCAATATGCTGGCGGAGCTCTGCGAGGCGATTGGGGCGGACTGGACCGAGATCGCACCGGCACTTCGTCTCGACAAGAGAATCGGGCCCCATGCTTATCTGAGTCCGGGCCTTGGGATCTCGGGCGGGAACCTGGAGCGCGACTTGGTCACGGTTCAGGGCCTTGCGCACGAATTCGGCACCGAAGCGGGGACCGTTGATGCCTGGCAACGCAATAGTGCCCATTCAAAGTCTTGGGCGCTGCGCGTCCTTCAGCGCGAACTCCTTGGTTCCAAACCGGCGCCACGCATAGCGGTGTGGGGTCTCGCCTACAAGCAGGATACCGTCTCCGTGAAGAATTCCGCGTCATTGGAGCTCATCCGTACGCTGACCGGGTGCAAATTCCATGCGTACGATCCAGCGGCTCGCGTCGATGGCGTCATGTTTCCAAATCTGACCGTTCATCCAAGCGCCGTGGACGCCGTTGCCAATGCTGATGCGCTTGCGATTATGACGCCATGGAAGGTCTTTTCCACGATATCCCCGGCCGCTGTAGCGGCGATATTGGGAGGGCGGCTCATTGTCGACCCCCACGGGATGCTGGAGCACCGGGCATGCGGAGCGGCAGGCTTGAGGCATTTCCAGTTAGGCCGACCCAAGTGACCTTACGATCATCAGGAAAAGATGACTAAGACAGTACTAATTCTTGGAATTACCTCGGACATCGGCCGAGAGCTAGCAGCGCGTTTTGAAAGAGATTCATGGAGCGTCGTGGGCACGCATCGGCCCGGAACCGACCCCAAGGTACCCAAGGGTGCACGTTGGACCCTGTTGAACTGCGATCTTTCACGGAAAGGGAGCGTCAATGCGGCGACATCCCGCTGCCACGACATGCGGCTCCAATGGGACCTCTTGGTGTTGGCCGCTGGCACCGAGGAGCCCATTGGCCCGTACGTCGAAGCCGACGCCGATGCTTGGGAGTCAGGTTTTTCAGTCAACGCATTGGCTCCTTTGCGCTTCCTGCGGGCTGTCTATGATTTGCGCAATCGCGCGGGAACGCCAGGTGTCGCCATGTTCTCAGGCAGCGGAACCAATGGCGCCGCACCCTCGTATTCGGCCTACTGTGCGTCAAAGATAGTGTTGATCAAGATGTGCGAACTTCTCGATGCGGAGTCTGCCGACACCAGCTTCTTTATCATCGGGCCCGGAATCGTGCGCACCAAGATCCACAGGCAGACACTCGACGCCAAGGCCCGAAGCGGGGACAACTATCGCAAGGTGACCGACTTCCTGAAATCCGACAAACCCGGAACGAGCCACGACGAAATCTACGCATGCCTGAAATGGTGCCTGGAGGCAGGCAAGGCCGCTGTCGGCGGGCGCAACATCTCGCTCGTTCATGACGAATGGCGCGGTGGGTCCTCTCTCGCAGCGGCGCTCAGGATTGAAGATGCCCTCTACAAACTGAGGCGCCACGGCAACGATCGGATATTCCCCTCCCCTTCGAAATGAAGCTTTCGGACGTCGTCGCGGCTTTCCTGGCCGAGCAAGGCATCAAGCACGTTTTCGCCATTTCCGGCGGAGCTTCGCTCCACCTGATCCATTCGATTGCCGAAACTCCGGGCACAGGCTTCGTATGCCCCCAGCATGAACAGGCGGGAGCCATGGCCGCGGATGCTTACGCCAGAGTGACAGGAGGGCTGGGATGCGCGGTCGCCACCAGCGGCCCCGGAGCGACGAACCTGATCACCGGGATTTGCAGCTCATATTATGATTCCGTTCCCGTGCTCTATCTCACGGGGCAGGTGGCGACCTTCAGGTCCAAGGGCGACACGGGGGTCCGGCAGATTGGGTTCCAGGAAACCGACATGGTTTCCATTTGCCGAACGATCACGAAATACGCCGTCCTCGTCACCGACCCCTACCGCATTCGGTTCGAGCTCCAGAAGGCCGTGGCAATAGCCCGGGCTGGCCGGCCCGGGCCCGTCCTGGTCGACATCCCCGATGACCTGCAGAGAATGGACATCGATACCACGAGACTCGCCGAGTATGCGCCGATTGACGAGGACAGGCCGCCGGAAGCCTCACCGTCAACGATTGCCGAATGCGTTTCGGCCATCAAACAGGCTCGGCGCCCAGTCCTGATCTTTGGTTGGGGTATTCATCTCGCAGGGGCCGAGGATGCGGCGAGAAAGCTCGCGCGGATCACGAATGTGCCCGTTGCGATGACATGGGCCGCCTTGGATATCCTCCCTGGCATCGATCCCCTTGCCATCGGCGGCTTCGGAACCCATGGCGTGCGTTTTGCAAATTTCGCCGTTCAGAACGCCGACCTTGTGCTTTCGATCGGCTCACGGCTCGATACCAAGGCGACAGGAACGCCACCGGCCACATTCGCGAGGGAGGCGAAGATCATGATGGTCGACATAGACCCGGCGGAGCTGGGCAAGTTTAAGAAGCTCGGGGTGAACCTTCATCTTGCGATCCAGGCCGAGGCGAAGGCATTCATCGAAGCATTGCTCGTGGGTTTTGAGGGTGAAAAGGTGCCAGACCGTTCCTCGTGGCTGGCACAGATAGCCGACTGGAAACGCAGGTACCCGGCCTGCCTGCCCAGCTATGCCAGCGAGAAACCGGTGAACCCATACTGGTTCGTGAATAAACTCTCCGAGGCACTGGGCGAGAATGAGATCATATTCTCAGACACGGGCTGCGCCCTCGCATGGATGATGCAGGCGTTCGAATTCAAGAAGGGCCAGCGGTTCTACCACGCGTTCAACAACACGCCGATGGGCTACGGACTTCCTGCGGCCATGGGGGCCGCCTTCGCAAGGCCGGGAGTGCGCATCATCTGCATCAGCGGGGACGGCAGCCTGCAGATGAACATACAAGAACTCGCCACGATTGCGCAGCACAAGCTGCCGGTTAAGATCCTGCTCATCAACAACCACGGCCACAGCATGGTGCAACAGACGCAGGAGATGTGGCTTCAGAGCAATTATTATGCGACGTCGATAAAGGGCGGCCTCTCGTTCCCGGACTTTGTGGCCGTGGCCCGGGCCTATGGCTTCCCATCCGATACCATCGACCTTAACGCTGACATCCCGGAAAAGCTGGAGCGGATGTTGGCGCCGGATGGGCCCTATTTCCTAAACGTTGAGATTGATTCACGACACCGGGTGATACCGCAGGTGAAGTTTGGCAGGCCCAACGAGGACGCCGACCCCCTTCTGGGTCGCGATGAGTTCCTGGCCAACATGCTCGTCAAACCGATGCCTGTGTCGCTTAAACAATAACCGCATCCGCACCCCGACTTGATGACCCAGCTTGATTCAATATTCTCCGAGCTTCGCGACGGCACGGCCTGCCACGTCCCAGGCTGCCCGGCGTACCAGCTCTTGAAGACCCGTGCTCGGGCCGAGATCGAGCGCCTCTTCAGGCCCGTAGAGCCAACGCCGGAACCCTTCGGTCCATTTGGCACTCTCGTGCTTCCTTACACCAAGATGGGCGCGATTGATTCGCTCGATTTGTTCGGGCTCGATGAAATAATCATCTTCGCGTTCTATCATGCAAATCGCGGGCGGTACACGAACGCGATCGATGTGGGAGCGAACATCGGACTCCATTCGATAATACTGGGGAAATGCGGGTTTCGTGTGCGCGCGTTTGAGCCGGACCCCACACACTTCGGTATTCTGGTCTCGAATCTAAAAGCGAACGCTCAATCCTCCGTGGAGGCGATTGAGGCCGCGGTCTCAAAAAATGACGGCCGTGCGGAATTCGTGCGGGTGCTGGGGAATACCACGGGCAGCCACCTGGCCGGCGCAAAGCAGTCCTACGGAATGCTCGAGACCTTTCAGGTGGCGGTCAGAGGGGTTTCCCCGCTCTTTGCATGGGCTTCCCTTGCCAAGATTGACGCAGAGGGCAACGAGAAGGAGATCCTCCTGGCCTCAACCCGCCAGGATTTCGAGCACATGGATGCCGTCGTCGAGGTGGGAAGTGCGGGGAACGCTCGGGCCATTTTCGACCATCTTACAGAACTTGGCGTCGGAATGTTTCCCCAAAAGCTAGCCTGGCAGAGAGCGAGCAGCATCGGCGACCTTCCCACGTCCCACCGGGATGGAAGCCTTTTCCTCTCTATGAAGGAGCGCATGCCGTGGTAGGCCCCGATCGTCAGTTTCGTAAGATGCCGAATTGGAAATGAGTTCAACCTCTCCTTTACCCGCGCCTGACTACGACCTGACGATCGTCGTGCCGGCGTTCAATGAGGAAGGCCAGATCGCCGCAACGCTGACTTCGATCCAAAGGGTACTCTCGAAATGCCCCGGAATCCGAGTCGAGGTACTGGTGATCAACGACGGGAGCTGCGATGGCACCGCAGGCATTGTCACGCGAGTCGCTGCGCAAAATCCTGAAGTGAAGCTGGTCAGCAATCCCCGCAATCTCGGATTGGGATCCACAATCCAGGTGGGAATAAGCCGCGCGGCAGGGAAGAAGCTCGTGATCGTTCCTGGCGACAATGACCTTCCCGAGACGACACTGGGGGTTCTCATCCGGCATTCACGGGAAGCCGATATGGTGATGTGTTATTTCATCGACCGCGAGCTGCGAGGCAGGCGGCGCAATGTGCTGTCCGCGGTCTTCGGGCTGATCTACACGTGTTTTTTCGACGTCTACCTCCTGTATATTAATGGCCCCTGTGTCTATCCGGTGGACGCGCTTCGGCGGCTCACGTTGTTTTCGACACGATTCAGCATCGTGGCGGAGATCAACGTTAAGCTCTTGCGGCAGGGGGCTTCGTTCATCGAGGTTCCCAGTTTCCGGCAGACGGGCATGACGAGAAGCAGGTCGTTCTCCATCAGAAATCTCTGGGAAGCAGCCGTCGTTTTCACCCGGTTGTGCTACGAAATCCACATTCGAAACCGTTCACTCTATTCCAAACGGCCGACACGAGTTTTGGTTGAGGTACCCTAGGAAATGGCACCGCTACCCTTCCGAGGCCGTCCCCCGCTGCCTGTGCTCATCCGATGGGCGACCGTCGGCCTCATCTTCATGGCGTTTAGCACCGGGCTGCTGTACGTGTTGGTGCGATGGATGGGGCTGAACGTGCCCGTGGCCACGTTCATCTGTGCCGAGGTGTGCACGATTCTTCGCTACGGGGTCAACACCGCCTGGGTATTCCACGGAGGATCGTTGAGCTGGATCGGACTCTGGAAATACCATGTCGCCAACGCGGCGGCCTTCAGCATCTGGTGGGTCGGCGCCAACGGCCTGCATCTTATGGGGATGAACTACCTTCTTGCGTCGGTGCTGGCGGTCGGCTTTTCCACGGGATTCAGTTTCGCATCCAATTACTATTGGGTCTGGCGCATGAAGCATCCCGCGAATGGGGCGTGAGCGGGCTACCGGGAGGCGGAGAGGAAGTGCTGATGGCGTTGTCCCGCCAAGGAATGGAATTGAATGCCACAGCTGGGCGCGCACGGCCGATTCCGAGTTCTTACTCGTAAACCGGTGCGGTGCGTCTCCAGAATCGCCGCCTGCCAATGGAGCTCAGCCATAGAACCCTCTCTCTTTCCGGCCACTACCGCGAATTGACGCTCAGGGACCTGGAGCCTGCAGTGGCTCTGCAGCTTTTCCGGCAGATGCTCCGGCTGCGGAGGATGGAGGAGGCGCTGCTTGCCGAATACCACCCAGCCGAGGAGATGCGCTGCCCGATCCACTTTTGCATCGGCCAGGAGGCGATTCCCGCCGCGCTGTCGGGTTTGTTGAAGGCGGACGATTTCCTGTTCAGCCATCACAGGTCTCACGGCTATTACTTTGCCAAGGGGGCGCCCTTAAAAGAGCTCTTTGCCGAGATCTACGGCCGATCGACCGGGGCGGACGCGGGAAACGCAGGCTCGCAGGACATCTCCCATTCCGGCTCCCATTTCTACAGCGGGGCGATCCTGTCCGGCGCGGTGAGCATCTCCGTTGGCGCGGCCCTCGGGTTCCAGCTTCGGAAGACGGGCCAGATTGCCGTAGCAGGCTTTGGAGAGGGGGCGACAGACGAGGGCGCCTTCTGGGAGGCCATGAACTTCTCGGGGAAACGACGGCTGCCCCTCCTTTTTGTGGTCGAGAACAACCGCTACGCTACATTCTCCGACCAGCTCAAGAGGCAGGCCGACGACAACATCTGCGAGCGGGTGAGGCCGTTCGGGGTGCGCGCCACCAAGATCTTCGGAAACGACGCGCCCCTGGCCCACCGGACGCTCGAGGCCGAGATGAAGCGCCTGCGCGAAGGCGACGGCCCCGCCCTCGTGGAGGCCTACACCTACCGGTGGAACAGCCACGTTGGGCCGGAGGATGACAGTTCCAACAACTACCGGGCTCCGGGCGAAATGGAATTCTGGAAGGACAACTGCCCTATAGTTCTGCTCGAGGAGCGGCTTCGCGAGAGAGGCATGCTGGACGACGCGGCAAAGGCAGATTTGGAGCGCGAGATCGCCCTGGAGATAGCGGCAAACTTCAAATTCGCCAAGGAGAGCCCCTTCCCGACGGTCAAGGACTGGCACAGGATGAACTTCGAGGACGCAAGCCCGATGGCTGACCGTCTTCTCGGAACTGCGAGCCGCGGCGGCTTTGATCCCGACCAGGCCGAATCGAAGCTGGGGCCCTACTGACCCATGAGCCGCCAGCTGTCCTACGCGAAGGCCATCTTGGAGGCCACCGACCAGGCGATGGGGCTGTGCCCACAAGTTATTGTCCTCGGGCAACTGGTGGACACCCAATCGGGGATCTTCGGCACCACGACCGGGCTTGTGGGGAAATACGGCGCGGAGCGCGTCCAGGACTTCCCGGTCTCCGAAAACCTGATGACGGCAACGGCGATGGGGGCCTCGCTGACCGGGCTTCGCCCCGTCATCGTCCACCAGCGCCTCGACTTCATGCTGTACTCGCTGGATGCCATCGCGAACTGGCTCGCACTCTGGCGTTTCAAGTCCAACGGCAAGTCGGCAATGCCCGTGACCATACGCACGATCGCCGGCAAGGGCTGGGGACAGGGGCCCCAGCACTCAAAGAGCCTCCACGCGTGGTTCGCGCACCTTCCGGGGCTGCGCGTCGCCGTTCCCGCCACGGCCTATGACGCCAAAGGGCTCCTGCTTGAAAGCATCTTCAGCGAGACTCCCGCCATCTTTGTCGAGGGCCGCGGCCTTTTCTCGATGACGGACGATGTCCCCGAGAAGCCGTACCGGGTGCGTTTTGGGCAGGCGGTCATCCGCCGGCAGGGCAAGGATGCCACGCTCGTCGCAATCGGCTCCATGGTGCCTGTCGCGATGCGGGCTGCGTCACTCCTGGAGAAGGAAGGAATCGAGGTCGAGGTCGTCGATCCCCGGACCCTCAACCCTCTCGACCGCAAAACGATCTGTGATTCCGTTTCGAAGACCGGGCGGCTCGTTGTCGCAGATCCCGCGTGGCTGTCGTTCGGCGCCGCTGCCGAAATCATCGCCACTGTTTCGGAGGAACTGGGGGACCGGTTGAAGTCAAAGGCCGCGAGGGTCACCCTCCCGGACAGCCACACACCGATGAGCATGGCCCTGGAAAAGGAATTCTATCCGGATGAGAATGACGTCGCGGCGGCGGTCAGAAAGTCGCTTGGCTGAAGCTGAGCGGTCGGACGATCTCCATGGCCTACATTGACTTTATTGAGCAGCTGCACCGCAGCACGAAGCGCGACTACCTCGCGCGGGTAACGGCCGGCAACAAGGCCGAATTTGCGGAGGTGGCCAAGAAGTTCGGCTTTGAATACTGGGACGGCAGCCGGAACACGGGTTACGGGGGCTACCACTATGACGGGCGCTGGCTCGACGTGGCGAAGCGAATGGCCAAGCACTACGGGCTGAAGGCCGGCGACCGCGTTTTGGATGTGGGCTGCGGGAAGGGGTTCCTGCTCTATGAGTTCACGCGCGCCGTTCCGGGCATCGAGGTCGCGGGCCTGGACGTCTCCCACTACGCAATCTCCCACGGCAAGGCGGAGGTCGCGTCATGCCTGCAAGAGGGAAACGCGGTCTCGCTTCCGTTTGCGGACAAGTCCTTCGATCTCGTCCTCTCGATCAACACGCTTCACAACCTCCAGCTTCCGGATCTGGAGCGAGCACTGAAGGAAATCGAGCGGGTTGGCCGGGACCACAAATACGTGCTGATGGACAGCTACAGGAACGAGGCGGAGAAAGTGAACCTGATCTACTGGCAGCTCACATGTGAGTGTTTTCTGACGCCCAAGGAATGGGAATGGGTCTTTGCGAAGGCCGGGTACACCGGCGACTTCGGCTGCATCTATTTCGACTGATTGCCCCCGGAGCCCCGGCAACTAGGCTTTGATCCGCTGCGCGATCTCGTCGCCTATGGCGAGGGAAGCCGTCGCCGCGGGGCTCGGCGCATTAAGGACATGGAGGGCGTTCGGCCGCTCGATGAGCTCAAAATCCTGAACGAGCTCACCCTGGCGCGTCATCGCCTGGGCACGGACCCCCGACCCTCCCGGGACAAGGTCGTCTTCCTCAAGGGCTGGCACCAGCCTTCTAAGCGAGGCGCAGAAGCGGCGCTTGCTCAAGGAGCGAAGCACCTCCTCCAAGCACATCGACCGATTCCTGCCCATGAATCGCCAAAGGCCCGGAAAGGTCGCGGCATCCCACAGGTCTCCCAGGTTCACATCTGTCTTTCGATAGCCTTCGCGGGCTGTCGCCAGGATCGCATTTGGCCCGGCCTCGACGCCGCCGTGAATCATCCGGGTAAAATGAACCCCGAGGAAGGGAAAGGTCGGGTCGGGCACGGGATACACCAGGTTTCTGACGAGGTGCGCCCGCTCGGGCCTAAGATTGTAGTACTCGCCCCGAAAGGGCACGATCCGTGTCGCCCGGACCTCTCCCGCAAGGGCGCTCACGCGGTCGCTGTGCAGTCCAGCGCAGTTCACGATGAAGTCGGCTGCGAATTCCCCCGCCCGAGTCACGATGCGCCAGCCCTTCCCATCGGCCACGAGGCGTTCGACACCCGCGCCCGAATGGAGCGCAACCCCCAGCGACCTGGCCTCGGAAACCATCGCCTGAATCACCGCGGCGTAGTCGACAATCCCCTCTTCGGGAACCCTCAGGGCGGCGAGTCCTGCCACGTTGGGCTCGATTTCGCGGATCGCCCCACCCTCCAGCCATTCCAGGCCGCTTAGGCCGTTCTGCCTGCCCCGCTCGTGAAGACTTCGGAGGCGGGCCACCTCGGGCGCGTCAACGGCGATCACAAGCTTCCCGCAGATCTCGTGGGCGATCCCGTTCGTGCGGCAGTACTCGGTCAACAACCTGATCCCGTTCACGGCCATGCGGGCCTTCACTGATCCGGGCTTGTAATAGAGGCCCGCGTGCAGGACGCCGCTGTTGTGCGTGCTCTGGTGGCGCCCGAATCCGGGTTCCTTCTCAAGAAGGATCAGGTTGGCGCCAGGCTGGCGGCGTCGCAATTGAAGCACCGTGGCCAAGCCGACAATGCCGCCGCCAATGACGCAAATTTGCATGTTAGGTCAAAGTCATTTGCTGCAGCTGTGAGCGGGATGTCGATATTATCCTATACCGGATGCGGCGCCTCCATTCTTACAGCGACCGAGCCCAATGTCGTCAGGCACGTCGGTCGTCTGCCCGGCGAACGCAGTGCCCGGATTTGCTTCGATATGGAGGGCGTGTGCCTGTATGATTGGGTGCTTAAGGCCCGAAAATATCCCGCGGGTCCTTCCTGCGCCCTCCCAGTTCAGGTTGACTCTAACCCCCTCTCCGTGCGGTCGTTGTCACGCCTACCATGAGCCCCCCAGGACATTCGTCGACCATTTCAGGCCTGGCCCGCAAGCGGGACCTCTGGTGGCAGTTCACCGTCCGCGCGGTCGAGGCGCGCTACCGCGGCAGCTACCTTGGGATCCTCTGGGCGGTCCTGAACCCGGTGCTCATGCTCGTCATCTTCTTTGTCGTCTTCGGGATCATCTTCGGGGGGCATTTCCGCGACCCGACCGTCGAGTCGCTTAAAGACTATGCGATGGCCATGTTTCTTGGCCTGACCCTCTTCCAGCTCCTCGCCGAGACCTTCGGGGCCTCGCCGCTTTTGATCACCGGAAATGCCAATCTTGTGAAAAAGGTGGTGTTCCCCCTGGAGATACTCCCCCTGGCGCAGTCGGGGGGGCTTTGGTTCAACCTCGCGATAGGGCTCGTCCTTGCGCTCGGAGGCTGGCTCGCGATCGGCAATTCGCTCACGCTTCTCGGACTGGCGTGGCTTCCGGTCATCGTGCTGCCCCTTCTCATGCTCTCCGCGGGCCTCGCCTGGCTCCTCGCCGCTCTGGGGGTGTTCTTCCGGGACCTTGCACAGGCGATGTCGTTCGTCGCACAGGTGGTCATGTACGCGAGCGCCGTCTTTTACCCCGTGAGCCGGATCGAGCAGGCGAATCTTTGGGGAATCCTGAAGTGGAACCCCTTCCTCCAGACGGTCGTCCTCTCGCGGGAGGTGGTCCTCTGGGGCATGCCTGTAAATCTCCACCGCCTCGGATACACCTATGCGGCCGGCATCGCCTCGCTCGTCGTCGGCCGCTGGCTCTTCATGAAGCTGCGGCCGGCGTTTGCGGACGTGATCTGACGAAAGGGAAGCTATGTCCGACGAACCGCTCATCGAGGCCAAGGGCCTCACCAAGGCCTACCGGATCTGGGACCGGCCCTCCTCGCGTCTCACCGTACCGCTCATCGAGGCTACTTCGAGGCTGCTGCCGAAGGCGCTGGGACGGCGCTCCCTTGCCGGAAGTGCGGCCGCAAAGTACCGCGATTTCTACGCGCTTCGGGAGGTGGGCTTCTCGGTTCGCCGCGGCGAGGCGACCGGCATCATCGGCCGGAATGGGTCGGGCAAAAGCACGCTTCTTCAATTGATCGCAGGAACCCTCATGCCGACCTCGGGCATGGTCTCGGTCACGGGGCGGGTCTCCGCGCTCCTTGAGCTTGGGAGCGGGTTCAACCCGGACTTTAGCGGCAGGGAGAACGTGTTCCTGAACGGCGCCATCTACGGCTTTACCCACGGGGAGATGGTGGAGCGGATGGACGAGATCGCGGCCTTCGCCGACATCGGCGACTTCCTGGAGCAGCCCGTCCGGACCTACTCCTCGGGGATGATGATGCGGCTCGCCTTCGCCGTCGCCGTGAACGTGCAGCCCGACGTCCTCATTATCGACGAGGCCCTCGCGGTCGGGGACGTCTTCTTCTCCCAGAAGTGCTTCCAGAGGATCCGCGAGATCGTGCACCGGGGGGCGACGCTCATCTTCGTCTCCCACGACATGGGTGCCGTTCAGTCGCTCTGCGACCGGGCGCTCCTCCTTAACCAGGGAAGCCTCCTCTTTGACGGCGCGCCCGAGGACTGTGTCAGCCGCTACTTTAACCTGCATAAGCCCGCGGCGCGCTCGGGCAAGGCCGTGGCGGGAGTCCACGCGCCTGTCGACCCGGCGGCGCGGGCGGGCGTCCTGCAGGCGGACATCCTCCCCGCCGCCAAGTCGCGCCACGGCGACCGCGCGCTCGAGGTCCTTGCTGCCGCGGTCCTTGACGGCCACGGCGCTGCGACCTGGGACTTCGAGATGATGCACCGGGCCTCGGTCCGGATGCTCCTGCGGGCGAATGCCGAGATCCGGATGCCGTCGGTCGGCGTCCAGGTCCACGACCGGATGGGCCAACTCGTATTCGCCGCCGGGACAAGCCAGCTGCGCTTCCCGCTTCCCGCGCTCGCCAAGGGCCAGGAGATCCTCCTCGAATTCCGGATCGCGCTTAACCTGCAGCCGGGCGCCTACACGCTCTCCCTCGACGCCGCGGAGTTCGACGAGGAGAACCCGAACGTCGGCGTGTTCTTTGACCGCGTCGGGGGCTTGGGGCCCCTCAATGTGGCGAACCACGGCGGGATCACGCTCCCCTTCTACGGGATCGCGCAGCTGCCGATGGACATCAGCTACCTCTGACCTAAGCCATGAGCGAAACATCGACAGAGAGGGCCTGCTGGTGCGGGCACCCGCACCTGGAGCCCTTCTCCGAGTTCTACGGGGTCTGCCGGGCGTGCGGCACGCTGGTGAGCCGGGCGCCGTACCGCGCCGAGATCTACGGGGACGACTACTGGCAGCGGCGTCAGACCGAACGCCACGGGCTGCCCGACATCCGCAGGCGCGCCCGCCTTGACCTGCCGGAGCGCTGCACCTACTGGCTGCGGCACCTGCTTACCCTCCGGCTCCCGCCCGGCCGCATCCTCGAGGTGGGCTGCGCTCACGGGGGCTACGTCGCCCTTCTCGGATGGGCGGGGTTTGACGCCGTGGGCACCGAGATGAGCCCGGGCGTCGCCTCGATCGCCCACGAACTCTTCGGGGTCCGGGTGGTCTCCGGGCCGGTTGAAAAGCAGGAATTTGAGGCGGGAAGCTTCGATGTGATTGTCCTAAACGACGTGATCGAGCACCTGCCGGATCCCCTAGCCACCCTGACGCACTGCGTCCGGCTGCTCTCAAAGAGCGGGCTGTTTGTTATTCAAACCCCGGAATACAAGGAACATCTGAGCTTTGAGGAGCTCGAGGCTAGGAACGACATGTTCCTGAAACACATGGAGAAGAAAGAGGACGAACACCTGTTCCTGTTTAGCCGGCGCTCGGTCCAGCTGCTCTTCTCCCGGATCGGGCTTCCCCACGTGGCCTTTGCGAACCCAATCTTCTCCTACGACCTTTTCCTCTCAGCCAGCCGAAGCGCGCTCCCGCCCATCGACGAGGCCGCGCTTGAGGCGGCCCTTTCGCGGCGGCCCGTCGGGCGCTTGGTCCAGGCCCTCCTCGACAAGGCCTACGAATCCAACGACCGCTTGTGGGCGATAAAGCGACTGGAGGCGAGGCTTGATCCCCGGCCGCCCGAGGCTCCCTAAATCAGGCTCGCGTCACCGGTCGATTATGGTGTCAAGTGACCCCTTTTTACGTGCCCGTTAAGCCCAAGACTATCGTTTACATAAGGCCCGACACGATCGGCGACCTGGTTCTGTTCACACCCGCCCTCGGCCTTTTCATGGCCGAATGGCCCGAGGCGCGCCATGTCATTGTCGTCCGGCAGGGTTATGAGAGTCTTGCTCCGCTCTTCCCCAAGGCGCTCGAGTGGAAGGTGGCGAGGCTTAACCCGTTTAAGCAGAGGCCCTCCGAGTGCCGAAGCGAGCTCGCGGGCCTACTGGCCGACCTGGAGGCGCTGCGGCCCGACCTCATCCTCGCCCCGACTCTCAACCGCACGTGGCTCGAGATCGCTGTCGCGGCCCACTTCGCGAAGACCCGAAGCGTCGTCCTCGGCGGGGCGGACGTGGACCCGATCTTCGCGGCCTCACTGCGGCTTGACCTCGGCGTCGACCCGGCCACGGCGTTCAAGGAGACGGTCGCCTCCAAAAAGGGAGAGGGCGACGTGGACAGCCAGCACCGCTTCGCCGAGACGCTGGCCGGCCGGGCACTCCCGGTCGCGCTGCCCGCGGTCGCGGTCCCGCCGGAGCTTTCCAAAGCGGCGCGCAGGGTTGCGGAAGGCCGCGGCCTCGCCCCCGGCAAATGGGCCGCGGTCTTTGTCGGCGGTCTCGCCAACGTAGCGGTCAAGTCCTGGCCGCCGGAGAAGTTTGCGGAGGTGGTCGCCTGGCTCCAGTCGAGGAAGATTGCGGTCCTCCTCCTTGCGCACATTGACGAGGCGGCCTTGGTCGAGCGGGTCGGCGCCGGCGCCGCCAAAGAGGGCGGTGGCCGCCCCGAGACCTGGCTCGGCAAGGACGGCGAGCTGCCGCTTCTCGCGGCGCTCCTCAAGGACTGCGGCTTCTACGTCGGCCTCGACACGGGCGCCATGCACCTGGCGGCGGCCGTCGGCCGGCCGGTCGTCGCCGTCTTTGGCGGCGGCCACTGGCCCCGGTTTCGGCCGTCCGCGAGGCAGGCCGTCTCGGTCGTCCAGCCCCTTCCCTGCTTCGGCTGCAACTGGGACTGCCACTTCGGCGACGGGCCCTGCGTGAAGACGATTCCGGCCTCGGATGTGATCGAGGCCGTCAAAAGGGTCCTAGGCGCCGGCGAGACGGCGATTAACGCGGTGCATGAATCGCATGCGCTCCCGCCGGAGGCCGTGCGGCTGATCGCGGACGCCACCCCCGGCATCCTCGCCCTCAAGCGGGACCGCGTGGAGCGCCAGCACAAGATCGAGGAGTTAAAGGACGAGACCGACTCGAAGGACGTGGAGATCGGGGACTTGAAGCGTGCCGCCGAGGAGCGCAAGACCGAGATGGAGGCCATCAAGGCCGAACTCGAAGAGGAGTGCGCCCAAAAGGACAAGGAGATTGACGAGCTTAAGGGCGAGACCAATTCCAAGGATGCCGAGATCGGGGAGCTCAAGCGCGCCGCCGAGGAGCGCAAGACCGAGATGGAGGCCATCAAGGCCGAGCTCGAAGAGGAGTGCGCCCAAAAGGACAAGGAGATTGGCGAACTCAAGGGCGAGGCCGACACGAAGGACTCCGAGATCGCCGCCCTTAAGGACACCTGCAACGAGCGCGAGCAGATCGTCATCCGCCTGGACGCGGGGCTCAAGGCCCACATCGCCGCCGCGGCCGCCCGCGACCAGCAGATCGCCCTGCTGGAGACCGAGCGAGCGGACCTGACCGCGCGCCTTAAGCTCCTTAGCTACCTTCCCCCCGACGCGGACGTCTGGGCCAAGGGCATGTACGACAAGGACGTCCACATCGCGAACATCGAGACCATGGTGAGGGACAGGGACCGGGAGATCGAGGGACTGCGCAAGGCGCTCGATAACTACGCGTCCGGCTACGGCGGGACCGAGCAGGCCAAGCATTACGGCAAGCTGCTCTTTGAGAAGGAGGCCGTCATCCAGGAGCTCCACCGCACCTGCGTCGAGCGCGAGGCCGTGATCAACGAGCTCGCGGCGGAGGCGACCTCGGCGACCGCGAAGCTGCGCAAGCTCTGGATCGCGTGCGCGGCGGCCGTGCGGGCGAAGGTCGCCCAGCCCGCGGCAAGGTGGCTCTTCCGCGCCGCCGTGGAGGACTACTGGATGCAGATCGGGGTCCTTAGGCAGTACGAGCCGAGGCCGATCGTGTGGGACCGGCGGATCCGCGCCCCCGCGCGCGCCACGGACGCTCTTCCGAAGCTCGGCGTTGTCACGCCGAGCTACGGGCAGGCTGCCTTCCTTGAGAGCACGATGCTGAGCATCCTGAACCAGGGGTACCCCAAGCTCCTCTATGTCGTGCAGGACGGCGCCTCCCGGGACGCGAGCCCCGAGATCATCGCCCGCTACGCCTCCCGCTTGAGGCACTCTGCCTCGGAGCCCGACAAGGGCCAGGCGGACGCCGTAAGGAAGGGCTTCTCCTACATCGAGTCCGAGCTCGGACCCGATGACGTGATGGCCTATTTTAATTCGGACGACCTCGTGGCCCCCCGGGCGTTCGCGTTCGTCGCGGCGTACTTCGCGGCGCATCCCGGAGTCGACGTGGTCTACGGCCACCGGATCATCATCGACCAGGCGGACCGCGAGATCGGCCGCTGGATCATGCCGCGGCACGAGGCCGATTCAATCGAGTGGATCGACTACGTCCCCCAGGAGACGCTCTTCTGGCGCAAGCGGGCTTGGGACCTGGCGGGCGGGATCGACCCGAGCTTCCAGTTCGCGCTCGACTGGGACCTCCTGGCTCGCTTCCACAAAGCCGGCTGCCGCATCGAAAGGCTGCCGTACTTCCTCGGGTGCTTCCGCGTGCACGCGCAGCAGAAGACAAGCCAGGTGATCCATACAACCGGCGCCGACGAGATGGCGCGCATCCGCCTCCGGTTCCACGGCGCGGACAAGGACAACGCCGCGATGATCGAGCGGCACGCCCGCAGGATCCGCTTCCGGGGGGCCCTCGCGGCGCGCCTCAACGCGGCGGGGATCCGCTGGTAGGAGCTTGTTTTTTTGACGTGATGTCCAAAGTCTTTTCCCTTTCGCCCGAATGATCCCCCTGATCCTCGTCGTCGCCCTCTTCGCCTATCTGGCGATCCTGGGCCAGGCCGTCGTCAGCCTCTTCAAGCTGCGGATTGGCATCCTCTGGGGCTGGTTCGTGGCGCCGTCCGTGGGGCTCTCGGTCCTCCTGATCGTCCTAACCCGGCTCAACGTCTGGGGCGTCCCGGTTCGGACCGCGGGGCCGTGGAGCACGCTCGTTCTCCTCGTCCTGGCCGTCGCCGTGCTCGTGTGGCGCAGGCCGCTGCTGCCGCTTCGCAAGATGGCGCCCTTTCTCCTCATCTCGCTCGGGGCGCTTGTCTACGTCGGCTGGCCGGCGCTTCGCTTCGGCTTCAACTGGATCTCCTACGGCAACGACGACATGGCGAACTACTGCCTGGCGGCGGAGCGCTTCCTCGAGCACGGCTACTACTCCGTCCCGCTGCAGACCGATTTGGAGGGCCGCGACTACGCCCAGCACTACTGGTTCATGCACGCGCTCCAGCAGATCCGGCCGGGCTCGGAGATGACGATCGCCTGGGTGTGCTCGCTCACGGGCCGCCACGCGCACGAGGTGTTCATGCCGGCGGTCCTGATGATGAGCCTCATGCAGCTCTTCGGCATGGGCGCGATCGCCATCTGGCGGGGCCGCTACCGCCGGGTCGCCCTTGTCGGCTTCTTCCTCTTTGCGACCAGTCCCCTCTTCGGCTTGGGGACCCTCTACCAGCTGATTGCCCAGGTCGGCGGCCTGGCGCTCCTCCTCGTCCTGGCGTCGATCCTCTTCTCGACGCGCAAGCTCACTCTTCGGGCGCTCGCGGTGTCCGGGATCCTGACGGCCGGCCTTGCGATCTTCTACCCGGAGGTGTCGCCGTTCGTGGCCCTGGGCGTCATGCTGGTGGCGCTTCGCCTGCGCTTCACGCAGCCCGAACGCCTCAAGTCCTACGCGCTCTTCATCGGCGGGGTGGCCGCCGTCACCTTCATCCTGATCGCCAGCAACACGTACGAGTTCGTGAACACGCTCGTCATGCAGTCGGTCGGCTCCGCCGGCCTAGGCGCGATGACGGAGATCAACGACCAGAGCGGCGGGCTCGTCCTCTTCCCGTGGACGCTCGTCCCCTCCTTCCTGCCGATGCTCTTCGGCCTGCATCCCTTCGGGATCGTCGGCGTCGACCCGCTCATCTCGGCGCAGATTGTCGCCGGGGCGGCCCTCCTCGTCTATTTCGCGTGGCGCACGTGGAAGAACTTCATGGAGGGGGCCCCGGAGGGCTACCTCGGGGTCGTCATGATCGTCCTCGGCGTCTACCTCTTCCAGAAGGGCCAGGACTTCGGCCTTTTCAAGCTGGCGATGTGGGCGCAGCCGGTCACGACCCTCTGCATCGCCCAGGCGTTCGAGCCCTTCCTCTGGTCCGGCCTCCCGCGGGTGCAGAAGCGGGCCCGGACGGCCCTCGTCCTCTTCTTCGCCTGCACGTCCATCTCGCAGATCTACTATAGCTATTCGTCCCTCGGGACCTTCGGCGGCGGGTTGACCGAGGTCGTGAAGGGCTCGGCCCTCGGGGTCGGCTTCACGCAGCCTAAGCACCTCAAGTACCAGGGGATCGAGAGCGATATCTCGAACGTCGTGAGCGCGAAGATGCTCTCCATGTACACCCAGGGGACGGACACCCGCTTCCTCTCGCGCAGCTATATGGACAACATCGCCAACATCGCGGTGCTCAAATTCCTGCGGACGGAGGATCCCGACCTGGGCCCCCAGGCCCGCCTGGTGGAGAAGCTCTCGCTCCTTCGCTTCATGCTCCCTCCGGAGATCCTGGAGGACGACATCCCCGACTACCGGGTCGTCACCATCCACCGGGAGGCCAACAGCGTCCTCTACGCCAACAACTGGACCGAGACGAGCTCCCGGCACCTGAACTACGACGACCGGCTGTTCATCTCGATCCGCACGGACCTGGACCACTTCAACAAGTGGAACAACGGCGACGGCTGGGACGTCCAGCACATGTACCAGTACAAGCTCGAGAGCCAGGTGAGGGACCGGCTGGTCTTCGTGCACTCGGAGCTGAGCCCGCACTACTACTCCTCGGCGCGCTTCCGCGCCGCGTTCTTCCAGCGCGAGACGGAGCCCATCTCCCACGGGACCTCCTACTTTCACGGCACCGGCCGCTTCAACGTCTTCCACATCATCCGCCCGTCGCCCGACCTGAGGGTCGTGGTCGACTTCTCCCGCACGTCGCTCGGCCACGGCAGGACGCTATTGCCCGAGAAGGCGATCATCGTCGGCGACGAGGACTACAAGCTGCACTTTGTCGGCGCCGGCTCCGCGCGGGTCTTCTCGCAGGTCATCAAGCCCGAGTACTACGAGGGGCAGGCCTACCTGATGATCGACTTCGGCGACCAGCCGGCCGTGATCGAGAAGCTGAAGACCGGGCTCATGCGCTGGTACGGCGTCAAGTTCGCGCTCGACGACCGGCGGCTGATCGGCTTCACGCGCGACATCTCGGTCCTGACGGACGAGCAGTACCGCTCGATGCCGCGCCCCTCGAAGATCAGCGCGTTCCCGGATGATCTCCTCAAGAACAAGGGCCTCGAGTACTCGGGGATCTACGAGGACGGATGGACGGGGCGGGACGCGTACTTCAAGCTCGCGGCCTCGCACACGGGCCAGGTGCTCTACTTCCGGGGCTACATCCCGGACATCCCCCGGTTCCAGACGGCGGGGGTCGATGCCACGATTTCGATCAACGACCGGCCGACCGAGGTGGTGAACCTGAAGGCGGGGAAGTTCACGCTGACGCGCCTCATCAAGGACTCCTCCGACATCACGTCCATCTCGCTGCACTTCTCGGACGCGCAGGTCTACGACACCGACAAGGACAAGCGCGAGGTCTCGGCGTTCGTGGACGAGATCTCGATCCGGGACGTCCCGGATTTCGCGAGCTTCCGCAGCGTTGCCAACCAGGCGGGCGAGAAGTTCGTGGTCACGGGGATCGACGCCGACGGGTGGATCGCGAAGTCCGCGGAATTCAAGGCGCCGTCGTTCGCCGTCTTCAAGGTGCTCAAACTCGACCTCGAGATGCCCGGCTGGGCGCCCATCCCGTCCAACGAGCTTAAGACCTCCGTCGACGGGCGCACGATCAAGGCGGCCCGCGTCCCGCGCCAGACCTTCGAGAGCGTCTACGTGCCGCTGCCCCCGGGGCCGCAGCGCCTCGTGCACCTTGACGCCGCCTCGGTCTTCGCGCTCCCCGGGGACGGCAGGATGCGCTCGTTCGCCGTGAAGAACATCTCGTTTGAGAACCTCTCCCAGACGGACCTATTCGCCCGCGGCTGGCACCGCTCGGGCTACTTCTTCGACATCGAGGGGGCCGACACCGACGGCTGGGTGGACCGCCGCCTGTCGATGCGCTTCCCGGCGACGGACCGTTTCAAGGAGGCCATTGTCGAGGTGATCCGCTACCCGGCGAGGCGCGACTTCCCGCTTTCGGTCTCAATTGACGGCGGCGCCGAGAAGAGCCGGGCGCTCGGGCTCGAGGAGACCGAGCGAATCCTTATCCCGCTCTCGGCAAAGTCCGACACCACGGCCGTATTGTCGGCCTCCGAGAGTTTTCTCCTCGGCTTCCCAGACACGCGCACCCGCTCCTACCGCGTCGTGAACATCGACTTCGATTAGTTTTCCGCCAAGGATAGCCTCCGACTCCCATGCTCCTTAGTCTCGTCGTACCCGTCTACCGGGAGGAAAAGAACATCCCGGAGTTCATCCGCAGGATAGGCGCCATCCTCGCGCCCATAACCGAGGACTATGAGATCATTTTCGCCATGGACCCGTCGCCCGACAGGACCGAGGACGTGATCCTCGAGCAGCGGTCCCGGGACGTGCGGATCAAGCTCCTTAAGTTCTCGCGCAGGTTCGGCCAGCCGATGGCGAGCCTCGCCGGCATGCAGTACTCCTCCGGGGACGCGGTCATCGTGATGGATGTCGACATGCAGGACCCGCCGGAGCTCGTGGCCCAGATGGTCGCCAAGTGGCGCGAGGGCTACGACGTCGTGCTGCCGCAGCGAACGCGGCGAACGGGGGAGCCCTGGATCAAGCGACTCGTCGCCGAGACCGGCTACAAGGTCATCAACAAGATCGCCGACGTGCGGATCCCGCCCAACTCGGGGGACTTCCGCCTCATGTCCCGGCGCGTCGTGAACGAGGTGGTGAAACTCAAGGAGAGCCACGGCTTCCTCAGGGGCATGGTGGCCGTGGTCGGCTTCAAGCAGTACCTGCTCCCGTTCGAGCGCCCCGCCCGGTTCTCCGGGGAGACGAACTACAACCGCTTCTTCGGGTCGCTGCGGATCGGCTTTAACGGGATCTTCTGCTTCTCGACGTACGCGCTCACGCTCAGCACCCAGCTCGGGTTCCTGATCGCGGGCGCCTCCTTCCTTATCGCGCTCGCCTATCTCATCATGAAGCTCTGCGGCTTCCCGTTCCCGGTGGGCAATCCGACGCTCGTCATACTGATCCTTTTCATGGGGGGCATCCAGCTGATCAGCGTCGGCATCCTTGGCGAGTACATCGGGCGCATCTACGAGGAGGTCCGCGCGCGGCCCCGCTTCATCGTCGACCGCGCCGAGGGTTTCCCCGGGAAATAGCACCCATGCAAACGGCAAAGTGGCCCAAGGTCCTGCCTCCCTTGACCCCGGAGCAGCAGCGCATCAGCGACGGGTTCATGAAGGTGTGGCACCAGGAGCTTCCCACGCGCTTCGGGATCGTCGAGCGCTTCAACCACTCCTTCCCCGTGAGGCACTCGCGCCCCGGGTTCCGGACGACGGTCGAGATCGGCGCGGGCCTGGGCGAGCACCTCCACCACGAGAAGCTTTCCGCGGAGCAGGAGGCCAACTACTACGCGGTGGAGCTTCGCGAGAACATGGCAGAGGAGATCCGCCGGCGCTTCCCGCGGGCGAAGGCCATCACGGGCGACTGCCAGGCGCGGCTCGACTTCCCCGACGGGTATTTCGACCGCTACATCGCCGTCCACGTGATGGAGCACCTGCCGGACCTCCCGTCGTGCATCCGGGAGGCCTACCGGCTCCTCAACCGGGAGCGGGGCCAGCTCCTGGTCGTCATCCCCTGCGAGGGAAGCCCCGCCTACTCGCTCGCGCGCAAGATTTCGGCTGAGCGCGTGTACAATCGCCATTTCAAGGGCGGCTACCACTGGCTCATCTCACGGGAGCACATCAACCTGCCGCACGAGATCCTCGCGGAGTTGAAGCCCTATTTCACAATCGAGAAGAAGGTGCTCTTCCCGCTCCCCTTCCTGCCCTTCATCTTCAATAACCTCTGCATTGGCCTTGCGCTCCGGCCGCGGCCGGTGCCGCTCCAGGGCTAGCCGCGCCGCCCCCGATTCCATGAAAAAGGCTTTTGTGACCGGCTGCGCCGGCTTCATCGGCTCGACCCTCGTCGACCGCCTCCTCGCGGACGGCGTCCCGGTCGTCGGCTGGGACAACCTGTCGACCGGCCAGGAGCGCTTTCTCGAGGGAGCCCGCGTCTCGAAGGCGTTCAAGTTCGTCCGCGGCGACAACCTTGACCAGTCCTCACTTGCGAAGGCGATGAAGGGCTGCGACTTCGTGTTCCACCTGGCGGCGAACGCCGACGTGAGGTTCGGCACCGAGCACACGCGCCGGGACCTGGAGCAGAACACGATCGCCACCTACAATGTCCTCGAGGCGATGCGCTCATGCGCCGTCAAGCGCATGGCCTTCTCGTCAACCGGCTCCACCTACGGCGAGGCCAAGATGATCCCGACGCCGGAGGACGCCCCGTTCCCCGTGCAGACCTCCCTCTACGGGGCCTCGAAGATCGCCGGGGAGGGCCTCATCTCGGCTTACTGCGAGGGTTTCGGGATGGAAGGCTACATCTTCCGCTTCGTCTCGATCCTCGGCGAGCGCTACACCCACGGGCACATCTTCGACTTCTACAAGCAATTGACCGAGCACCCGGCGTGGCTCCAGATCCTGGGCGACGGCTCGCAGCGCAAGAGCTACCTCTACGTCCAGGACTGCGTGGACGCGATCCTCCACGTGACCCGAAACCACACGGCACGGCAGGCGCCGCACCGCTGCCAGATCTACAATCTCGGGACGTCCGAATTCGTCCAGGTCAACGACAGCGTCCGCCACATCTGCGGGGCGCTCGGGCTCAAGCCCGAGCTGCGCTACACGGGCGGCGACCGCGGATGGATCGGCGACAATCCCTTCATCCTGCTGGACACGAAGAAGATCCTGGCGACCGGCTGGAAGCCCAAGCTTACGATCGAACAGGGGATTATCCGGACCCTCAAGTGGCTCGAGGCTAACCGCTGGGTGTATGAGGCGCGGCACTGACCGCGGCGCCGCGAATTAGCCGCCCTGAGCGAGCAGGCCCAGGACGCCCCGCCTGACACCCCGATTCTCGCCGGTGGCGCTTTGCACGTGGTTGCTCTTGCCCGTCGGCGTCCTGGTTTAGCTATGGCCCAAGAATTATTCCAATTAGGTTTGTGGCCTATCTACTTGACTGCTGCTAAGGACCGACGGCCCCGGCTAGGCCGCGAGGCCCGTATTCAGCCGGAACACGGTGGATTGTGCTCCTCCGGCTAATTATGAGGTTGCTATATCTAGCCGGATTCGTTCCTTCCAAGGCTATTCCGGCTATTTATGACAACCTCTCCCAGCATCAATCCGCCTTTGATTGGCCGTATGCCCGAGCAAGAGCAGCTCGCGGAGGCAATAGCCTCCGGTCGTCCCGAGTTGATCGCCATCCACGGCCGGCGGCGCATCGGCAAGACATATCTCGTCAGGTCCTACTTCGCCAAGGAGCTCTGCTTTGAGATGACTGGGGTGGGCGACGCTCCCCTGTCCAAGCAGCTGAGGAATTTCGCGAACCAGATGAAGCAGGCTACTGGCTTCAACCTTGCGGCGCCGAGCGACTGGACGGAGGCCTTTCAGGAGCTGATCACCTACCTCGATCCCCACTTGAAGACCAGCGGACGCAAGGTCGTTTTCTTTGATGAACTGCCCTGGTTGGCCAGCCGGAAGTCCGGGTTCCTGTCCGCCTTCGACCATTTCTGGAACACTTGGGGGACCAAGCAAAGAAACCTGATCGTGGTAATCTGCGGATCGGCCGCCTCCTGGATGATCGCAAAGGTGCTCAAGCACAAAGGGGGCTTGCACAATCGGATCACACGCACCATCCACCTCCAGCCATTTAGCCTGCCCGAGATCGCCGACTATCTGAGGGCCAACGGCCTGCTCCTCGACCACAAGCAAACGGTCGAGCTCGCGATGGCAATCGGAGGCGTCCCGTTTTACCTCAACCATGTGCGCAAGGGGTGGTCCGCCGCGCAGAACATCCAGTCCCTGTTTTTCGCGCCAAGTGCCCCGCTCGGCGGCGAGTTCGACGAGGTCTTCGCCGCCCTCTTCGAGAAACACGAGCGCCACTTGCAGGTTGTCCGGGCGCTGGCCAAGCGCCAGTCTGGTCTTAGGCGACTCGAGATTATTCAGGCAACTAAGCTGGAATCCGGCGGGGCACTGACGACCATTCTCGATGAACTGGAGGCATCGGGATTCATCTGTCGGATGATGCCGTTCGGCGATGCCACCCGGGACCCTTATTTTCGCCTGATTGACGAACTGACCCTATTTCACCTTCGCTGGGTGGAAGGCCAGGGAGCCCGGGGCGCGGCCACGGACTGGCCGAGTCGCCGGCTTGCCCCTTCAGGCATGGCGTGGAGCGGCTATGCCTTTGAGAACATCTGCCTGCGGCACTCCGCGCAAATCAAGAAGGCCCTGGGTATCGCCGGGGTTCAGGCATCAGTTTCTTCCTGGCGGCACCACGCTAAGGATAAGGAGGACACAGGGGCGCAGATCGACCTGCTTTTCGACCGCGCCGATGGCGTGATCAGCGTGTGCGAGATGAAATTCAGCGAGCATGAGTTCGTCATCGACAAGGCCTACGCCCGCGAGATCCGCTCGAAGCTGGAGGTGTTTCGCCGGGTCACCGGCACGCGCAAAGCCCTGTTCCTCGTCATGGTCTCGGCTCACGGTCTCAAAGCGAACGAATATCAGGCCGAACTTGTGCAAAACGTGGTTCCGCTCGAAGCCCTGTTCGCGCCGTAAACTTGCTGTCGCAGCGAAAATACGGGCTGCTTGCGTCATGTGCAAAGCCCGCTCTATCGACGCAAGTCCTGATCTCAGCAGCCCCTAATGCTGCGAGGAGCTAAGTGTGAACAGCTGGGTGGGAAGGCTGTTGCTGCAAGGCAGTACCTCGGGCCTCGTGACCGCAAGCACCGCGTCGCGGGTCAGATCCGCTCGGGCATCCGGCGGCCCGTCGTATCCTCGCCCTGCGCCTGCTCGTGGTATTCAGCGTCCGAGTTGACGTTCCAGAGGTTGAAATGGCCGCCCTCGAGGTTCCGCACCGCCAGGATTGCCGTCATCATGGAATGGTCCTGGTTGTTGTACTTGTGCATGCCGTTGCGGCCAACGACGCTGAGGTTGGAGAACTCCCCGATCGCGGTGCGGATGAGGTCCACGTTCGCCTGGTAGCCCGGGTCGTAGACCGGATACGCCTTCTCGACCCGCACCACGACGCCCTCCCTGACCTGCGACGGCTGGACGAGGCCAAGCTGGGCCAGCTCGCGCTTGCCGAGCTCCAGCAGGTCGGCGTCGGCCGCCGACCAGAGGCCGTCGCCTGCGAAGCAGAAATACTCGAGGCCGAGGCAGGTGGTCCCGGGCCTGCCGATCATCGCCTCGCTCCAGTTGCGGAAGTTCTGGATCCGCCCGAGCTTCACCTCGGGCTCGTGGATGTAGATCCAGTTGTCGGGAAAGGGATTCTCGCCCTCGACGACCAAGGCCACCGTGAGGAAGTCGCGGTAGCGAAGCCGCCTTGCCGCGGCCCTTGCGCTCTCGGGCAGCGGAGGGTCGAACGCGAGCACGGTCTCCTGGAGCGGCATGGAGACGATGAACTGTTCGGCCTCGGTCTGGGTGGCGCGGCCCGCGCCGTCCACGAACTCGACGGCGGTCACGCGCCCTCCCTCGTGGAGGATCCGTGAAACCGTCGCTCCCATGACGATCCGGCCGCCGGCCGCCCGGATGTCCGCGGCCGTCTTCTCCCACATCTGCCCCGGGCCGAGCCGGGGATAGGAGAACGTGTCGATGAGCGTCTTCACGACCTCCCCCTCCTTGCCGGACTTGCCCATGACCGCGTTCTTGACCGCCGTCGAAAGCGACAGGCCCCGGATCCTCTGGGCCGCCCAGTCGGCGCTCAGCTCGCTCGTCGGAATCCCCCAGACCTTTTCGGTGTACGTCTTGAAGAAGATCTTGAAGAGCCTCCGGCCGAAGCGGTTGGAGACCCAGTCCTCGAGGGACGTCTCGGGGCGGCGGGGAAAGACCCGCGCCCAGGCGTAGCTCACGACGCAGGCAATGCTCGTCAGCAGCCCCAGGTTGCTGAGCGCGTTCCACGGCTTGAGCGGATAGTCGAAGAACCGCCTGCGGTAGAAGATGCGCGACATCCGGCGCACCTGGATGAAGTCGTCCGGCAGCCGTTCCCGCCACCACCGGGTGATCTCGTCACTCTTGCTGAAGAAGCGGTGGCCGCCGATGTCGAAGCGGTAGCCCTCGTGGCAGACCGTCCGCGATATGCCCCCCACGTAACTCGGGTCCTTCTCGAGAATGGTGACGTCCCAGCCTGCACGCCCGGCGTTGAATCCGGCCGTGAGCCCCGCCGGTCCCGCACCGACAATCGCGACCCTGCGCAGGGTCCTGGGCTCAGCTTGGAGGGGCGCGGTCACCGCCCAAGAGGCTTTCGTTTTGGGACCCACGCACAACCCGAAAGTGCTCCCGGCCGCCGCCGCGCCGAAAACCTTCGCCAAGATGGAGCGTTTCGACCTATCCTCACGCGATGAAATGGCTCATCGCTGCCGTCGTCGCCGCCTTCCTCGCGGTGTTCGTCTATTTGCAGCTCCATTCGGTCAAGACCTCGTACATCAATGGATTAGCCCCCTACACGAACCTGCCCGGGCGCGGCTTCATCCTGGAGCAGGACTGCTATGTGTTCAAGTTCAAGGCCCACGACTCGGACTGGCCGCTGATCGGCTCCCACGAGGCCGTTCCGGAGCTTCCGGCGCAGGTGAGCGCGGCCAACATCGGGGCAGACCTGCCCGGGGTGAGGCTTCTCGACGTGCTGAAGGTCGGCGACCATTTTAGGATCGCGTCGGTGCGCCGCGACGAGAGCCGCGCCGGGACGACGATCACCTTTGAGATCGCGCTCGCGGACGAGGCCACCCGCAAATACCCGCGGCTCGACGCCTTCTGGATCATGGACCATGCGCCGGAGAAGACCGGGGCGGCGCCGTGGATCCTGGCTCACTTCGCCGTCCCGGAGGGCAAGGAGTGATGAAGATCGTCGTCACGGGCTCAAGTTCCGGCATCGGCCGCGCCCTGGTGCTGCGCCTTCTCGGCGAAGGCCACCAGATATGGGGGCTCGCGCGCTCCGACCAGTCGGCGTTCGCCGCCGCGCAGAACGGCGCCTTCTTCTTTAGCCGGTGCGACGTCGCGGACTGGGGCGATGTGCAGCGCGCCTCGGCCTCGGTGTCGGATAAATGGAAGGACCTGGACGCGCTCGTCTGCTGCGCGGGCTCGCTTGGCGAGGTGAGCCCGGCCGTCCACGCTGACCCGGTGCGCTGGAGCGCCACGGTCCGCGCCAACTTGGACGGGACCTTCTACGCGATCCGCGCGTTCCACGGCCTCCTCTCCCGGGCCGCTCGGCGCTCGAAGATCGTCTGCTTCTCCGGAGGCGGCGCCACGAAGGCGCGGCCCAACTTCTCCGCCTACGGGATCGCGAAGACGGCCATCGTGCGCCTCGTGGAGACGATCGCCGCCGAGGAGCGCGACGCGCCGCTCGACATCAACGCCGTCGCCCCCGGCGCCATCGCGACCCGCCTCACGGACGAGGTGATCGCGCTCGGGCCAGACGTGGCCGGGCAGGCCGAGTTCGACTCGGCCATCAAGCAGAAGTCCGACAGCGGCGCCACGCTCGAGCGCGCCCTGGACATGGTCGAGTGGCTCCTCTCCGCCAAGAGCGACGGCATCAGCGGCAAGCTCCTGAGCGCCCCGTGGGACCCCTGGCAGCGGCTCATCGACAATGCCGTCCACCTCGAGCGGAGCGACGTCTACACGCTCCGGCGAATCGTGCCCGAGGACCGGGGCATGAACTTCTGACCATGAATGCTGTCGCCATCGTGGGGTACGGGTACTGGGGCCCCAAGCTCGCCCGGAACTTTGCCCAGAACGGAAGCTTCGGGCGGGTCGTGATCTGCGAGGAGGACCCGGCCCGGCTTGCGCGCGGCCTGCGCGAGAACCCGGGCTCGGCCGGGGCGCGGAGTTTCGCCGACGTCCTTAAGGACCCGGACATAGGCGCCGTCGCCCTGGCGACCCCCGTCGCGTCGCACGTCCCCCTGGCGCTCGCGGCGCTCGAGGCCGGCAAGCACGTCCTTGTCGAGAAGCCGCTGGCGACCCGTTCCGCGGACGCCGAGCACCTGCTCCGGGCGGCCGCGGCCGCCCGGCGGATCCTCATGGTCGACCACACGTTCGTCTACCATCCGGCCGTCCAGCGGATCCGCGCCCTCATCCAGTCGGGGGAGCTCGGCCGCCTCAACTACATCGACTCGACGCGCATCAACCTCGGCCTCTTCCAGCACGACGTGAACGTCCTCTGGGACCTCGCGGTCCACGACATCTCGATCGTCAACCTCTTCACGAGCGAGCGGCCGACGACCGTCCAGGCGATCGGCTCCGCGCATCCCCCGGGGCCGCTCGCGAGCATCGGGGTCCTGACGCTGCGCTACGCCTCCGGGCTTTTCGTGCACCTCAACTGCTCGTGGGTCTCGCCGGTCAAGATCCGCCACATGCTGATCGGCGGCGACAGGAAGATGATCGTCTACGACGACCTCAACGCGACGGAGCCGGTCAAGATCTACGACTCGGGCGTCGTCGCCCGCACGGACGAGGAGCGCAGCCGGCTCATGTTCGAGTACCGGGCGGGCGACGTGTATTCCCCGAAGATTGCGCCGAAGGAGGCCCTGGCGAACCTCGTGGCCGACTTCGCGGCGGCGGTGCATGACGGGAAGCCGCCCCTCTCCGACGGCCGCTTCGGGGCCGACACCGTGAGGGTCCTGGAAGGCGCGGAGCGCTCCGTCACGGGCGCGGGCAGGGAGGTGGAGCTCACATGGAGCTGATCAACGAGGACAGCCCCCGCAGGACGCTTGTGAACGTGCGCGTCGGCAAGAACGTGCGCTTCTTCAACTTCGTGAACGCCTACGGCTGCGAGATCGGCGACAACACGAAGGTGGGCAGCTTTGTCGAGATTCAGAAGAACGCGCGCATCGGAAAGAACTGCAAGATCTCGAGCCACACGTTCGTCTGCGAGGGTGTCGAGATCGACGACGGGGTCTTCATCGGGCACAATGTCTCGTTCATCAACGACAAGAGCCCGCGCGCGACCAATCCCGACGGCTCGATGCAGACGGACGCCGACTGGAAGGTGGTGCCGACCCGCGTCGGGAAGGGCGCCGTGATCGGCACGGGGGCGACCCTCCTGTGCGGCGTCACGGTTGGCGCGGGGGCGATGGTCGGGGCCGGCAGCGTCGTCACCCGCAGCGTGGCCCCGGGGGCCGTGGTGGCGGGCAACCCGGCGCGGCCCCTGGCGAAGAAGCCTTCCCCGTGAAAGTGCCCTACTACGACCTCCCCGCGCAGATCCGCTCGGTCCGGCCGGAGCTTGACGCCGCGATCGCGCGCACGCTCGACTCGTGCGCCTTCTGCCTCGGCCCCGAGGTCGCGCAGTTCGAGCGCGACTTTGCGGCGTACCAGGGCGCCCGGCACTGCGTCGGCTTCAACAGCGGCACCTCGGCCCTGCACGTGGCGATGCGCCTCCTCAACATCGGTCCCGGCGACGAGGTGATCACGACGCCGTTCACGTTCATCGCCACCAGCTGGGCGATCGCGTACGTCGGCGCGAAGCCCGTCTTCGTCGACATCGACGACCGGACGATGAACATGGACCCGCGCTTGGTTGAGCGGGCGGTGACCGCGCGGACGAAGGCCGTGATGCCGGTGCACCTCTACGGCCAGCCCTTCGACGTCGACCCGATCGCGGAGGTGTGCGGCCGGCGCAGGATCCCGCTGGTCGAGGACGCGGCGCAGTCCCACGGCGCCCGCTACAAGGGCCGGACGGTCGGCACGTTCGGGGAACTCTCGGCCTTCAGCTTCTACCCCGGCAAGAACCTGGGAGCGTGCGGAGAGGGCGGCGCCCTGGCGACCAACAATGCGGACTACGCCCGGCGCGCCTGCGCCCTTCGCGAGCACGGCTCCACCGCAAGGTACTACCACGACGAGGTCGGATACAACTACCGCATGGAGGGGATCCAGGGGGCCGTGCTCAGCGTCAAGCTGCGCCACCTGCCGGCGTGGACCGCGGCGAGGAGGCGGATCGCCCACCGCTACCATGCGCTGCTTTCCTCGACGCCGCTCAAGCTCCCGGTCGAGGCGGCCGGGGTCGAGAGCGTCTACCACCTCTACGTGGTTCGGCACCCAAAGCGCGACCGCCTGCGCGAGCACCTCGAGGCGCGCGGGATCGGGACCGCCCTGCACTATCCCCTGCCCCTTCACCTGCAGAAGTGCTTCGCCGGTCTCGGCCACCGGGCGGGCGACTTCCCCGTCAGCGAGGCCGCCGCGAAGGGGTGCATCAGCCTGCCCATCTATCCCGACATGACGGACGCGCAGGTTGAGTACGTCGCGGCCATGATCTGCGAGTTCAAAGACTGGTGATGGCCTTGGGCCCCGAAAGGCATCGGGACGCGGCGGGGTTCGCATGGCGGGCGCTCGGCTTGGTGGTGGCGCTTCGGCTGTCGCAGGGCGTGTCGGGCTCATGGGCCGTCCCGTGGACGCTCTACGCCGGCGGCATCGCGGCATGGATCGCCCTCGGGTGGAAGGCCAGATGGTCCGGCGCAGCAGCGGCCGCGGTAGCGGTCGGCATTGTCGCTGCGGGGCGCCTCGCCTACGGCCTGCCCGCCGCGGTCCTGTGGTTTGTGCCGGTTTGGGCGGTCTTCTTCGGGCTGCCCCTGCTCCTTAGGCTGCGCGGAGGCGCCCACCGGGCCGCAGCATGGCTGGCGCGCCGCCTTGGAGGTCTCGGGCCGCCGCTGAGGGCGGGCGTGCACTGGCTCGGGCGCTATCCACGGACGCGCGAGGGTCTGCGGATCGCGGCCGCTGGGGGCGCGGGCCTCTATGCGATAGGCCCCTTCCTCCACGATGGCATCATGGGCGGCGTGGATGCCAGATGGTACACCTCTGTCGTCGCGGACTTCCTGAATCAGTGGCGGATGGGCCTCGGGCCCGTGTTCGTGGGCCAGACCTACCTGGCGCCCCTCGGCACCGTCATGCCCCTGCGCGTGGCTCCGTACCTTCAGCACGCAACCCTGGCGCTCGACCTGGTGACCGGCCGCCGGCTGAGCGCCTACGCGCTCCTGAACCTCGCGGTCGTTGCGAGCAGCGTTGCGGGCTGCGTCTCGGCCTACCTCTGCCTGAGGGCGGTCCTGCCCGGCCGGCGCCTCGAGGCCCTGCTTCTGGCCGTCATCTATGGGTGGTGCCCTGCGGTGGTTGGCATGGCCTATACGGGCCAGCTGTTCATGTCGGTCATGACCCTGCCCTACCTGCCCGTCGCCTTCGCCGGCGTCGTCCGGATACACGACCGGGACGACTTCTCGGGGTGGGCCATGGTAGCGGCGGGATGCGCGGCGTGCTGGCTCTGCCACAGCCCCATCGGCATGTGGGTGACCTTCGCGGCGGCGGTGGCGGTTGCTGCGAGATGGGCCTGCGGGTTCGGCCGAAGCCGCCGCGAGCTCGGGCGCTCCGCCGGGGCCTTTGGGCTCTTCCTCGCGCTCTGCGGCTACGTGTTTGTCTCGATCCGGATCCTGGCGGCGCCGAAGCAGCCTCCCATCTCCGTGCCTCAAATGCTTTCCGACCTGGGGCATATGTTCCCGGCGGCCCTCCTGCCGGTTTCCGCCACCGCCTCGATGCTTTCGGATCTGCAGCCCGGCTGGGGCGTGGGCGCGGCGCTGCTTCTCCCGTTGGCCGCGGCGTGGAGGATCCGATTGGCAGCGGCGCGCCCGCTCCTGATCGCGGCTGCGGTCTTGCTGCTCCTGTCGATGCCCGTGCCGGGCGTCAACGAGCTCCTCTGGCGGGCGGTGCCGCAGGCGGTGCTGGACGCCACCAACGCCGCCCCCACCCAGCGCCTTTTCCCGATACTTGCCGCATGTTCGGTTGTCCTTGCGGCCCGCACGCTTGCCGCGCGGCCCAGGCGCAGCGCGGCGCTCCTCTTCTTCCTCGGTGTCGCCGTACTTTGGGGCGGCGTTCAGCTTCAACCGTTCCTCAGGCGTGGGGCGGCGATCGCCAACTCGAGGGAGGCCTCAGAAGAGCAGTTGGCGCCAAACAACTTCGCCGTGCCGATCTTTTCCACAGGCCTTCTGGGCGGGGTGAGCGCCTTCTTCTCCTACGGGTTCATGGACTACGGGCTCGAGGAGCGCGTCCTTGATCGCGACATGAAGACGTATCTTGTCTCAAACGCCGGCGCGATCGCCCCGGGCTTCGACTTCGGACAGCCCCAGGCCCATCGGCGGCTTCCCGGCGTCTTCCACGGAAAAGCCGCCGCGGACGGAAGGCCCTGGATCGAGCTCGCCCCAAAGATAACGCTGGCTGCGGGCCAGCACTACCTGCTGGCCTTCGACTTCCTGGCCAAGTCCTACACGGGCGCGCTCCAGGCCAAGGGACCCGGCGTGGCCCGCGAGTACTATCTGCCGGCGTCGGGCGGCCGCCTTGCGTTCGGGTCCGCGGACGAGAGCTCCCGGGTGATCCCGCTCTTTAACCCGTCGGGCGCCCCGATCGAGATGGCGCTCGATTTTGTCGTTCAGGACCCAAAGGCCGACCTTGCGTGGTACACGGACTTTGCGCGCTATGCGCTCATACCCTACGACCCGGCCGATCTTCCGATCCATCTTAAGGCCTATGCGCCCCTGGTTTCCGACGTGCGCTCCCCCGCCCCCGGGTGGTTCGAGTCCTTCCGGTATTACACCCTGGGCTGGACGGCCACCGTCAACGGGCGGCCCTCCGAGGTGCGCGCCACCGGAAACGCCATGATCGCCGTGCCGATCCCGGCGGGAGAGAGCGAGGTGAGGCTGTCCTACAAGCCCCCGCCGGCTCTGCTTCTGGCTTATCTCCTCACGGGTGCGGCCTGGCTCGGGCTCGTCTTCGCGGGCGCGAAATGCGCCCTCAGGCGATAATTTTCATGGGCACACCGGACGGGATCATCTAGACTGCGAGTTTCATGAAGATCACCGATCCCGACTGCCGCGTCCTGGTGACCGGCGGAGCCGGATTCATAGGCTCCCACCTGGTCGACCTTCTCGTGGCCAAGGGCTTACGCGTGACCGTGCTCGACAACTTCAGAAACGGGAGGCGCGAGAATCTGGCGGAGGCCGGGCGCACGGGCAGGCTGCGGGTGATCGAGGGCGACATCACCGACGCCCCCACGTGCCGCACGGTCATGGCGGGCGGCGTCGACTCGGTCTTCCACCTGGCCTGCCTCGGCGTGCGGCACTCGCTCCACGACCCGTTGGAGAATCACCACGTGAACGCCCTAGGCTCGCTCCAGGTGCTCACGGCCGCCCGCCAGGCGGGCGTCGGCCGGTTCATCTATGTATCGACCAGCGAGGTGTACGGGGCCGCGACCGCCTTTCCGCTGACAGAGGCCGTGGCCACCTGGCCCACGACCGTCTACGGGGCGTCGAAGCTGGCCGGCGAGCATTATGCGGCCGCCTTCGGCACCTGCTACGGCATGCCGGTCGTTCGCGTGCGCCCCTTCAACAACTACGGCCCCAGGGCCCATTTCGAGGGGGACTCGGGCGAGGTCATCCCCCGGTTCATCCTGCGCGCGCTTGCGGGCGAGGCGCCGGTCATCTTCGGCGACGGCTCCCACACGCGGGACTTCCTGTACGTGAAGGACTGCGCCGAGGCGCTTGTGGGGATCGCCGCGTGCGACGCCCTGGTTGGGGACGTCGTAAACCTCGGCTACGGCGAGGAGGTGCGGATTGACGAGATTGCACGGCTGATTGTCGCGGCCATCGGTCGCCCGGATCTCAAGCCCGAGTTCTCCGCCGAGCGGCCCGGGGACGTCCCGCGGCTCTGGGTGGACCCGGCCAAGCTCCGGGGCGCCACGTCCTTCAAGCCGCGCACACGCCCCGCCGAGGGCCTGGTGGCGACGGTCGAGTACTACAGGGAGCTCTTGCGGGCCGACCCCGGCTGCCTTTCGCACATGCAGACCCGCAACTGGGAGGTCGCGTGATACCGGTCGCCAAACCCGAGCTCGGCGAGGAGGAGATCGCCCTCGTGGCGGAGACGATCCGCAGCGGGTGGATCACGCAGGGGCCCCGGGTCGCGGAGTTCGAGAAGGCGTTTGCCGGGCGCGTGGGCGCCGCGCACGCGGTGGCGGTGTCCAACTGCACGACCGCCCTTCACCTGGCGCTTGTCGCCTCAGGGATCGGGCCCGGCGACGAGGTGATCGCACCCCCCCATAGCTTCATCGCCACCGCGAACCCGATCCTCTACTGCGGCGCCCGCCCCGTGTTCGTAGACATCGACCCCGAGACCCTGAACATGGACCCGCGCCTCATCCCCGCGGCGATCACCGGGCGCACGAAGGCGATCATCGTGGTCGACCAGGTCGGCCGGCCGGCGGACATGGCGGCCATCTCGGCCGCGGTCCGGGGCCGCGGGGTAACGATCATCGAGGACGCCGCCTGCGCAACCGGCAGCGTGTACCGGGGAAAGCCGGTCGGCGACAACACCTACTCGCCGCTTGTTTGCTTTAGTTTCCACCCGCGCAAGGTCATCAGCACCGGGGACGGCGGGATGATCACGACCCCGGACGCAGACCTCGCAGCGAGGCTTCGCCTCCTGCGCCAGCAGGGCATGTCGGTCAACGACCTCGAGCGCCACCAGTCAAAGACCGTCGTGTCGGAGATCTATCCGATCCTTGGCTACAACTACCGCCTGACCGACGTCCAGGCCGCGATAGGCCTCTGCCAACTCAGGCGCCTGGACGCGATCCTTGCCCGCCGCCGCGCCATCGCCGCGCACTACGACCGGATGCTCGCCGGAACACCGGGTGTGCGCCTCTTCGCCGAGCCGGCGGACTGCCGCTGGAACCAGCAGACGTACCTCATCCGCCTCGAGGGTTCGGGCGCCGCGCGCCGCGATACCTTCATGCAGCGCCTTCTCGAGGAGGGGATCGCCACGCGAAGGGGCATCATGTCGATCCACCGGGAGGCGTCCTATGTCGAGCGGTTCGGCCCGCAGTCGTTCCCGCAGAGCGAGCGCGCAAGCGACGAATGCGTCTGTTTGCCCCTTTACACCCAGATGGCCGACGCTGATATCGATCGGGTGTCAGCCGCCGTCCGAAGGCACGCACCCCGACCCTGAAATGGACCCGCACGCAGCAAAACCCCTGCCGCCAAACCCCTACAACCCCTTCTGCTGGGTCGCAGGCACGCCCGACATCGGCGAGGGCACCTGGATCGGCGCATTCACGCTGATCGACGGACTCGGCGGCCTGAAGATCGGCAAGGGGTGCAACATAAGCTGCGGCGCGCAGGTGCTCTCCCATTCCACGGTCCGCAGGTGCGTGACGCAAGGGAAGTACCCGGAGGTCGACCGCAAGGCGACCGAGATCGGGGACTATGTCTTCGTCGGGGCGAACGCCGTCGTTCAGATGGGCGCCCGGGTCGGCGACCACAGCGTGATCGCGGCCGGCGCCGTGCTCCTCGAGGACGCGGTCGTCCCGCCCTATTCCCTCATGGCGGGCGTGCCGGCGCGTATTGTCCGGGACCTGCGCAGTGAGGTTGACTCATGGAGCCGAGGAACCCGATGAGCGCCGAGAATCCCCAGTTTTCCGTCGTCGTCGCCGCGTTCAACGAGGAGAGGAACCTTCCGGCGCTCTACGAGCGGCTGTGCGCCATCGATTGGCCCGCGCTCGAGCTAGAGCCGGAGTTCATCTTTGTCGACGACCATTCCCGCGACGGGACGGCCCGGGTCCTGGCGGAGCTGGCGGCAAAGGACCCGCGCGTCAAGGTGCTGCGGTTCTCGAAGAACTTCGGAAGTCACAAGGCCTTCACGGCCGGTCTCGAACACTGCGGGGGCGCCGCCGCAGTCATCCTCGCGGCCGACCTCCAGGACCCCCCGGAGGTGATCCCCGAACTGGTCGCAAAATGGCGGAGCGGCGCCAAGGTGGTGTGGGCGATCCGCGGGGAGCGCCGCGGGGAGTCCCTACCGACTAGGCTCCTCTCGCGCCTGTACTACCACCTGATGCGCCGGTTTTCCGAGGTGGAGCCCCCGTCGAGGGGCGCCGACTTCCTCCTGGTCGACCGCAGGCTGATCGACGAGCTGCGCGCCGCCCCGGAGAAGCACACGTCGCTCCTCTCCCTCATCCAGTGGATGGGGTTCGACCAGGAATCCATCGTCTACGACAAGGCCGCGCGGCTTAGCGGCCGCTCAAAATGGACCCTGCGCAAGAAGCTCAAGCTGGCGGTCGACTCGTTCGTGAGCTTCTCCTATGCGCCGGTGCGCCTCGCGTCGGCCTGCGGGGTCCTGTTTGCGCTCAGCGGCTTCGTGTACGCCGCGGTGATCGCGATCCGCGCCCTCCTGCTCGGCAGCCCGGTTCAGGGCTGGTCGTCGCTCATGTGCGTGCTCCTCATTGTCTCAGGGGTTCAGCTCATCATGCTGGGCGTCCTCGGCGAGTATCTCTGGCGGACACTCGACGAGGCGCGGGGGCGCCCGCGTTACATCATCGAGAGGCGAATCAATCTGTGAGTCCGGCGGACCACAAATGATGGACCACGACGTCTCGCAGGGCGAGCCACTCAAGCGTCGGGACGGACTCGCGGTGGCCGCAGTCATGCTGGGCGACGCCGCGATCGCCGCGTGGCTCTGGTATGCCCTGCAGAGTTTCGGGGACCACGCGGGGATCCCCTGGCCCCGGGTGCTGGGGCCGGCCCTCGCGGCGCCGCTCCTCGCGTTTGCCTTTCGTGCGCACCGGGCGTCGCCGGGGCGCCCCGCCCTGGCGCTTCTCAAGGCGGCGGGGGTCGGCGCGGCCCTGGCGGCGCTCGCCTGCATCCCCTGGGTCGGCAGCTGGCTCCACGTGAGCAGAGGCGAGGGCCTCTGGCTCGGAGCCGCGGCGGGCGGCCTCATCTGGCTCATGAGGAGTGTCTATTTTGGCGCCGCCTCCGGCGGTTCAGGCCGTTCGCAGGAGGTGCTCCGGTGGATCGCGCTCGGAGCCGCGGCGACGCTTGTCATGACGCCGTTCTACTACAGCGGCGCGATCGGCTCCGGGGACGCCCAATGGTACACGACCATGCTCGGCGACTTCATCACCCAGCTGCGCTCAGGCGTGTTTCCCGTCTGGGTCGGCCAGAGCGCCTACGCGTTCAACGGCGCCGTCTCCCCCCTTCGCTACGCACCCGGCTTCCAGTACGCGGGCGCCGTCCTGGACCTCCTGACCCTGCGGTCCCTCGAGGTCACGGCGCTGCGCAACGCGGAGCTGGCCGTGACGGCCATCATCGGCGCCTATTCGGCGTACGCCTGCCTTCGGTCGATCCTCCGGAGCGCCCCGTGGGCCGCGTGTGCCCTCGCGGTCCTCTGGATCACCGGGCCCGGCGTCCTCGCGCCGCCGATGATCGGCGACCAGTTCATGACCTTCATGGCGCTCCCGTTCGTGCCGCTCACGCTGCACGGCTGCTGGCGCGTCTGGCAGAAGGGGGACCGCTGGGGCCGGCTCTGGATCGCCGCCGGCCTTGCGGGGTCATGGATCTGCCATTCGCCAATCGCGCTCTGGCTGACGATCATCGCGGCATGCCTGTACATGCCCGCCTTCGTCAGGCGGCGCCCGTGGTCGAGGGAGTTCAGGCTCGCGGCCTTCCTCGCGGCGGCATTCCTGATCCTGGGCTCCGAGCCGTTTGTCTCGGTGCTCACGCTCGACAACCAGATCAAGAGCCAGGCCTCCGGGGTGGTGGCGGCGGAGGTCATCTACGCCAACTTCCCGGCGAACTTTATGCCGATAAACCCGGACAAGCCGGGCCTCGCCGACTACCAACTGGGCTACGCCCTCCTCGGGACCCTCCTAGTCTCCCTGTGCCTCATGGCGGGACCGCGACCGCGCGTTGCGTGGGGCTTTGCCGCGGCGACAATCCTGATCATCCCGGTCGAGCTGCCCGTCCCGTGGCTCACGAACGCCATCTGGTCCCATCTTCCGGGCTGGTTTGTGACCATCCAGAACATCTGGCCCATGCAGCGCCTGTTTCTGGTCTGGTCGGCGCTGATCGTCTTCACGGCCGCCATCGTGATCGCTTCCCGCGGCATCGGCTCGAGAAGGGGGCCTTATGCGGCGCTCCTCGCGTTCTTCGCGTGCGCGATCGCCTGGTCCGGCCGGGAGGCGTACCGGATGGAGAGGGTCATCTACCCCATGCGGTCCACCCCCGAGGACACGAGGGTCGCGGAGGGTTTGGACAACCTGCGGCTTTCGCGGTACGCTTACTCCTCCTTCAGTTACACCCCGTCGTACTTCAGCCACGCCTACATGGACCCGTGGCTGGAGAACCGCCTCCTGGATGTCCGCACCATGGAGGCCTTCGTCAGCAACGCCGACTACGCGGCGCCGGCCGAGGGCCATCCCGGGGTCGCGGACTCCGGCTCCCAGCTGGTGCAATCGGGGGCGTGGACGGGAACGAGCGTCACGAACAGCGGGTACTACCGGCTCAAGCCTGGCCTGCTGCTGGAGCCGGGCCGGCGTTACGCGCTGCGCCTCGACTTCGCCCAGCCGGGCGTCGAGGGTTTCCTTCAGCTCGAGACCCGCAGCATGTTCCGGGAGTACATGCTGCCGGATTCCGGCTCGGGAGCCGCGCGCCGGGGCCCCTCGCTTGCGTTCGGCTCGGGCCCCATGAGCAGCCGCGTCTTCCCCTTGGTCGTGAACGAGCCGGGACCCGTGGAGCCGACCGGCATGTTCATCGCGCCGCGCTACGCGGGGGAGAACCTCCCGTTCGGCCGCTTCTGGCTCTATGCGTACGAGCGTGACCGCCTGCCGATCTGCGTCGAGTCGTGGATCCCGTACCGGGCCCGCGTGACCGCTCCCCGGACCGCCTACCTGGAGACCCCGCGCATGTGGCTTAAGGGATGGCGGGCCACCGTCAACGGGCGCTGGACCGCCGCGATCCGCTCCCCGGAGAACCTCGTGATGATCCCGGTGGGCGCCGGGGTGAGCTACGTGACCCTGACGTATTCGCCCCCGTTCGGCCTCACGGCGACATTCTGGATCGGCGCCCTCGGCTGGGCAGGGCTCGGCGCGGGTGCCTTTTGGCAGCTCGTCTTGTGGTCGGGCGGCTCGAGGCTCCGGTTTGGCTGGCTGAGGACCCCGAGGTGGCTCGGCCTCTTGCTTGATGCCACGCTCGCACCCGTTGCCTTCGCAAAGAGACGCAAGCTGGCGACTCTCGCCGTGGCGGCGGCCGCCGCGGCGCTCACGATCGCCCTATATGTGCGGGCCTTGCACGCGGCCTCGCTCGAGGCCGTAGGCCCGATTCGGGTGGAGTTCACCCGCCCAGCCGGCCTCCTCGGCTTCACCCAGCCCATTCTCACGACGGGTCAGGCCGGGGCCGGAACCGTGGTCTCGATCAGCCTCCTCGACAGGGACCACGTTCGCGTCGAAGCGGACGTCTGGGGTACGCTCTTCCAGAGCGCCCCCCTGGAGGTGCCCTACGGCCGGCCCCAGTCGCTGGTCGTCTCGGACAGCGCGCTCTTCCCGCTTTCCAACCCGAAGGTCAAGGCGCTCCAGCCCTCGGAGGCGGAGCGCCTGCGCGGCGAGATCCGGGTGGAGCTCAATGGCCGCGTGGCGATCGACTCCCCGGCCTACGCCTATGAGACAACCCCATCCCAGGTGCTGGCGGGCGAGGCGCCGTTTGGATCCACTTCGGACGGAAAATTCATGGGCGAAATCCTGAAGGTGGAGCGCCTTGCGACGCCGAGGACGTTCGCGCTGCCGTCGGGGCGCCACACGCATATGCGCCTCGTCTTTCCCCGGGAAGCCTCGGGACGGAGCGAGCCCCTCCTGTCGGTGTCCTCGGGACCGAATCGGCGGGTGTGCTACGTCACCTACCTTGCCGCGGGCAGGATTCGGCTCACCTGCTGGGGACCTGGCGGCGTGCCGGCCAAGTCTGCGGAGGTCGCCTACGATCCTAAGGCGGCCCATGAGGTGGACTTCATCACCGGGGAGGCGCCCGACGTCCCGGCGAGCTTCGACGTGGCCTGCGAGTTCGACGGGGTCCATGTGATCGGACATCAGAGCATTCCGGCGCCCGAGCCGCCGGTCGTCGTCTCGGGGCTCAACATCTTCAAGGCGCCCGGGGTCGACGCGCGCTTCACCGGGCCGCAGATGGACGTGGAGCTGAGAACCCACATGGCAAAGGCGAGCGACGAGCCCGAGACAAGCGGTCCGGTTCACCTGGTCGTCAGGTTCCCGCCGCGCAAGCCCGGCCGCCAGGAGCCTCTGCTCTCTACGGGGCACACGGGCGCCGGGGACTTTGTCTACGTGGTGTACGCAGACGACGCTCATGTGCGCCTTGGTTTCGACCACTGGGCGGTCGGTGGTGGATTGAGTGCTCCGATCGCTGTCGACTACGGCGCCCCCCATGAGATCTGGATCAGCATGGGCTCGCTGTTTCCCGGGGCCGACGATGACCAGGCGTGGCGCGGGCTCGACCCGAGCCTGCGCCGCCGCCTCGCGGGACAGGTTGATGTTCGGCTCGACGGGAAGGTCGTCCTCTCCCTGCAGAAGGCCACCTACCCGTCCGCCCCCGGCGAGGTCGCGGTTGCGCGGAACCCGATCGGGGGCTCCACGTCCGATCCCGAGTTCAGCGGGACCGTCATCTTTGCCGAACGCGCGGGCCCGGTGCTTCCCCCTGCGCCCGGCAGGTAGCGGCCCTCAGCGCCCAGGAACCTTCAGGCGCTCGGCGGCGAGGATTGTCCCGGTGAACCTCGGCTCACAGTTTGAGCCGCCGATCCGGCTCCGCCCAATGTCGATTTCCCCTGGAGCGCTGGGGAAGTCCTGGACGGCCTTGTCGACCACCCTGCGGCCGTTCAGGTCCACCCGGATGTGCCCGCGCAGGTCGGCGAGCGCCGCGGGCTCTAGGCCGCTCAGGGCGGGATTTCCCTCGGGGTAAAGGGCCCCGGTCGAGATGACGAGATCCTGCTCTGCAAAATAGTCGACCTCGACGGGCTCCGACTGGTACCCGAGCACCCCCCATACATCGACGCCCACCTTCACATGGGTCGCATCCTGGTAGACCAGGTACACGAAGGTCCCCGCCGACTTCCTGCCGGTCACGAGCACGGGCTGCTGGCGGCCCGTCTGCCCTCGCGGAAGGACAAGGCGGACGTGCAACGCTCCAGCCTGCGGGCAGCTCGCCCGCCAGAGGCGAATGCCGGCTGCGAGGGCGGCAAGGACGAGCGCAACAAGGGCCAGCTGCCAGCCCCGCCGCAGGGTGAAGGAGGCGGCCCTTCCGAGGAGGCCCTTAATCCTGCGAAGCAAGGGCTCCAGCTCCGGGACCAGCACCAGCAACAGGACGGCGGCGGCGACCAGAGAGGCGACGAGCGTAATCCCAAAGGCCGCCCGCAGGGAGGCCGGGCCGGCGTAGGCCAGGACCACGGTCGATTCCCCGGCGGGAACGGCGAACATCGCGAGCCCGTCCGGCGACCCCTGAACGCGGGCGCCCTGGCCGTTCACGGTCGCCCGGTATCCCTCGAGAAAGAGCCGCGGAGTCTCGAGGTAGCAGGCCTCGGGCGCCAGAACCCGCATCTTAAGCGGAACCAGGGACTCGAGCACCACCGGAAGGCTGTGGGTGTCGACCTCCTTGAACGTGAAGTCGGCAAAGTCCCCCAACTGGGTCCCGTCGATCGCATCCGCGAACCTGACCTCGATCTCCTCCGGCCGGCTGCCGGCCGTCCAGAGCGAGAGGGGGCGCCGGAGCCCCTGCGCAACCCCGAAGCCCCACGAGGAGGCGGCGGGCAGCACGGGGTATTCGCGGTAGAGCGACCCGCCCGAAAGCTGGAGCGTCCCGGCGCGCGCCGGCCCCGAAAGGGCTACGGTAAGGATGTACCGCCGGCCCGGCTCAAGGACCAGCTTGGGGGCGGTCGATACCGAGCCTTCGGCACTCGTGGTCGTCTCAAAGGTACCCTTTTGGACGGGGCCCGGCTGCGCCAGGGCGGCCTCCCAGTTGCCCGCGATCGGGCGGGCGTCAAACCGGCGCAGGAACCGGAACTCCATCGCGGGATCCATCGGGCCACTCTCGAAGGAGGGGGGCGCCCCGAGGATCGCATAGGAGACGATCGTCAGGTTGATGTTCTCGGGGTGGTGAAGGAGCGCCGAGCGGCCTTCGGGAAGCCGGGAGGAGAAGCCCCGGCCCACGAAGCGGTAGGCCTCGAACCCGGTCCATGCGGCCGCGGCCAGGATGGCGAGAAGCGCGACGTCGCGCGCCTGCTTCGGGATCGGCCCGATTCGCGGATAGACGGACGCAAGCGCGAATAGGATGAGCGCGGTGGCGACCAGGTAAAGCCGCTGCATCGGCCACTGGTTGGTAAGCGTCACCGTGATCGTCGGCGCATGCTTCCATATCCATTCGGTCAGGAACGGCACCGGCGTCGTCAGCAGGAGCAGCACCCCGGTGATGAGCGTTAGCCAGAGCGGGAGCGGCCTTCGCCGCGCGAGCGCCCCGGCGCATGCCAGCGCGAGGAAGGCCCAGTAAAGGTACCCGAGCTGGAAGTCCCCCAGCCTGTTCGCAGTCGGGCTCACCGGGCGCAGGGAGTCCGCGAAGACCTTCCTGACCTCGCCGAGGAGTAGCTCGACGCTCGAGACCTCCGTGATCTGACCGTAGTTCCTCACGGTCAGGGCCGACATGAATCCAAAGGCGGCAATGCACCCGCAGAAGACGGCCCCCGCGGCCAGGTACAGCCACTGCCGGCCGCGAATCCGCCCGGCGAGGATTGGGGGAAGCAGCACGAGCGCGCTGACGATCGTAAGCCAGAACGCAACGGGGGGATGCGCCTCCCAGGAAACTCCCAGGCCGATCGCCAGGAGCGCGACCTCCTCAAAGCCGCACCGCTTCTGCAGGCCGATCGCCCCGCACAGGACCACAGGGACCCACGGGAGCGTCATGGCGGTCATGTAAAGGTCCATGGCGTACACGACCGAGAGAACCCCGGGAGCCAGCCCGTAGCACGCCGCCAGGACGGCCGCCGTGTAACGGGACGCCGGGGTGGCCCTGCGCAGGCATACGTACATGCTGAAGACCGCGGCGATCAGGCTTGCGGAGAGTTCCAGGTTCTGGATCGCCCAGAAGTTAAGCCTGCGTCCGGTGAGGAGATCGATCAGCCCGGCCAGGTGCCCGATGTAGGGGGCGGTCCTTAAGGGATGAATCCGCCCGTTGAAGGCGTACTCGCTCTGACCGACCAGCGGCGGGTACACCCCGGCCCTCGCCTGGGTGGCGAAGTCCGCCGTGCTCAGGCTGTAATTGATGGCCTCGCCCGTTCCTATGCCGGAGGTCGTGAGGAAGGGCCCGGCGATGAAGAGGCCGACAGCAAGCAGGAGGACGAAGACTGAGGTGATCTCCCTGCGCTCGGCCGGCGACTTGCGGTGGGGCCAAAGACAGGCACCGAGGCCCGCAAGCAGCGGAACCCCAAGGAGAGCGAGGAAACCGACCATTCCGGCCACTGTAACCCGTCTACCGCCAGGTTTGGCGAGGATTTTTGGACCGCGTGCGCGCTAAGGCCTCACGGTCTCGAGCGGCGCCTGCTCAACCTCGGTGATGCTTCCCCCGAAAAGAGGCCCGGTGCTGGAGCCCCCGATCAGATTGGCCCCGAGGATTATCCGCGCCGCAGGCGTCAGGTGGCTCGGTTCGGCTGATGACAGAACCCGGCGCCCGTCCACGAGGATGACCAGTATCGAGCGCAGCTTCAGAAGCTCGGGCTGGCGTTCGTACAGAGCGCACTGCGGCGGCGGAAAGAGCCCACCAAAGCTCATGGTGAGTTCATGCCATCCCCCGGGCGGCAGCGTGAATCCGGCCGATCGCACCGGCGCCGAGCCCCAGTGATCGAGCACGATGCGGGCAAGCCCGTCGGTCCCGAAGTCGAGGAAGATGAAGTCCCCGCCACCCGGAACGCCCGTGGTGATGATGGGCTGTCCTAGTCCAGGCCTTTCCTCGCGCACGGAAAACTTGAGCCGCAAGGGGCCCGGGTAGCCCTCCCATCCCGGCCTCGCCAAGCGGGGGTCGAGGGCCCCCTGCTCGAAGGCGTCCGCCGGCCGGGCGATCGAGAGCGCGCCAATCTCCCCGTGAAAGCGCGGCCCCGATGCGCCGACCCCGATATTGTTCGCTCCAAGCTCCACCTGCCGGGCGTCGCAGGGATGCGGCGCCTGCCACGCCAGAAGGACGGGCCGGCCGTTCACGGCAACCTCGGCGAGGGCGCGAAGCCTGAGAAGGTCGGGCGAGTCCTCGTAAAGCCGCGCCCCCTCAGGAGGCATGAGCGCCCCGGTGCTCAGGAGGACCTCGTTCATTTCACCGGGCCGGATCGTCACGGGTTCCGACACAACCGCCTCGCCTCGCGAGTGCTCAAAGAGGAACCGCAGGTGGCTGTCGTCGTCATAACGGACGGACAGGGCATCCCCGGCTCCTGTGGAGCCCGACACGAGCAGCGGCTCGGTCTCGCCCGCCAGACCGGTTGGGAATCGGACCCTGAGCCTTAGCGGGCCGGTGTGCCCGCACCATGCGTCGTCCGGGTTGTCCAGCATCTCGCCCAGACGCGTCCCGAATGCCGGCAGGTTTTCCGGCCCTATCGCGCGCACGGAAGGCATGTCGCCCTGGAAATGCACGCCGCAAAGGGAGCAGGCGATGGTGTTCTCGCCGAGCGCGATCCACTTGGGGTTGACAGGCGCAAACGGCCTCTCTGCGAGCAGCGCCGGCTCTCCGTTCACCCGAATGTCAATCATGCTGCGCATCCTCTCGAGCCCCTTGAAACGCGAGAAGACGGGGGCGCCGGAAGCGGGAAGCAGGGAGCCAATCCAGACATCCATGCTTTCCCAACCGCTCGCTGAAGGGGACATCGGCTCGGAGAGCAGCAGGGCGCGGCCGCGGCTATCGTAGCCGATCCGAAAACCCCCTCCCGCACCCTGTTCAACATAAAGCATGTCGCTCGAGTTTGGCCCCCCAATGCCGAGCAGAGGTTGGCTCGCAAAGAAACCCGGCCCGGGCGGGCGAAGCCGGAACCGCAGGCGCAGCGGTCCCATGGCACCCGCCCAATCGGCGGGCCGCTCGCGCACGATCCTTGCAGCGGCCGCCGATGGGACCGCGGCGGCGATGTCCTCAATCGAAGCCCTGGAGAAGGCCGAAACCGCGCCGGAGAAGCGGGTCACGGCTGTCGAGCCGCCAACCAAGTTGGCCCCAAAAAGGATGTCCTCGGGTGTGCAGGGATAGAAGTCAGCGTGCGTCGAGACCGCCACGCGGCCGTCCATGATGACAACGAAGCGGTCGCGCAGTCCCCGCCATGCCGGTGACGCCCCGTAGAAGGCGCTTGCGGGCGGTGGCAGGAGCGATCCCGCCGAGACCACAAGCTCGTGGGGCTTCGCGAAGTCCACCTCCAGAGGCTCCGAGAGGAGCAGAGGCGTGCCCCAATGGTCCAGGCCGAAGGCGATATGCCTGGAATCCACGTATCTGACAAAAACCGTGTCGGCCGCATCCCGGGTTCCGCAGACCACGAGGGGCTCGGTGCCTGAAGCGTCGACGGGGCGGAAGGTCACCGTGATCCGCACGGGGCCCGGGTAGCCGTCCAGGTCCCGGTCGTAGCGCTTGAGGCGCGCATCGAAACGGACCAGTCGCATCGAAACATCGAGGCGGTTGAGCTCCTCACGCTGGGCGGCGGAGTATCCCTCGTATTGGTAGGGCCGATAGGCCATCGGGTTCGCACGGACGAGAAGGTCCTCGTGAGGCGGCAGGTCGTAGTGGAGCGGCTTGCCCCACAAGGGCTCCGCAAATAGCACGAGGTAGAAACTGTACGCGTTGCCGGAGTCCCGCCTTATCTCCTTCTCGGACATCAGGGAAAAATCGGACGGGAACACCTGCCGGAGCGGCGCCGCGAAATTGTAGGCCGCGAGGAGCGCCACCAGCAAGGCCAGGCCCGCCGACCAAAGCCTCCTGAAGCGGCGCCGCTCCAGGAAGAGCGTGATTCCCTGTGCCGCCCCCAGGCAGGCAAAGGGGACCGCCGCCCGGGTGAGCCTGCCGTAAACCATGAAGACCGGCACGACGTCAGAGAAGAAGACGAGCCCGCCGACCACCAGCGCCAGGCCCCCCATCCACCACCGCAGCCGGCCGCCCCGCAGGCTTAGCGAGCCGGTGGCGACGGCGAAGGCGAGCGCGGCCACGCCGAGAATGGCCAACCCCCGTTCCGTGAACCAAAGGTATTCCGTGATTACCCGGTAGCCTATGTGGAAATCCCCCTGCTTCACGCTGCCGGCTAGCGCCCTGTAGGCCGACAGCACGCCCCCCGACAAGGCGCCTCCCGCGGCGACGACAAGCGACACGGTGAGCGCGAGGCCCAGCGCCGCGAAGCCGCCCCGCATCACCGCCTTCCTCGGGCCTCCGTCGCCGAGAGCCGTGTACAGGAGGAGCACCGTCCCGCAGAGCAGCCAATAGCCGTTGTACGTCAGGAACCCAAGTCCTGCAACGGCGCCCGTCAGTATCGAGTTACCCGGTGTGCCCCGGCCCAGGGCCACCCACAGGGCCGCCATGAGCCCAAACAGCGCAACGTCGTAGGGAAGATAGAACCTCGAGTAACTGAAGAGACTGGCGGCCGCGGCTGCCAGGAAGGCAGCCCATAGGGCCTCGGACTCAGAGGCGCCCACCCTCAGGGCTACCGCCCAAATAAGGAAGATTATCCCAACCGAGAAGAGGGCGAAATAGGCCCAGACAAGGGCCGGATGCGCCCCGCCGGCCCATGAGTCGAGCAGGGCCGCGGGCAGGGCCGCGGGACGGAAAAGAACATGGTCGGCGTGTCCGAAGAGGGCCTCAAGCGCGTCCCTGAACCTTCCGTGCGTCAGGTCGAAGGCGGCCGCCCGGGCCGACCCGTAGCGCGACTCGTCGGGCCAGAAGCCCTGGCCGCCTCCCGCGGCGAGCCAGATCCTCAGGGCAAACGAGACCGTCAGAATGCCAGCGAGCCAGCGTCTTGCCATCAGAGCTCAGGCGCGTTCCTGAAAATCCTGAATTGCATCGCGAGGAAGGTGATCGCCATCTGGGCCGCGTTTGCCGCCGCGGCCGCGGCCCATCCGGGGAGGCCTGTGAACACCGTCAGCGCCTTGAAGACCGCGGCCTGGATCGCAAAGGTGACGGCGACCATCACAACGTACTCCGAGACCTGACGGGCGGCGTCCGTCCGCTCGCAGCCAAACGTCCACGTCTTGTTCAGCCAGAAATGCAGCGCGACCGCCGGCGGGTACGCCAGCAGGAACGAGACATCCTTCCCAAAATGGCGCCCCAGCAGCCAGTTCAGCCCGCTGAACACGACCATCACCAGGCCGCCCACGGCGGCGTAGCGCAAAAGCCTTGGAAGAAGGGCTGCCATGCATATGAGAAGAATCGGCTCGCGGCGCCAGTGACAAGCCCGTGTTGATGTCCCTCGTCGCTGTCCTTCCCTTCGTGCCCGCGCTGGCGCGCGGGTACGCAGCGCCGGGGCATATTCTTCACTTGCGTGGAGCCCCCTCCCCTGCGAAGGCATCTTGCATGAACGCTCCCACGCCCGCCAATAAGCCGCTGTCCTTCGCCATCGTCGGCTGCGGACTGATCGGCAGGAAGCGGGCGGTGGCCCTTGCCAAGGTCCCCGGCGTCCGGCTCCGGTTCGCCTGCGACCTGGATCCGGCCCGGGCCGCGGCCGTCTCCGGCCTCGCGGCGGCCTGCGAACCCGCGGCCGATTTTGAGACGGTCGTCGCGCACGCCGAGGTCGATGCGGTCATCGTCGCGACCCTCAACGCATCGCTTGCCCCGATCGCGCTCGCCGCCATCCGCGCCGGCAAGCACGTGCTCATCGAGAAGCCGGGCGCCCTCGGCCCCGGCGAACTCCGAAGCCTGGAGGGCCCGGCCGCGGCGCACGGCGTCCGGGTGCGGATCGGCTACAACCACAGGTATCATCCCGGCCTTGCGAAGGCCCGCGAGATCGTGGACTCCGGGGTCCTCGGGCCCCTCATGTTCCTGCGCGGGCGCTACGGCCACGGGGGGCGCAAGGGTTACGACCGCGAATGGCGCGCGGATCCGAAGCTCTCGGGCGGCGGCGAATTGATCGACCAGGGCGTGCACCTTATCGACCTGGCGTCCTGGTTCCTCGGCGATTTCCCGACGGTGGAGGGCCATGCGGCGACGTTCTTCTGGGACATGAAAGTGGACGACAACGCGTTCCTCTGCCTGCGGACGGCGGGCGGCCAGACCGCATGGCTGCAGGTGAGCTGCACGGAGTGGAAGAACCTGTTCTCCCTCGAGATCTATGGGCGCGACGGGAAGCTCGCCGTGGACGGCCTGGGCGGCAGCTACGGCACCGAGCGCCTGACCTACTACAAGATGCTTCCCCAGATGGGCCCACCGGAGACCCAGACCTGGGAGTTTGCCGCCGGGGACGATTCCTGGGCGGCGGAGACGCTCGCCTTTGTCGAGGACGTCCGGCTTGGCCGCACGCCATCGCCGGGCTTGCGGGAAGGCGTGAAGACGCTCGAAATAGTCGAGGCAATCTACAAGAAAAGCGGCTACCCCATCCCATGATCATCACACGTTCACCGCTGCGCGTCTCCCTGGGCGGCGGCGGCACCGACCTGAAGAGCTACTACAGCGAGCACGGCGGCTTCCTCGTCGCCGCGGCCATCGACAAGTATGTGTACATCACCAAGCACACCACCTTCCAGGAGGAGATCATCGTAAAGTACTCGAAGCTTGAGCGCGTCACGTCGGTCGACCAGATCGAGCACCCGATCGTCCGCGAGGCCTTGAAGCTGACCGGCGTCACCGACCCGCACATCGAGCTGACGTCGATGGCCGACATTCCCGGTGGCACGGGGCTCGGCTCCTCGGGAAGCTTCACGACGGCGCTTCTGAAGGCGCTCCACGCGCACAAGAAGAGCCTGATCTCGCCGGCCGAGCTGGCCGAGCAGGCCTGCGACATCGAGATCAACCGCCTGGGCGAGCCGATCGGCAAGCAGGACCAGTACATTGCCGCCGTGGGCGGGATCACCGCGTTCACCTTCCACAAGGACGGGCGGGTCGAGTTCAAGCCGTGCCAGATCTCGGAGGAGACGCTCTACAACCTCGAGGACAACCTGCTGCTCTTCTTCACCGGATACTCGCGCAGCGCGTCCGTGATTCTCAAAGACCAGAACGACCGCTCGAAGGCCCATGATTCGTCGATGCTCGACAACCTGCACTTCACCAAGGAGCTCGGCTACAAGTCGCTCGACTGCCTCGAGCAGGGCAAGCTCGAGGAGTTTGCCGCGCTCATGGACGTGCACTGGCAGCGCAAGAAGCAGAGGAGCTCAGGGATGAGCAACGCCCGCATCAACGAGTGGTACGACGCCGCGATGGCCAACGGGGCCCTTGGCGGGAAGCTGATCGGGGCGGGCGGCGGCGGATTCCTGATGTTCTATGCCGGTGACAAGAAGCGCCTGCGGCACGCGATGCGGGAGAAGGGCCTCCAGGAGGTCCGGTTCCGGTTCGATTTCGAGGGCACCAAGGTTGTCGCCCAGAACTGATCTAACGGCCCCCGACCGATGCCAAGTCCCGCGGAGCTTCCGGTCGCCATCCTCGCGGGGGGGCTCGCCACCCGCCTCAAGCCGATCACCGAGACCCTCCCCAAGCTCCTGGTCGACGTCGCCGGCGAGCCGTTCTTCACGCACCAGATCCGACTCCTGAAGAAGTCCGGCCTCAGGCGCCTGGTGCTGTGCGTCGGCTACCTGGGCGAGAAGATCGTCGAGCGCTACGGCGACGGCTCGCGCTGGGGGGTCGAGATCGCGTACTCCTTCGACGGGCCGAAGCTCCTCGGGACCGGCGGGGCGCTCATCAAGGCGCTGCCGGCGCTCGGGGACGCCTTCTACGTCCTGTACGGCGACAGCTACCTGCCGATCGACTACCTCGCCGTCGGCCGCGCCTTCCTCGCTTCCGGCAAGCTCGGGATGATGACTGTCTTTGAGAACAGCGGGCGCTTCGACTCAAGCAACGTCTGGTTTGAAGCGGGCGCCATCCGGGCGTACGACAAGAAGAACAGGCTCCCCGCCATGCGGCACATCGACTACGGCCTCGGCGTGTTCCGGAGCCAGGCGTTCGACGGCTTCGCGCGCAACGAGGTCGTGGACCTCTCGGACGTCCAGCGCGCCCTCCTTGGCCGCGGAGAACTTGCCGGCCTCGAGATTAGGGAGCGGTTTTACGAGGTCGGGTCGCACGCCGGCCTGCGCGAGCTCGACAGCCTGCTTAAGAAATCCACGTAGCCCCCCATTGCCGCCTCGCATTTGGGACCGCCATTTGCATCCTGACCCCCATGTCGTACTCAGCACAGCACCTGAAAGAAACGGCCGAAATCGTGGCGAAGCTTAATCCGGCCGACTGCGATAAGTGCGTCGCCGAACTGCGCGCCGTGAGGGAGCATGGCGGGCGGCTCTTCATGCTTGGCGTGGGGGGCAGCGCCGCCAACGCCTCGCACGCGGTGAACGACTTTCGCAAGATCGCGGGGATCGAGACCTATGCCCCGACGGACAATGTCTCGGAGCTCACGGCGCGCACCAACGACGAGGGATGGGCCAGCGTGTTTGTCGAGTGGCTGAGGGTGAGCAAGCTCAACAGCAAGGACTGCCTCTTCATCCTGTCGGTAGGCGGCGGCAACGTGGAGAAGAACGTCTCGCCGAACCTCGTCGCCGCGCTCCAGCTCGCAAAGCAGGTCGGCGCGCGGATCATCGGGATCGTGGGCAAGGACGGCGGCTACACCGCCAAGGTCGCCGACGCGTGCGTCATCGTGCCGACCGTGAACCCCAACAACGTCACGCCGCACAGCGAGGCATTTCAAGCCATTGTCTGGCACCTGTTTGTATCACATCCCGACCTGAAGGTGAACCAGACGAAGTGGGAGTCGGTCACCGCCAAGCCGTAAGCGGATGGCGCTTAGGCCCGCAGTCTTCCTGGACCGCGACGGGGTCCTGAACGTCCAGCTCGTTCGGGACGGTAAACCGTATGCGCCGGAGCGGCTGGAGGATTTTCGGCTCGTCGAGGGCGCCGCCGCCGAATGCCGCGCCCTCAAGGCGGCCGGCTTCGCGCTCGTGGTGGCCACGAACCAGCCCGATGTCGGCCGCGGCCTGGTCGCGCAGGAGGTCATCGAGTCGATGCATGAGCGGCTCCTCGAGCGGATCCCGGAAATCGAGCGTGTCGAGGTGAGCTACGATCCGGGCCTCGGCGAGGATTCCCCGAGGCGCAAACCCGGCCCAGGCATGCTTCTGGACGCGGCCGCGGCCCTCGGTCTCGACCTTTCCCGGTCGTGGATGATCGGCGACCGGTGGCGCGACGTCGAATGCGGCAAGCGCGCGGGCGTCCGGACCGTCTTCATCGACTACGGCTATAGTGATGAACATTTTACAAATCCGGACTTCACCGTGGGCACGCTCCACGAGGCGGTGGCCGTTATCCTGGCGGACCGGGCAGCGGCCGCGCACGCCTGAAGATTTTAATCTCCTTGCGGGGGGGCAAACGGTGACCTCAATTGTCTCTATACTGTACCCATGAAATCCCTTAATGACCTCAAGATTCAGCTCTACGCCGACGGCGCCGACAAGGCGGGCATCCTCGACCTTTATTCCAAGCCCTACATCAAGGGCCTGACGACGAACCCGAGCCTGATGAAGAAGGCCGGGATCAAGGACTACGAGGCCTTCGCCAAGGACATCCTGCATACCGTGACCGCCAAGCCGATCTCGCTCGAGGTCTTCACGGACGACTTCACCGACATGAAGCGCCAGGCGCTCAAGATCTCCGCCCTCGGCAAGAACGTCTACACCAAGATCCCGATCACCAACTCGCGCGGCGAGTCCTCGCTGCCCCTCATCAAGGAGCTCACGACGCAGGGGGTTAAGCTGAACGTCACGGCGATCCTGACGCTAAGGCAGGTGGCGGGCGTCGCCGAGGCGCTTAACCCCGCGGTCCCGTCGGTCGTTTCGGTGTTCGCGGGGCGGATTGCGGACACAGGCGTCGATCCCGTCCCGCTCATGCGCGCCTGCGGCGCCCTTCTCTACGGCCACGCCAAGGCAGAGCTGCTCTGGGCCAGCACCCGCGAGGTCCTCAACATCTTCCAGGCCGAGGAGTGCGGCTGCGCGATCATCACGGTTCCCCACGACATCCTCGGGAAGGCGGCGAAGATGTTCGGCATGGACCTCACTGAACTCTCGCTCGACACGGTCAAGATGTTCGCAAAGGACGCTGCGGATTGCGGTTACAAGCTCTGACGCACCCACTTCGTCATTTACCTTCCGGGCGGACACCTGCAAGTGTGAGGGTCCGCCCGTTCACTTATGTCCACCCGTTTTCGACTGCTGAGCCTCCTCGCCCTGGCGCCGGTCCTCCTTAGGCCCGTCGGGGCGGCCAACCTGGACGGTTCGAGCCCCGAGGCGGGCAACGCCGAGGCCGCCCGCCTCTACGCCGAGGCGAACGCCTATGTCAGCAACATGGCCGAGGGGAACTACTCCTACGCCTACCTGCAGTTCTACTGGAAGCGGGCCCAGTCGAACGTCGACCGGATCCGGCGCGTCTACGCCGACTCGCCGACGGCCCGGTCCATGGCCCGGGGCGAACTCAAGCTCGGGCCCTACGCGCTCGACTACTTCAGGGAGCGGGTGCTCTACAACCTTGAGCTCAAGCGCATCGGCGCCTTCGACGACGTCAACTGCGCCATCTTCCTGTACGGAAGGGACGAGACCCGAAACGACGCGAAGCGCGACGAGGCGCTCGCCAACATTCTCGAGGTCCTTGCCCGCCGGCAAAGGTGGAACGAGGCGCTGCGCTTCCCCGTGCTGGACGTCCACCGGCCGCTCTTGCTGCGCAGCATCTTCAGGATCGCGGCGATCTACGGGGCCGAGGACATGGTGCGCAAGCTCTCCGCGGGCGCCACGCCCGAGGATAAGGCGGCCGCCGGATTCGACGCGATCCAAGCCGAGGCCCTCGCGCTCCAGGGCAAGCCGCGCGCCGACCTGTTCACGTTCGTCGCCGACCACCCGACAGGCGCCGTCCGAGCGGCGGCGCTCGCCGCCGTGGTCGAGCGGCAGATGCTGATCGAGCGGATGGAGCGCCTCCACGGCGCCGCCCGGCCCACGATCCAAACCGTCCACCTGGCCGTCCAGAACACCGCGCTCAGGGACGATATCCGCGCCGCGGCGCGCCAGATCTTCGGCGGAGACGAGCAGGCGGCCGCCCCCCTCCTCGCCGTCTATGCGGCGTCCCAGGGGATCGCCCCCGAGGCGGATGCGCCCGTGAAAGCGCACGAGGCCTACCTCACGCGCCTGGCCGACGCCGGCCGGCTGGACGCGGTGGCCGCCTATGCGCGAAGCCGCGACCTGGCGGAGCCGCTCAGGCGCGCGTGCGCACTCAAGGCGATCGAGCTCTACGCGGAGGCGGGCGAGCTCACGAAGGCCGAGGCCGCCCGCAAGGCGTACGCGCCTGCGGGCACGCCGGGCGCCGACGACGCGGCGCAGGCCGAGTTCCGCGGGCGCATGGATTCGACTGAGGCCCCGCTCGAGGCCAGGAGGGACACCTTCGCCGAGCTCCCCATCGCCGACCCGTGTATCATGGCGACCGCCATCATGGAATGGAGCCTTACCCCGAACCGCTCGCAGCGCGGGGCCACGCCCTGGGACGCGGTCGTGATGCGGTTCGCCGGGGGCTTTGACAACCTCCCGATGCCGAAGTCAGCGGCCGTCGGCGACGCCGCCAGCACGCTCAAGCCCTACTGATTCCCGGCGCCCGGCTCCCCCACGGTGAACATCCTCTTCGTCAACTACGGCGATTTCACCACCAACAGCCTGAACCACATCGGCGGATTCGCGCGCGCGCTGTCCGCCCGGGGACACGCGTGCGTCGTGGCGGTCCCCTCCGGGATGGACAGCCTGTCGGCTGTCCCTAGTCCGGCGTTCACGGCCGCCCTCTATAACGAGCTCCTCGAGCGCCCCGCCTTCTTCCCCGACGGGCGGACGGCCGATGTCATCCACGCCTGGACGCCGCGGGAGTTCGTCCGCAAGTTTGTCGTCTCCTACCAGAGGGTCGCCGCGACGAGCGCCCGGCTGGTCGTACACCTCGAGGACAACGAGGAATACCTGATCTCCGGATATGCGAAGCGGCCCATCATGGAGCTCAGGTCGATGGGGTTCGGCGACCTGGACGCGGTCATGTCCGACCGGCTGCCGCACCCCCTGCGGCACCGGACGTTCCTTCGCCTGGCCGACGCCGCGACGGTCATCGTCCACAGCCTGAGGGAGTTTGTCCCGGCCGGCGTGCCCTTCTCCGTCCTGGAGCCCGGTGTCGATCCGCTGTACCTGCGGCCCGCCACCGCCGACCCGGCGCTTCGCAGGGAGCTCGGCCTTAAGGAAGGCGAAAAGGTGGTCGTCTTCACCGGCAGCAACACGTTCGCAAACGAGCCGGAGATGCTGGAACTCTACGAAGCCGTCCGGACCCTTAACCAGAGGGGCACCCCCACCCGCTTGGTCCGCACGGGCTTTAACCGGCCGCAGTTCCAGGAAAGCCTGACCCCGGAGCTCAAGGCACACGTGACCGACCTCGGGTTCATCGCCAAGGCCCGGCTCCCGCGGCTCCTCGCCCTGGCCGACGTCCTCGTGCAGCCGGGGCGCCCCGGCCCCTTTAACGACTACCGCCTGCCGTCAAAGCTGCCGGAATACCTCGCGTCCGGCCGTCCGGTCGTCCTTCCCCCGACCAACATCGCACTCGGGATGCGCGACGGCGAGGAGGCGATCTTCCTGTCCAGCGGAACCCCCGACGACATCGCCGACTGCTGCGAGCGGGTCTTTGGCGACGCGGCGCTCGCCGCCTCGCTTGGCGAGAAGGGCGCGGCGTTTGCGCGGAAGCACTTCGACCTCGAGCGCAACACAGCGGCGCTCCTGAAGGTCTACCACGAGGCCGCAGCCCGGCCACCGAAGCGCTGCTGGGAGGTCATCCGGACGACGAACGGCTCCGACCTGACCGCCGCGGCCTACGAGCTGGCCGACGCCTTCGCGCCGCTCAAGGACCGCAACGCCGCGGCGGCGGACCTGGCGGCGCTCGCGGCGTGCCTGGCTGACATTGTCAGGATCGAGGATGAGCGGCAGTCGAGCGCCACCGCGGCGAGGGACGCGGTGCGGCTGCAGCTTGAGGAGACCGTGCGCCACCTGGAACTCCAGCGCGACCTAACGAGCCAGCACGCGCGCAACCTCGAGGAGAAGATCGAGCACCAGGATCGTCATCTGAAGCTCCAGAAGAAGCTCTCCGACAGGCACATCCTTAACCTCGAGGCCAGGATCGGCGGCATCGAGAAGCTCGCGAGGGTCGAGCGGGAGCAGGCGGCGGTGGCCGCGGCCGCGCGCTCGGCTGAGGCGCAGGCGGCCGCGCGGGCCGCCTCCGAGGAGCATCGGCGCCTGGTGGCGCGGATTCTCGATATGGACACCGAACTCAGGGCCCGCGAGGAGCGGCTTAAATCCATCATCCAGTCACGCGCCTACAAGCTTTCGGCGCCGCTGCGCGACTTTGAGCGCCTCTGGCGGCGGATTGCGGGGCGTTCCCGCCCGGCGCCGGTTTCGGCGCCCGCCCCGGTCGCGCGGGTCGCGCCGGAGCCGCCGGCCAGCCCCGCGCCCGCTACCCCGCCGCCCGAGGCCGAGGCGCCGCGCCGGTCCTACCATTACACCTTCAATGTCGACCACCCGCGCTCCTGGAGCACGGCCTCGAACAAGCTCCTGCTCCTCGGCTGGTGCTACGAAAATTCCGGGGCGCCGATTCGCGGGATCCGCGCGCAGTTCGCGGGCAGGACCACCGTGGGCATCTACGGCTCGAAGCGCCTCGATGTCCTGGCGTCGACCGGGATGAAGCAGTCCGAGTACAGCGGCATCAAGGTCGACATCCCGACGGCACTCGGCGACCACCTGCTGCTTGTCGAGGTGCAGCACGACGACGGCTGGAGCCCCCTCTTCCAGAAGATGGTGCACGTCGGGAAGGCCGGCGACCCGACCGAGCAGAGCGACTATGAGAAATGGTGCGAGCAGCACGAGGCGCTCGACGAGGCCGACTTGAGGGCTATCCGCGGCCACATCGAGGCGTTCCGGACGCGGCCGGTGATCTCGGTGGTCATGCCGGTGTACGACCCGGCCGAGGGCCTCCTCGCCAAGACGATACAGTCCGTCATGGACCAGGTCTATCCCCACTGGGAGCTGTGCATCGCGGACGATGCCTCGACCCTTCCCCATGTCCGCGAGGTGATCGAGCGCTACGCCTCGAAGGAGCCGAGGATCAAGGTGGCCTACCGGCCCTCAAACGGCCACATCTGCGAGGCCACGAACACGGCGCTCGAGCTCGCAAGCGGCGAGCTGGTCGCCCTGTTCGACCACGACGACGTGCTCTCCCCGACCGCCCTCTACGAGGTCGCGGCCGAGTTCGACCTCCACCCGGACGCGCAGCTCATCTATTCGGACGAGGACAAGATCGACATGGAGGACCGGCGGTTCGACCCGTACTTTAAGCCCGACTGGAACCCCGACCTCGCCCTCGGCCAGAACTACATCTCCCACCTGACCGTGTACCGCACCGAGCTGATCCGCGGGCTCGGTGGCTTCCGCAAGGGCTATGAGGGAAGCCAGGACTGGGACCTCGTCCTTAGAACGGTTGAGCGCATCCCGGCGGCCACGATCCGCCACATCCCGAAGCTCCTCTACCACTGGAGGGCCGTCCCGGGTTCGACCGCGCTCCAGCTGGCGGAGAAGAGCTACCCCGTCGACGCCGCCCGGATAGCGCTCGAGGACCATTTCAGGCGCGTGGGGGAGAAGGTGGAGCTCCTGCCCGTGCCCGGCGACCACTGGAGGATTCGCTATCCCCTGCCCTCGCCCGCCCCGCTCGTCTCGCTCATCATCCCGACCCGAAACGCGGTGAAGTTCGTCCGGCAGGCGCTCCGGAGCATCCTCGACAAGACCGACTACCCCAATTTCGAAGTCCTCGTTGTCGACAACAACTCGGACGACCCCGAGACGATCGCCTTCTTTGCGGAGGCGGCCGGGGGCTCCGACCCGAGGGTCCGGGTGGTCCGCTACGGGGAGCCGTTCAACTATTCCGCGATCAACAACTTTGCGGTGAGGGAGGCCCGAGGCGAGGTGATCGGGCTACTCAACAACGACATCGAGGTCATCAACTCCGACTGGCTGAGCGAGATGGTGAGCCAGGCCGTGCGTCCGGGGATCGGCGCCGTGGGGGCGATGCTCTACTATCCCCTGAACACGGTCCAGCACGCTGGCGTAGTCCTCGGCCTAGGCGGCGTCGCCGGGCATCCCTTCAAGGAGTTCCCGCGGGGCGACCACGGGCAGAAGAACCGGCTGCGCCTTGTGCAGAACTACAGCGCCGTAACGGCGGCCTGCCTGGTGATCCGCAAGGACAGGTTCCTCGAGGTCGGCGGGTTAAACGAGAAGGAGCTGCCGATCGCCTTTAACGACGTGGACCTGTGCTGCAAGCTGCTGGCCGCGGGCTACCGCAACCTCTGGACCCCCCATGCGGAGTTCTACCACCACGAATCCGCCACGCGCGGCGTCGAGGACACCCCGGAAAAGAAGGCGCGCTTCCAGTCGGAGATCGACTATATGATGAACACCTGGGGCTCGCTGCTGATGAACGACCCCGCGTACAATCCCAACCTCACCCTCGTCGGCGAGGACTTCTCCCCGGCGTACCTCTCCCGCGCGACCAAAGCCTGGATGGCCCACCTGCCTTGAACCCGAAGCCCGAAGAACCCAACCCGCGGGCCGCCGCCCTCCAGGCCGAGCTCGACCAAGTCAAGAGGCGCGAGGCCGAGTTCCGGGCCAACATGGTGCAGGAGTTCCTGGACCGCGGCGAGCGCAACACCTACCTGCACACGCTGCGCGAGGAGCGCGTGGCGCTCATCAAGCGCGGACAGGAGGCGTCCGCCGACATTGAATACCTCGTGCGCAAGCTCGAGGCCGAGGGCGAGCGCAGGGCGGCCGTCGAGGCCCAGCTCGGAGGGCTCTGGGACTCCTGGTCATGGAAGCTCACGGCGCCGCTGCGCATAGTCGCGCGCCTTTTCTCACGCGGGGCCGCCGCCGGCGCCCCGGCCGGCGCCGAAGTCGAGGGCGCAGTCTTCACCTACTACCTCCACACGTCCCCGTTCCGCATCTACCACGAGGACGCGTTCACGCTCCGGGGCTGGGCCTTCCCCGAGGATGGCAGGCAGGTCACGTCCGTCCGCGCCGTCGTCGACGCTAGGACCTTCGTCGGGCGTCACGGTCTGGAGGAGCCAGAGGTCATCGCAAGGTACGGCGCCCAGCCGGCAAACCCCCGCCCGGGTTTTGAGATCCGATTCGAGACGCCCCCGGGAAGGCACCGGCTCAGCCTCGAGGCCCAGCTCGAGGGCTCCGAGTGGCGGTGGATCATGCGGACGTCGATCTGGTGCGAGCCCAAGGGGCCATGACCTCCTCCGACGCCAACCAGCGCTGGTCCGAGAGCACGTCGACCCTCGGCGATCGCTCGGAGTACAAGAAGGTCTGGAACCTCCAGTCGCAGGATCCCGACGTCGCCTCCCTCGCGGTCGCGGGCCACATGGACGAGGCGAAGCTCGAGCTGACGGCCCAGAGCTTCATCGGCACCCTGAGGGAGACCGTGGGCCTTGGGCCGAACGACGTGGTACTAGAGATCGGCTGCGGCATCGCCCGGGTGGGAAAGCCGCTCAGCAAGGAATGCCTGCACTGGTTCGGGGCGGACATTTCCGGAGGGATGCTGGCGCACGCGGCCGCCCGGCTCTCGGAGCGCCCGAACACGACCCTTGTCGAGCTTGCGACGGTCGGCCTGCAGGAGTTCCCGCGGGACGCCTTCGACCTGGTCTACTGCACGATCGTCTTCATGCACCTCTTCGAATGGGACCGCTACCGGTACGTCGAGGAGGCCTTCCGGGTCCTGCGGCCCGGCGGGCGCTGCTACTTTGACAATTTCCCGCTGGACTCCGAGCACGGCTGGAAGGTCTTCACCGAGGGCGCCCGGTACCCGGTCGACCGGCGGCCGGCGCACATCAGCATGGCCTCGACCCGCGAGGAGCTCGGCGCCTACCTGAGGAAGGCGGGGTTTGAGGACGTGCGCGTGCGCGACCTTCCGAACCAGCTGATCGCGGCCACCGGGCGCAAGCCGGGCTAATGCAGGTCGTACTTTGCGATCAGGGCCTTCGCCCGATCCATCGGCAGAAAAGGGATGCCCGGCACGGAGTTCGGGGACGGGTCCTTGTCGACCAGCAGGAGGCGGCGCGAATCCGACCCGCGGGTCGCCGTGAAGACGTCCAGGCCCGCCGACCATTGCCGGCACATGCAATAGGCCGCGAGCGCGAGGACGACGGCGAAGGAGAGCCGGCGAGCCGCGGCAGAGACCGGGAGCCTCTCCCAATGCCACGCGAGCCAGAAGCCCGCGGCCGGCGCGATTCCAAGGAGCGAGGCGTACTGGTACCTTGAGCCGACCGTTGCCAAAAGCCCCGTGTGGTAGCGCCCGATGCCCAGCAGGACCGCGTTCCCGAGATCGAACGCCACCATGAGCACGACGAGTAGGCGCAGCCGCCCCCGGCTGCGCAGGACCGCCCACGCGACAAGCGCGGCCTTGCAGAGGCCAAGGAGCGCGACGGTGCGCCAGCCCCACGAGTCGACCGAGAGGACGAGATACGCCGGGTTTAGGCAGTAGTACCACAGGCCGAACACGGCCGCCTCGGCCCCGTGGCCGGCCATGTGCTGGTGATTGCCAGTCGCCATCCGCGTGATCAGCACGCCGACGATCAAGGCGGGCGAAAGATAGGCGAGCGCCCAGGCGGCCCGCCCGAAAAAGCTTCGGCGCGGCGCCCCCTCCCCTCCCCAAAGGCTCGCGGCCGCCAAGAGCGCTCCCGTGAGGACCCCCCGCGAGAAGGACAGGGCACTCGCCGCGCCCCACCCGATCGGCGCGCGTCCGTAGGGCGAGCGCAGGAAGGAGTCGAGCGCCAGCAGCATGAACGTCGCGGACAGCACCGCCGACCACTGCACGGTCCAGGCCAGGGTCTCCATGTTGGCCGGGGTGAGCGCAAAGACCGCCTGCGCCGAAAGGACGGCCGCCCAGGCGAACCCGCAGGTGCGCATCAGCCGTCCGAGCAGCATCACGTTCAAGGCGTGGGTCAGCCAGACCAAGGCCACCATCACCGCGTACGATCCCCCGAAGAGGAGCGCCCCGCCGCCCCAAAGGAGCTTGAAGAGCGGGACGAAGTTCTCGGCGAAGACAAGCCACATCCATTTCCAGAAGCCGAGCCGGTCAATCTGGTCCAAGAGATCGAACTCATCGCCGAACCAGTAGAGGCGCGCGAAGAAGCCGTGATAGGCAACATAGGGAGCCAGGGCGGCCAACCCGGTCGCGATCAGGATCCAGCGCTCAAGGGCTCCTCGAGCACCCGCAGGCCGGTCTGTGGCACCGGTGCTCATGGGGCCCCCTCCGCCAGCATCCGCAGCGAGCACACGTACGACCAGTCCCACCGGTTGTCGTTCCTGGGCCCCGCGCCGGTGTGCAGGATGAGGCGTAGCGGCGCATCGCCGGGAAGCGCCAGGTCGAGCTGCTGGGTGCCCCGGTCCTCAGCACGCGTGACCGGGTCAAGGTACCGCTCCCAGAGGCGCTCCCGCCGGCCCGAGGCCCACACCGCGTCCACCTCGAAATCCACCCCGTCCGTGTGGCCGGAGCCCGTGTACGCGCCCTCGCGGATGCCATAGCCGAAGGTGAGGCGCGAGGCCCCGGGGGGAACCCCCAGGACCAGCTCGCCCTCCGCGTGCAGCTGGAGCGCCTTGCCCTTGCCTACGTCGATGATTTCGGTCGAGACCGTGGAGGAGACCGAGATCGGGGCCCGATCCAGAATTCCAAGCCGCACCAGGGGCCCGGCTCGAAACACGGGCTTAAGCGGTATCCCGGGCATGCCGAACACGCCCACGTCCACGTACCTCCAGAACTCGCCCTGGCTGCCCGGCGCCTCGAAATGGAACGACTTGACCCACGAGCTCGCCTCCCCGCGAAGGAAGAGCGCCATGTCGCTTCCTTCCGCGAGCGTGGGGACAAGCACAAGCCCGTCGCGGGCGGTCCTGGGGATGAGCCTCCACGACCTGCGCTGGCCCTCGTCATCCGTGGTGACCAGGTCGATCCTCGCGGGCTTGTAAAGCAGCGCCCGGGCCCGTCCGAGCGCGTTCGGCACCGCGTCCGCCCGCAGCCAGATCGCCTGGTCGCGCTGGGGCGGCAGCACGACCTCGTCGGAGAGGCGCACCCTCGCGTTGAAAATCAGGCGGCGCGCGGGCTCCGCCCCCGAAAGGGCGGACGTCCGCTTCAGGAGCCAGAACCTGCCCTCGGAAAAAAGCGGCGCGTAGTGGGTCGGAAGCGCCGCGATCAGCATCGCGTCGTCCTGGCCGGGGTAGCGCCAATCCAGCTGCTCGGCGCCCCACATGAGGAAGTCCGGGGCGCGAGCGGACTGGTAAAACCGGAGGTTCAGCCGCTCGAGGCGCGGCGTGTACGCCGAGTAGCCCTGGAAGACCGGCCTTGGGGCAAGGTTCATCCCGTTCAGGATCGCCGCCGCCGTGAGGCAGTTGTAGACGTCCACGGTCCCGCTACCCACCGCCGCCGAGATGGCCGGCAGGGCCGCCGACGCCGCGGCCTCGTCAAGGGAGCGCTGCCACTCCCCCGGGAGCGAACTAAGCTTAAGGACCATGGCCCCGCCCCCATACATCCGCTCCCACGCGATGCGGGGTGCGCGCAGGAGCATCACTGAGTCGGCGGCCGCCATCCCGACGAGGCAGAGGAGCGCCGAGGCCTCGAACGGGTGCCACCGCCGCCCGGGGAAGAGGAGGCTCGGGACGGCGGCCAGGAGCGTGAGGATGAAGGCGAAGAACCCCATGACGTGGCCGTCCGCACGGGTGAACCCCTCCTTCCACATGAGGAACATCGAAAAAGCCAGAAACGCGCTCGCGCACCGCCCGTACCCACGCTCGGGGATCTTGCGCCATGCCGTCCAGGCAAACGCCGCGCAGGCCGCCGCCAGCGCCGCGCCGCAGAGGAAGACCCAAAGGGGCTCGTCGACCCCCATCGCGTCGGCGTAGCCGCCGGCGATCTCGAGGCTGCCGCGCAGGTAGTCCCAAAAGTTCGCGAGGTTCTGCCCGGCGCCCACCCAGGCCGCGGCCGCGGAGAGGGAGTAGGCGACCGCGACCGTGGCGGCCCCGCGCCACGAGCGCCGGCCCGCCAGGCAGGCCACCGCGGCGAGCACCGCGGCAGCCGTCAGCATCTGGTAGGTGAACTTGATCTGAGCGAGGAATCCGAGCACGCACGCCCAGGCGGCCAGCTGCCAGAGGGGCGCCCCGCGCGGCATGAGCCCGGCGATGCCGACCAGCACGATCAGGTCGAAGAAGGCGACATCCTGAAAGAGCCAGTTGAACGCCATGAACACGGCCGCGAACGCCCACCTCCTCCACGGCGCGAGGGAGCGGGTAAGGAGCACAAGCGCCAGGGCGACCCCGGCGCTTGCCGCAATCTTCCAGGCGAGGAGGCGCGCGGCGCCCGCGGCGCCCAAATGGTAGTTCGCCCAGACGTAGCCCCATGGGCCCCAGGTGAAGACGATATCCCTGCCAAACTGCATCCCTCGCGCGCGGGCGTGGATCAGCATCTCCTGCCACGAGGCGTCGACGCTAGTGCCCGGCGGCAGGGGAATGCTGACGAGGGTCGAGGTGACCACCAGGGTGAGCGCGAGCGTCTCCAGGACCCGAGGGAGGCTCCACCGCGGGCCGCTCGAGCGGATTGACGGAGACGCGGAAGCATCCATTTACTGGGCTTACCATGGAGCCAAAGTTTAGACCAGCCGAAGATGATGATCGCCAGAAACTTCTATCCCAAGGCCACTGACCGCCACCGGCGCCGTCACGGTCATCGTTCCGGTCTGCAATGAGGGCGCACCGTCCGGGCAGGCTCGAGGCCGTGACACCTACTCCTGGATCGTAGCGCCGGCAAAGTACCGCTTCCAACCCCTGGGATTTCCCTGCATAGTGGCCCGCGATGCCTAAGACACTCCTTGTAACCGGATCCTCGGGACTCATCGGTTCCGAAGTGTGCGCGTACTTCGCGCGCGAACTCGGGTATGCGGTGCATGGGATCGACAACAATCAGAGGGCGGTCTTCTTCGGGCCGCAGGGCGACACGCGCTGGAACCAGGAGCGCCTCGTCCGCGAGCTGGGCCACTTCACGCACCACGAGCTCGACATCCGCGACCGCGCGGGCGTCCTCGCCCTCGTCGCGTCGCTGAAACCCGCCGCGATCGTGCACGCCGCGGCTCAGCCGAGCCACGACCGGGCGGCGGCGATCCCGTTCGACGACTTCGACACGAACGCCGTCGGAACAATGAACCTCCTGGAGGCCGCGCGCCGCGCCTGCCCGGAGTCGCCCTTCGTGTACCTGAGCACGAACAAGGTCTACGGCGACGCACCGAACCGGATCGCGATGAGGGAGCTTGCGACGCGCTGGGACTACGCCGACCCGGCCTACGCGGAGGGCATCCCCGAGACCTTCCCGATCGACCAGTCGACCCACTCGCTCTTCGGGGCCTCGAAGGTCGCAGCCGATGTCATGGTGCAGGAGTACGGCCGCTATTTCGGCATGCCGACCTGCGCCCTGCGCGGGGGGTGCCTCACGGGACCCAACCACTCCGGGGTCGAGCTCCACGGTTTCCTCAGCTACCTGGTCAAGTGCAACCTCGAGGGCCGCGAATACCGGATCTTCGGCTACAAGGGCAAGCAGGTGCGGGACAATATCCACTCGCTGGACGTCGCCCGGTTCGTGGCGGCGTTCGTCGCGGCCCCGAAGCGGGGCGAGGTCTACAACCTGGGGGGCGGCAAGGCGAACAGCACGTCGATCCTCGAGGCCTTCACGCTGGCCGAGTCCCTCTCGGGCAAGGCGCAGGTGTATTCCTACGTCGAGGAGAACCGGATCGGCGACCATATCTGCTACTACTCCGACTTGAGGAAAATGCGTCAGCATTTTCCATCCTGGGACATTACGCAGTCGCTGGCGGAAACCGTCCGCCAGATTGTCGAGTCCTGGAAGAGGAGACCGCGAGTTTGACGTAGCCGGACCAATCCCCTAGCGTCTTTAAGCACTGATGATTCATGACCTGACCCGTTTCCAGAGGCTGCCCCGGCGCCTCGCCGTCGCGGGCGCCGCCGCGCTCGGTCTCGCCTTGCTGGCGTCGGGCCAGGAGACCCTCGTCGCGAACTCGCCCTTTGCGCCCAAGGGATCCGCCAGCCTCGGGGCGGCTGGCGCGCCCGCCGAGGCCTATGAGCTTGCGGGCTCGACGGTCGAGGGCAGCGATGTCTCCGTCTGCATTTTTGAGCGGCAGGCCAAGCACACCCGCTGGATCCCGGTCGGGGGCGACGTCGACGGCGTCAAGGTGATCAGCTTCGACCCCCTGAACGACACCGCGGTCGTCTTGGTCGCGGGCGCTCGCAAGGAGCTCTCCATGCGCAAGGCCCTGGCCGCGACGGCCCCCACGGCCGAGCAGCTGCTGGCCACCCGCCCGGCCCCACCCCCCGCCCCGCCGATCGCGGCGGCCCGAGCGGAGGCCGTCGGGTCGCCGGCCCAGGAACAGCGCGAGGCGCGGATGCTCGTCAGCGACCTTCTCGAGATAGGCATTCAGCAACGCAAGGCCTACCAGGAGGCGAAGCAAAAGGCCGCCTCCGGAACGCCCCCCCCGCCTGACAACTGAGGTCGACACGGGCGTGCGCATCCTGATTTCCGGAATCTGCGGCTTTGCGGGAAGCACGATCGCCCGTGCGCTCGCGGCCCAGGGCGCGGCGCACCAGATCCGCGGCCTGGACAACTTCATCCGGCCCGGGAGCGAGGCCAACCGCGCGGAGCTCAAGCGCCTCGGCATAGGCCTCGTGCACGGGGACGTCCGGTCCCAGAGCGACGTCGACGCCCTTGCGCCGGCCGACTGGGTGATTGACGCGGCCGCCAACCCGAGCGTGATGGCCGGCGTCGACGGGAGCTCGAGCTCCCGGCAGGTGGTCGAGCACAACCTGCTGGGGACCCTGAACCTCCTCGAGTATTGCAAGCGCCACGGCGCGGGGTTCATCCTCCTTAGCTCAAGCCGCGTCTACAGCATCGCCCCCCTGGCGGCGCTGCCGGTCCATGTCAAGGACGGCGCCTTCGAGCCTGCAGGCGCGCTGCTTCCGCCCGGAATGGGCCCCCAGGGGCTCTCCGAGGCCTTCCCGACCGCGGCCCCCGTGTCCCTCTACGGGGCGACCAAGCTCGCGAGCGAGGCGCTTGCTCTCGAATACGGCCAGGCCTTCGGCCTGCCGGTGTTTGTCAACCGCTGCGGCATCCTCGCCGGCGCCGGGCAGTTCGGCAGGCCCGACCAGGGGATCTTTAGCTACTGGATCAACAGCCACCTGCGCCGCAGGCCCCTGCGGTACATCGGATTCGGGGGCAAGGGCCGCCAGGTGCGCGACTGCCTCCACCCGAACGACCTCGTCCCGCTCCTTTCGGCGCAGATGGCCGCACCGAAGGTCGCGGACGGCGACCGGATTGTAAACGTGGGCGGCGGGGCCGCCTCAGCGATGTCGCTCCGGCAGCTGACCGCATGGTGCGACGACCGGTTCGGCGCCCACCCCGTCGCCGCGGATCCCGGCTCGCGGCCCTTTGACCTCCCGTGGATCGTCCTCGATCCGGCGAAGGCCGAGCGCGTCTGGGGATGGAGGCCAAAGACGCCCGCGGTTGCCATCCTGGAGGAGATCGCCGCGCACGCCGGCACCCACCCGGACTGGCTCGAGCTGTCGGCGCCGCTCTGATGAGCCTGAATCTGTTCTCGGTCGTCGTTCCCGCGCGCGACGAGGAGGAATCGCTGCCCTCCACGCTGCGCGACCTCTACGCCGAGTTCACCCGCGAGCGCGTGCCCCACGAGATCATCGTCGTGGACGACGGCAGCCGCGACCAGACCTGGCGGGTCCTGCAGGAGCTCACGAGCGAGATCCCGACGCTCGTCTCCGTGCAGAACCCGGGGCCCCATGGGTTCGGGCGCGCCATCACGCACGGGTTCGGCCACCTGAAGGGCGACGCGGTGGTCATCATGATGGCCGACGCATCGGACCTTCCCTCGGACGCGGTCAAGTACTGGCGCCTGCTCTGCGAGGGGCACGAGTGCGTCTTTGGCAGCCGGTTCCTGCGCCGCGGCGACGTGACGGACTACCCGGGCGTGAAGCTCTTCGTCAACCGCCTGGCGAACCTCTTCATCCGGGTGATGTTCCACATCCCGCTCAACGACACCACGAACGCGTTCAAGGCCTACCGGCGCACCGTGATCGACGGCTGCCGGCCCTTTATCGCGCCGCACTTTAACCTCACGGTCGAGCTGCCGCTCAAGGCCATCGTCCGCGGCTACACGTGGACCATCGTCCCGATCTCGTGGCGCAACCGGCGCCACGGGGAACCCAAGCTCAAGATCAAGGAGATGGGCAGCCGCTACCTGTTCATCTGCCTTTACGTCTGGCTCGAGAAGTACTTTAGCCGGGGGGATTACCGGCGGCGTTGACCCCCTGCTCGGCAATGAGCGTCCGGCTGCGCCTCGAATCCCGCCTCGCCCTCCTGGTGGGCGCCCTCTTTGGGATCCCGGCGGTCTTCCTGGTCCCGCCCGCCGCCACATTCGACGGCCCGAGCCACTATTTCAGGGCCCTGCAGGTGTCGGAGGGCCGGATGCGGCCGGAGTACTATTCGGAAACCGCGGTGGGCGGCACCCTCCCCCGGAGCCATGTCGACTTCGTGAACACGCTCTGGAGGTCCTACTGGGACGGCCACGATTTTGGCACGCTCCAGGGTTGGTCGGCGCTCGCCGCCAGATCGCTGAAGGACTCCGGCACCACGCGGGTGGAGTTTACCAACACCGCGATCTACAGCCCGGCTAACTACGCGCTCCAGGCCGCCGGCATGCGAATTGCGGCTTGGGTGACACCGTCGCCCCTTTCGGCACACAGGGCAGCCTGTCTGTGCAACCTCGCCGGATACATCGCCTTCGTCGTCGCCGCGCTTGAGCTCCTACCGCACTTCCACTGGGGCGCACTGATCGTCGCCACATTTCCCCTGAGCGTGATCCAGGCGGCCTCCGTGAGCGCGGACGGGATCAACTTCGCCGCGCCGCTCCTCCTGATGGCGAGCGCATGGCGCCTTCGCGCGCAAGCGGCACGGGCGTCCGCGGTGGATCTCGCCGTCGTCCTTTCGGCGGGACTCGTTACGGTCCTTCTGAAGCCCACCGCCGTCGCTTTGCTCGCCTGCATCGCGCTGATACCGGAGAGGCACTTTGGCTCGCGGCGCGCCAGGTTCGGCTGCCTCTGCGCGTATTTCCTGTGCGCGGCTGGGGCGTGGTATGCCTGGAACCGCGCGAACATGAATGTCGACGTGGCCCGCTGGTTCAAGCCGGACCACCCGCCGCTTGCCGCTCAGAAGGCCTGGTTCATCGGCGACCCTCGACGGTTCATCGAACCCTTCCGGAATCTTCTTCTGGCGAACGACCTCGCCCCACAGTGGCCGCACATGTTCTGCGACGTCGGCGGATGGATCCCGCCCGGGCTTTACAGGCCTCTCTCATGGCTTTCCTTTGTTGTCCTAGCCGGCCTCGTGACCTGCGGATCCTGGAGGGAGGCCGCCGACTGGAAGTGGGCCGCTGCGTTGGCCCTTCAATCCTTCGCCGTTCTCTTCCTTGTTGCCCTGGCGCTCTGGGTCTCCTTCGGGACGGTGGGAGCGCAGCATGTCCCGGGCCTTGCCGGGCGCTACCTCCCACCGGTCGTCTTGGGGCTCGCCGCCGCGTGGCAGGAGGCCCTGCATGGCGGGTTCCCGAGGATTCGCTCCGGCCTGTCATGGGCGGCGCTGGCTGCAAACTGCGCCGGATTGACCGCGATCCTGGCGTCCATAGCCTCAAGGACGGTCTGAATCGCTGTCGGGAGCGTTCAAAAACCCTTGTTTCCCCCCGCCCGATCGATTGGCTTACCCGTTCCACTCTCAATGATTTATCTACTCGGAGGCTCGGGATATGTCGGACAGGCCTATCAGGCGCTCTTCAGACGCAGGGCCATCGCCTTCTGCAGCCTGCGCCGTTCGGAGGTCGACTACACCCGCCCGGACACGCTGCGCGACGCGCTGCTAAAGGACCGCCCCGAGTTTCTCATCAACGCGGCGGGCTACACGGGGAAGCCCAACGTGGACGCCTGCGAGCTGGACAAGGCGGAGTGCCTTCTCGGCAATGCCGTGCTCCCCGGGCTTGTCGCGCAGGCGTGCGAGGCCGCGGGGGTTCCCTGGGGCCACGTCTCCTCGGGGTGCATCTTCAGCGGGGACGGTCCCGGCGCGGCGGGCTTCACGGAGATTGACGAGCCCAACTTCACGTTCCGGGCGAAACGCTGCTCGTTCTACAGCGGGACGAAGGGGCTCGGCGAGGAGGTCCTGGCTGGCCATCCCAACCTCTTCGTCTGGCGCCTGAGGATCCCGTTCGAGCGTGTCGACAACCCGCGCAACTATCTGACAAAGCTCATGCGCTACGCGAAGCTCCTCGACGTGACCAACTCGATCTCGGAGCTCGATGAGTTCGCGGAGGCCACCTTGGACTGCTGGGCGAAGCGCGTGCCCTTCGGGACCTACAATGTCACGAACCCGGGCAAGGTGACAACCCGCGAGGTGGTGGAGCTGATCCGACGCTCGGGGGTCTGCGCCAAGGAGTTCTCCTTTTTCGCCAGCGAGGAGGAGTTCATGAGCGCGGCGGCGAGGACGCCCCGCTCGAACTGCGTCCTCGACCCCTCCAAGCTGGCCGGGGTCGGGATCCGCCTCTCCCCCGTGCACGAGGCGATCGAGCGCGACTTGAAGGCCTGGAAGAGGGCCGCCTAAGCGCAATGAATGTCCTTGTCACCGGAGGCTGCGGGTTCATCGGGAGCAACTTCATCCGGCACCTGCTCGCGGAACGGGGCGCCGCCGTCGCCCGCATGGTCAACCTGGACAAGCTCACGTACGCCGGCAACCCCGCGAACCTCGAGCGGGTCGCGGGTGATCCCCGGTACCTCTTCGTCCACGGGGACATTGGCGACGCGCCGCTCGTCGCGCGGCTCCTTTCCGAGCATGCGGTGGACTGCGTCGTCAACTTCGCCGCCGAAAGCCACGTCGACCGGTCGATCGACTCCCCCGAGCCCTTCGTGCAGACGAACGTCGTCGGCACGCTGCGCCTGCTGGAGGCCGCCCGGCGCCACTGGTGCGGCCTGCCGAAGCCCCGCCGGGGGGCGTTCCGCTTCCAGCACGTCTCGACGGACGAGGTCTACGGGACCCTGTCCCCTTCGGCGCCCGCGTTCACCGAGGAGACCGCGTTCGCGCCCAACTCCCCGTACGCCGCCTCGAAGGCCGCGAGCGACCACCTCGTGCGGGCCTACCGCCACACCTTCGGCCTGCCGACCCTTACCACCAACTGCTCGAACAACTACGGTCCGTATCACTTCCCGGAGAAGCTCTTCCCGCTGGTGATCCTGAACGCGCTCGAGGGCCGGCCGCTCCCGGTCTATGGCGACGGCCGGCAGATCCGCGACTGGCTCTACGTCGAGGACCACTGCCGGGCGATCGATCTGGTCCTCGGGCGCGGCCGCCCCGGCGAGACCTACAACGTCGGGGGCATGAACCAGACGGCCAACGTGGACGCGGTGCGGCTCATCTGCGCGCTCCTCGACGCGCGGTCCCCGCGCAAGGACCGAAGGCCCTATGCCTCGCAGATCGAATTCGTCGCCGACCGGCCGGGCCACGACCGCCGGTACGCGATCGACTGCTCGAAGCTCGAACGGGAGCTTGGGTGGCGCCCGCAGGAGTCGTTCGAGTCCGGCCTCTCGAAAACCGTCGACTGGTACCTGGCGAACCGCGCGTGGTGCGACGAGGTCACGGCCAAGCGGTATGCGCGCGAAAGGCTCGGCAAGACGGCCTGAACCCCGTCAATCTCCCCAATATGAATCGCAAAGGGATCATTCTAGCAGGCGGCTCCGGAACCCGGCTCTACCCGCTCACGATCGCCGTCAGCAAGCAGCTCATGCCGGTGTACGACAAGCCGATGGTGTACTACCCGCTGTCCGCGCTGATGCTGGCCAGGATCCGCGAGGTGCTCCTTATCTCGACCCCGCAGGATCTTCCGCTGTTTCAGCGCCTCCTAGGCGACGGCGCCCAGCTCGGCATGCGGATCGACTACGCGGCGCAGCCGAGTCCCGAGGGCCTTGCCCAGGCGTTCATCATCGGCGCCGACTTCATCGGGGGCGCCCCGAGTGCACTCATCCTCGGCGACAACCTGTTCTACGGGCACGACCTGCCGGCCAGGTTCGCCGCGGCCGACGCGCGCTCAAAGGGCGCGACGATCTTCGGCTACCACGTCTCCAACCCCTCGGCCTACGGCGTCGTCGAGTTCGCCGCCGACGGCCGCGTGATCTCGCTCGAGGAGAAGCCCGCAGAGCCGAAGTCGAGCGTCGCCGTCCCGGGGATCTATTTCTACGACGCGCAGGTCGTGTCGCTCGCGCGCAGCCTGAAGCCCTCCAAGCGCGGCGAGCTCGAGATCACCGACTTAAACCTCCTGTACCTCGCGGCCGGCAGCCTGCACGTCGAGGTCCTCGGGCGCGGGACGGCCTGGCTCGACACCGGGACGCACGACTCGCTGCTTGAGGCCGCGCAGTTTGTCCACGTCATCGAGAACCGCCAGGGCCTGAAGATCGCCTGCCTCGAGGAGATCGCGTGGCGCCAGGGCTGGATCGACACCGCCCAGTTCGAGGCGAACATCGCGAAGCTCGGCAGGTCGAGCTACGCCCACTACCTGCGCGGGCTTCTCTCCGGGCAATAGGAGGCCGGAACCCGTGTCACCGAGGAGTTCCGGCACGCCGCGCCTGAGCGTCATCACGCCGCTGTTCAACTGCCTTGGCCGCACGCAGGCCATGCTCGCGAGCCTGCGCGAGTCGATCCCCGGCGGCTTTAGCTACGAGGTGATCCTGGTCGACGACGGCAGCACCGACGGGACCCGCGAGTGGATCGCCGCCCTGGGCGAACCCTACCGCGTCCTCCTGAACGACCGGAACATGGGCTTTGGCGCCGCGACGAACCGCGGCGCATCGGTGGCGAGGGGCCGGATCCTCGCGCTCCTCAACAACGACCTGGTGCTTGGCCGCGGCTGGCTTGCGCCCATGCTCTGGGCGCTGCGGCTCCTCGGCTGGCGGGCGGGCCTCGTGGGCAACGTGCAGATCGACGCAGCCTTGGGCGCGGTCGACCACGCCGGGATCTTCGTTAACGAGAAGGGCAAGCCCGAGCACGACCGCCGGCTCCCCCACCCGCTGTCCGTCCTCCTTCGGCCCCGCCGCAGGGCCTTCGCTGTCACGGGGGCCTGCGTCCTCGTCCGGGCCGCGACCTGGCGCCGGCTGGGCGGCTTTGACGAGGCCTATTTTAACGGCTGCGAGGACGTGGACCTCTGCCTGCGCGCCCGGCAGGCGGGCCTCGTGAACGTCGTCGCCCTGCGCAGCAGGGTCCTCCACCACGTGAGCTCGTCGCCCGGGCGCAAGCGCCGCGACGAGGAGAACACCTGGAGGCTCGTGCGGCAATGGCGGGACCCCCTTGCCGTGGCCGTGGCCAACGCCTACCACCGCCCGGAGGCCCACGAGTACTTCTGGAGGCTTATTGTCGAGCCGCGGGACATCGAGGATCGGGCGGCGGCGGTGCGGGCGGGCCTCTACCTGCTCCACGCCAAGGTCCGGCCGCCCGACGTCTCGCTCGCCCCCGCCAACGCCGCCATCGATCTCGAGCTCGCCCGGTGGCGTGAAATGTTCTCCCATTAGGCATGTCCACGCTCCCCCACACCCGCCCGTACGGCGGCGCCTTCGCCCGGCGCTTCACCCGCTACTCGGGGCTGTACTTTGACGAGTTCTCGATCCGCTCGGCCTGGCTGCGCGAGAGCGCCTTTATCCACCTGCCCCCGGTGGCGGACATCTCCTGCATTGTCCTGAAGGGCGAGTTCCTCGCCCATCCGCAGGCGCGCGGCCCGGAAAGGGCCTTCCCGGTCCTCGAGGTGCTCTTGGACGGGAAGAGCGTCGCCGAGATCCGCGCGGCTGGTCCCGGCCCGTGGGAGGCGCGCCTGGCACTCGAGCCCGTGTCCGCCCAGAAGGGCTCCGTCGTGACGCTGCGGCTCCACGGGTGCGGCTTCACGAACGCCCTGGCGTGGCTCGGGCGGGTGACCCGCTTCGGGCCGATCCAGCGCTTCCGCGCCCAGAACAAGAACCGGCAGGTGCGGCTCCTCACGGTCGAGTCGGGCGCGGGAGAGCGGATCTACGATTTCTCGAAGCGGGAGAGCCCCTACTGCGCCGACTTCGGCCGCGCCCACCTGCGCACCGGGTTGAATGTCGTCGGGTTCCTCTCGGCCGACTTGGGGATCGGGGAATCGGCCCGCTGCATGGTGCGGGCCGCCGACGCGGTGTCGCTTCCGATCGCCTTGGTGCCCCTCAAGCTCAACTGCCGCAACCGCCTCGGCGACACCACGTACTCGGGGCGGCTCGAGGATACGAACCCCTACGGGGCGAATGTGTTTCACATCGACCCGCCCGTCGCGCGCGACATCGACCACCACCACGGCGTGCAGTTCAGGGACGGCAAGTACAACATCGGGTATTTCGCGTGGGAGCTCCCGGATTTCCCGGACGCCTGGATGTCGTCCCTCGACTTTTTCGACGAAATCTGGTGCCCGAGCAACTTTGTGAAGGAGTCGCTGGCACTCAAGTCGGTCCTCCCGGTGCTCACCATGCCGCACGCGATCGGCTTCGAGCGCCCCGCAGGGACCCCCGCGTCCCTGCGCGCGCGCTTCGGCCTGCCCGCCGGCCGGTTTCTCTTCCTCTGCCTCTTCGACCTGAACTCCTACACGGCGCGCAAGAATCCGGGCGCCGTCATCGAGGCGTTCCGCAGGTCGGGCCTCGCCACGGGGAACGCCTCCCTGGTGATCAAGGTGCAGAACGCGGACCTCAACGCCGCGGACTTCGCGGCGCTTCGGGACGCCGTCCGGGACCTTCCCGGGACAGTCATCATCAGCGAGACGCTCTCGCGCGCCGACGTCTACGCGCTCGAGGCCGCCTGCGACTGCTTCGTCTCGCTCCACCGCTCCGAGGGGTTCGGCCTGGCGATCGCCGAATGCATGTACCTCGGCAAGCCCGCCATTTCGACCGACTGGTCGGCGACCGCGGAGTACGTGAACCACGTGAACGGGTACCCCGTGCGCTACACCCTGGAGGCCCTGGCCGAGAACCACGGGCCCTATTCCAAGGGTTCCACGTGGGCGCAGGCCGACGTGGGCCACGCGTCGGAACTCATGAGGCGGGTCGCGTCCAACCCCGCCGAGGCGGCGCAGCTGGGCGCAGCCGCGCGGCGCACGATCGAGGAGCGATTTGCGCCCGCCGTCATCGGGGCCCGCTACCGTCGGCGCCTCCAGACGCTCGCCTACCTATAGCTGGGCGAGCGCCCGCGTGAACCCCTTCGGCCGGTGCGTGAACCGCACCGCATAGGTTTCCTGCGCCTCCACCCTGACAAGGATGAAATCCGAATCTACGTGCGGTTTGAGCGTCCGCCGGCGGGCTGAACGACGACAACCGTGGCCGCAATCAAGAGGACGATGCCGCCGGCCCACACCCAGAAACCCTGCTGTGCAAAACGCCGGACCAGCTCCGAAAGGGTGGACTCCTCCACAGGCGCGCTGAAGGAAAGCCAGCCCGCAGGTCCCTTTGTGCGAGCATAAACGACGATCGAGGGAGCGCCGTCCGGTATTCTCACCCAGGCCGAACGCCAGCCCTCCTCAGGCTCGCGGGGCGGGACCACCTGCTTTGACACCGGCGGGTCGCCCAGGGTCTCGAGCCACAGGGCGGCGTTCGGGGCCCCGGTCCGCCCGGCCACCTCGAATTTCCAGAAATGAAAGGATGTCGGAGTGATCGGCATGCTGCGAAACTCCGCCGGGCGCGTCTGACCGTACGAACCCCAGTACGCTTGGGCATCGGGGGGCGCCGGCTCCGGCGAGCCGCTGCCTGGGACAAAGTCATGCGTGCCCGTGGGGTCCGGGACGAACGGCAGAGGCGCCCGGACACTCGCCGGAAGCAGGTTCCTCACCGCGGGCCGGTCCAGGATCTTGCGCAACCAGTCCCGGAATGGCAGCGGGACCTCCCCCTTTTCCAGGAACCGGGCATCGCCGGTTCGGACGTATCCGCCCACGTTTCGCTCGCATTCCCGGAAACGGGCGGCCATTCCCGGCAACTCCGTCTTCCACACCGGCAGGACTGAAAGGGCCCCGGCCGCCAACACGCTGCCCGCCCATGCCGCGGTCAGGACGCGCCGAGTGCGGCCGGCGCCGGTATAGGACAAGAGGATCAGGAGGTTGGAGACGACGCCGATGGCGAAGACATCCCCGTAACGATTTGCCGGAATTCCGCCGCCCACGCCCCGGGAATGCGAAACCGCAATCACCTGCAGCAAGGCCCAGACCCCGAATCCGAGGACAATCTCATCCCGGTTGCTGCCCATCCTGCGACGGGACACGGCGCGCGCAGCAAATGCGACCCAGGGAAGCCAAATCCAAAGGGCGAGCCAGGGCCACTGGGGCCGCGGCCAGGCGAGGCAACGCAGCATGAAGCGCGCGAACTCCCCCGCGTTTCTCGGCTGAAGCCCGGCGTGCCAGGGCGCATCGGCGCGAAAAAACCAGCCCAGGGCCGCGAGCAGCACCGCAACACCGAGGGTGACCGAATCCGCTGATCGCCAGTTCCGGTGCGTGAGCAGGCGGATACTGGAAGCCAGCGCGACGGGAAAGACGCAGAAAAAGCCCGAGCCCATGCTCACCGATGCGAGCCCCGCGCAGCCAAGGCCCCACCACCACCGACCCGTTCGGGGACCCCCGGGCGCCAGGAGGCCGTAAATGGCGGCCAGGGAGAATCCGATCAGAAAATAGAACTGGGACTGGAACCCGACGACGATGTTCTCCCACGCCAGGGGCATGCTGCCGAGAATCGCGAGAAACCAAGCCACGAAGAGCCCGGATTTTGCTGAGAACTCGCGCCACGCGAACGCCGCGATTCCCACGAGGATCGCGGCGTTAAGCAATGCGCTCGCGACGCACTCCACCCTCGCGTCCCACTGGCCTCCGGCAGCCGCGAGGAGCAGACTCAAACCGAGCGTGGGCGCGATCCTGTGCTCACTGTGGGGGACGAAGAAGTCATGGGCTCTAAGGCTCCCCTCGTAAAAGGGCGCAAGGATCATCTCCCCCTCCTTCGCCAGCTGGTCCATGTACGGCATGTCCGTGCCGAAACGGGAGACGATGGCGGCCTTGGCCCCGACGATCGCGGCCCCGAGCGCTGTCGCAAGGAGCCATAGTCGCCAGCGGCCGTTAGGTTTCATCCGGCGTCATGGTATTTCCAGCGCTCAGATTGCCAAAGCATTTCCGTTTCCCATCAGGCAACCTTGCCGCTCCGCGATCGCGGCACCGCGGCTGACGCAGGGGGAACCAACGGGCGCAAGTGTCAGGATTTCCTGGCAGCGGCCGGCCGCGTCACTCCTCCCAGCCCGGGGGCCGGCGCGCGATGTAGACGTAGTTGTCGACGGCGCCGTGCTCGCACTTCTCAACCGAGAGCACCTCCGCGCCCAGGGCCGCCAGGAGCGCGAGCACTTGGTCCTTCGGGATCGCGTACATCTGCATCTTGGGGGTTCCCGGAAACCAGCCCGGGTGATGGTAGCGGACGTGCCGGCGGATCCGCATCCACAGGGTCGGGGGCCAGAACGAGAACCTGAGGCGGTCCGGGGGGTCCCCGGCCGGGACCCGGTCCGGGATCTGGACGGACATGACGCCCCCCGCCCCCAGGACCCGGATGAACTCCCGCAGGTAGCGGCGCGTATAGCGGGGCGCGATGTGCTGGAGGGTGATGCGGCTGTAGACCAGGTCGAACGACCGGCAGGCAAACACCTTCAGGTCCGGCCGCACGTTCTGGACGAAGCAGACGCGCTCGTCGCTGCAGTGCTGGCGCGCGAGCGCCACCATCCGCTCCGAGATGTCGACGCCGGTCACCCGCTCGACGTGGCGCGCCAGGGCCTGCGTCAGGCGGCCGGCCCCGCACCCGAAGTCGAGCGCGCGGCGCAGCCTCACCTTTGGGTCGCACCGGCGCACCTGCTCCAGGTCGCGGGCCACCTCCTCGACGCCGGTCGCGAAGAACTCGGAGATCGCCCAGCGGTTTCCCTGCTTGCGGGCCTCCGTGAGGACCGCGAAGAACGGGTCGTCCTTCGCGAGGGCGTCCCAGTGGCGTCGGACCTGCCAGAGGTTCATGGGGGACTTTAGCGGCGCTCCTTCAGGTCGATCTCGAGGTGGCGCACCTGGAAGGTGAGTCTCCTCGGGTCAAAGTTGCCCGGGTATGCGGGGGGCCGGTCGCTCTGGAAGAGAAGGACCGTGTCGCCCGGCTTAAGCAGCACGTCGTGAAGGGCGCCGGGCAGAACCTCGGCGGGCTTCAAGTGGGCCTGCCAGACGACCTTGCCCCCCAAGGTCACCGACGCGCCGCGCTCGTCGACCGAGCGGAGCTTGAACCGGATGTCCGCCAGGATCGCAAAGGACTGGGGATTCCGGATCGCGACTGTGCTGTCTCCCAGGCTCCAGCGGAAGAACTCCCAGCGCGACTTCTCGGGGCCCCACCAGTTGCTGGGCCCGAACACGGCCTCGACGGTGTGCCGGTCCGCGGGGTTGATCAGGAGCGCCCTCGGGCCCTCGACCACGAAGCTCTCCCTGCCCGGCGGTCTCAGGAGGTCGGGGGACGCGAGGACGCCCAGGTTGCCGACCACCAGGAGGATCGGCCACCACTTCCCGCGGGGCACGAGGATGTTGAAGGCGACGGTCATCGGGAGCAGCACCCGCGCGGCGGCCGAGGGATAGCTTTCCCAAACCGCGTCCCCGAGGAATATCATCAAGACGGCGTAGGACGCCCCCACCCGCCACCAGGGCTCCTGCCAGCGCCTCCTAAAGGCAAAGAAGAAGAATTGCGCGAGGAGCCCGATGAAGATCAGCAGGTCGAGCCGCGTGACCTGGGGGCTCGGGTAGCCCCCGGCGACGAGGCCCGCAAGAGTGTCCTGAAGCTTGTTCGCGAGACCGGCGAAGGGCCGGGCGAAGTTGCGCGGGCCGATGTCGTCGCTCGCGCCGAGCCAGACCCGCAGGCAGACCATCCATGCCGCAAGGGGAAGGAGCACAAGCGCCACCTGGGCGAGCCACGGGGCCCACGTCCGCGGCCGGCGCGGTTCCGGGGGCTTGAGCGCCGCGCCGCCGAGGACGCTCGTGTCCTTGCCAAGCCCGCAAAGCCCCATGACGAGGGCCCCGCTCCAGGGCCTGCCGCACTCCAGCATCATCATGCCGACCATTGTCAGCAGGAGCGCCGGGCCGTCCAGAAGCGCCAACGCCACGCTGAAGATCAGCCCGAACGAATAGAGCACGGCCGCCCATCGAAAGCAGTTGCCCCAGCTGATCGGCGGAAGCCAGCGCAGGAGCAGCGCCGCCAGGATGAACCAGCACACGATGTTCTGCGCCGCGTAGACGTTTAGCGCACGCGCCGGGTTCCCGCCGCCCAAGACCCACGCGCCCCAGACAAAGAGGATCCGGCGCGCCCGGTACGGAAGGCTGTCGACCGCCTTGGCGAGCACGGGATCCCGCAGATGCGGATGCATGGCGATCTGCGCGTACCACTGGGAGTCGTACCCGGGCGAGTCGGCCCGCTCGTAGTGGTTGACCGCCTTCAGCTCGGGCAGGTAGCGCGCGCTCTCCTTCGACCCGAACTGGATCATGTACGTGAATCCCTGCCCCGGCAGGTAGAAGAACGCCACGCTCCAGGCAAAGACCCCGGCCGCAAGCGCGCAGGCGCCCCACCGAAGCGCGGCGCCCCTTCCCCGGAGAAATGATTTGAGTCTTACCACCAAAAGGCGACAAACCACTCTCCCTGCCCATCCAAAGCAAGTATGGATTTTCCCGCCGCCCCGACACCGTCGCCCAACGTGGAGCCGAGGCGCGCGGCTGTCGCGGCGGCGGTGGTCGCGCTGGCGCTCTACACGGCGATGCTGATCGCGCACGTGGCGGCGCTGCCGGGGGGCTCGGACACCTCGGGCTACATGAACCACGCGCGCCTGCTGGCGGCGGGTAACCTGCACGCGCGCATCCGCACGATCCCCGGGCTCCCGCGGCTCGCCGACACCCCGATGCTCTATGTGCCCCTGGGATTCAAGCCGGCATGGAACGGCGACGGCCTCGTGCCCACCTACCCGGTCGGTCTCCCGCTCTTCATCCTCGCCATGGAGCCACTCGCCGGCTGGCGGCACGCCGGCGACGCGGCGATCCTCCTGCATTCGCTCGCCGGCCTGGCGGCGATGTACGCGCTCGGGCGCGCGCTCGGGCTCGGGCGGCCATGGGCGGTCCTCGGGGCCGCGATCCTGGCGCTAAGCCCGCTCTACCTCTTCATGTCGCTCCAGGCGATGAGCGACGTGCCGTCCCTCCTCTGGACGACGCTGGCGGTCCTCGCGGCCCTGAAAAGCCGCGAGAAGCCGGCATGGGCGCTTGGCGCCGGCGCCGCGGTGGCGGTCGATGTCCTGCTTCGGCCGACCAACGTCCTCGCCTTCGCGCCGCTCGCGGTGGTCCTCGGGGTGTCGCCCAGGCGCTGGCTCTTCCTCGTCCTCGGGGGCCTGCCCGGCGCCGCGGTCTTCGTTGCGCACGACCTGTCGGCCTACGGCGGCCTTGCGGTCACCGGATACGGCGACGCGAGCGCTTACTTCGGGTCGCGGTACGTCCCCGAGACCCTCCTGCACTACGCGCGCTGGCTGCCCGTCCTCTTCACCCCGCTGGTCGCGCTCGACCTCGGGCTGCCGTGGCTAGGGAGCGAGAGCCCGCGGACCCGCTGGCTTCTGGCGACATGGATCCTCGCCTACGCGGGCTTCTATGCCGCGTACGTGTGCACCCATGAGACCTGGTGGTACCTGCGGTTCCTCCTGCCGGCCGCCCCCGCGCTCGTGGCCGCGGCGCTCCTGGTCGCCCGTGCGCTCCTCGGCCGCGCGCCCGCGTGGGCCGACCCCGGCCGCGCGCCCGCGGCGCTCGCCCTCGGCCTCGCCCTGGCGGCGCTCGCCCTCGCGTGGCCGGACCGCTCGCTCCATCCGTTCTCGATCAAGGGGGAGGAGCTCCGGTACCGCGACCTGAGCGGCTGGATGCAGGGGCACGTGCCCGGGGACGCCGTATGCCTCGCGGCGCAGGTGACCGGGGCGCTCTACTTCGACACGCCGTTCACGTTCGTGCGCTGGGAGGAGGTGACCAAGGAGAACGTCGGGAGGATCGAGTCGGCCATCCGCGCGGCCAACCGGCCGCTCTACGCCGTGCTCTTCCCCTACGAGATCGAGCAGTCTGACGTGCTCCGCAAGGTGATGCCCGGGCGCTGGATCGAGGTTGGAAAGGTCCATGACATCGTCATATTGCGGCGGGACTTCGGCGCCGCAAAGCCCTGACCCCCAACCGTGCCCGCCCCGCTTCTCCTTGACCTGACCCACACGAGCCACACCCGGGCCCGCACGGGGATCCAGCGCGTCGTGCGCTCGCTGCGCGGGGCGCTTGCGGGGAGGGCCCTGTCCGTCTGTTTCGACCCCCACGAGTCCGCCTGGCGCCCGCTTGAGCCGTGGGAGGAGCGTAACCTCGCGGCCGCCTGCGCCGCAGGGGCGCGCGGCTCACGCTGGCCCCTGCGCGCCCGAATCACGGGCCGGCTGCGGCGGCTTTCGGGCCGGGCCAGCCCGCTCGCCCCGGGCTCCGCCGGCGGCGTCCTCGTCCCGGAGATCTTCTCGCCGGAGGTCGCGGCGGCGCTCCCGGGCCTCTTCGCCGCGGCAGAGGGCGCCCGGGTCGCGCTCTTTCACGACGCGCTCGCGCTCCAGTACCCCGAATTCACGCCCCGCTTAAACGTCGCCCGCTTTCCCGCGTACCTGCAGGAGCTCCTGCAGTTTGACGGCATCGCCGCCGTCTCGGAGGCGTCCCGCGACTGCCTGCTCGACTACTGGCGCTGGCTCGGCGCCACCCGACTCCCTCAGGTGGTCGCACTGCCCCTCGGGATCGACCCGGCGCCCGCCGAGGACGGGGCGACCCCGCCAGGCGGCGTGCCGGTCGTCCTCTGCGTCGGCAGCATCGAGGGAAGGAAGAACCACGCCGCGCTTCTCGACGCCTGCGAGACGCTCTGGTCGGCCGGGGCGGCCTTCGAGCTTCGCCTAGTCGGGCTCTCAAACCCGGAGACGGGCGCCGCGGCGCTTGAGAAGCTAAGGCGGCTGCGCGCGTCGGGAAGGCCGGTCCGCCACGACGGCCCGGTCTCAGACCAAGCCCTCGAGGCGGCGTACCGCCAATGCGCCTTCACGGTGTACCCCTCGATTGCGGAGGGCTTCGGGCTCCCGGTCGCCGAAAGCCTGGCCCGCGGCAAACCCTGCCTGTGCCGGACGGAGGGCGCCCTTGGCGAGGTGGCCCGGGGCGGCGGCTGCCTGAGCCTCGGCGCCGCGGGGCCGGCCGAGATCGCCTCCGCCCTCGGCCGCCTGCTGGCCTCCCCCTCCGAACGGTCCACGCTCGAGAGCGAGGCCAGGGGCCGCCGGTTCAAGTCCTGGGGGGACTACGCCACCGAGCTTCTCGCCTGGACGGGCACCCTGCGCCGTAACGCATAAGAAATTTGGAATGCGTTGATGGTCGGGGGCCTGTGGGCGCTCCCATTTGCATTTGCAAACCTGTAGGTCGCTCTTAGCGTCGGGCCCGCATGGCTATCACGTTATTCCTTAAGAACAAGAAGCCCATCTTGGGGCGCTGCAGCGAGGACTATTCGACCAAGATGCGGCTGCGCTACGCGCCGTTCTACCATGCGATGGATGCCCAGAAGGGGACGACCATACACCTGGACGGCAAGGAGATGATCATGCTGTCGAGCAACGACTACCTGGGGCTTTCCTTCCATCCCAAGGTGGTCGAGGCGGGCCGGGCGGCGCTCGTCAAATGGGGGACGAGCACGACCGGGGCTCGGCCGTCCAACGGCTCACGGACCTACCATGTCGAGCTTGAGCAGAGGATCGCGGACTTCCTGGGGCGCGAGGCGTGCCACATCCACGCCGCCGGCTACCTGTCCTGCCTCTCGAGCGTCGCCGCCTTCGCCCAGAAGGGCGACGTCATCCTCGCCGACAAGAACGTCCATTCCTGCCTGTGGGACGGAATCCGCCTCTCGAACGCCACGGTCGAACGCTTCTCCCACAACAATCCCGACGACCTGAGGGAGGTCATTGCCGCGGCGAACCCGACCGCCCCGAAGATGCTGGTGATCGAGGGCGTCTACTCGATGGAGGGGCACATCGCCCGGCTGCCGGAGCTCAACGAGATCGCCGAGGAGCACGGCTGCTTCATCGTCTTGGACGACGCCCACGGATTCGGCGTCCTCGGCCGCCAGGGCCGCGGCACGGTCGACCACTTCGGACTCAACGACGCGGTCGACGTGATCTGCGGCAGCCTCTCCAAGTCCCTGGCGAGCACGGGCGGCTTCGTGGCGGCCTCGAAGGACGTGATCGAGTTTCTGCGCACCCACTCCAAGCAGACGATCTTCAGCGCGGCGATTAGCCCGAGCCAGGCGGCGTGCGCGCAGGCCTCGCTCGAGGTCATGCAGAGCGAGCCGCAGCATATCGAGAGGCTCTGGGCCAACACGAAGAAGTACCGGGCCATCCTGAAGGGCCTCGGCTTCGACACCTGGGAGAGCGAGACGCCCGCCGTCCCGATCGTGCTCGGCTCGAAGGAGCGCGTCTATCCCTTCTGGAAGGCCCTTCTCGAGAAGGGGGTCTTCACCGTCATGGCCACTTCGCCCGCCGTTCCCGCGGGCAAGGACCTGATCCGCACCGCCGTCTCGGCGATGCACACGGACGAGCAGCTGGAGCAGATCGCCGCGGCGATGGCCTACGCGGCCAAGAAGCTTTAGGGCGCCCGGCGCCAAAGCCAGCCAACCGAGCTTCGACGGGCATGGCCAACCCTTGGAAATCGAAGCCCGTTCTCATCTGCGCAACGCCCATCGTCGCGGCGCTCCTTCAGGTAATCATCCTGGGCTACGCAACGGGGATGACCGCCAACGCCCAACGCAACTCGATCAATAATGCGATCACCCTTGCGGTGCTGTTCATTCCGGTCCTCTCGATCCCCGCCCTGGCGGCAGCCGTGGGCGCCTTGAAGACCAAGGCGCTGCGGGGCTGGTATGTCGCAGGCGCCGTCCTGAATTCGGCGTATTGCCTCCTCCTCGCATTTCCCATCCTTTTTCTGGTCAACTACTTCATTCATCGGCGGAGCTAAGGGATAGGAACTGACCGACTTTAGTGTGAGTCGGGCTCGTTGACTCGCCCTCTGATAGACAGGCGCGGGCTTGCGGCGCCGGAAGGTATTTTGAAGTTCGCCGAGTATTGCGAGTGGTCCTGACGACATCCTTGGCAGTAGAGTGCTTTTACTCATCATCCTGAGTAATTAGGATGAACAGAGAGAACTTGTTGGTTGTCACCAGGAAGCGACTTGGTGAACCCCGGCGGCTCTTTCAGGTATTGGCTGGCCCGACGCTCCCGGCCGAGTTGCCCGGCACCCTTGGGGGCGATCAGGCGAGCGCCTCGCGAAGGACCCGCGCCGCGTCGGCCCACCGGGCGAGCGGGCGGCTGGACGCCTCCGCGGCCAGCCTCAACTGCAGGGCGTCGTCCGAAAGGACGCGCCGCAGGGCCTCGGTCCAGCCCGCCAGGTCGTTGCCGGCAACCACGAGGCAGCCGCCGCCGGCCGCGTTCTCGAGCAGGGGCGCAATGCCGCTGCAGACGCACGGCACCCCCATCCAGAGCGACTCGAGAAGCGGCAGCCCGCAGCCCTCGGCAATGGAGGCAAACGCCGTGGCGCGGGCGCTCGAGAGTAGCTCCGCGAGCGCCGCATCGTCCATGCGGGCGTGGTGGCGCAGGCCAGGCCAGCGCCTCGCCGCCTCCCCCACCCGCCGCGAGATCGGCCCGCCGAACTGAGGGTTCACCCGCCCGACCAGGTGCAGCTCCATCTCGAGCCCCTCGCGCCTGAGCGCCTCGCACGCGTCAAGGATCACGCCCTGGTTCTTGCGGGGCTCGAGGATCCCGACCGCGACGATTCTAGGCGGCGGCGTTCCGTTTACCGCGCCGCCCAGTGCCCGGGCGGCACCCGCCCCGTCGGCTCCCATCGGGAGCACCTCGACCGCCGGGCCGCAGACCCCCTGCCACCTCCAGAAGCCGAGCAGCTCCTCCCGGCTGGCCGCCGAGACCGCCCAGACCCTGTCGAAGCGCGCCAGCAGTTTCATGTACGAGGGGTGCCGGGCGACGCTCTTTGCCCACGTGATGGACGGGTGCTTCAGCGGGATGGCGTCGTGGTAGAGGGCCGCCAGCCTGCAGGGGCGCCTCGCGAGGAACTCCGTGAATCCCGGCCGCTCCGCCTCCGAGAAGAGCTCCGGCGTGAAGAACCAGTCGGCCCCGGACGCCGTCGCGCCGATCTCGCTCCACGCGGCGCCGGTGGCCGCGCCCCCGAGCTCGTCCTTCAGGCGCCGGCTCACCCTCGCCAGGCCGGAGGAGTGCCGCCACGAGGCGGCGCTCGTCGTGTCGAAGAAGATCATGGGGCCGCGGCCGCCTCGAGCCGAACGAGCAGCCTCTCCGTGTTGGAGCGGACGTCGAAGTTGTCCTCGATCCATTTCCTCGCCGGGCGGCGCAGCGACTCGCAGAGAGGGTCGTCGTGCGAGAGCCGGCGCAGGGCGCCGACCCAGGCCTCGGGACGGTCGACCGGGAGCACGATCCCGGTCACCCCGTCACTCACCGCCTCGGTCGTGCCGGCGGTTGGGGAGGTCACCACGGGAACCCCCGCCGCCATGGCCTCGGCGATCACGTTGGGAAGGCCGTCGCGGTCGCCGCTCGGGGCGACCACCCCCGTGTGAAGGAGCACGTCGGCCCACTCCAGGTGCTCCCACACCTCCTGGGGAGGCACCTGTCCCACGAACGTCACCAGGTCGGCGACCCCGAGGCTCCCCGCCAGGCTCTCGAGCTTCGGCCGCAGCGGGCCGTCCCCGACAATCCGGGCCGTGAACTCGACGCCCGCGGCCCTGAGCGCGGCGTAGATCCGCAGCTGCCGGTCGAGCCCCTTCTTCTCAACGAGCCGCGCGAGCGAAAGCACGTGAAGGGGCACGCGCGAGGCGTGAAGCGCCTTCAGGGCCGGCAGCCGCTCCAGGCCGCTGCGGATGCAGACGACCCGCTCCGGGGGGAGGCCCCGGGCGATCAGCTCCTGGCGGGCGAGTTCGGTCGAGGTGTGCACGAAGACCGCGGCCTCGAGCTTCTCCTTCAGCCACCAGTCGCCCCCGTGCTCGAAGACGTCGTAGGCGTGGGCGCCCGCGCTGAACCGGTGGCCGTCGAGCCGCCAGAGGAGCCAGGCGGCCGTCGCCGGCCCCCCGCCCCACGCGGCGTGGATCAGCTGCGGGGGGGCGCGCCGGAACGCCCTCGCGTAGAGGCAGGCGAACCCGGCGCCGAGCATGTTCTCCCAGAAGTTGATCCACGAGGGGGCGCGCCTCGTGGCGAGCCCGTGCAGAAGCTGCTTAAGGACCTGCGGCCTGCGCCAGGACTCGTAGGGGATCAGCCAGAAGAGCTCGAGGAGCCTCCACTTGTTGAACGCCTCGACCTCGATCCCGCGGAACGACCCGCCGCCGCCCCACATCGAGTGGATCCTCAGGCGGACGCCGTTCGCCCGGAGCGCCGCGATCTCCCGCTGCAGGAACATCTCGGTCGTCTTTGGGAAGGTCGTGAAGAGGTAGGTGATTTCGAGTCCGCCGGAGTTCAATTACGCAGGAGACTAGACCGGCGATGGGCGCCGCGGAAAGACTCTTCCGCGGGCCGGACGCGGTAGGGCTTTCTGGTTTGGGCCGCTATTAGGCAGTAAAGTCACGGGAGAAGAGGAGGCGGAGAGCGACGTTGGGGCGTGCTGCGTGGGCTTGGAGGGTGGCGCGCAGGTTGATGGATCCGTCGC
>Ga0302320_10000380_pt1 | contig 104112 bp, 78 predicted proteins | sample Bog_T0_3_FD_202130 | JGI IMG/M metagenome (GOLD analysis project Ga0302320, IMG submission 202130) | Peat permafrost microbial communities from Stordalen Mire near Abisko, Sweden - Bog_T0_3 | ecosystem: Environmental > Terrestrial > Soil > Wetlands > Peat | place: Sweden: Abisko, Stordalen... | reverse complement strand
CACACCCGCGTCTCGGACCTGTACAACGACCCCTACGACCAGCTCCAAGAGCAGATGCGTCTGACGATCGAGGGGATCAAGGAGCGGCAGGAATGGGAGTTGGTCAACAGCCAGCGATTCGGGTTGCTGCGTTCGGTGGACCCGTCGATGCGGATCAGTGCCCGCTACGGGACGCCGACGCCCGACGACCTCGACGAGCTGCTCGCTTTGGTGTGGAAGAAGCCGGCCTTCTTTCTGGCGCATCCCAAGGCGATCGCGGCCTTCGGACGCGAGTGCACCTGGCGCGGAGTGCCGCCGCCGACGATGAATATCGCGGGCATCCCCATGATCACCTGGCGTGGAGTGCCGCTGATCCCCTGCGACAAACTGGAGATGACCGGACGCCGCTTCGGGACGACGAGCATTCTGCTGCTGCGGGTTGGGGAAGAGGACCAAGGAGTGGTGGGACTACACCAGGCCGGCATCCCTGGCGAGATCATGCCCAGTCTCTCCGCGCGGCTGATGGGAATTGACAGTCTGGGAGTGGCGACCTACCTGTTGACGCTCTATTTCTCCCTCACCGTGCTCACCGACGATGCCCTGGGCGTCCTGGAAAACGTCGAAGTGGGCTACTATCACGATTACGAACACAGAAAACAGTCCCCCAAGTAACGCATCGGACCAAAGCAGGCCAGATCCATGAACGAAGTCACGCCCGAGTTGATTGCCCAAATTGCGACCCGGCTGTACAACGACATCCCCGACGCGAGCCGCATTCCGAAAACGGAGGCGGAGGCGTCGCATGCCGCATCCGAGCCGGCCGCCTGGGGGAACGGCATTGCCGAGGCGCCGGCAGCCGGAAGTTTCTTGCCGATCGCTGCGGAGACTGCCGGTAGTAATCTTATCCGACCTGATGTGCCAGAGCCCGCCAGCGACGGCCTGAGTGCGTTTGTGCAACGGATCCGGACGCCGTTCCGGTCGGATGACGGCCGCTGCGCCGACGGACTCGACCACGACCTCCACCGCCGCTTGTTCGCCGGAAAACCCCCCACCGCCGCGCAAGCCCGCCCGTTCGATGTGCCCGCCATTCGCAAGGATTTCCCCGTCCTGCACCAGCAGGTCCACGGGAAGCCGTTGGCGTGGTTGGACAACGCGGCCACAACCCAGAAACCGCAGAGCGTGATCGATTCACTGTCTCGCTTCTACGCCCACGACAACTCGAACATCCACCGCGGGGCGCATACCCTGGCGGCCCGCTCCACCGACGCCTTCGAGCAGGCACGGCAGAAGGTCCAAACGTTCCTGGGAGCCTCGTCGTCCAAGGAAATCATTTTCGTCCGCGGCAGCACGGAAGGCATCAACCTGGTTGCACAAACTTATGGCCGCAAGTTCCTGCAACAGGGGGATGAGATCGTCCTCTCCACGCTCGAACACCATGCCAACATCGTACCGTGGCAGATGGTGGCCAAGGAAAAGGGCGCCGTGCTGCGGGTGATTCCGGTGACCGACCGCGGCGAGGTCATGCTCGAAGAGTATGAGGCCATTCTCGGACCAAGAACAAAGCTGGTTGCGCTCACTCACGCCTCGAACAGCCTGGGCACGATCCTGCCGGTGGCGGAAATGACGCAAATGGCCCGGCGCTACAACGCCCGCGTGCTCATCGATGGGGCGCAGTCCGTAGCCCACATGCCCGTGAACCTGCAGCAGCTCGACTGCGACTTTTTTGTCTTCTCGGGGCACAAGGTTTTCGGCCCCACCGGAATCGGCGTGGTCTACGTGAAGGAAGAGCTGCTGGAGATCATGCCGCCCTGGCAAGGCGGCGGCAGTATGATTCGTAACGTCACCTTTGAAGAAACCACGTATGCCGACGCGCCGGCGAAGTTCGAGGCCGGCACCCCGAACATCGCCGATGCGGTCGGCTTGGGCGCCGCCCTGGATTACGTCGAACAACTTGGGCGCCCGGCCATTGCGAAATACGAACAAGGACTTCTGCAATACGCCACGGAGCAACTCTCCCGGATCAACGGTCTTCGCCTGATCGGGACCGCTCGCGAGAAGGTGGGAGTGCTCTCGTTCGTCCTGCGGGACCGCCCTACGGAAGAAATCGGCCGTCTTCTGGATCTGCAAGGCATCGCGGTCCGCGCCGGCCATCATTGCGCGCAGCCGTCGCTCCGGCGTTTTGGGCTGGAAGCCACGGTTCGTCCTTCTTTCGCCCTGTATAATACCACGGACGAGATCGACCGCCTGGCCGACGCGGTGAAGCGGATCCTGCGCGTGTGACGATCGCGCCGGGAAGACAGCGGGAAGCAAGACGTTCGTCCATGTCTTATTTCACGGTCAAATGGCAACTCTTCCGTGCCTCAGAGGACATTCATGACCACGGCAACTGACCGATGGCTTCCGCAAGTGCAGCGGGTGGCGGAAGGCATTCGCCGCCGGGTCCTGGAACTGGTGCTCGCCAACCAGGGTGGGTACCTCAGTCAGGCCTGCTCGTCGGCCGAGATCTTCGCCACCTTGTACACGCGTGTGATGAATCTCGCGGCGGTCGGTGCCCCGCTGGTCCCCGGGCCGTTTCCCGGGGTTCCCGGCCCCTCGAACCAAGGCAGACTTACCGGCGCACGCTTCAACGGCCGCAGCAGCCCCGACCACGACCGCTTCATTATGTCGCCGTCGCAATACGCGCTGGTGCTTTACGCCACGCTGGTCGAGGTGGGTCGCATGGTGCCCGAAGGGCTCGCACAGTTCAACGTTGACGGCTCTTCGGTGGAGATGATCGGAGCCGATCACTCGCCCGGGCTGGAATTAATGTCCGGCTCGTTGGGGCAAGGGTTGAGCCAGGCTGCCGGCATCGCCTTGGCGCGCCGCCGCCACGGCGACGCGGGACGCGTTTGGGTGTTCATGTCGGACGGCGAGTTTCAGAGTGGGCAGACCTGGGAGACCGTCCAGACCGCGTCACATCTGCGACTCGATAACTTGGGAGTTTACGTCGACGTAAACGGCCACCAGTGCGATGGCGCCACGCGCGACGTGATGAATGTCGAACCGCTTGACGCACGGCTGAAGTCCTTCGGCGTCATGGTGTCCCGCATTGACGGCCACGACCCCGTAAAACTGGCCGCCTCCGCCCGACGCCGCCACGGACGTCCGCTTTTCGTGTTGTGTCAAACCGACACCTGCCGCGGCGCCGAGCCGCTCCGCGCGCGGGCCCCCAAGTTTCATTACCTGCGATTCCGCGACGAAGCCGAGCGGCAGCAATACGTGTCCCTGCTTCAAAGGATGCGCTGATGGAAATCGTCAACCGGGTTCACGCGGAGAATCTCGTGCGTTGGGCCAAGGATAAGCCCGAGGTGCTGGTCCTCTCGGCGGATCTTACTGCCTCGACCGAGATCGACCTCTTTCAAAGCACCTACCCGGACCGCTTCCTCTCGTTCGGGGTCGCGGAGCAGAACATGTTGAGCATGGCCGGCGGGTTGGCGCGGGAGGGATTCTTCCCCTTCATTCACACCTTTGCGGTGTTCATCTACCGCCGGGCGTTTGACCAGATTGCGATGTCGGTGGCGTATCCGAACCTGCCGGTGCGGATGTTCGGATTCCTGCCCGGCATCACTACGCCGGGCGGAGCATCGCACCAGGCCATCGAAGACGTGGCGGTGCTCCGCGCCCTGCCGAACATGACGATTCTCGACTGCGGCGACGCCACCGAGGTGGAAAGCGTGCTGGACGTCGCGCAGGCGGTCCCCGGTCCAGTCTACGTGCGGATGCTCCGCGGCGGCATCCCCCGCCTCTTCGACGCCCGCGAACCCATGAAGCTCGGCCAGGCCCGCCTGGTCGAGGATGCGCCGCGGCCCGACGTCGTGCTGATTTCCAGCGGCATTTGCACGGAGGAGGCGATGCGGGCTACCCGGGCGTTGCAACAGCGCGGCGTGATCCTACGGCATCTCCACGTATCGACGCTGAAGCCGTTCGATGACCCGCGGCTGATTGAACTGGCCGCCGAGGCCCGCCGTGGGATCATCACGATGGAGAATCACGTGATCACCGGCGGGCTGGGCAGCGCCGTGGCGGAGCGATTGGCGGAGTGCGGCGCCGGCCGGCGCCTGGTGCGGATCGGTCTGCGCGACACCTTCGCCCACGGCGCCAGCCGGGCGTACCTGATGAAGAAATTCGGACTGGACGCCTCGGCCCTGGTACGCGAGGTCGAAAAGCTGCTCGACGCCCGCTTCGGCATCGAGGAGCAGGAACTTCTGGCGGTGCGGATCGAACCCGTACACAGCGGCGTCAAGGCGGAGGCCCTCTAATGAACGTCGTCGTCCCGTGCACGTCGAAAGTGCCTGTCGGCCCGGAGCGATTCACCGTTGTCTACTCGATCCAGGGCGATGAAAATGAAGCCCGGGCGAAGGCCATTGATATATGCTTTGAACAAACCGTGGAATTTCCCCAAGCCCTCGTTCCCGAGCGATTGATCCGCGAGGGCGTGGTGGGGCGACTGGAGTCGCTCCAGCGCCGCGACGACCGCGCATTTCTGGCCGCCATCACTTATGCCGCGGACGTGGCCACCGCCGATCTCACCCAATGGCTCAATGTCGTGATGGGCAACACGAGCCTCAAGCCGGGGATCCGCGTCGAACGCGTCGAGCTGGGGCCCGCAGCGGCGGCGTTCCACGGACCACGCTTCGGCCGATCGGGGCTGCGCGAGTTGCTGAGCGTCTTCGATCGACCCCTGCTCTGCACGGCCTTGAAGCCGATGGGGGTGTCGGTCGAGGATTTAGCCGATCTGGCCTATCGCTTTGCGCTGGGCGGAATCGATCTGATCAAAGACGATCACGGCCTGGCCGATCAACGGTTTTGCTGGTTTGAAGACCGGGTGAGCCATTGTGCGGCGGCCATCGCGCGTGCGAATCGGCAAACGGGTTTGTGCTGCCGCTACGTCCCCAACGTGACAGCCGGGCCCGACCAAATGCCTCGCCGGGCGAAGTTCGCCAAGGACTGCGGCGCCGGCGGACTACTTCTGTCGCCGGGGCTGTGCGGCTTCGAGGCGATGCGACAACTGGCCGACGATGATAGCGTCGCGTTGCCGATCCTCGCCCATCCGGCGTTTCAGGGTGGGTTCATCGCCAGCGAGCAATGCGGTTTTTCGCACTATGCCCTGTTTGGTCAGATTCCACGTCTGGCGGGCGCGGACGCCACGATCTTTCCCAACTTCGGCGGCCGTTTTTCCTTCAGCCGTGAGGACTGCATTACACTGGCCGAGGGCACCGGCACGCCGATGGGCGGTATTCGGCCGATCTTTCCCGTGCCGGCTGGCGGGATGAGCGTCGCGCAAGTCCAGGAACTGGCCAACGCCTATGGAAACCAACTGATCATTCTCGTCGGCGGCGGCCTGTTTCGCTCAGGTCCCGACCTGGTCGAGAATTGCCGGGCGCTGCTGCACATCGCCCGTCAGTTTCAACTCAACCAGAGCGCCGAATCTGTCCAACAGGCGTTCCGCAAATGATCTGGGCTCACCCTACAAGCCGCCACCCTGCTTGTTACACATATGTCCCCGATCTGGCGCCCGCTTAGGCCCAGCCGCCCGACGGAAGTTCACGGCTCCAAAATCACTTTCATCAGCCCCGGCTCGCGATCGTAGAGCCGTTTGAACCAGGCCGCGCCGTCGGCCAACGGCGCCACGGCACTGGTCAGACAATCGACGTCGATCGTTCCCCTCGCGATGAGATCCAGGCAGGCGGGGTACTCGCCGCTGGACGCACAGGAACCGTTGAGCGTCAGTTCCCGCGACACCACCGCCTGCAAAGGCAATTCCACGTTGGGCGAAAGGTTGCCTACCAGCGTGACTTGCCCCCCCTTGCGCGCCGCGGCGATGGCGAACCGCACGGTGGCGGCGATCCCCACGGCCTCCAGGACCACGTCGGCCCCCCGGCCCCCGGTCAGCGCCAGCAGGGCCGGCAGCGGGTCGTCGCCGTCGGCGCGGAGCGTTGCGGTGGCGCCGAGCCGGCGGGCCAGTTCCAACCGCCCCGGGGCCACGTCCACGACGATGATCTGCGAGCAACCGGCCGCCCGCAGGGCCTGAAGGAGCAGCAGCCCGATCATGCCGGCGCCCACCACCACGGCCGTGTCGTTGAGGCGGATCCGGGTGCGGCCCACCGCGTGGACGGCCACCGAAACCGGTTCGACCATCGCGGCCCGGGCGAAGGACAGCTCGTCGGGCAGGCGATAGAGGATTTGCCGTGGCACCGTGACGTACTCGGCAAAGGCCCCGTTGCGGCGATACTCGTCGCAGGAAACGCCAAGCACGCGGCGGTTGTCGCAGAGATTGATCCGCCCGCTGCGACAAGGCGGACAAACGCCGCAGGAAAGCGTGGAGTCGAAGGTCACGCGGTCGCCCTCGCGCCAGCCCTGCACGTCGCCGCCGAGCTGCGCGATCACACCGGCTGCCTCGTGGCCCATGACCAACGGCGGGCGGCGGCGGCCGGTGCTGCCGTCCATGCCGTGGACATCGCTGCCGCAAATGCCGCAGGCCCGCACCGCCACCAGCACTTCGTCGCGCGCCGGTTGCGGCGGCGGAAGGTCTTGGAAATCCAACTGGTTATATTGGTTCAGAACGAGGGCTTTCATGGTTTCTCCTTCGGTAATTTGCTCACTCTATCCTGATGGGCCGCTCTCGGCAAGGATGTCGCTCGTAGAGGGAAATTTCATTCCGGTACCCGGGCAAAGAAATGGGAACGGAATGAATTCCGTTCTCCGGAGGCAGCCAATGGGCCCCTTGCAGCATCGCGGGCCGATCGCCACAATGGGCCGCTACGGTCCATTCGTGAAGAAGCTGTTTCGAAACCTGCCCACCCTCGCGTCCGGCCCCTCTCCCGCGGACCATGCTTCGCACGGTGCCCGGCGAGTGGAGTCTCGAAGCAGTCTTTCAGCCGACAGGAGAACCCCATGAGCATTTCGCGTGAAACGCTGGATCGACTGGCCCAGTTCGATACGCCTACGATCTGCAACGTGATTGAACTGTTCGAGGTCCGCCCGCAGCATTGCGGCTTCATGGACGGGCGAATCCGCGCCAACTTTCCCCATTTGCCACCGATGGTGGGTTTTGCCTGCACTTCGGCCTTCCGCAGCAGCGCGCCGCCGGGCAAGGGCGACGCATACGCCAGCGTGGTCGACCAAATCAAGACCTTCCCGGAACTGCCCGGCCCGGCCGTGGTGGTCTTCCAGGACCTGGACGACCCGGCGGTGGGCGCGACCTTCGGCGAGGTGATGTGCTCGTGTTACCGGGCCTTCGGCTCGGCTGGCCTGATCACCAGCGGCGGCGGCCGCGACCTGGATCAGGTGCGGGCGCTGGATTACCCGGTCTTCACCGGCTCGTCGATCTGCGCCCATGCCCATTGTCATGTGTTGCACGTGGGCCTTCCGGTGCGGGTGGGCTCCCTGGTGGTCAACCAGGGCGACCTGTTGCACGGCGACGGCAACGGCGTAACCAGCATTCCCCTGGAGATTGCCAGCGAGATTCCCGACGTGGCGACGGGCCTGGTGGCGGCGGAGAAACTCGTGTTGGACTACGTACGATCGGAAGGAGAGAAGAACCCCGAGGGGTTGGCCGAGAAGATCGCCATGGCGGGCCGGGAATTCGCCCGGCTGCGTGAGAAAGTGTCGCGGCGACTTCGCGGCAAATAGGGCCGCTCAGCCGGCCCGGTATTTCGACCAATCAAGCCCCAGCTTGCGCATCCGCGCGCGCAAGGTGTGCGGATTGACCTTCAGCAATTGGGCCGCTCCCTGGGGGCCTTCGATGCGCCCCTTGGCGGCCTGCAACGCCTTGTCGATGTGGGCACGGATGGCGTCGTCGAGCGACACGATCGGGGCCGGCCCGGCCTCAGGCAAACGCGGCACCTCGGCCGAAAAGACCACGGGGCTAGTCTGCACTCCCAGCGCCTTGGCCACTTCCAGGCAGTGGCCGTCGCCGAGAATCGCGGCGCGATCCATGACCGACGCCAACTCGCGGACGTTGCCCGGCCAGGGGTAGGCCAAGAGCATCTCGATGCACTCCGGGCCCGGCATCTGCGGCGTGAGCCCGAAACGGACCGCGGCGCGCTGGGCAAAATGCCGGGCCATGGCAGCGATGTCCTGCGGCCGCTCGCGCAAAGGGGGCAGATCCACGGGAAACACCGCCAGCCGGTACCACAAGTCTTCGCGGAACTTTCCATCGCGGACCATCCCCGAGAGGTCGCGATGCGTGGCCGCCACGATTCGCACGTCGACCGTGATCGGCTGCTGACCGCCGACGCGCTCGAACATCCCGTCCTGCAACACCCGCAACAGCCGGACCTGCGCGGCCAGCGGCAGCTCGCCGATCTCGTCGAGAAACAGGGTGCCCCGGTCGGCGCGTTCGAACCAGCCGTGATGGGCGTCGCTGGCGCCGGTGAAACTGCCCTTTTCGTGGCCGAACAATTGCGAGTCGATCAATTCCGCGGGGATCGCTCCGCAATTGACGCGCATGAACGGCCCGGAGTGGCGGCTCGAACGGGAATGGATCGCCCGGGCGACCAGCTCTTTGCCGGTCCCGGTTTCCCCGAAGATCAGCACCGGGACGTCGGATCGGGAGACGAGCTCGACGCGCTGCATGACGGCCCGCAGCCCGGAATCCTCGCCGACGATGGTGTCGCCCAACGCCTGCCGCCCCAGTCGCGATAACAGCGAGGTGCGGTCGGCCTCGGCCGCCTCGCGCAAGGACGCCATTTCGCGGATGCGCCGGTCGTTTTCCAGCGCCACGGAAAACGGCTCCAACAAGGCCGCCAACATGGGCCGATCGGCCGGCGCGAAACGGCCGGGAAGCCCCGCCTCGAGCACGAGCACGCCGGATGGTCCGCTGCCGTCGCACAGGCGCCCGGCTAAGATGTCCCCCTTGAGCCCGGTGGGAATGAGATGCCGCTCGACGCCTTCCACCGAACCGCCCCCGCGACTGGCCAGCAGCATCTCTCCTGCGTTGCACCAGGCAAGTAGCTGTTGAAACTGTTCCGCGGTACATTCGCTGCGGGCATCGATCAAAGCGGTTTCGGCAACGCACGATCCAATGGCCACGGTCTCCAGGCAGAAGCGGGACGGATCGAGCCGCCGCACCAAGACCTTTCCCACCGGGGTCCGTGCGCAGAGCATTGCGGCAATGGCAACCGTCGATTCTTCAATGCGGATATGGCGGCACGCTTCGCGCCACACGTCGAGCAGCAGGGTTTCAAGGGTTTCCATGGAGCATTTCCTAGCGGTCGTCCGTGTATTACACGGCTATTCTAGCAACCTATCTGGTCGCAACCATGGCGGTTCATGGTCCAAGCGACCTAAAGCGAAAACTATCTTACGCACACTACTCATTTACTCCATTATTCGCTGTTTCGCCGGTGGCACTCCGTTTGCAAGCTACGCCCGTGCCACTTACCCTACGGGCGTATGCCGCAGCGTCGAGAGTGGCGGATCACTTCTCACCACCGGCGCCGATTTTGAGCGGATCGCGCCCCACTGTGGCCTGACGTCGGCCGAAATGCCCCCGAAGCCCGCCGGTGTAGTGCGTCGCTCAGATGGTACATTTATTGTACGTGTGCCACTGGCTTTGCCAGTGCTGCAATGCCCTGCGACGGAAGCCACTGGCAGAGCCACTGGCACAATGCGCTTGTAAGCGTATCGAATCAGCAGGGTGCAAGTCCCTGTCAAAGTTGAGTCTGAACTTTGTAACCGAAGGTAACGGCGCCCTCGTGAGAGGGGGTGGAGAGCAACTGGAGGTGGATCGTTGGTCCGCAGGATAACGAACTCGATTCGGCCGGATGTCGTGGCCAACCCGCTGTGCAGGGTGAAGCCCAAATGACGCTCTGGTCCCGAGAAAGGGATGCGGTCGGCATCCGGAACGCGATCTCCTGGTTCGCGCATTCCCTTATCGGCGGCGACCAGGGACCCGCCGATAGCGGCTACAGCCGCGACCGGTTGTTCCTCAAGCATCCGGGAGTGGCCGGGCAGGCGATGACGGCGGGATCGTTGCCGTCGAAGAACACCGGATCCACGGGGGGATGGGAGGAGCGGTCGCAGAAGTCCTCGTTGACGCTTGTGTGGCGCGCACACGATCGAGACCGATCCTCAACGACGAATTACCGCGGGACTTTGAATGGCGGGCTGCTCTATAACTTAAGGAGGTACAAGATGCAGTGGAATACTTTGACTCGTCGAAAGCTTCTGGCGTTGACGACCGGCGGGCTGGCGGCATCCGTTTGGACGGCGCCGCTTTCGGCGCAATTGCCATCATCTACGGATGACACGGTGAGGGATCGGTTGTGGCTCTTTGGCAGCCCGACCGGCAGCACGGCGCCTCATACGCAGCGCCGGACCGTGATGAGTCCTGCCGAGGGCGCGTTCTATCTGGGAATCTCCAATATCTACATGAATCAGGCCAATGCGGGAGCGGAAGCAAAGCTTGGCCGGTTCGAGCCTCCCTTCGAACAATATGCGGTTGCGCTGCGGCCGTTCAAGCGGGTCCTCTGGGGGCTGGTCGGCTCGGGAGGCTTCACGACGCCGGAGGAACGTAAAGAGGGGCTGGAACTGATCCGCAAGACGCCCAACTTCGTGGGCGCGCACATGGATGACTTCTTTACGTCCAAGGCGTCCGGCAAACGAGCGGTTCTCACGGTCGACGAACTCCGCGAGCTCCGGCAGACCCTGAAGGGCGCGGGCCGTCCCCTGGAGATTTATGCCACGTACTACACGACCCTTCTAAAACTCCCGCTCGACGATTACTTGAAGTTGCTCGACGGCATCACCTTCTGGACGTGGAAGCCCGAGGATCTTGTCCATTTGGCGTCCAACTTGGCCAAGGTCAAGGAAGTGGCCCCGCACCTGAAAGTGATCTTGGGTTGTTACCTGGTGGATTTTACCAGGAAGGCATCCATCCCGATTCCAGCCATGCAGCGCCAGTGTGAGTTTGGACTGGAAGCCCTCAAGCGAAATCGCATTGCGGGGATGATGTTTCTCAGCAATGGCGTGATGGACCTCGGCTTTGAGGCGGTGGAATGGACGCGACAGTGGATCCAGAAGGTCGGCGACACGCGGCTCTGAAGAAACCCGCTCGTTTTTCGCCACGGGGGTCAACCTGCAGGAGTTGTATGTCAATCCGCGGATGAGGTCGGCCGGCCTGTGGAATGTGCTGGCCGAGACCGCTCGCTGGAGCCGCGCCAACGCCGACGTGATGGCCGATACCCACGGGATCGGCGGCAATCCGGCCCGGAACGAAGTGTATGGCTACGCTTCCGGGGCGCCCCGCAAGGCCGTCCTGGCGCTGCGCAATCCCGACGAGCGATCGGCCCAGTTCGCGCTCGACCTGGAGCAGGCTTTCGAATTGCCCGCCGGCGCGCCTCGGTCCTATCGTTTGCAGAGCCCTTGGGCCGAGGATGCGGCGAAGGCTTCGATCGAAATCCGCGCCGGGCAACCGCGAATCATCGCCCTGCGGCCGTTCGAAACGGTGGTGTTCGATGCGACTCCCATCAAGTGAGCGGAGGTCGGATCCGGCAAGCCGGCCGCGAGTCACTTGCGGCCCGTTGACACCTTTGCTGTTCCGGGCAACCTGCTGCCGTAGTGCGAGAATCTCGGCGGCCAGGCTGAGCCGGGACACCAGGAACGCTCGGATCGGAAGGCAAATCGCCTCGATGATGCCCACGAGGAGGGCGCCGAACTTGTCTGGACACGGCGATTCTGACCCCGCGCGGCCTGAGCATCGAATGTCGCAGATCCTTGACGGACAACGAATACGAAGTTATTAGTAGGGACAGCGAACGTGAAGGGTACCGAAACTCGTCGGACCAGCACAGGAAGATGTCATGAAGCGGCCGGTTTTCTGCGTAGTCGCCTTGATCGGCCTCGGTGTGGGTGGACATGCCGCCGAGCCTATCGACGGGCGGGTTGTGCCGAGGATGGTGTCGCAGCCCGGCTGGACGCCAAAGCGACAGGCCGATCGCTTTACGGCAACGTCCGCTGACGGCTGGATTTCGCTGACCGTTGGCAATCGCGGGAAACAGATGACTTGGGTATTCGCGCCCACGCCGGCCGAAATGGCTGGCGAGCCGAGATACCTGCAATTTCGTTACCGAACGACGGGTGTCGATACTCGCCCGGGCGACATGGTCCTGGCGGTCCAGAGTTCCGGCCCGACCTGGTACCATCTGATCAACTCCAATGACCTGCTATGCGACGGGCGGGAGCACGTACTGGCTGTCGATCTGGCTAGTTACCAGTTTGCCGTCCCTATTGATAGGTTCTTGCTGCGATTGGGGCCAGCCACGGCAGATGAGGCCCGCCTGATGGTCAAAATTGAGCAAACCGACATCCGCCCCGAGGCCGGCCACCTGATCGCCTATCACTGGCCGCGGTCAGAAACGGTGCGGTTGGAGTTCGAACAGCAGCAGTGGACGCCGGCGCCCCACTGGATTCCCAACCCTCCGCCACACTATGCCCAGGAAAGGACGTCCGTGGGTGTGCGATACTCGATTGGGGGCGACCATCGCTCGATGCGTTGGACGTCGCGATTGCCGCAGTTGGTTGATTTCGCCAAGCTTCCCTACGTGTCCATGCGGTATCGCGCTCAAGGCGACTTTGGTCCGTGGGGATATGTATTCTACCTGGGCGCCAAGGACAAGGACGGCAAGCCCAAGAGCGTCTACGCCATGCAACCCGGCGACGTGGCGGCCGACGGGCGCTGGCACGTCTTTTCGACCCGACTCGACGGCAAGGAGACTGCCACCGGTGGCGTGGCGGTGGGCATCGACGCGCTTAGTCCCCGTGCGGAGATCGAACTGGATTACATCCAGTTTTCGAACAGCCCGCAACGCGCTCCCATCGCGGAATCACTGGAAGCCCAGCGGCGCCCACACCCTTGGCCTGATGGCCGCCAAGGTTTCACGACGATCGATTTGTCCAAGGGCCTTAAGTCCAACCCCTATTTGCTTCCGCGGATGGGAATAGGCGCATGGTTCGATCAATCGGAAATCAGCGTGGAGGGCATTCCGTTTCGAGTACCCGTCGATCCGCTGGCGATTCCCAGTACCGGTACAGCCGAGGAGGACGATCTGGCGGTGCCGCTCAAGGGGACCTCGAACGAGGTCTTGCTGCTGTTGGCCGCGGCATTTCCCTACAGCGAGTACTTCGGCTCCAACGGCCAGCGGATGACCCCGCTCAAGTGGCTGGATGAACCCGAGCGAGCCACGGTGGAACTGGTGTATGCCGACGGCGACCGCGACGAATTGCTGCCGCTGCACGCGGCCTCGCGCCAATATGGCTTCGCCCACGCCTTGGCGCTCTACGCGGTCCATCCCAACCCGAAGAAGCAACTCGTCACGCTCGTTCTTCATGATCGGCTGGCCAACGGCGCGCTAGGCATCGCGGGCATTACGCTCAACACTGGAGAGCCGCGCGTCGCCGAGCCGAATTTACCGCAATTGTGGTATCCCGTGGTTCGCCCGGCCCCGCAGGCCCCGGCCCAGGTCGTCTTCTCGCACGAAGGTCCTCTCACTTGGCGGGGAATTAACTCAACCATGCTCGGGGGACGCCTGGCTCTAGACGGCCAGCCGGTGTTCCATTTGTCCGTCGGTGATCGGAATGTCGATTCCAGCCAGTTCACGATCACCCAGGCTGCCGACAACGGTTCCACGAAGACGCTCACGGGCCGCTTCGTTGACGGCAATCTGGCTCTCGCCGCGCACCTGGCGTTGCGGCAAGTCGATCAGGCGAGGGCTTCCATCGCCCTGGAGCTGAAAAACGAAGGCAATAGCTCACTGACCGCGGCCCTGCACTTTCCCACGGTATCATCGATCCGGCTCGGCGCGCAGGCCGATACCTGGTATCTCGCCGGCAGGCGCGGCGGAGTGATCAGCAACGTCGACTCGCAGATGCGCGACGAGATCGGCGAAGCGCACCCGCTGGCCCTGGACGGCTTCTTCAACCCCAAGCTCGGCGCCGGGGTATGCTTCATGCCGCGCGTCGCGCCGGTGGATGACGATTCGCTCGTCCTGGCCGGCCTGTTCCGCTACTATTGCGTCGGGAAGGACGCGTCCGGGGGCCGCTATGCGATCGAGTACCTGCCGGAGACCGTCGCCGCCGGCCGCGTGTGGCACTGCGTGCCGATCACGGTCGCCGTGATGCCCGGCGATTGGCGAGACCAGGTGCGTCAGTACGCGGCCTGGGTACGACGCTGGTACGAGCCGCTGGCGCCGCGCAAGCAGTGGTACCGGCGACTCTGGTCGTTCGTCTCGTACGGGCCGTATCACCCCAAGACCGCGCCCATCGACGAGCGGCTCGACTTCCTCGCCCTGGCACGGCTCCGCAACGCCAAGGTACGCGGCTCGGCCGACTATATTCACCTCTTCGGCTGGGCCATCACCGATCGGTTCGGCCATTGGGGCGCCTACGACCACTACCAAGACCTGGGCGGCGTGGAAAACTTCCGCAAGTCCGTAAGCCGCGCCCAGCAGGCTGGCCAGCCCATCGGTCTGTATCTCGACGGCTACCTCGTGGCGAAGGCTTCCGACAAGCCGAACCGGCAACAGGTTGAGGACTGGGCGATTCGTCGTCCGGACGGCCAGAAGTTGTACCACAAGGAATATGATGCCCACTCCATGTGTCCCTACCTGCCCGCGTGGCGCGAGTACCTGGCGGGTGTTTTTGCCCGCGTGGCCGGCGAGGTTCGTCCCAGCGGCATGTACCTGGACGAATACGGGCGGTGTTTTCCCTCGCGGACCTGCTACAGCCAAGAGCACGGCCACGCATCGCCCCAGGGAATGTCTCCCGGCGAATGGCTGCTTTCGCGTCAGGTGCGGCGGGCAGTTCCAGCGGAAATTGCGCTGTATTGCGAATTCGTGCCCGCCGATATTGCGACGCAGTTCGTTGACGGCGCCTATGGTCACGTTGCCCTGGACAACTACCGCGAAGGCTGGAGCCGGCTGGCGCCCCACTTCGTGAACCTGCACCGCTTCGTCGTTCCCGACTTCAAGACCTTCGAGTTGATCTACTACACTCCGCTGCGCAACGGGAACTGGTTCTTGCTGAAGTATCCTTTTTTCAATGGTGACGGCTACTACCTGACCGACGCCAAAATGGAAGGCTGGGACGAGCGGTCCTCGGCGTTCATGACGCGCGTCTTCGCCCTGCAGCACCAGTATGCCGAGGCATTCACCTCCAGCAACGTCGAGCCGTTGGTTGCTACGGAGCAACCCGGTCTGTATGCCAATTGTTTCCGCGCGAAGAAGCAAGTCGTATGGACCTTCTTCAACGCCAACTATCGCACCGTCCGTGGGGCGTTGCTGACGACGCCTCGCGTTGCCGGCGCATGCTACATCGATGCTTGGGCTGAAAAGCCGCTGGCGACCGTGGTCAGAGGCCCGGCGGTCACGCTGATGGGCGTAATCGGTCCGCGTTCGCTGGGATGCTGCACTGAGCAACGACCGTGACCCGCTGTGCTTCAATCCTGACGGATTTGTTCCGGTTCACGCATCGCCGCTTCGGGCATGAAGATCCCCCCTGACACGTCTTTGGCAATTTCGACGCGGATCAACGTTCACAAGCAGGCAGCGAAAGGCCGGCGTTGTTCATCATTTCCAGTTCCAGAACCAGGACCAGAAGTCCTCGATGAACTCGAAGTTGGGACTGTCCTCCGGTACTTCCAATTCGATCAGCGGCAAGTTGATTTCGTACTTTCCCTTTTCGGTCTTGCAGAAAAGGCCGTCAAACCCGTCGCCCAGGTGTTTCGCCGGATCGAGTAATTCCAACACGGTACAGCGGAACTCGTCGTCTTCTGCGGAGTTCATCGGCTTCGGGAAATGGGCGATGAATGGAAGACGGAGATGCTCCGTGAGGTACTTGTAGTACCTGGAGAGCGGCTCGTCGTCAACCCGCGGAATCTGACTCCCTGAACCGAGGGCCTCGATGATCCGATCCTTTTGGTCGAGCCTCCGGTAGGGCTCGGTGACGACTTTCAAAGCATTCCAATGAGCAACAGTAGTCGTGGCAAGCAGCATCCCAGCACCTCCTTGAGTAAGGACAAAACGTTCCGAATGTCCTGCATCACAGCCGACGGTAAGCCCTGGAGCAAATGCCAGGGCCGTCCTCCCGGCGTGACGCACAACAGGCACAGTTTACACGCACTCGGCGTGTTGTAAGGCAGGCAGCCAGCCCTCGATGCGTTGATACACCTCGGTTCGGTGAATCGGCACTGCCCTCGGGGCGTCGAATCCGAGCTTGACCCGGCCACCTTCTATCCCCACGACCGTTACGGTGATGTCGTTATCGATCACAATACTCTCTCCAGGCTTGCGGCTAAGAACTAACATCGCATCTCCTCCTTGAAACAAGAACCATCGGTTCGCCTTGTGCCAACAGGAACCGTTCCAGCCAGAGGCTCTTCCCCCTTGGCTATGAACGTCGCTTGTCGCCAAGAACAAAAAAAGCCGACGTGGCAGAACACCCGAAGGTATTCGACCACGTCGGCTTACTCTTCAACGAGCCCTCCGGCAGAACCGGGTTGCTCTTCATCTAGTCATCCGACTTCTGCCCATGATACAGCCCGGCATGGCGAACACCAATAGCATTTCACCAGATCCCGTATTGGCTAGCGATGCTAGCATGAGGCAATGCGTCAATGGGTGGGAGCGGATCGTGACCGAAGACGTGATCGACACGACTGCTTGGCTCTCCGCGTAGATCGGCCGGAAACGTTGACGCCATGGCTCCCACGCAACGCGTGGCCATGGCCGGGCCCTCTTGCAATCTCCACTCCGTGCCTTACAATCAACACTCGTCGGATGACTAGATGAAGCCTCCTTGGACTTACCAGGGGGTCGCTGAAGAGTGAGCCGACGTGGTCGAACGCCTTCGGGTGTTGCACCACGGCGGCTTTTTGTTTTCGATGGACGCTGTTCGGCACAAATGGGGAAGAGCCGTGCGGCAAGAAGATCACCGCAACGAGCACGTAGTTCCGCTGCAACTTTAGCCAACTCGACGGTGCCAGCCCGGACCGGCATCGATGTGAAAGGATTCCCATGAGAACTAGGGGCGAGATCGAAGCCGACATCAGCGAGAAAATCGTTCGCTTCGAGCACGATTACATGGGCCGGGGCCTCAAGGACATCCGCGCTCACTTGCTCGGCGATCTCCTCGTCGTGCGTCTCCAAGGCGTTTTAACCGCAGCCGAGCAGCAGTTGGCCAAATCGCTTCCGTGCGAAAACGGGCGGGACTTGCTGAAGCAAGTCCGGACCCATCTGATTGAAGCGACCCGTCCAGTCATGGAGGCGATGGTCGAGAAGGTCACCAGCCTCAAGGTCGTGACCATGCATCATGATATCAGCACCATAACCGGCGAGGAAGTCATTCTCTTCACCCTCGTCCGGTCGCCTGATTTCTGTGAAGCGCAGTGAGGCTGGAGGATAGTGCGGCGTGGATCGCTCCGGGGGCAAATATCCGGGCAAGTTCCGTGGACCAAACAACCAGGAGACACAAGGATGGCAACCAGCGACAATCTTCAAGCTGCTTTTGCCGGTGAAAGCCAGGCCAATCGCAAGTATCTCGCTTTCGCCGCCAAGGCCGAGGCAGAAAAGCGCCCCCAAATCGCCAAGCTCTTTCGTGCGGTTGCGGCGGCGGAAACCGTCCACGCCCATGCCCATTTGAGAGTGATGAAGGGCGTCGAGGACACGAAAGCGAACCTCCAGGCGGCCATTGCCGGAGAGAATTACGAGTTCGAGGAAATGTACCCAAAATTCATCGAAGAGGCGCAAGCGGAAGGCAATCGTGACGCGGTAACTTCGTTCCGCAACGCGATGGCGGTCGAAAAGACCCACTACGACCTCTACCGCAAGGCATTGGAAGCCCTGGACGGTGGGGACGATCTGAAGTCAGCGTTCATCAACGTTTGCGGCGACTGCGGCCACACGGTGTGGGGCAAGGCTCCTGACGAGTGCCCAGTGTGCGGGGCGTCCAGAAGCAAGTTCAAGGAAGTGGCTTGATTCACTGGAAGCGAAGGCGTGAAATGCCCAGCCACCTGTGGTATGATGGTGGCGTTGGACGACCCTTCGCTAAGATAGAAACGAGAAACCGAAATAGCAGCGTCTACCTGTGTAAAATGCGGCAGCACCAGCTTTGATTTGAAAGAGACAGTCGTCAAGGGATCGCTCTGGAAACTGTATTTCATCCAATGCTCCCAGTGCGGGGGCGTTGTGGGGGTGTTGGATGACCAGAACATCGGGAGAATGCTTCGGCAGCGAAATCCCGCGCTCAAGGAGATTCCGGCAACGCACGAGGTTGCGGTTATGCTTGAAAGTGAGAACTTGTAGAACAACCTCTCCGGGTGCTACGACCTGCTGCCGCCGCCATTCACAACCATCGATCTTCCCGACCGCCTCGTTCAGGCCAAGCGTGGCGAGGGATGGCGAGTTTCAGCCGACGAGCACGATTTAGTCAGCGGCGGGTTGCTGTCGATGATTTCCCCCGTGTCGGACACCTTCAAATAGTAGGACGACCGAATGCGGGGAGCAATCGTGACAGCGATGTCCTTGTTCGGTTCGGGCTTTTCCCAGATGTTCACCCGGTAGTGGCCGCCGTGGTGCCGGGAAACCTCCACCCGGTCCAGCCGGGGTGGCCTGCCGATTCTCGCCAACACCTGGGACTTGATGTTGTCCGTGCGGTCCGGCACCTTGGGTTGTTCCACGGCCGCAGTGTCGTCGTTCGTGGCGGACTTTTCGACGTTTTCCATTATTTCCTCGGTCAGTAGGCGGTGATCGGAACGACGACGGGAAGTCGATGCATCGGCGACAATCGCCGTTCATTGTTTGCTGATTTGAGTCAACCAGCCGTACAGGCCCACCACGGGTTGCTGTTCGGTATATTTACCCAACAATTCACGTATGGCGGTTATGGATAGACTAGCTCGCTTGCCGAAGGTCCGCAAGTACGCATTCAGCACTAGGCGCACTGCGGGGTCTTCTGAGCCTGGTCCCACTCCACACGACCGCAGAATGCTTAGGGCTTGTTTTGCACCCTGTGGGGACGCCTCGATTGTTTCCATTTGGCACCTTTCCGATGGCCTAGCGCGGTTTTGCCGCCAGGGCCTTTATGGCAACCGGTCGGCCAAACGGCCAAAACCAATCGCCGCCGAAGTCTTGATCGAACAACGCATTGGCAGAAAAGCCGAAAACAACGCCGATCACTAGCACCAACAGTGTGTCCCCTGGGGTAATGCTTAAGGCAAACACCGTTCCCATGAGGAACCCCACGGCAGCAACAACCGCATGTTCGGCGTAATGCTTAATCATTTTTACTTTTCGGGATGGTGAATCTTCGCATGCCGTCGTGGTGCCGCGTGGTGTTTGGCTCTATTCTGCTCGATGATGTTCTGGGCTCGGTCAGCGTCTCTCGCCGGTACGAGGATGCCGATTGCGAGGATGTCTGATAGCCCGGCTTGGCCCTCTCCGTCCAGTTCGCAAGAGATGCCCTCGCCGTGAAGAGCCATTTTGATGACTTCCGCTTCATAAGGATTAGTGACCGTGTAGACGGTCACGGGTTCATCAGCTTCCATTTCGCTTACTCCTCGTTTCATTTGATGCGACACGACTGGAAACGTCATTGTTGCGATCGTCGTCACTGAGCCGCGACATTCGCTTGGACAAGAATGGGCGGTACGCTCCCAAGGCTTGTTTCGATGTGGATCGTCGCTTCCACCCGGCCCGATTTCTTGGGAGCGACGAAGGTCACGGGGACCAGGCACGACGACTTTTCGGTGGTCGCGTAGGGCGCAGTGACCATAGAGCCCGTCCCCTCACAGGTGACCTCCGTCACGCGGAACGGTTCCTTGCCCCGGACCACGATCTGCCTGGTTGTCTTCTGGCCCGGCTCAACGACACCCAGGAATAGGGATGCGGGACTCGCGTAGATTCGGTCGCGAACTGCCCCGACGATGGGCACCTGGATTTCCGGTGACTGCGGATCATTGGTCGCGACCGTGAGATTCTCGGCCAGGTCGCCAATCGGGGCGTCCCGGTCCAGGCGGACGATTATCCGGTAGGTTACTTGTGCGGCGTTCCGATCCAGCTCAGTCGCTATCGCAAACACATGCGGATTCGCGCTGCGGACCTTGGTGATTCCCCAGTCCCGACGGCCCCAGTGGTTGATGGTGATGGTCCTCTCAGCTCCGTTGCCCTGGTCTACTGATCCGAAGCCCACACTTCCCGGCTCGAGTGTCAAGTCGCCGCGGACAACGCCATGTACGTGCAGTTGAACCTCCGCGAATAAGGGCTTGTCGAAGGTCACGGTTAGGGTTGCACCCTTTGCTCCAAGGAAGGCGGTGGTGTTGTACTTCGCGACAATGGCTCCCTTCTGGTGAGTCTTCAGCGTTTCTGTTTTGATCTCCGGCGTCGTGCAGCTACAACTTGCCCGGACGGCGGCGATATGCACATCCTTGACGTAGAGGTTCTCCAGGACGAACTCGAATTGTGCACGCTCGCCGCGTGCCACCGTGCCGAAGTCGTGGCTGGTCGTCTCGAACATCTTCGTCGTCCAGTCTTGGCCGAGCGTGGGCATCGAGAACGCGATTAGGGCGAGAAACACCGCACACAAAGTCGTGAGAACTCTCATAAGACACTCCTCTTCTTCCATCTGAATTGACAGGCTGTGATACCGTCACGCACTGTCACGGAGACTGGAACACAGCGGCTCGCGACAAGATAAATCCACAGAAAAAGCCGATGTGGCGGAACACCCGAAGGTATTCGACCACATCGGCTTACTCTTCAACGAACCCCCCGGCACCGCCGAGTTGCTCTTTATCCAGTCATCCGACGAATCTTCCTTGTAACCCGAGCAGCACTGCGCTAATCGGAGCGGTTACATCTAGATCCTACGCTTGCCCCGATGGATTACCATAACCCGAGTGGCAGCTTGGATTTCCCGGGCCTTGTTCATCGACGAGGGGCAATGCTTGGGGGAAACTCGATGCGCAATGGCGAAACGCCCCGGGCATCCACCGGAAATGAGCGATTCGTCATCTCCCGGTAGGCCCGGCCGGCTTGCCGCCGAAACCCCAATTACGGGGGGTTGTCTTTCTTTCCCACCTCATGATATTCATATACAGGAATGCTACTACGATCGACGGTTTTAGTCCCTTCGCTGGCCGTGTGCGTATTGACTTTGATGGGGAGGGTAGGATGGCCGTGGTTGCCGGAGGTCATGCCGGGAATATCGCCGAAAGAGCCTTGCCGAAGATCCGTACCGGGATTCAAGGCTTAGACGAAATAACGGGGGGTGGTATCCCGCTAGGTCGACCTACGCTGGTCTGCGGCACCGCTGGCTGCGGCAAGACCTTGCTGGCCATGGAATTCCTGGTCCGCGGAGCCACGCAGTTTAACGAACCGGGCGTCTTCATGGCGTTCGAGGAAACCGCCGCCGAATTGACGCAGAACGTCCGTTCGCTGGGGTTCGACCTGGACGCCTTGGTCGAGCAGAAGAAAATCGCCCTGGACTACGTGCGGATCGAGCGCAGCGAGATCGAGGAGACGGGCGAATACGACCTGGAAGGGCTCTTCGTCCGACTGGGGTGCGCGATTGACTTCATCGGCGCCAAACGAGTCGTGCTGGACACCATCGAGTCCTTGTTCAGCGGCTTTAGCAATGAGGCAATCCTCCGGGCCGAACTGCGGCGGCTTTTCCACTGGCTCAAAGCGAAGGGCGTAACGGCGATCATCACCGGCGAACGGGGCGACGGGCAGTTTACCCGGCACGGACTGGAAGAATATGTCTCCGACTGCGTGATCCTGCTGGATCATCGCGTGAGCGAGAACCTTTCCACCCGGCGACTGCGGATCGTCAAGTACCGGGGCTCCGTCCACGGCACCAACGAATATCCGTTTCTCATCGACGAGACGGGGATTTCCGTCCTGCCGATCACGTCGGTTGGATTGTGCCACGAGGTTTCCAGCGAGCGAATCTCCACGGGTATCGCCCGGCTGGACGACATGCTCGGCGGGAAAGGTTACTATCGGGGATCAAGTATCCTTGTTTCGGGGACGGCGGGAAGCGGCAAGACCAGCATGGCCGCTCACTTTACCGATGCCGCCTGCCGCCGTGGTGACAAGTGCCTGTACTTCGCCTTCGAGGAATCGCAGGGGCAAATGGTCCGCAACATGCGATCCATCGGCATCGACCTGGAACCTCGGATCACGCAAGGCCTGCTGCACTTTCACGCCGCCCGCCCCACGCTCTCCGGCCTGGAGATGCACCTGACCACGATGCACAAGTGGATCAACGATATCCAGCCCCGCACCGTGGTCGTGGACCCCATCAGCAACTTCACGGCGGCGGGCACGACGACGGAGGTCAAAGCCATGCTGATCCGGCTGATCGACTTCCTTAAATCGAAGCAGATTACGACGGTGTTTATTGATCTCACCAGCGGCGGCGGTCCGACCGAGCAAACGGATATCGGTGTCTCGTCGCTGATGGACACCTGGTTGCTGCTGCGCGACATCGAATTAAGCGGCGAGCGGAACCGCAGCCTGTACGTGCTGAAATCCCGCGGCATGGCCCATTCCAATCAATTGCGGGAGTTCCTCTTGACGGATCGCGGCGTCGATCTCCTGGGCGTTTACCTGGGTTCCGAAGGAGTGTTGACCGGCTCGGCCCGGCTGGCGCAGGAATCCCGAGAAAACGCCGAATGTATCGCGCTCGGTCAGGAGATCGAGGCCCGTCAACGGGAACTCCAGCGGCTGCGGCAGGTCTTGGAATCGCAAATCACGGTTATGCGAGCAGATTTCCAAGCCAAGGAAGAGGAGCTCGCGCGGACGATCGCACAGCAAAAGGCACGGGTGGAGCGATTCGCCTTGGATCGCCGGGAAATGGCGCACAGCCGAAAATCGGATACCCAGCAAGGAGACGGACGATGACCGACGTGCAAGCCTCGGACGACAGTGATTCCGCTCCGCCTGACGGCAAGGTATGGGAATTGCGACTCTACGTGGCGGGGCAAACTCCCAAGAGCGTAAAGGCCTTCGCCAACCTGAAGAAGATTTGCGAGGAGCATTTGGCGGGCCAATACCGCATCGAAGTGATCGACCTCATCGATAATCCTCGGCTGGCCCGGGACGACCAGATCGTGGCGATCCCCACGCTGGTGCGGAAGCTGCCCAAGCCGATGCGAAAAATCATCGGCGATCTCGCCAATACCGAGCGTGTGTTGAAGGGACTGGAGATCCGCACCGTATTGGTGTGAAGGGACTGGCTGTGAACTTCACGAGAGATAAGGTTATGCCACAGGACCAACCGGCCGACAAGTCAGAGGAATTCGAGCGATTGCTCGATGACCAACAGCATTCGCGGTTCGTGCTGCGTCTTTACGTGACGGGGTTGACGCCCCGATCCACTCAAGCCATCGACAGCATCAAGAACATCTGCGAAGACGAGCTCCGGGGCCGCTATGAGCTTGACGTGATCGACCTCGCCAAGCAGCCGGAATTGGCGAAAGGGGAAAACATCATTGCAGCCCCCACGCTCGTCAAGCAACTCCCGTTGCCGCTGCGGCGACTGATCGGTGACTTGAGTAACAGGGAACGAGTGCTGTTGGGACTTAATCTAAAACCCAAAACATAGCCCGTAGGGACGGGGGCATGGCGACCGAGACGAACGATTCCGAGCAATTCGCGGCAGAGATCGAAGATCTGCGGCGACAGCTTGCCGAGGCGAACGAGGCCCTGGAGGCGATTCGTAACGGGGAAGTGGATGCATTGGTGGTTGACCGCCCCGGTGGTCCGCAAATCTATACGCTCACCGGGGCGGATCAGCCGTACCGGGTGATGGTCGAGGAGATGCAGGAGGGGGCCGTCACGCTGCGCGATGACGGCGTCGTGATGTATTCCAATGGAAGCGTCGCCCGGCTGCTCCACACTTCACAGCGGACTTTAGCGGGGAAATCGTTCCGCGACTTCGTGGCCACGGAAAGTCTGCCGATGTTTGAATCGCTCTGGCAGCAAAGCCGCAACGAGCCGAGCCGGGGTGAAGTTGCCTTGGCAACCGCCGATGGCGCACAGATTGCCGTTCACTTGACTCTGAACCTCCTCCCCTCGGAGGAACCCATGCAAACTTCGGTGGTCATCACCGACTTGACCGAGCAAAAGCAGCATCAGGAGATGGTTGCCGCCGCGGCGTTTGCCAGACAGAGGGCGATCGAACTAGCCGAGGCGGATCGCCGCAAGGACGAGTTCTTGGCATTGCTTGCCCATGAATTGCGAAACCCGCTGGCGCCCATCCGCAACGGAATTGACGTGCTGCGGATCGTGCCGCCCAACGGGGAGCAGGCCAGGCAGATTCTCGATATGATGGAGGAGCAGGCCCATAACCTGGTCCGTCTGATCGACGATCTGCTGGACGTTTCCCGCTGTACCCGAGGCAAGCTGGAGTTGCGGCGGCAACGGGTGGCGGTGTCGAAGATTATCAGCAACGCCATTCAGACCGCCCAGCCGCTTATTCATGCGAAGGGCCATGAGCTTGCGCTGACGCAGTCACGGGAGAACTTCTACGTTTACGGCGACCCGACTCGGCTGACGCAAGTCGTCTCCAATCTGCTCAATAATGCGGCGAGGTACACGCCTCCGTCGGGAAAGATCCTGCTAACCACGGAGAAAATCGGGGACCAGGTTGCGATCCGCGTCAAGGACAATGGCTGCGGCATCGCCGCGGACATGCTGTCGCGCATTTTCGAAATGTTCGTTCAGGTCGACAATTCCTTGAATCGCACCCATGGCGGGCTGGGACTCGGCCTGACTCTGGTGAAGAGCCTCGTGGAGATGCACGGCGGCGCCGTCGAAGCAACCAGCGACGGATTGGGAAGCGGCAGCCAGTTCATCGTTCGCCTGCCGATTCTTCAAGCGAGCGATGTTGTTTGTGAGGAAGCAACCGATGTTCCTGATCCGATGCGATCGTTCCCGCCCCATCGAATCCTGATTGTGGACGATCTGCAGCCCGCCGCCTTGTTAGTTGCCACGCTGCTGCGGCGATTCTGGGGGCAGAACGTGCGCACCGCAACGAGCGGAGCGGAAGCCCTGGCGATGATTGAACAGGAAAAACCGGAGCTGATTCTGTCGGACATCTCCATGCCCGAGATGACCGGCTACGAGCTCGCCCGCGCCATTCGGCGGCGGCCCGAATGGAACGACATTTGGCTGGTCGCCGTAACCGGCTACGGCCAAGAGAGCGACAAACAACTGGCGACGGCGGCCGGCTTCAACAGCCACGTCGTCAAGCCCATTACGAAAGCTGACCTCGAACGCTTGTTGGTGTCGCTGTCGTACGTGAGGTAAGCGCTCGCTTATCAGGCGATCCACAGCCCCACGTGATCCGCGCGCTCAGGTTCTCTTCCCCGGATCGGGCGCGGATCCTGCTGCGCCGAGTTGGATCGAGACTGGCGGATCGGCGCAGTGGTCACTTAGACCCTACCGCATGCACGGCGGTTGAAAGGCTGCTCTTCAATCCGTGCAACCATCGGCTCGCCGTCCGTCCCAGGCCGCCGCAATGCGGCGCCGCACCGCCCGCTTCGTCCGCGCGCAACAGGTCTCTGCCATACTCCAGCTTATCGGCAATGCGCCGCAATTCGGGAGCTGCCAGCGCAGCGATATCCGCCGCATTCAAGTTCTTGGGCGGACACTTGGTGCCCCGAGCGCGAACCGCAAAGACCGCGCGGTCGAACAACTCTTCGCCAACGCCGGTGACATTTGCCAAGCGACAAATCGAGGTCTCCGGATCCTCGACAAGTTCTTCATAACGGACAACACAAGATCGCTGCAGCGATGCGCTGGCTGAGAGCAATTCGCCACTGAGACGGACCCAGTTTTTCAAAAAGGCGCACGGATCGCCGCCGAAGTCCTTCTTGTACCAACCCATCGACTTGATCGATCGCAGGCAGTCGCGCGGATTGCGAAACAGCAAGACGAAACGCGCGTCGGGATAAAGCTCTTGCAGAAAGAGCGCCTCTTTACGACCGTAGCGAATCTCTTTGAAACCCCAGCGCTGGTAACCGCGGCGGTACGCTTCCTTCCCCAGCGACTCATCGAAGAATCGTCGCGTCGCGGCGGCGAAGGCCTGCACGGCGGGATTGACGTTCGGAATGAATTCCTGATAGCCATGCTCGTCGAGGTACTCAAGTTGGCCCCGCGCCTGGTACGACAACCAACTCTCCATGCCACTCATCAATTCGCAGAACCCGCTCACCAGCAGTCCGTTGTGCTCTCCCCAGACGAGAACCTGCTTCGTCGAAAGGAATAGTCGCTGGATGAGCGTGCTCCCCGCGCGACCGCCAGCGGATAAAATGAAAACCGGTTGATCCATTATTGCCATTCCCACCACCGCGTCGCCGGGGCTCCGTGGACGCCGCCGCCCGGCGACTCCGCAAATTCCCGTGCCAAACGCCTAGCCCCCTCCGCGGTGTGTTTGCCGAGGAAACGTAACGCGATGCTGTGTTGCCCTAACATATTCTCGTTGAGATTTCCGACGCACTTGAGGCATTTTATGGCGGCCGTCGACTCGGTCAACACCACTCCCCCCAACGACAACCGAAGGGCGAAAGAAAACCATCCTATAGCGCGTAGCGGTTATTCCGTTTCCACCGTCTGGATACGGGCCTCCCGGCCGCGGCGGAGATGGAACCGGCCATCGCGGCGGTCGGCGCCGCCGCAGCCGCCCTGGCAACCGCACAGGCCAACGTCGCTACGGCCGCGGCCGTGCCGTTAAGCCAGCCGCCGCAGTTTCGTCACCCGACCGATCGGTACCCACTCGACGACGAAGATATTCCCGTCGCGATCGAATCGCGCCTGGTGCGGATGGACAAACTTACCCGGCTGCCACTTGTCGGGCTTGCCGCGCAGACTCTCCTTGAGCACCCGGGCGGTCCACTGCGGATCGTCGCCCAGATGGACGATGACCTGGTTGGCGCCGTCGAGAATCGTCACGCGCGAGTGCAGGTCGGGCACGAGCAAGTCGGTGCCGCGGATGCTGAAATGGCAGGGGTTCGGTAAATTGGCGACAAACCCCAGGTGCTTCCCGTCGGGCGTGAAATACTGCAGCCGGCTGTTGCCGCGGTCGGCGACCACCAGCGCGGGCGTCCGGCCGGGGCGGTCATCGAAACACAGCCCGTGCGGAGTGCGCAATTTCCCCGCCGCGCTCCCCGCGCCACCCCAAGTGCGGACCCACTGGGCGTTCTTGTCGTACTGGTGGATGTAGTGCGAGCCGTAGCCGTCGCCCACGTAGAACCCTCCGTCGGGCGCGAAAGCGACGTTGGTGGGGCGATACTGCTTGGCTGCCCGGTACACGCCCGACTCCTTGGGATAATCGCGACTCCAGGCCAACTCGCCGCGGAGCGAGAGTTTGGCCACGCGGCGGTTCTTGATGTCGCACAGATAGAGGAACTGCTCGCCGCCTTCGCGGCGAATGTCCAGGCCGTGGCCGCCGCCGTGGAACTCCTTCCCGAACGAGCGGAGGTAATTCCCTTGGGGATCGAAGACCACCACGGCGTCCATGGGCGCCGCAGCGGTCGATTGGTGCGTGATGTACACCAATCCTTCCTCGTCGAACACCACTCCGTGCGTGTCGCCCCAGCGGAGATGGTCGGGTAGCCGGCCCCAGTTGTGCTGCACCTCGTACGTATGGGCTCCGCAGCCGACGGTCAGGGGTCGGCTGCCCGATTTGCTCTCCGCGGCCAGGATCGCCGGGCCCATCGCGGTGATTACGCCCGCGGTCGTGGTGGCGCGAAGAAACTCGCGGCGGGTTTGGGCAGTTCGGTGTTTTTTCGGCATGTGCTTCTCCCAGGTGGCTGGCAACGGCGTGACCGGCAGGGCCGGCGGTAAAAAGGCCGCGATCCTTCCCGGCCCGACGTCTGCCGCGGCCCGGGGCGTCCATCCGGCCGGCCGAGGCGTGGAAATCATCGTTTGCCTCGGTTCGTGAGAATCATAGGCAATTGGCCAACCCCGGACAACAGTTCGCCGACGTCGAAAGGCCACCGGGGCCGATCAGTGTTTGAGTCTGGATAAAGCTGTAGGGTGGGTCGAGCGAAGCGAGCCCCACCGATTCTCGGGAATTCATGGTGGGGCTCGCTTCGCTCGACCCACCCTACAACGAAAACTGATCGGCCCTGGGAAGGCCACCGCCACGATTGACGGAAACGCCGGACTTGGCATAATGGCGGTAGCGCGGTGGCATCCTCTCGGCGAACGTTTCTGGAACAGGAGACCGAAAATGGTTCGTGGTCTGGGGGTCGTTTTTGCTGCCGCGGCCTTGGCACTGGCCGCCACCGGGCTCGGCCGCGCGGCGGATGAGAAGAAAGCGGTCCGGATGCCCGTCCCCGACCAAGCGGCGACGTTCGCAATGCGGGAGGTTTCGGCGTTCGCAGCCGTACGGCAGCCGGGTCGCATCGCCCATACCATCGCCCGCGGCCAGACCGTCGAGTGCGGCGACGAGCCCGACAAGCAAGTCAAGGCCTATCCCAAGCTTACATCGAAGCATCCGCTCTACGGCAAAGTGAGGTTCGGCGCGACTCGGCTCAACCCCAACACCGGCGTCGAGTACCACTTCGTGATCGACGAATCGGGCGAAAGGCCGGCCGAGTCGAAGCCGGGCCACAGTAAGCCTGGCGACACTGGGTCCGATGGTGCCCAGTCGGGCGCAGTGGCCTCGTTGTTCAATAAACTTGTGTCGAGCCTCCTGGGCGATAAATCATCGACCGCTCCGGCGTCCCCTGTCGACCAACCGAGCGCGACGCCGATCACCTACGATCGCCTCTACTTCGACGCCAACCACGACCTCGATCTGACGAACGACCCGGTGCTCTTGCCCATGAAGGACCCGCCCGCCGGGGCCAATCCTTTCGCCGCGCAGAGCAAACAGACGGTAATCTACAATGAGTTGGCGATTCCCTTCGACTATGGCCCCGGCCAGGGCAGGCGGCCTTTCCGCGTCCTGCCGCGGCTGATGATTCAGGAATACGAAGGCACACAGTACGTCTCCCTCTGTTTCGTGGCGGCGGTGGCACGGCAAGGCCAAATCCGTATCGGCTCGCAGGAGTACGACGCGGTCCTGGCTCAGCCTTATTCGATCACCGGGCGTTTCGATCTACCGACCACAGCCATGTTCCTCACGCGCCTGGGCGCCACCGAGCCGCAGGAGTATTGGTGGGGCTCGGATGAGATCGAGGCCATGCGGCGGGTCGACGGCCGGTACTACACCACGTCGGTCACGCCGCTGGGCGACAAGCTCACCGTGAAGCCGTACCAGGGCGACTTCGGCACGCTCAAACTCGGCCCGGCCAAGCGGGACCTGAATAAACTCGTGATGAAAGGCTCGCTACGCTCGGAGACGACATCCGTCGCCGTGGGCGACCCCGGTGGCCGCGGATGGCCGGATGCGAAGGCCACGACCGAGTGCAGCGTCCCGGCAGGCGATTATGTGCCGGCCTGGCTGACCATCGAGTACGGCCGGTTGCGGATCAATCTCTCGGACAACTACCACAGCGACGGCCATCCCCGCGACATGGCCAAGATGGCCAAGAGGCGGGCATACGCCTTCAAAATCCGCAAGGACCAGCCCTTCGTGCTCGATTTCTCCCACAAGCCCGAGGTGCTCTTCGCCAGCCCGGCCAAGGACCAGACGCTCAAGCCGGGCGACACCCTGCGCGTGGCCGCCGTGCTCGTCGATCCGGTCCTGGACATCATGATTCGCGGCCTCGACGACAGCGGCCGCACGGGAAAACAAGTCTTCAAACTCCCCGGCGGCAAGGAACAGTCGTTGCAGCGCCCCTTGTCGCTCGATCCCAAGGTGACGATCACCAATTCCTCGGGCAAGCGGGTGGCCGAGGGGAAACTCCCCTTCGGATGAGACGGCACCTGCGGGTACTCGTGGCGAGTGCCAACCGACCTCAAGCCCTCCGGCCATCGCGAGACATTCACCATCACCGTGGCCTACGACACCTTGGAACTGTACGGTAAGCTGCAAGCTTCGCGGACCTTCACGGTCGCCGGCCCCTAGGACGCTTCAGCCGGGCCTTGGCCAGCACTGCGGCGCCGCCGGTGGGCATGGGACACCCCGTCGTAGAATGAAATGAATTCCGTCCCCTTTGCTCGCCCGGCAAACGGCTGAACGCCGTTCTATTTACGCCTGCCCGGTGCGAATTTTGTCATCCCGACCCGGCGGGTGAATCGCTTGTCGAAACGTCGGCCAAGAGGTAGGATAGGTCGCTGGCTAGCGCGCCGCACCGGGTGGGTGGACCGCTCGGGACTCGTTTTTGCCGCCCGGCCTGTTTCCTTTTGGGAACCATCGCCGGCAGACCGCATTCGCGGATCATTGAAAGGTTATGCCATGCCCCAAGCCATCGCCGACCCCGAGGAACTCCGCCGCTTCGCCGCCAACCTCAAGAAATTCAACAGCGAGGTCCAGGAGCGGCTTACCACGCTCTCCGGCCAGTTGATCTCGCTGGGCCGCACCTGGCGCGATCAGGAGCATAAGAAGTTCACCGAGGAGTTCGAGCAGCACATGAAGGTCATCGGCCACTTCACCGAGATCACCAAGGCCTATATCCCCTACCTGGTCCGCAAGGCCGAAAGCATCGAGCAATATCTCCAGCAACGGTAGGAGTCAGCTATCAGCATTCGCAGTAAATCGTTTCGATCGCTGATAGCTGACCGCTGAAGGCTTCCCCCTCCATGACTCGAACGGCCCGCATCCAATCCATCGACGCCGTGAAATCGCTGGCGCGATCCCTGCGCTCGTTTGAAGAAGACGCGGCCGCGGCGGTGGCCGATCTGGAACTGCAACTCAATCGAATCCAGGAATGGATCACCCACGAGCGTAAGGACTATTGGGGCCTGCGGCTCCGCCGCGACACGGAGCGGCTCAGCGAAGCCCGCATCAACCTGCAGCGCCGTCGGGCGATCTTTGCCGGCGACGATCTCGGCCATTCCTGCCACGACGAGCAAAAGGCGGTCGAACTGGCCAAGCGCCGCGTCGATCTGGCCGAGACCAAGGCCCAGGCCGTCCGCCGCTGGCGCCACCTGATCGAGCGCGAGATCCTCGAATTCCGCGGCACGATGAACCAACTCGCCAGTTTCCTGCAAGTGGACATGCCCCGCGCCAAGGCCCTCTTGGAGCGGATGATCCGGGCCCTGGAACGCTACCTGGCCGTGGAAACGACGGCGGAGGCAGTGTCACCACCCGATTGGGGTACATTACTCCAGGAAACGGCCCCCATTGCCGGCGAAACCACTGCCGGCGAGGCGTCCGACGGCGCATCCGCCCCAGCGGCCGAGATTTCTGCGGCCGCGGAGGCCTTAAAGCCGTCCGACAGCGGAATCCTGGCCCAGAATTGTGAGCCCGAGCAGTCGGTCGTCGAGCGGCGCCAGACGGGCGCGGCGCCTGCACCGGAAGACAGCGAGGCTTGACCCCATGCGCAACTGGGATCTGACAACCGCCGCGGCCAAGCTGGAAGCGGCCCAGAAGACCTTCCAGGTGGTCCAGGTCGACACGGCGGAGCAATGGAACGACGAGATCCGGCGAAACTTCGACGAGCGTTTTCTCCTGCCCTTGGATCAGCGGGTGAAGCGGATGATCGAAGCCATCGCCCGGCTCTCCGAAGTGCTGGCGGCGGCCCAGCGCGATTGCGAAGATTCTGCCACGAGCGGTTAAAACTCATACCAACGTTTCCGTATTGCTGCGGTTCGTTCCCTTCGGAACCGCGCCGAGTGTAAAGGTGCCATGAGCGACGTGCTTCCCCCAGGCGAGCCTTGGCAGTTGCTCTCCGATCTGCACCAGCGGGTGAAGGAGCGCGCGCCGGCCGAGGCGGAGCTGCTGGCTTTGCTCTCCGCGCGGAACAAGGGCGCCGAGAAACGTTACCAGCAGGCGCGGCAGAAACTGGCCTTGCGCTACGAGCAGCGCAAGGTGGCCATCGATGCCGCCTCCACCGCCTCGCGCAGCGCGATCGAGCAGCAGTTCCAGGCGGAACATGCGGACGTCCAGCGGCAGTGGAACAATGCGTCGAGCGAAGTGGGCGCGGCCATCGACGCCGCGCACGACGCCGCCAAGGAAACGCTCCAGGAAGCCCGCTGGCACGCGGGCGCCATGTTCGAGGCCAAACAGAGCAACCTGGGGCTGCAACTCAAGGAGATCCACGACCAGCTCGACGCCAAGTGGCGGGCCTTCGACGCCCTGCAGCAAGAGGCCGAGCAACTCTTGCGGCAGCGTTGGATGTGGCGGCTCGCCCGGTCCCGGCGGAACCAGGACGCCGCGGCGGCCGACCGCGCCGCCATGAAGCCCGGTCCGGTACAGAGCTTCGAGGAATTGGTGGCCCGGGTGCGGGGGCAGATTCGCGTGTTGGCCGCACAGGGGCTTCCCCGATTCTTCGAGGGGTTTAAGCCGCTGGTGGCGTTCTTTTTCGTGTATCTGGCGATGATTATTCCGGCGGGCAAGATCGTCGGCTGGGGCGATTGGCATTGGGCCGCTTACGCCGCCGCCGCCGCGCTGGTGTTCTGCATCGTGGTCGGCACGTTTCCGTTCCTCGCCGCGCGAAAACAATCGGCCGCCGGCTATCTCACGCTGCAGCAGATACTGGCCGACGTGGAAGCTGCGAAGAAAGCCGCCATAGACCTCGCCAAGGCCCATTGCCAGCGGCATGTCCTGGCCTATGCCGAGCAGCGCAACCGGGAAACCAAGAAAGCGACGGAAGACTATGAGCAGTCCATCGCGCAGCTCAATCTCCGCAAGCAACGCGAATTGAAGCAGGCCGAAGAGAAATATGCGCCCATCCTGGCCGGATTCGCCCACCGCCGCCAACAGCAGTTGGAGGAGACCCAGGCCCGCGAGACGCGGCGGCGCGGCCATGTCGACTCCCGCTACCAGGCCGCCTGCGCGCGGTTGACGGAGAAATACGCCCGCCGCAAGCTTCAGATCCAGGAGCAATTCCAATCGCGGTGGGACGTCATGGCCGGCCGCTGGAGCGACGGCCTGACGCGGTTCCAGAGCGGCATCGAGCAACTCTGCCGCGCCTGCGGCGCCCTGTTCCCCGACTGGCAAACGGTCGACTGGAGCCATTGGACCCCGCCCGCGCGGACCCCGCCCGCAATCCCTTTCGGAAATCTCGATTTTCGCCTCGGCCGCATCGAAGGAGGCATACCGCAGGACAAGCGGCTCGCGCCGCCGCAAACCGATTTCACCGTGCCCGCCTTGTTCCCCTTTGGCGACCGGCCCTTGCTGTTGCTGAAGACCAACGGCGACGGCCGCGCCGCGGCCATCGAGGCCATCCAGACCCTGATGCTGCGGATGCTCACCGCGGCCCCGCCCGGCAAGGTGCGGTTCATGATTATCGACCCGGTGGGGCTGGGCGAGAACTTTTCCGCCTTCATGCACCTGGCCGACTACAACGACCAGCTCGTCTCCAGCCGCATCTGGACCGACGCCTCGCACATCGAGCAGCGGCTCACCGAGCTTACCGGCCACATGGAGAACGTGATCCAGGTCTACCTGCGCAACGAGTTCGCCTCGATCGAAGACTACAACCGCGAGGCGGGCGATCTGGCCGAGCCCTACCGGATCCTGGTGGTGGCCAATTTCCCGGCCGGTTTCTCCGAGGCGGCCGCCACGCGGTTGCTGAGCGTCGTGGCCAGCGGCGCCCGCTGCGGCGTCTACACCCTGCTGAGCGTCGACCCGCGGCAGCGTTTGCCCCGCGAGTTCCGCCTGGCCGACCTGGAGCGCGAGGCGATCAAGCTGGCCTGGAGCGAGGGCCGCTTCGTGCTGGAGCACCCCGAGTGGGGCACCATGCCGCTGGAGACCCTCAGCCCGCCGCCGCCGAGCCACTTCACCGAGATCGTTCGCGCCGTGGGCGAGCACTCCCGCGACGCCGACCGCGTCGAGGTGCCGTTCTCCGCCATCGCCCCCGCGGAAAACGACTGGTGGACCGCCGACAGCCGCAGCGGCATCGACGTGCCGTTGGGCCGCGCCGGGGCCATGAAGTTTCAGCACTTGCAGTTGGGCAAAGGCACTTCCCAGCACGTGCTGATCGCCGGCAAGACCGGCTCCGGCAAGTCCACCCTGCTGCACGCCCTGATCACCTGCCTGGCCCTGCGCTATAGCCCCGACGACGTGGAAATGTATCTGATCGACTTCAAGAAGGGGGTCGAGTTCAAGGTCTACGCCCAGTCGGAGCTGCCCCATGCGCGGGTAGTGGCCATCGAGAGCGAGCGCGAGTTCGGCTTGAGCGTCCTGGAGCGGCTCGACGCGGAGCTCAAACGCCGCGGCGACATGTTCCGGGCCCAGGGCGTACAGGACCTGAATGCCTTCTGTACGCTGCGGCCCGACGCCAAGCTGCCGCGGATCCTGCTGATCATCGACGAGTTCCAGGAACTGTTCGTGGAAGACGACCGCATTGCGCAGAACGCGACGCTGTTGTTGGACCGCCTCGTGCGGCAAGGCCGTGCCTTCGGCATCCACGTCCTGCTGGGTTCGCAGACCTTGGCCGGCTCCTACTCGCTGCCGCGGAGCACCATCGGCCAGATGGCCGTCCGCATCGCCTTGCAGTGCAGCGACGCCGACGCCCACCTGATCCTCAGCGAAGAGAATACGGCCGCCCGCCTGCTCACCCGGCCGGGCGAGGCGATCTACAACGACGCCAACGGCCTGTTCGAAGGCAACCATCCTTTCCAGGTCGTCTGGCTGCCGGACCACGAACGGGAGAGCTATCTCAATCAGTTGCGCGACTTCGCCCGCGGGCGGAACTACCCGCTGCGGCCGCCGGTGGTGTTCGAGGGGAACGTGGCCGCCGATCCGCGCCGCAACGAGCGGCTCGTGCAACTGCTCTCGGCGCCGGCCTGGCCGGCGCCGACGCAGGCGGCCCAAGCGTGGCTGGGCGCCGCGGTGGCCATCAAGGAGCCCACGTCGATCACCTTGGCTCGCGGCTCCGGGGCCCACCTGCTAGTCGTCGGCCACCAGGAAGAGTCGGCCCTGGGAATGCTGGCCGCGGCCGTGATCAGCCTGGCCGCGCAACACGCGCCGACCGCCTGCGGCAGCGCGGCCGGCGCCGAGTTCTGCATCCTCGACGGCTCGCGTTCCGATTCGCCGGCCGTGTCCTTCTGGCCCCGGCTGGCGCGGGCGCTGCCCCACGCCGTCAAGGTGGCCGACGTCCGCACGGCGGCCGCGCGGATTGCGGAAATCAGCGCGGAGTTGGCGCTCCGCGAAGCATCGGGCGGCGACGGCCAGCCGCCGCTCTACTTGGTGATCTACGACCTGGCGCGGTTCCGCGAACTGCGCCGCGGCGACGACGATTTCTCCTTCGCGCGCTCCGACGAGAACCAACCGGCCAGCCCCGCGTCGCAGTTCGGCCGCATCCTCCGCGAAGGGCCGGCGCTGGGCGTCCACGCGTTGATCTGGTGCGACAGCTACAACAACGTCAACCGCACCTTCGACCGGCAAGGTCTGCGCGAGCTGGAGCTGCGGGTGTTGTTCCAGATGAACGCCACCGATTCCAGCAATCTGATCGATTCGCCGGCCGCAAGCCAGTTGGGCGTACACCGGGCGCTATTGTATAACGAAGGGGAAGGACGGCTGGAGAAGTTCCGCCCCTACGGCCCCCCGCCCGACGATTGGCTCGCTTGGCTCGATCGCCAATTGCACGCCCGTTTGCCCGCCGGGCCCGCCAGCCCGGCCACGCCGGAGGGCGGTTGAGAGTCCGCACTCCAAAGAGTCGCCATCGTGACTGTCCGCGCAACACGGAGCGGGCCTTGGCCCCCAAGACGGCAACCACTTCGACGGCGTACAGATACCCGGCGCCGATGCGCGACTTGCTATCGTGCGCACCACCGCTGCCACATCGTGCGGTAAGCGGCTTCGACGTGACGGGCGAACCGCGGGCCGTCCATGAGCGGGGATCGCTGCATCCGCCCACGTAGGCTCTCGCGCAACTCGCCCAGCCGCGCGCGATCGCCGGCCAATTCCCGGGCGATCCGCACGAACTGTTCCGGCGCGGCGGCGATCAGTTCCGGCAGGCCCAGATTCGTCAGCAAACTCATGCCCGCCCGCCCCACCGCGGTTTGGCCCAGGAGCGTGATCACCGGCACGCCCATCCACAGGGAATCCAAAGTGGTGGTCTGCCCGTTGTAGGGCACGGTGTCCAGCCCAACGTCGATCTGGCGGTAAAGCTCCAGATATTGTGCGCGGGGTTGCCAGCCGACGAAGCTCACGCGCTCGGGTGCAACGCCTTCCGCTTGGAGAAGCTGAAGCGTGCGGTCGCGGTGCGAGCCTTCGGCGGCCCGCAGCAAGAGCCGCGAGCCGTCGACCGCCCGGAGCACCTGCGACCAGAGCGTCAGCACCGCCGGGTTGACTTTGCAGAAATTATTGAGGCTTCCGAAGGTGATGCGATCCTGATCCAGGGCCGGCAACGCGCCAACCGTCGCTTCCGTGGTGAGCGGGTCATAACAGCCGAAGGCGTCGGGCAGCCGGATCGACTCTTCCGTGTAGTAACGATCGTAAAGCCCCGGCGGATCGACGTACGCATCGGTGAGGCGGTAATCCATCGTCGCCAGGCCGGTGGTCCCCTGGTAGGCCAGCCAGCAAACCTGCACCGGCGCGGGCTTGCGGGCGAAGACCAGCAGGCGGTTGCAAGCCATGTGCATCGTCAAGTCCACGAGGATGTCGATGCGGTCCTGGCGGACCAACTGCGACACCTGCTCGTCGGTCAGCCCGGCAATATCCCGCCACGCGTCGGCATACGTGCGGAATTGTGCGGTAACGTGGTCGGGACGCTGCACCTCGGCATAGCAGAAGATCTCGAAATCCTGATGGTCGTGCGATGCGAGCAACGGCACCATGAAGAACGACTCGGCATGGTGCCAAAAGTTGGGCGACACATAGCCGATCCGCAACCGTCGTCGGGGCGAACGGTCGTTGCCGTGGGGCCCGATCGACTTTACCAACGACGCCGCATGCCGCGCGTTCCAGCGGAGGTGTTCCTGATAGATCGCTTCCGCATCGTACTGCGGAGAGAACTGCAAATCATAGAGCAGGTTGCTGTGGGCCTGCACGTAGTCGGGCTTCACTTGCAGCGCCCGCCGGCAAGCGGCGATGGCCTCATCCATGTTCGCCTGGTCCTTCATCGCGACGCCCAAATTGAGGTGCGCCTCGGCGATGTCGGGCTTGATTTCCAGCGCCCGGCGGTAGCAAGCGACCGCCTCTTCCGGCTTCCCTTGCACTTTGAAGAAATTGCCGAAGTTGTAATGGGTCTCGGCGGAGTCGGGCTTGATTTCCAGCGCCCGCCGGAAACAGGCGACCGCTTCCTCCGCACTGCCCTGCTTGCCCAGGGCATTGCCCAAGCCGCTATAGGCCTCGGCATAACGGGGATTGCATTGCAGGGCCCGCCGATAGCAGCCGATCGCCTCGTCCAGGTTTCCCTGCGTATCCAAGGCGTTGCCCAAGCTGCCGTGTGCCTCGGTAAAGTCGGGCTTGATCGCCACGGCCCGGCGGTAGCAGGCCATTGCCTCGTCCAGCTTCCCTTGGTCCCGGAAAGCAATGCCCAGGTTGTAGTGTGCCCCGGCATAGCCCGGATTCAACTCCAATGCCCGGCGATAGCAGGCGACCGCTTCGGCCGGATTCCCCCGGTCCTTCAGCGCGTTACCCAAGTTGTTGTGCGCCTCGGCGTAGTACGGCCTGATTTCCAAGGCCCGCCGGTAGCAGGCGATGGCCTCATCCAGCTTCCCCTGCTCCCGCAGGACAATGGCGCAGTTGTAATGGGCCTCGGCAAACTCGGGCTTGATTTCCAGCGCCCGGCGGTAGCAGGCGACCGCCTCGTCAAGCCTTCGCAACGCCCGATATGCCTCGCCCAAGTTGCTGTGAAAGGCCGCCTCATTTCCGTCGAGCTCGATCGCCCGCACGATGCACGCCACGGCGACCTCGTGTTTTCCCACCTGGTGGGCGATGAGCCCGAGCAGGTGCAGCGCCCCCGCATGATCCGGCTCCAGCGCCAGGATCTGCCGGTAGAGCTGCTCGGCGGCTTGCAGCCGGCCGGCTTGATGGTGCTCGATCGCAAGGGTCAATGCCTCGGAAAGGGTTGCCATGGGGTCATTATGACGTCCGCGGGCGAGGCTGCAAAGCGCGTCCGCGATCGGGTCGCTGTTTTGCCCGCTGTCGCGACTAACGATCGCGTGAAGCGGAGCGTGTAAACGCCTGGGCTATGGAAACGTGAAGCCGGCCTCGACCCCTGCATGAAGCATCGCAACGAACCGTTGCCGCGCCGGCTGCTCGTGTTCGTCCGTCCCGGAGGGACCTTTGAAAATAGCCCAGCGATTTATCGCTGGGACCCGAGCGCGTTTTTGCAGCGCAAGTCCCGGAGGGACGATTGAAACGCCCGAAGGATGCGGGTTTCAACCGTCCCATTGCGGGACTGTGCGCGTCGAGTGCCATTGTGACCCAGCGATAAATCGCTGGGCTATTTTCAGTTGCCCCTCCGGGGCCAGGATGTGATCATCCTCCGCGACAACTGCGTGCGAATCCGTGCTGGGATTTCCTGCCGCACACGTTATCGGGCAAACCCTTGCCGCGTCGCCGGGAAGGTTGGATAATCGGGAGCGACGGGCGCGGAAGTTGGCCCCCGCCGCCGCATTTTGCGGGGCACCTTGAGCGACTAACTGCCTTTCATTGATCACAACTCAAAACCCCGACACTCGCCCGCTTTAATCCAAAAGGAAATCGTCATGGCCAGCAGGCAATTGAGTTTGTGCGCTGTGTGCTTTATTTGCCTAGTGATAGCATCCGGCCACGCAGCGGCCGCGGCCGCCACGCCGGAAGGAAAACCCTCCAATGCGGTCACCGCCAGCATGCTCCAACCCCAGTCCGATCACTTACACCATGACCTTCAAGGGCAATACGCTGGTGGACGTCAGCCCGCGCGACGGCGGCCCGGGCATCCCGCTTTATCAGCGCAGCGTCCAGCGCGACGGCAGCGTGGCGCCGACGAAAACGGTTACGCGATTCGTCGCCAGTCCGCCAGTCGGAGAGCGGTAGGGGGCGTTAGGCCCAGAACCAACGATCGACGATCCCCACTTCGGATCGACAGACAAATAGCTTTCCGATTTGCCGCGTATATCGAAGCCCGAAGCGCAAGCGAGGATTGTGCGTTGCCTCGCCGTGGACGTCCAAGCCTCGCTTGCGCTTCGGGCTTCGAGGGACGTCCCCGCGTCCCCGCGCTCTACGGCTTCATCACGAAAGCCTGGCCCAGGGCGTCCTGCTTGACGAAGTCGGGCAAGGGCCGGTCGTTGGCGAAGTTGTAGAGCAGGGCGTTGAACGTCGTCTCGGCGGCGTTGCCGATGCCGATGCCCAAGGCGAACAACGCTATACCCCCGGCAATCGCGCCGCCGGCGATCCAGGGGTTGCCGCCGTGGCGCCCCAGCAGAACCAGGCCGATGCCGCACGCATAGATCGGCAGCAGTATCAAGGTCAAGGGAAGCTTGAGCGAGAAGTTATGCACCAGCGCGGTTCCCCAAGTCTTCCGCAGCGTCGCCAGCGACTGTTTGACGGCCGCCAGCGGGCCGACTCCTTCCAGCACGATCACCGGCACGACGAAGTACGTCATCGCCGTCCAGGCCATGCCCAGCAGGCCGGCCACCACCTGACCGGCGCGTCGGTGCGTGCTCTCGATGATCTTCAGGGTCATGCCCACGCAAGCCGCAAACAGGGCCCAGGCGGCGATCTCCGGCAACCGGTAGCTGGCCACCGACAGTCCGAACCGCACGCTCGGCCGCTGCCCCATCATGGCTTGCAGGATGCACACGAAAAGCGCCGAGTTGAAAAACGTGATCACGAAATAGTTGAGGTAATAGAAGAGGAACAGCAGCAGATAGAACATCGGGTCGCGCGGCAGCCCGCGGTGAGCGTGCATGGCGTTGGCCCACTGGGCCAGTTGTCCGCCCACGACCAGCGGCACCGCGAAGCTGGCCACGACCAGGGCCGTGGAAAGCAACGACGCCAACGGAAACACGATCAACCGCTTGTTGGACCCGAGGATCCGCAGACTCGCGACGGTAAAATCCCAACTCTGGCTGAAAGACCGGAACATGGCGGCGACTCCCGAAATGCGGGCGGAAGATGTGATCGACCGAGAACGGCAAACGCAAGGGTCGGTGCGCGGAACCGCCCCACACAAGTCTAGCTCGCGGTACGCCACCCCAACGAGGGATAAGCCCGCCGCCCCGTGGGCGATTGCTCGCTGTCGATCTCGGTCCCGCGGCGACATTGTCGTCAATCGAGTGTTCTGTCGGCGCGGGAACTTGCATCCTCCGGCCGAAGGGAACCGTTGCCGGGCCAGCGGGAAGCTGGGATAATCGAAATCCTCGCTGGCCGTCGCGCGCTGCGTCGGCCGCAGCACACCCAATCGGGAGCAACACGATGAAAACCGCCGCCCAACTACTGGCCACCGCTTCGGCACTGCTGGCATTAGCGCTGCCGGCCCGCGCGGCCGACCGGCCCAACATCCTCTACATCATGGCCGACGACCATGCCGCGCATGCCATCAGCGCATACCAGAGCCACATCAATAAGACGCCCAATCTCGACCGCATCGCCCAGCAAGGGATGCGTTTCGACCGTTGCTTCTGCGTCAACTCGATCTGCACGCCCAGCCGGGCCTGCATCCTCACGGGCAAGTACAGCCACAAGAACGGCGTGCCGGTATTCAATCGGTTCGACGGATCGCAGCCCACGGCCGCCAAGTATCTGCAAGCCGGGGGTTACTATACGGGCATGATCGGCAAGTGGCACCTCGGCAGCGATCCCACGGGCTTCGATCGCTGGACCATCCTGCCCGGCCAGGGCGTGTATCATAATCCGGCCTTCCTGGAGCCCAGCGGGCGGCGCGTCATCCACGGCTACGTAACCGACATCATCACCGATCTGGCCATCGACTTCCTCAAGCATCGCCCCACGGACAAGCCGTTCTTCCTGATGTGCCACCACAAGGCGCCGCACCGGCCCTGGCAGCCGGACGACAAGCATTTCACGCTCTACGACGACGGCGATATTCCCGAGCCCGCCACGCTCCGCGACGATTACGCCACGCGGACCGACGCCGCCCACGAAACGACAATGACCATCGGCAAGCACCTGACGCTGACCGACCTCAAGGTCGCGCCGCCGCCGGGGTTAACCGGCGACGCGCTGCTGCGCTGGAAGTACCAGCGCTTCATCAAGGACTACCTCCGCTGCGTGGCATCGATCGACGACAACGTGGGCCGGCTGCTCGACTTCCTCGACCGGTCCGGCCTGCGGGAAAACACGGTGGTGATTTACACCAGCGACCAGGGCTTCTTCCTCGGCGACCACGGCTGGTTCGACAAGCGGTTCATGTACGAGCAATCGATCCGCATGCCGTTTCTCGTTCGCTGGCCCGGCGTGACCCAGCCCGGCAGCGTGCAGCCGGCGATGGCGTTGAACGTGGACTTCGCGCCCACGTTCCTGGAAATGGCCGGCCTGGCCGTCCCCGCCGACATGCAGGGCCACAGCCTGGTGCCGCTGCTGCGCGGCCAACGGCCGGCCACCTGGCGCACGAGCTGGTACTACCGCTACTACCACGACCCGGGCGACCACAACACCCGGGCCCATTACGGCGTCCGCACCGAGACCCACAAGCTGATCTACTTCTGGAAGAAGGACCAGTGGGAATGCTACGACCTGCTGCGCGACCCCGACGAGTTGCACAACATCTACAACGACCCCGCGGCGGCCGGCGTGGTGGCCGCTTTGAAGACCGAACTGTATCGGCTGAAGAAGGAAGTCCAGGACAACGACGAGTTCGCCGATCAACAGCCGCCGCATGGCGTGGACGGGCCTTTTGGCCCCCGCGCGAAACGCTGAAGCGCCTTTCACGCAAGATGCTCTAGAGCGGTTTCACGTTTGGCGTAGCATCTCGGGTGCCATGCCCACGCTTGTCGTGGGCATGTTTCCCCGAGAAAAGCGCAGCATGGCCACGCAAGCGTGGCCATGGCACCCGCTACACCTGTGGTGAATGCACCCTAAAGCCCGGCCGTTGGCACGCCTTTCGCTGCCGATCCCCCGACGTGCCACCGAACCGTTTACCGTGCGCCTCTTACGGCCGGAGGCGGGGTTCCCGCTTCGTCGTAGTCCTTCAAGGGGCGGACCCAGATGTTGCGGAATCGGGTCGGGTTGTGGTGGTCTTGCAGCCCGATCGTGCCCTCCCGCTGCCGGCCCGGCAACTCCAGCGCGCAGTGGATCACCACGCCGTTGTGGAAGAGGGTCAGCCGTGCCGGCCGCACCACGCGTCCCTTCTTATCGAGCTTCGCCATCTGGATCACAAAATCATAGGCCTGCCATTGGCCCGGCCGCCGCGCCGCGTTTACCAGCGGCGGATAATGGCCATAGAGCCCGCCCGCCTGGCCGTCCGGGTAGGTGTCGTTCTGGAACGAATCCAGTACCTGGATCTCGCCGAAGCCCAGCGGGAACACACCGCTGTTGCCGCGGCCCTGACCGTCGCCTTTGACCACCGCGGGCGAGGCCCATTCGATGTGGATCTGGCAATCGGCGAACTTCCGCTTGCTATAGATGTTGCCGCCCTGGGGCGCAACTTCCATGTAGCCGCCAGCGACCTTCCACTTTGCCGGCCCGGCCAGCCCGGCTTCGAATGCCTGCCACTCGGCAAGATCGCGGCCGTTAAAGAGCACGACCGCGTCCGACGGGGCGCCGCCGAGCTGGCCCAGGTTTGCCAGCGACGAAGTGTCGACGACCGGCGGGCGGGGCCGGTTCATGTCGTGCTCCAGCCACTTCCCGCCGGGGGCCACGTGGACGTCGTCTTCCGCGGCCGCCACGATGGGGCGTGGTTGCGGAGCATGTCCGAGGCCGATCGGTTTCAAGTCGACAAGGCCAACATCAATGGCCTGGACGCCCGAGTTTTGTTGGCAATGGACGGCCAGGATGTGCTTGCCCGGCGTCAGCGCGGCCGCCGCTTGGGGGTAGACGGCCTCGACGGTGTAATTCGAAAGTGAGCCAACGACGGCCGCGGCCAGCCGGCCATCGACATACACTTCCGCTGTCTCGCTCGGGAGAAGAAGGATCTCTAAAGCGGGCATCTTCGGCGGCTTTTCCAGAGTGATCGCCCGCCGCAACCAGATGTCCGTGGTAAACCAATTCGTCCGAACAGCGAAAAAGTTACCGAAAGGGTTGCCAAAGAGAGCCTCGCCCGATGGCCAGCGGCTGTCGTCCAGCGCCGCAGCGCTCCAATTGTCGGGCGGCTTCTGCGTGGTGTAGGACCATTTTTGTCCGCTGGGGGTTACGTGGACGACGCGCGCCGGCGCCGTCTGCAGAAGGTTGTGGCTGACCCGTGCCAGCCGTTCGGGTTGGACCTTGAAAACCTTCCGGTCGTAGGTAACCAGGCCGCTGAGTTCACTTTCCACGTCGTAGGACTGGGCATAGATCGCGCCGCACAGGCCCACACTGATCATCGGTTTGAGCCGATTCATCAGATCCTCATAGAACATGCCAGTCTCCCAGAGGCCGAAGTTGATGCCTCCCCAGCATTCCCCAGGCTTCCACTGGTGGCCGGCGATGGGCACCGCCACTCTGCCCATCTCGCCGGCGACAACGACCTTGCCGCACACCGGCCGCCCCATCGCGCCGTAGAGATTACTGGGGACATCGACGACGTCGCTGTCGCCCCGCTCCTGGCCGTTGAGGAGTCGCGTCGTATCGTTCTGCTTGATCCAATGGGCCAGCCCGGATTGGTCAAATCGGCTCCAGTCCTCGTGGAACATCGCCCACAACACGATCGAGGGATGATTGGAAAGTCCGGCGACCATGGCCTGCATTTCCGCTTCGTACTGCCGGCGGGCCGCCGACGGAACACTGCCGGGCCCTGTCGCCAGGCGGACCACATCCTGCCAGACCAGCACGCCCAGCCGGTCGCAATGATAGTACCAGCGATCGGGCTCAACTTTGTCACGCTTGCGAATGGTGTTGAAGCCCATCCGCTTGGCCGCCTCGACGTCGAATCGCAGCGCCGCGTCGGTGGGGGCCGTATAGAGCCCATCCGGCCAATAGCCCTGGTCGGCCACGCCAATGTTGAAGAGCGGCTTCCCGTTGAGCGCGATGCGATCGTGGCCGGCCGCGTCGCGCTGGACCGCGATTTTCCGCATCGCGAAGTAGCTATGGACAACGTCGACGATCTCGCCGCCGCGCTTCAGGGCCACGGCCAGGTCGTAAAGGAACGGGTCGTCGGGCGACCAGGCATGGACCTCTTGAATCGCCAACCGCAGCTTTTCGCCGACCATGCTGCGCATGGTGCCCCGGCCCGTAAGCGTACCCACGACGCGATTGTGCCCCGTGGCGGAAACCTCGAGGGAGCAGCCGGAGAGGTTGCCGCGACCCTGGACCGTGAGATCGAGCACACCCTGGTCGAGGTCGGGAGTAATCTCCAGGCGTTCGATGGAAGCGGCCGGGACGGTTTCCAGCCACGCCGTTTGCCAGATGCCGCTGGTTGCCGTATGCCAATCGCCATGTGGATGGAGCGACTGCCGGCCGCAGGCGATGGAACCGCTATCGCAGGGGTTCCACACGCTCACGAGCAATTCGTTCTGCGGGCTCTTCTGCTGATCATCGTCCGATTTGACCTGCCGCGATTTCTTCCCCTTTTTCTTGTCTTTGTTCAATGCCACCGGCTGGCCCGGAGCCTTTTTCTTGTCGTTGGCTGCCGCAACCGGCTGGCCCGGAGCCTTTTTCTTGTCGTTGGTTGCCACAACCGGCTGGCTCGGAGTCTTTTTCTTTTCTAACTCCCCTCTCCCGCTCGCGGGAGAGGGTTGCCCGGTTGAGCGATTCACAGATGCGTTCTTCCCCGGTTCCGCCTTCCCGGCCGGCTTCTGTGGGTCGGCTCCCGGCTTTTGTGGTGCAACCGTCCCGGCTGCATGGGCAGGCGAGACGCCTGCACCACAGGCGGGAGCCTTCGCCGCGGGCTTCTCCGGGGCTTTCAGCGCATCGGTCACGTCCAGCGTGAAACCATCGTATCCGCCCTGGTGCTGGCCGAGGGGCTTGCCGTTGACGAACACCGTGGCCTGCCAATCGACGGCCCCGAAGTGTAACAACAGCCGCTTGCCGCCGGTGAGGTCGGGCGTGGTGAAGCTGCGGCGATACCAGAGCCGCTGGTCCGGCCCGAGCGGCTTCTTCACCCCGGACAGCGCCGACTCGATGCCGAACGGTACCAGAATACGCCCGTCGAATTTCGCCGGGGCCGGTGCGTCCTTGGCCGTAACGGCGTAGTCCCACAGGCCGTTGAGATTCACCCATTGCGGCCGGGTCATTTGCGGCCGGGGATACTCTGGCAGCGGATGCCGCGGATCGACCTTGGCAGTCCACTCGGTGGTCAGATCGCCTGGCACCGCCTGCCACGAAGCAGTCGGCGCCGGCTCGGCGAGACCCATCCAAACGAGCAATACAAGTCCGAGGTACGCGGCGGTTCTGGCCAAGGTCATTCGATTCGTTCCTTTCATGCGGCGCGGGCGGCAGGCATAGTCCTCATCTACATTACTATCGCGACGAACCCCTGTGCAACAGGGACGTGGAAAAGAGAGGGGGAGAAAGGGAGAGGGGGAGAAGGGGAGACAGGCTCACCACTGTATTTGGCTAATCTCCCCCGCTCCCCCTCTCCCTTTCTCCCCCTCTCCCTTTCGCCTGGCCCCCGCGGCGTGTTAGAATGGCCGGCGATCGAAATCGTAACCGGTCAAACCAGGCATTACCGCAATCGCATCGGGAGGAAAAGCAGTGGTCAACTTCGCACTATCGTTCGGTCTTCGTGTTTCGCTGGTCGTGGGCGCGGTCGTCGTGATCGCCGCCGCGACGACGCCGGCCACCGTGGCCGGCGACATGTCCGGCTGGCAGGGCGACTTCAAGGGTCCCGTCGGACTGCAAACCTGGAGCTTGCGGGAGGAGATCAAGAAGGATCCCGCCGCGGCCGTGGCGATGATGAAGGCGGCCGGGTTCAGTGAAGTCGAGGGGGGGTTGTACGCCAACATCAGTTCCGCCGATCTGCGCAAGCTGTTCGACCAGAACGGCCTGGTCTGCACGAGCATGCATGCCCCGTACGATATCTTCGTCAAGCACGTCGACGCAGCGATTGCAAATGCCAATCCGACCGTCTCCCCCGTGCCCTCCCGGGCCTGCTTCCTCACGCACATCGACGAAGTGATTGCAAATGCCAAGACGTTGGGCGCGACGGCCGCGGGCATCGCCTGGATTCCTCACAAAGTCAAAGGCCATTTCACCCGCGCCGAATGCCTCCGCGCCGCGGCCGACTTCAATCGCTTCGGCGCGACGCTGAAGCAACACGGTCTGACCTTCTTCTACCACACCCACGGCTACGAATTTCAGCCCGACGGCGATGGCACGCTTTTCGACCTGTTGATGGCGAAAACGGATCCGAAGCTGGTGAAGTTTCAGATGGACATATTCTGGGTGGTGCGGCCGGGCCAGGATCCGGTGAAGCTGTTGCGGAAATACCCGGGCCGTTTTCTGTCGTTGCACCTGAAGGACATGCAAAAGGGGGCCACGCTGGGCGAGCTGACCGGATCGGCGCCGAAGGAGTGGGACGTGCCGCTGGGAACCGGCCAGCTCGATCTGCCGGCGATCCTCGAAGCGGCCGTGGCCACCGGGGTCAAGCATTACTATATCGAGGATGAGAGCGTCGGCGCGGCGAAGCAGATCGCCGGAAGCCTCGACTACCTGAAACACGTAAAGTTCCCGGGGAAGAAGTAGCAACGATTTATCGGCCGACGGTTGCCGGGGGATTGGTTCACGGGGCCTTGATCGTAATCTTGCCAACCGGTGCATTGCTAGCGAACCGGGTGGCACGCCCTGAGCGCAGCGAAGGGCGTGTTTGCCGGTGCGCCACGCCCTTCGCTGCGCTCAGGACGTGCCACCGACCGCGGGAGCGGGTCGCCGTGCGCGGATCTTCCCTTACAATCCTCACTCCTGCCGGCCCCGTCGCGGCATTTGGCGGGTCCCGCGATCGCCGCATGCGCCGTGGAAACGTAGATTTGTACGGCGAGCGATCCATCCGTACAACGAACGCGGAGCAGGCACGTGACAAGTATTCCCAGCCAGGCCGGCGATTTCTGTTCCCACTCGGTTTCGTCCCCGGAAATGGGCTACGTGGTCCCATCCGCCGGCGCGACGCCGATGGTTCCACCTCAGGTCGCGCTGCGACTGGCCCTGGCCCGGGCGATCGAGGGGAAGCTGATCGGCGCGGAGGAGGCGATTCGGGCGATGGCCGCGATCGAGCAACTCGATGAGTCGTCGGACTGAGCCCAAATTGTAGAGTGGGTCGAGTGAAACGAGCCCCACCACGAAGCTTTCAGCGGTCAGCGATCAGCCAGCAACGTAGTGATTCAGAATTGCGGGGAATTCAAGAATTACAGAGGGTGGCACGCCGTCACTCGGCGCAGCCGTGAAGGGTCGGCATGTCGTTGAAGCTGCCAGACATGCCGAGCGCGACGCTTCGCGTCGGCATGCCACGCGAGAAATCCCCATCAGTCTGAATCACTACACTAGCTTTGAATCGCCGCAGTCCAAAGATATCATCGCAAGTTCTTGTCACCACGGCTACCGCGTTTCCCATCGAAACGGCTCTTGCCCCGGCAAGGTCACGGTCCGCGTCGCGGCATCGAACGCGGGGCGGAGCGCCAGGCACGACCGCTTGAAGCCGTCCCAGCCGCCGCTTTCGCCCACATCGGCGCAAACACACAGCCAGGCGCAGAGCCGGCCCGGGGCGCGCAGCTCCCGCCCGCTCAACACGTCGTTGTGCGGCTCCAGCCGCGCGCTGCACCACAAAGCGATGCAGCCGTTGCCTTGGACGCCGATGGCCCAATGATCGAGGACCTGCTGACGCGAAAAAGCGTCGGCGGGCCAGTGGGCGTGGGTGAAACCGATGGGGTGCCACTCGGGGATGTCGAAGATTTGCAGCAACAGGCCTTCCCGCTGGGCCGTCCGCGGGATCACGCCGTTGCCGTACCAGAAGCCGGGCCGGGACTCGCTTTGGTCGAAGCTGGCCCCCGGGTGATTCACGAACACATGACAGGTTCGACCGAGCGTGGCATGCCAGAGATGCTGCTGGTAACCGGGACTACCGGGCTGGAGACCGGCCGGCTTGCCGGATTTGCCCGACGGCGACGCCGGGATTGCCAGCGAAGTGAGCAGATAGGCGGGCGTCTTGTGCAGCACGATTTCGACGTCGCCCTGACGGGAACGCGTGCTCACGGGCCGCCGCATCAGTTTGCCCAAGCCTGCGGGCGGGCGGTATGCGCGGGAGGAAGTGAGAAAGGCGAGCCAGTTGCTGTAGCTCAGCGAGGCGTCGGTGGTGGCGTACGACAGGAGGGCCTGGGTGCCGGAGTCCTGCGGGTAAAGCACGTTGCGATAGACGCGGCCCTGCGGGGCGACGGTCACGCCGTCGAAGGCCTGGGTGGCCAGGTCCACGAAAACGCGGTCGGCCAGCGCCGCGGCCCGCCGCGATAGCTCGGCATCGCGGGAGAAGTCGACCATGTTCACCAAGGCCGCCGTGGTCAGGGGAATGTAGGTGCTACTGAAGAACTCGACGAAACCGTTCCTCTCCCGTTGGTCGAGCCATTGGCGGCATCGTCGGGCCGCGATGGCCGCCTGCTCCTTTCCCGTGCGTCCGCTGTTGGTGAAGATTTCGTCGGCGAAGAGCCGCCCGGCGAGGAGCTGGCAGCCGTGGAACAAGAGGCTGTGATTCTCGCTGTCGAAGCACATGGCGTCGGTGCCCGGCTCGTCGTACCAGTAGCGGAACCCGAGGGCCACGCGTTTGATCCCGGCCGCCTCTTCGCCGGTGACCAGCCCGAGCGCGTACAAGCGCAGCAGGGCGGCCAGGGTGAAGTCGGAGCAGTCCTTGCGGCCTTCGATGCCCGGCAGCGCTGCCTCGATGGCAGGCGTATCTTGGGAGGAAGGCGGTCCGAGCATGCGGCGGGCCAACACCTGTAGCACTTCGTGAGCCGGCTTGGCCGGCGCGGCCATGTGTTCCAGGTATTGCCGGCGGTGCTCCTCGATCGAGACGGCCGGCCTGGCCGGCGCCGGCTGGTTGGCGGGGATCTCCAGCAGCCGCGCGAGCTTCTGCCCGGCCACGGCCAAGGTGAGCGACACCTGGAAGGCGTTGGCCGGGTCGAGCGCAACGCGTTTCTCGCCGGCGGGCCAGGCGAGCGACCTGGCCGGAGCGCTCACCCTGAGCGACACGCCCTTGGGGGCCGGGTCAGCGGAAACCAGCGCGTCGGACCCGTCGGGCTTCACGGCTTGCAGCCAGCGCTCGGCCGCCACGAGTTGTGTGGTCTGCGATGCAGGCCCGGAAAGCTGAACTTGCAAATCTTGCGCCTCCGCGAGGACTTGCAGACCGAAGAGCATACGGGTATCGCGCGCGCCGAGCGACTGGAGCCGCACGCAGACGCGATTGGCCCCGCGATGCAGCGGCAGGCGGATGGGCGTCGACTCGACGCGATGCCCTCGGGCGACGTCGAACCGGGCGATGTGGACCGCGTCGACCCACAGATCGACCCGGCCAGCCGCCCAGAGCCGGGCCGGCGGCGACATATCGCGGAACACGTGGATCTCGGTGTAGGCGTAGTAGTCCAGCACGGTCAACTTATGGTAGAAGGACGTGCACTCGACGAAAATGTTCTCGCCAGGGCAATAGAAACGCCACGGTTCGCCCAACGGACTGGGCGATCCCAACACGGCTTGGGCCGGCGGGGTGATGATCTTCGCATCGAGGGCTTCGCCGCGCATGCGCCGGCCGTCGCCGCCGCGGCCCGTGTAAGGCGTTCGCAGCGGGCCGGCGACCGCCCAATGACGCACGTATCCCAAGGCATCGCAGCCGAATCGTTGGCTGTGGTTCGTGCTCGCAGGCGGCGCTTTCGGCCGCACGCTCGTGTCGGCGGCGCCACAGGGCGCCAGGCGGCCGGTCAGCCCGACGAGCAACAGCACTCCCATCGCCATGCGTTTCATCTTCTTCTCCTGATGGTCACAATCGGCTTCTTTCGAACGCTCTCGACCCGGACCGGGCAACCACTACACGCCCGGTTCAAAACCGATTCCTGCTATCCACGGCCGAGATCATACGAACCTTGTGGCTGGCATATTCCTTTTCGGGCAATTGCCGGCGAAAGGAGATCTTGAAGCTGGTTTGCTGCCCCGCAGGCACCCGCCAGGCGTATATCTCTTGTTGGCCCGTGTCGAAGAACTGACCCTTGGGGTTGAAAAACTCGACCTGGAAATGGACGTCCTTCCAGTCCACGAGGCTGAGGTTCTCGACCTTGCCGACGACAATCACCGCCGGGCCGCAGGAATCCTCGCCGAATTCAACCTTACTATCGACGATTCTGACCTGATCGGCGTGCTTGGAAAACTGCTCCCACTGCCGAAACGGCTTGAAAACGGTGTCGATCATAATGCCGTATAAGGCAAACGCGGGTAACATGATGAGCAGAGTCGTGACTGGCGGATTTTGCAGGCTGAGCCAGCGCTGCCAGTGATGGCAATAGGGGCATTTTCTCGCCGTGGCCGGGATTCCCATGCCGCAGAGCTTGCACGTTTTCGTCTCGCCCTGTTGCGACATTGCGTTTTTCCTCGTCGTCGAAACGTATCGCCGGGGAGCCGAGCGCCGTAGCGGGGTCAAGGTGAAACGGTGGCAGGTTCCCCGAGCAACCTTCATTGTCGCGGCCGTTCAAGCGGTTTGCAAGACCGTGGTTGTTGCGCGGCCGGCTCGCCCATCGCCGTACCATCATCGGCTCTGGGCACGGCCCGGAGCCAGCAGGTCGGGAAAGCGGGCCTGGCGATCGATCAGCGCCAAAATGGCCAGTGCGGGACGTTCCACGTAGACCGTCGCGGCGGTGAAGTGAAGCATCGCCGCGAGCGTGGCCTGGCGGAGTTGCCGCCGCTGCGGCGGCGAAGCACAACCGTTGGCGGCCATCAACCAACGCTCGACGGGCATGCCTTCGTCGCCCGGCTTGAACCGCCGGCACACCGTCTGCCACAGCTCCGTTTGGCGAGGCTCGACGTGGGCCAGGGCAAACAACTGGGCCAAGCCCTGCGGATAGGGTTTCTCCGCGCCAGGGATCATCGCGGGCTTGGCGGTGGAACGATTGCCGTCGTTCATGGTGGCGGTCTCTCCGCTAATCCTTGAGTTCGAAGTCGCCCTCGGGGATCGCGAAGCCGGAGAGGGCCTCTTTCTTGTCCGGCCCTTCGGCTACGGTGCCATCGAGCGCGTCGAGGACGTCGCCGGTGGGCATGGCCCCCGGGGCCAGCGGCCGCTTGATGAAGGCGGTCCAGGCCCAGATGCCCTTGAGGTCCTGGTTGAAACTGACGGAGATCGCCTCCCAGCCCAACACGCCCAGCTTGTTCAGGGCAAAGACCAGGTTCTTCTCGGTTTGCCGGGAAAGCTGCGCGTATTCCCAACGTTGCGTGCAAGGTGTGGTATCACCCATCGCGGATCCCCCTAGGAAAAATGCCCTTCCAATACCCGATGCGGTTGATTGTAGCGGGTTTCCTGGAAAAAAGCCCCCTGTTCCCCGGGACAGTTATCTCGCTGTTCAGGTGGGTCGCGTTCAACGAGACAGCCTGAGGGCGCGTGCTGGCGTAGCCCCGGCACGGCGGCGAGCCACTATTTATAGGGGGCTTGCGCATCTCGTAAGGGCTCGTTATAATAGGGCACGCCTGGGCAATTCTGTCGCGGAACCTCATGGCCGTAGGCACCACGGCGCCCTCGGTCGCACCCGGCAGAAGCAGTGGCAAGGGGGACGTTCCAGAATCATCGCGCGGCGTTCGCGGGCGGAGGTTGCCGCTGCTGCCGCTCTTGGATTTCTAATCGCAGGCAGTCCGGCATGAGCGCGCCACCGGCAGGATAACCCAGCGGCTTGGACGCGCGGCGGCCCGGGACGGCAAGCGAGATTGCTAGTACATTGGCGCCGACCTTGAGCATTGCCGCGTCAAAAGCCACTTCCCGCAGTTCACAGGTCCCCCACAGACCACTGCGGTGGACGGCGGCGGATTGCGCCAAGTCGTCGATCATTCCGATGGGCTCATTGTTCAAAAGCAGTTTCACGACCGGGCCATGAGTGCCTTCGGCGGCAGCGATGGCCAGCGTAAGCAGGGCCTGTCCGGTTCGCCGGCCACGATCCTCAAACCGGATTCGCCAGATCGGTTCGCGCCAAGACAGATCGCGGTCCTGCGTCACGGCGAGGATGAAAGGAAGGTCGCGATCTTTGCTCTTGCCGACCGTGTACGCAACGCCGTTCGGGAATGCCTCGGCGATCCGATCCCACAGACCCCATTGACGGAAATCCTCGGCAAACCCAAACTCGCCCGCCGAACGATCCGGCACGCCGATCTGCCAGAGCAGTTTCCGGTCGCGGGGCAGATTCCAGACAAGATCGCCGGCGTTGCTCGCTTCGCCGGCGCCGACGCTCACGGCGCGGTGGGCAAACGTTCCCATGACGCCGCGTTTCCAGGCGTAGACATCGTACATGCCCGGCCGCACCTTCGGAATGGAAAAGCGGCCTTCGGCGTCGGCCCAGCCATAGAATCGATACCCCTGCCACTGCCGCTGCCAGCCCAGCGGCGAGGGCTTCTCCTCGTGTTGAGCCAGAATGATCCTCGCCTCACCCGCCGGCCGGGCAACATCGAGCATCAGGCGGCCGGTCACGGTGCCACGGTCGAGTTGGAACCGACCGTCGTCGAGCCAGCGGTACGGCCATGCTCGAACCTCACTGCCGGCGCGCCGTTTGGCGTCTTCCCAAAGTGCGGCATGGTCGGCGGCCCGATTGACGTAGACGAACCAGGGAGCCGACACCTTCGACCACGAACCATTCTTGGAGTCCGACGTAAGGACCCCGGCGCCGTAGTGTGCCGCCGTGGCATGGCATAGCAACACCGGCGACGAATCGGTCTGATGAACGGTCAACTCCTGATGCTCGGGACCGCCATTGAGATGCTCATGACTCGGCATCACAATCCACAGTCCGATGGTCTCTCCCATCATGCCGTGCACCGTGTGTCGCTCATCCATGGCGGCCGAGTAGAAGTATTTCGAGTAGAAGCTCCCATCGGGCAGCCGATACGTGGCGTCCATAACCATCTGCCGACGCGTGAGCCATTCGGGCTTGGGGAACGGCCTGATCCGTTCGTCGTCGACGGCCGCCGTGGTGAAAATGCGGGGATCGGCCCGCAAGCAGAAGTTGAGCTGCGACAGTTCATGGATGCCGGGACTTCTCGCCACATCATGGCCCCAGACGAGATAGTGGTGGAAGCCCGGCTCATCGGCCCTGAGAATGTAATGCGATTCCAAGATGAGGGGGCACTGCCGATCGGCATTCGTGAAGCGGATCTCCAGCAGCCCCGGTTCTTGGCGGCAAAGGCGGAACTCCCAGTTGACCGGCGGTTTGTCTTTCTTGCCCACGAGGGCACATTGGATGTATGCCCCGCCGCTGGCGAGCAATTCCAGGCCATGCCAGGCGAATGACTTGAGCTTGCCCGTCTTCTTCTCGAAAACCAGCGTTACCTCTCGATTGGCAAGCGTCACCGATATCGCATTCTGCGACATGTCGACCTTCGCGGCGTCGATGGTCGTAGTTACATCGCCGGCAGGGGATACGCCGGCCGAGAGGGCCAGAAACAGCCCCGTTACGAGGGTGACAATGATGTGGTTCACGGTTGGATCTTTGCCAGTGAAGGACTTCATCGGCTTCACAGGAAAGGCCGGTTCCTTGGGTTGATTGCCGGCGTTAACGACGTTGTTGGCGATCTGCCTAGCGCCGCTGACGTTCCGGGCTTCGATTCGGCCGGCGTTGGTCCGCGGGCAGTTGCGACTCGCCCTGATTTTATCGTCCTGCGGGTTGACTTGTCGAGCGCCCCCTTCTTCAACAGAAGTGACCATCGAGATGGCCGCTTTCGGGATCCAGCGGCCCAATAATAGGAGCAGCCGCGCGACGCCGTGGCCCACAAGACCGCTTAGGCGACTTGACCCGCATCGAGCGCGGCGGATATGATCGGAGCGCCGGTAACCTCCTGGTGGCAGGGGGAGTCGCGGCCGTGAAGCGCCCAGCGATCCGGGGAGAGGTTTTGCCGGTTTCCACGCGTCAATACCGTTTGGTTCCTGTATTCATCGTGCTCGGTTGGCTGTTCGGCGGTTGTTCGGCGGGCGACGAAGCCGCACAAGTGGTCGCAGCGGAGCCCTGGTGGCGCCAACTTACGCCGGTTGCCACCGTCTACGCCGGCACGGAATCGTTGGCGACGATCCAGTGCGGCGCGGCCCGCGGAGCGGCAGGCACTCTCGGCTGGTATGGCTATTGGTTCCTTGACGAACAGGAACGATTGGGGTTATTGAGGCGCGGGCGGGAGAAGCTGCAGCAGGCCGGCGTCAAGCCGATCGTATACTATGACCTCGGCGAAGTCGGGGACTACGCGGCCTTCTTTGCCGCCGACGGCCGGATGGAGTGCAGCGGCTGGTCCCTGCCGTTCCGCAAGAGCAACGAGCCGCTCACCGCGCGCTGGCTGGGGCTCGATGCATTCATGCACGACGTTTCCTGGGCACCCTATCCAACCGCTAAAGCTTACGGATTACCGCCGTTCACAACCCCCGGCGGCAAGCCTGCCGACGACCTCTACGCTACGCTGACGCAGCGCGGTTTGGACGGCACGTGGCACTTCGACTACTCCAGCAACCCCCGCATCAGCGACGCTATGGCTGAACGCAGCGGACTGGCGGCGCTGAGCGGCAAACAGGCCGACCGCGCCGAGATGCAGGGCAAGAACGGTTGGCGAACGGTCCGGCTGGTGAGCGTGGACTACGCCAATCCGCAGCTTCGCGATTATTGCTGCCGCGAGATCGCACGCGTCATTGCGAAGCTCCGCCCGGCCGGCATCCACGCCGATAATTTCGGCGACACGAATCTCGGCCACGCCGACGGGTGCGCTTTCGGCCTGTGGTCGCGGCACACCTTCCGCGAGTATATGAAACGCCACTTCACGGCCGCCGAAATGCAGCGCATGGGAATTGCCGATATCCAATCGTTCGACATCGCGGCCTACATCCGCGATAAGCCGTGGCCGTCGCGCGGCAAACGCTGGCACGTGCTGAATCCACGGTGGGCCGAAGACCCGCTGTGGATGTGCTACGTCCTCAACAAGATCGAGACCGCGCAGGCGTATCACCGCGCGTTCTACAACGCCGCAAAAAAGTCGGCCACGGAGGAGCAACTCGACTGCGCCGTCTTCGGCAATACGATTCCCATCGCGCTGGGCGGCGCGTTGATGAAAGGCGCTTGCGATATCGCACACTTCGAGTGGAGCACTGTCCACGGGTGGTGGGGCATGCGACCGATGGGCTTGCCGCCCAACGGCCGTGTCGGCTACGTCACTCGACTGGGCGCGGCGATCTCCGACGCGCCGTTTTGCTGGCCGAGCATCTACGTGAGCAAGGACCATTCGGGCGCGGGTCACGAAAACCTGCACAAAGTGCTGGCGATGGACTGCCTGGTGAACCGCGGCCTGTTGGATTTCGGTCACGGGTACCTCGACGGCTACTCGCCGGGCACGCCGCAAAGCGCGGGGTTCGTCAACCGCTTCATCCGGGCCCAGACGCCGCGTCTGAGCCAGCGCCGCTACCTGGCGGATATTGCGCTGGTCCACTCGGCTTGGTCGGAGATCGCCTCGATGAGCGTCTGTAACCCTGTGATGGCCACGTTCGTGGACGAGTATTGCGGCTGGAGCGACTTCCTCGGGCAAACGCATCGGCAATGGGACGTGGTGCTGCAACAAGACCTGACGGCGAAGAACCTGAAACGGTTCCCGATTGTCGTGCTGCCGTCGGTGATGGCGCTCTCGGACACGGAAGCGGTGGAGCTTCGCCATTACGTCGAACAAGGGGGCCGGCTTGTCGCCACGGGTCTAAGCGGCACGCGCTATGGTCCGGAGCGGTATTTGGCTCCACGCGAAACGCGAATCGCGTTGCCGGGCGCCCGGGTCGAGGGCGAGAGGCCGGGCGCGCTCTATTGGCGGAAGGATCGCGATGCGGGCGCGGCACGGCGGATGACGGAATTGCTCGACTGGGCCGGCTTGCAGCCGCGGCTCGAAACCGCTGCCCCCGGCACCGTAGGCGTGAACCTGAACATCGGCACGGAGAAGGCCGGGGAACTGCTGACGCTCGACCTGAATAACTGCGACATCGCGGTAGATACGGACCGAATCCGCCCCGCCGCGGCGTTTCTGACAACCATCCGACTGCCGGCGAGCTGGCGCGGCCGCGACGTTCAGGCCAGTTACGCCACCGCGGAAATGAAAGACCCGGCGGTCCTCGTTCCGATCGCGGGGGATGCGGCGACCCTCAATCGTGAGCAAGGGACGCTACGGCTGCGAACGCCACCCATCAACACGTGCCTGATCGTTTTCATCCGCAGCCTGCGGCATGATCGGCGGTGATCGGCCGCAGCCCACATGGGATTGCCCCGGAAACTGGTCCGCTGCCACGTCTTCGCGGCCAAGAAACGGCAAACCCCGCATCGAGTGATGCGGGGTTCGACCGTTTATCTGAAGTGTTGTTGAAGGTTGTCTGACGCCGATGAACCATGAGGAGCAGACAGCCTGCCCCTCAGCGTAAACCGTCGGGCGGATCTTGCATGCAATGCCCTCCGTCTCGGGTTATCGAAGCGAGTTGTTGTCAACCGACGAAGCAATCATAACATGGGCGCCACTTCGGCGTCAAGAAAATAGTTTGTTTTGCCGCCGCAACCGCCTGACTGCGGCCACATCCGCGGACTTCGAGGAGTCTGCCGATTGCCGAGTCTTTGGGGCGGTGGAAACCCGGCCCGGCAACTTGCCGAAGGGCCGGACGGTGCGATCGTCTTGATCCTGCCAGCGGAGCGGGAACGGTTTCTGATGCACTATGGGGCGGGCGGGGGCGGCGGAGCGGCCGATCCCGACGGAGGCGCATAGTAGTATTGTTGTTGCGCCGCCGGGGGCGCAGCGGCAGTCGCTGGCGCAGAGGGATAGTAGTATTGTGGCGCTGGCGGCGCGTACACCGGCGCTGGCGCCGCATACCCATACGGGTACGGAGCCGGGTAATAGTACGGGTAGGGGCGGTAATAGTAGGGCGGCGGCGGATAAGCCGGGCCAACGCCGATGCCGATTCCAATGGGAAGGCCAATACCGATTCTAATCCCTCCCGCCCGAGCCGGTGACGATGACAGGGCCAGAACCGTCAAGGCAACGCCGAGGAACAAGACAGCTTTCACCTTCATGGCAGATTCTCCTATTCAAACCACCAGCAACCACTCGACATATCGTTCCATACGCTTCGTCGAGAAAATTGGATCGCGCCACCGATCCGATAACAGGCACTTCGCATTGCTTCTCTGACTTTTATTATCGGCAGTACGCGACGAAGCGATGGGCATCGCTTCGGAATGACGTGACGGAGTGCCGTCACATACGTCAAAGCCGGACTACCTTCACGTAGTCTTCAGATTATCCGGCATCCGCGTCATGAAACCGAGTCCTTACGCTCGCGTTGCAGCTTGCTCCGCCGATAAGGACGATAATGGTTCAGTCGCTGCGACCTACTTACGACGCCATTCGTATCCGTCAATCGTGCCGATCGCCTCGTTCAGGGCCAGGTGGCCGGAGATTTCTTTGGCTCGTTCGAACGAAAGAACGCCCCTGGGAGTGCAGTAGAGATCGGCGACGGTCGTGAGGGGAACATTGTGGAACCCAACGGCTCCGAGGATCTCCAACACGCCCTCGGCATTGGGCTTAAACAGGTCGATCATCATCGCGTCAGCCTCCTAATATGTGAAATGGTTCACGTTCCATGCATCATAGGTCTTGATTCCTTCGTGCGATAGGGGTCAAAGCCCGCGGCCTTCCTCCTGTTGCGACGCACATTGGACGCAGAGGGCCGCATAAGGGATGGCCGCAAGGCGGAGCTTGGGGATCTTGACACCGCACTCCTCGCAGCGGCCGAAGCTGCCGTCCTCGATCCGCTTCAACGCCCCGTCGATCTGGTCGAAGGCGTCCTTCTCATTCCCCAGCAGACTCAGTGTGAGCTCCTGATCGAAGTTGCCGGTGCCCAGCTCCGCCATGTCGTTGGGTGTGCTGGTGGTCTTGCTGTGATCCTTGTTCAGGGCGTTGTCTTCCATTTGTGTCATGTTGCCCTGGAGTCTCGCCCGCAGAACCAACAGCCGCTGCCGATGCAGCGTGAATTCCGGTTTCGTCATTCCGTGAAGCCTACACGAGCGAGAGACTGGGTGGGGGGGCACGCCGAGCACGAAGACGGATGCACGTTCAAGCAGAAGCACACAATTTTGTCAGCGGCGGATTGCTCTCGATGATCTCGCCGGTGTCCGACACCTTCAAATAGTAGGACGAGCGAATGCGGGCACTGCACGTGACCGCGATGTTCTTATCGGCCTCGGGCTGCTCCCAAATATTGACCCGGTAGTTGCCGCCGTGGTGCCGGGACACCTCGACATGATCCAGGCGGGGCGGCTTGCCGATTTTGGCCAACACCTGGGACTTGATCTTTTCCGTGTGGCTGGGCACCACCTGGGGCTCTTCCTTGTTCGTAACCGCCTTTTCGTTCTTTTCCATGATTTCCTCAGTCAGCAGGAGGGATGCGATGCCGACTTTCATTATACCCGGTTTCTGCACGGAACGGGCATCTGGGCCAACTACAAGGCCGGCCACCAAGCTATCAGTGCTACCTGAAACATCTCGTTGGGGGGTGTACCGCGCATAAAGCGAGCCCGAAGTGCGTTGACAAGAAACCCGGCCCGGGCGACCAAACCGTCCAGGGCGGGAAACGATTCATGCCGTCAGGCGCTACCAGCCCGAAAGCGGCCCAGGACGCCAACAAAAACGATAACGTCGCTGAATTTGACCAATTTTGTCCGGTTATCTTTGCCTACCGATCGCTCAGAGTGATTGTCACTTGTTTCCGACCCTCACCATCCGCACCCAGCAGGCCACCGTTCACCGCCCGGCCGTTGATGAGGCATTGCTTGACCGTGGTTCCGGTCCCCCCGATTGCCAGGTCGAAATTTATGCCGCGGTAGTTTACGTTCCGCAACTCGACATGCGAGATTCCCTCGGGGATGCACGGTTGGAAGCGGACGCCATCGGTGTTGAACCGCATGCCCGCAAGGCCAAATAATACCATGCGGAGATAAGCCGTGGCAGCCCAAGTCTGGCGGGAAGTTGCCTTCCAGAGGATAATTCCCTGCCCTTGTTTTTCCTGCAAGCCGCCGTAGATCTCGCCCGTGATCGGGTGGTAATCATTTGCTCCCGACGCTCGAATTGCCGGATGTCGTGAAAATTCGCCTGGTCTACGCCAGCTTCAATTCCATGAAGACCAGGCTTACCTTCTCGTTGACCTTTTCCCCTCGAAATACCCGGTAGCCCACGCGCTCGTACAAGCGGATGTTGCTTTCGCTGCGGTGGCCGGTGAACAGTTGGAACCGGCGGGCGGTGGGGAACAGCGTCTCGATGTGGTGCAAGAGGGCCGTGCCGATGCCCCGGCGTCGCTCATCGGGATGGACGATCAGCCGCTCAAGGTGGCATGTGTCGCCATTCTGGAAAGCGCGCAGGGAACCGACGATCCGGTCGTTCTCAACCGCTTTCAGGAATCGTCGGTCGTGAAAGCGGGCCTTCAGGTCGTCGAGCGTCTCGACCAAGGGGGGAAGCGTGTAATCGTCGTAGATCGCCGCCTCGCTTTGATAGGCGAGGCGTTGCAGGACGAGGATCGCCTCAGCATCTTCAATGACGGCGGGAATGATCGCCGGCTTGGGGATGCAGTTCGCCATGCTTTCCGCGTTCATTCGCCGCTGCCACTACTTATTGACATCGTTCAATCTCGCTCCCAAGCAGATCTTGGGAACGAGGTTGGTGGAGCTTTGCCTCGTCGCTTCGCCCGGCGATGCAGGAGCCGGCGCCGGTCGCCAAGCAATCGCCTACGTCGGATACCCTTTCGCCACGGTTTCCCTTTTCCGCTTCAAATCCAGCGATCGCCAACAATACCAGCTTGCCACCGAGGCGTAGGGCCGCCAGGGAGCGGCGATGGCCAAGGCGGTCTGTTTATCCGGCATATCGTCGAGTCCGTAACGATCGCGGATGGCCGCCCGCACTCCCAGGTCGTCGTGCGGGAATACGTCGAGACGACCGAGGGAGAAGATCAGAAACATCTGCGCCGTCCAACGGCCGATCCCCCTCACCTGCGTGAGTTGTTCCACGATCCGTTCGTCCGCGAGGCGACCGATCTGCCGCAGCTCAACCGTGCCCTGGTTCACCTTGCGCGCCAAATCGGCAATATAGGATGCTTTCTGCGGCGATAAACCGACGGAGCGCAATTGGTCGCCGGTGAACCGAGCGATATTCGCCGCTTTCAGCCCGCCGGGTCCGGCCAGCTCCTGCAACCGCCCGCGGATGGAACGGGCCGCACTGGTGGAGATCTGCTGGGAAATGATGGAACGCACGAGCATGCCGAAGCGGTCGCGCTCAAGACGGAGCGTGACGGGACCGACGGCGTCGATCACCGCCCTCATCACCGGATCTACCGACCGGAGATGGCGGCGCGCCTTGCGAATGTCGTTCGGCTTCAACATCAGCGGCCCTTCAGTCCAGTGAGCTTGAAAACCCAGGCGTTTTGGCAAGGGAGGCCGGCGGCGGACATCGCCCTCGGCTCGTGCTTCCCTCCGACGGGCGGGGATGCCAATCCTGGAAGCGGATGTGCCGAGGGAACCGCGATTCACATCGCTGCACAAAATGCCGGCTTGAACGTGACCGGGTTCGCCCGCTGCGAGCCTCCCCATCCCCAGTCTAGCGATGATGGGGCCCAATTGCCACAGCCGGGGATTCAGCGGCGGGGCCGGGCAACCCCCTTGCGTAATGGCACCGTGGCGGGCTAAACTGTTTTCAGTCAGGGAATGGCGGCCGGCCGGCCAACGTTAGCCGGCGGCGGCCACTCCAGCAATCATTTCGGGAAGTATGCAAATGGCCGAGGGAACTATCAAGAAGTTGATGGACAGAGGTTTCGGGTTCATTAAGACGGACGGCGAAAAAGAGCTGTTTTTCCACTCATCAAGCCTCCAAGGCGTCAGCTTCGACGAGTTGCAGGAAGGGCAAAAGGTATCGTACACGGAAGGCCAGGGGAAAAAAGGCCCGTGTGCCGAGAATGTGAAGCCGGTATAGTTTTGCCGCGACTTGGCGCGTAGCGTGGGCCGCGCGGCCGTCGACCCGGCCCCGTCCGACGATTTTGCCACCGCCGCGAGGATCGCCTAGGCCGAGCCTGACCGACGGAGCGGTCGGCTCCAGCCGCGGCGGTGCCGTGGACGGCGTGGAGGAACTTGGCGCGGGCGCTCCGTCCGTATGGATTGAAGGCCGGAGTGCCTAACGCCCAGGGGCGGAGTCGCGACTCTCTGAACATCACTTCCGCCGCCGCTGGCGAATGATCGGCGCAAGGAACTTCGCCGTCTCATCGGCGATGACGCGATAGCCGGCGAGGTTCGGGTGGCGGTCGCCGAACCAGCCTTCGAGATTGCCGAAGTGGGCGTCAAGGCGGTTGTCGAGGACTTCCACGGTCGGGCCCCGGCCGCTTTCCTCGATCACGTAGGGCATGGCAACCGCGCGGAGCCGCGGCGGAATCTTCGCCAGCGGAAAGCGGCGGTAGTTGAGCATGTTCGGGCCTTTGGCTTGCTCGGCCGCATAGCGCGGGTAGACGTCGAAGCAGGCGAGCTTCTCCTCGGCGGCGACCCGCCGGACGATGTCGTTGATGCGCTTCGCCCGCGGCGCGTCGGCCTTGAGATCGGCGGCCATGGGAATGACCGTCATGGGGATCAGCATGGCTGCGGGATGGTCTTTGCGCAGGCGGGCGATGAGCTCGTGGAAGTCCTTGGGAAACGCGGCGTCGAAGTCCTTGATCCGCGCGACGTCGTTGAGGCCGTAGCGGATGAAGATGTAGTCGAGGCCGGGTAAATGGGCCGCCGTTTTGTCGTAACGCCCGGAATCCAGCAGCCGGCGGATGAACTCGCCGCTGAGGCCGAGATTGATGACGTTGGCGGGCGGCAAGTCTCCCTCGGCGGCCAGCAGCACGCGGATCACGTCTTCCAATTGCGGTTCCTTCGGCGCCAAGCGGCGGGGGATGCTGGCCTCGGTGGTGCTGTCGCCGAGGAGCAGGATCTGGATTTTACCGTTGTGCTCGGCATGCGACGCAATGGGCAGCGCGAACGTCAACGCCAAGAGGAAGAGTGCGGCGATCGTTTTCATCATCGGTAAGTCCCTTGTGGATGTTCACGGTTGGGGATGGACCGCGCGTTTCCCTTGTGCCGGGGGCGTCCAAAACGTGCCCTGAATGGTGCGGTCCTCGTCGCGCGGGCCGTTGAAGTAGTAAACGGTGAAGACTTTGCCGTCCGGCCGCACGAGGCTGCGCGGGTAGCAGCAAACGATGGGAGGGACAGAAACGGTTGGACTGAGTTGTCATAGGACTTGTTGGGTTACTTCTTTGCGACAGGAATGATCTCCGCATGTTAACAAAGTGGCGAGCGGTCTTCCAGTTGGCAAGCCGATTCTCCACGCGGAGTGCAACGTCCGCTGTTATCGTTCAGCCTGGCGTGGGTTTGTCGCCGAGATTCAGGCGGCTGCCACGACGAATCGCAGCGGCCCCGAAGCGTTTCTTTAACTCGTCCGCCACGGCATCGAGGCGAGCCTGCTTCTGCCGGTCGTCCTGATCGAAAAGCTGACCCTGGACCAATCGCGTATCGTCCAGGCCGCTGACGCCCATGCCCAGCAGGCGGACCGGCAGGTGGCCCGGCGGAAGCCGCTGGGAAAGCAGCTCGTCGGCTGATTTCCACAGTTCTTGAGTGATGTCGGTGGGCTCCAGCAAGGTCTGCGACCGCGTGATGGTCGAGAAATCGGCGAAGCGGACTTTGAGCTGTACCGTCCTGACCCGCAATTTATGCCGCCGCAGCCGCCAGCCGACCTGTTCGGTGAGGTCCATCAGCCACGACCGCAACACTTCCATGTCGGCAATATCGCGTTCGAAGGTGGTCTCGTTGGAGATCGATTTGGCCTCCCGCTCCGGCACGACATGCCGGTCGTCGATGCCGTGAGCCAGTTGCCACAGATGTTCACCGCTGCCGCCGAGACGTCTTTGCAGCACATCCAAGGGCCACTGCCGTAACTGGCCGATGGTATGGATGCCCAACCGCTGGAAGATCTTGCTCCCCTGCCGGCCCACGCCCCAGAGACGCTCGACCGGCAAAGGATCGAGGAACTCCTGGACTTTATCGGGATCCACTACCACGAAGCCGTCCGGCTTGCGGAGATCGCTGGCGATCTTGGCCAGGAACTTGTTGGGGGCCACGCCCACCGAAGCTACCAGCCGGAGTTCCTGGCGGATCTCGCGCTTGATGCGGCGGCCGATCTCGCCGGCTGGTCCGAAAAGGTGCTCGCTGCCGCTCACGTCGAGGAACGCCTCATCCAGGGACAGCGGCTCGACGAGTGGCGTGAACCGCTCGAAGATGGCGCGGATCTGCTGGGAGATTTCGGCGTAGTAGTCGATCCTGGGCGGCAGGTAGACGGCCTGCGGGCAGAGCCGGTGCGCCGTGGCCGACGGCATGGCGCTGTGCACGCCGTAGCGCCGGGCGACGTAGTTGGCCGCCGATACGACGCCCCGCTTCTCCGGCGAACCGCCCACGATGACCGGTTTACCAACCAGCTCCGGCCGGTCGCGTTCCTCGATGGAAGCGTAGAAGGCGTCCTGGTCGACGTGCAGAATCATCAGCCGTCCTTCAACTCATGTGCCGGCCACCGTCGGCGTTGATCGTTGGGCCGGTGGTGCAGCGGTTAGCGAGGCTCCAGCGCGGAAATCAAAGCCTTGGTTTGTTCCGGGTTGTGCTTCATACGGATTCGCCATGCGAGCTCCTCGGGGGTAACCGCGGCGATGCTCTTGGGGAGCCGCTCGGCGCACCACACGACGGGAGTGTAGCCGCGGACTCCACTCTCCGGCGGCGCCGCCTGTTTCTGGGCGCTTGGGGGAAAATCTTCGGCTTTCTCGTCCATGCCCGGGGCATTCCGGAAATAGGACCAGACGTGAGCGATCGCCCAGTCGTAACGGGGCAATTCGGCCGGCGGCGTGGCGGCCACGCTTTCGCGGATTTCGCGGGCGACCTTGGCCGGCGTGCCGCTTCGCGGCCGCTGGTTGTTGTGCGCCCAGATCGAGTACCGCGCCGAAATGACGGGAACCTCCACGCCGCGACCGTCTGTGACCCAAAAGGTCTTTCCGGCGCCCGCTTCGTAAGGGCTGTACTGGAACACGAGGATCGCCAGCAGCCCCGGCATCTCCCGGGCAAAGACCTCGTAGGCCTTGCGGGCGTCGGGCGAGTCGTAGCCGCAGAGGTTGAAGCCGATGATCCGCGTGCCGGTGTTCCGCATCATCGCCCAGGTGCGGCGTGCCTGGCGGGCCAGCACTTCAAAGCGATTGGGCCGCTCCATGGCAAACAGATCGGGATAGTAGTATCCACCGCCCCATTCCACGAACCAATCGTTGCAGGAGCGCGTTTCGAGGGCATACTGCATTACCTGTGGACAGAGTTGCGCCAGGTGCGAAAAGCAGCACGACCAGCCGAAGGGAATGCGGCCGCGGTCCGGACTGCTCCAATAGCTGCCGCTGTTGCGGAAGAACCCTATCTCGTACCACTGCACGTTGTCGCCGTCGGTGCAAACGAAGCTCACCATGCTGCGGTGATCGCGAAAGTCGATGCTGCGAGGGTCGAGCGGCGTGGCTCGGGGAAACTCCCGCCGCGGGCCGTCGGCCATCAAGACGGGCAGATTCATGCACCAGTTGGTGGCCGTTTGGAAATGGCCCCACACGGTCGAGGCCCGCGTCACCTTGAATTCATCGCCCATGTTCCAGCCGAGGATTGGCGATGGCGGCTCCAGCCAGCGCAGGGCCGCCGGCAGCGGCTCGTCGAGGCCGCAAACGGTAAAGGCCCTTTGGGCGATGGCCAGATCGCGGATATTGCTTACTTTGGGGTCCTGCGTGCAAAGTATATGCCGGTTGAAGCGGTCCTTGTAGGTCTCGAAGCACCACTGCTGGCTTTTGTGGCGGGCGTCGCACAAGAGCTTCAAGCCGTGCGTCCGGGCCTGCTGCTCCAGTTTCTCTTCAACGACAATGCCACCGAGCAAGCCAGCCAGGCTGGTGGCCACGTTCACCGAGCAATCCGCCTCCGGCCGGGGCTGGAACACGCTGCCTGGAGATGAATCCTGGCGGTAAAGTACGTATCCTTTGATAAGGCCGCGAGCCACATAGCGATCGACCAGTTCCCAAGGCCGAAGCACGCCCCGTTGCTGCACTTGCGGGTGGCCGATGAGCATGCGGCGGAGCCACTCCTCGAGGTCGACGTGGTTGGTGCCGACCCAGACCAGTTCGTCGCCGCGTTGTTCGTTGACGGCCTGGGCGGCCAATCCGGCCACCGATTGCACCATCATCTGATAGGCGGTACCCGGTGCGTCGAACGACTGCCAGGGCACCGTGCGGACGATACCCCGGGGCAGCGCCTGGACGGGCCACCAGGGGCCATCGGCGCCCCCGGCCGCCGCGGTGCAAACGGACAACGCAAAAAGGCCCGCCAAGTTGACTGACATGCGTACCATGAAGCTGCACCTTTTTACGAAAACATCGATGCCCAGGCGGGACTGAGTCTATGCCCTGGCCGGCAAATGTGTCAAGCGCCGGCTTGGTTGGCGTTCTCAAGGCAGGAATACTGTGCCGCAGGAATGCATCACGACAAGGGCAACCGCCGGGAGCCTGGTTTGCCGGAAGAAAAACAGCGGCCGGGTTGCATTGCCTTCTGCGATATCGATAGAATTGGTGATTCGAAGGGAACAGGAATCGACGGCTTGCCGGGAAGGCAGTCAGCCGGTTCCGTTTCGTTGACGCCTGCCCGCAAATCCTACCCGCCACGGAAGAAGCGCATGAGATGGCTTTTCGGTCCCGTGTTGATGGCTGTATCGGCGGCCGCGGCCCTGCCGGCGATTGCCGCCCCGCCCCATCCCAATCTGATCGTGATTCTTGCCGATGATCTCGGCCGGGGCGACTATTCCGCCTTTGGCACGAAAGACATCCGCACGCCGAATATCGATCGGCTCTGCCGCGAGGGAATGACCTTCGACAACTTTTATGCCAATTCGTGTGCTTGCTCGCCTTCGCGGGCGGCGTTGCTGACCGGGTGTTACCCCGACCGCGTCGGCGTGCCGGGATTGGTGCGCCATGTGCCGGACGATAACTGGGGCTTCCTTTCACCCCAGGCAACGATCCTGCCGAAAGTGCTCAAGCCGGCCGGTTACCATTCGGCCATCGTGGGCAAATGGAATCTGGGCCTGGCGTCGCCCAATACGCCCAACGACCGGGGCTTCGATTACTTTCATGGTTTTCTCGGCGACATGATGGAGGACTATTGGAAGCACCTTCGCGGCGGGTACAACTTCCTGCGGTTGAACCGGCAGGTGATCGAGCCGGTAGGGCATGCCACGGATCTGTTCACCGACTGGGCCTGCTCGTATCTCCAAGAGCGTGCCAAGGTGGGCGGGCCGTTCTTTTTGTACTTAGCCTACACGGCGCCGCACGACCCGATCCAACCGCCGCCGGACTGGTTGGCTAAGGTGAAGCGGCGCGAGCCGGGCATCAGCGAGACACGGGCCAAGATCGTGGCCCTCATCGAGCATCTCGACTTCGGCGTCGGCCAGGTCTTGGCCACTCTCGATCGGCTGCATTTGGCCGAGAACACGCTGGTGATCTTCACCTCGGATAATGGGGGCAACCTCATATTCGGCGCCAACAACGGCCCTTGGCGAAGCGGCAAGACACATATGTACGAAGGGGGCCTCCGCGTTCCCGGCGTGGCACGCTGGCCGGCCAAGGTCAAGCCCGGCAGCCGCACCGAACAGATGGCGCTGTCGATGGATATTTTCGCCACGCTGTGCGAAGTGGCGGCGGTAAGGCCGCCGGCCGGGATCGACGGCGTGAGTTTCTTGCCGGCACTACTGGGCCGGCCGCCGCGGGAAACACCGCCCGACCGTTACTTCGTCTTGCGCGAGGGCGGGCCGAACTTTGGCGGAAAGACCAGCAATGCCTTGATCGCGAACCAGTGGAAGCTGCTGCAAGACCGCCCCTTCCTGCCGCGGGAGCTATACAATCTGCGGCTCGACCCGCAGGAGACCACCGACCTGGCGGCCAAAGAACCGAAACGGTTTCAAACGCTCGATGCGGCGATGCGCAAGCACATCCAGCGGGGCGGCCAGGTGCCCTGGCAGCCGCCCGTGCCGGCCGCCCCGGCGCCCTAAGTGCTCGATCGAATCAACGACAACGTCTCACGCAAACCATTTCCCATCGAAGAAAGGCGACCCCCATGCAACGGCGTACCTGGGTGCTGAGCGGCTTGATGGCAACGGCGGCGATTGCGATTTTCGCGATGAGTTCATTCGGCGAAGAGGTGACGTCGCAGAATAACGAACACTTGAAGAAGTGGCTGCAAAAATTCCCGCAGGCGGATCTCAACGGCGACGGTGTGCTGACGGCCGCCGAAGTGTGGGAATTCCAGTCGGGAAAGTATCGGGCGCAGCAAATCCAGAAGGCCCGCCAAGCGCAGAAGGCGCGCCAGGCTCAGCAGGCTCAAAAAGCTTCGCCGGGACAGCCGGCCGAAGCGACCGCCAAACCCCGGCCGGCGCAACAGGCGCAGAAGGCCAAGCAAGGCGGCAAGGCCCGCCAGAATGCGGCCGTGGCCGGGCCGAAGCCCGATTTTGAAAACGTCAAGTACGGGCCGTACGAGCGGAACGTGCTGGACCTGTGGCTGGCCAAGTCGGATCGGCCCACGCCGCTGGTCGTACACATTCATGGCGGCGGCTGGATGGCGGGCGACAAGCGGCAGATTCATCCCCTGGTCGTTGCGGAGTGCTTGAAGTCGGGGATTTCGGTGGCTTCGATCAATTATCGTTACACGACCACCGCTCCGCTGCCGGCTCCCCATCTCGACGGCGCGCGGGCGATCCAGTTTCTGCGTTCCAAGGCGAAGGAGTGGAATCTCGACCCCACCCGGGTGGCCGCTTACGGCGGTTCGGCGGGCGCGGGGATCACGCTGTGGCTGGCATTCAAGGACGACATGGCCGACCCGAAGAGCGCCGATCCGCTCGCCCGGCAGTCCACGCGGTTGTGCTGCGGGGCCACGTTCGGCGGGCAAAGCACGTACGACCCACACGTCATCAAGGCGTGGATCGGCGAGCAGGCGGCGCGGCACCCGGTATTCAACACGGCCTACAACGTGAAGAGTTACGAGGAGCTGGACAACCCGAAGTTGCAAAAGATCTACGACGAGGTTTCCGCCATCAAGCATCTGACGGCCGACGACCCGCCGATCTTCATGGTCTATTCCGAGTCGAACGTTCCACTTACGCCGAATGCCCAGATCGGACAAGGGATGCACCATCCGATCTTCGGTCTGAAGTTGAAAGAGGCCATGGACAAGCTGAACATCGAGTGCGTTTACATGCACACGGTCGAGTCCGACGCCAATCCGAACCTGGAAATGGTGAAGTTTTTCCGCAAGCACTTCGGCCTCGCGCAATGATCGGCGTCGCAAGCACAAAGGTGCGATCTATGCCCTGGCGACGACTGATCCCCGCTTTCCTGCTGGGCGTGCTCGCCGGTTCTCTGGTTGCGGACGGTTTTGCCGCCGACGCCGCCGGCAACCGAACCTTGGTCGATCTGGCCACCCTTGAGCTGAACTCGATCCGGAATCACGGGACGAAGGTCGAGGGCGGCGGCAGCGGCACGCATCGGCATCTGCGCGTGAGCCTCGGCGGCCCCACGCGCTGGCCGGGGATAGTGATCGCGGCGCCGCACGGGCCGTGGAATCTCTCGGCCTACGAGTACGTCGCCGTCGAGGTGCGCAGCGCCGCTTCGCACACGCTCTGGGCCGGGTGCCGGCTGGACAGCGCGGGCCGCGATCGCCGCAAGCCGCCGGTGCAGACGTTCCTGAGTCTGGCGCCGGGTGAGCGGGCGACGATCTGGGTGCGGCTGCCGCGGATGATGCCCGCGGCGCTGGCCGGAAAACTCTTCGGTATGCGCGGCTTTCCCTTCGGTTGGAGCGAAAACCTCGATTTCGACCCGTCGCGGGTGGATGAACTGACGATCGCCCCCGGAACCTTCCCCGGGCAGCCCAAAGCCGACTGGGCATTGGAGGTGCTCAATATCCGGGCGGCCGGCAAGGCGACGGCGGTTCCCGTCGGCGTGTCCGAGCACTTGTTCCCGTTGGTCGACGTCTACGGTCAGTTCATCCATGCGGACTGGCCGGAGAAGATCCACTCCGCGGCAGACTTCGCTCGACATCGCGCCGCCGAGGCCGAGGACCTGGCCCGGCATGCCGGACCGGCCGATTGGGACGCCTTCGGGGGTTGGCGGGAAGGGCCGCCGCAAAAGGCCAGCGGGTTCTTCTACCCCGCCAAGCTCGGAGACAAATGGTGGCTGGTGGACCCCGCGGGGCGGCTCTTCTGGTCGCATGGCATCAATGGCGTGTTGTCCAACGTGGGCGCCACGCCGATCAGCGATCGCAAGCATTGGTTTCAGGAACTGCCGGACCGCTCATCGCCACTGGCCCGCTTCTACGGCCGGTCAAGCTGGGCGCCGCTGGGCTATTATCAGGGCAAGCCGTACGAGGAATATCGCTTTAGCGCCGCGAACCTATGGCGCAAGTATGGGCCGCAGTGGGAGCCGGAGTTTGCGGCCAGGGCGCAGATACGCCTGCGGAGCTGGGCCCTGAATACCGCCGGCAATTGGTCGGATAGCAAGGTCTGCCTGCTCCGCAAGACGCCCTACGTGGTTGCCATTAATGCCAAGTCGATATTGTTGGAAGGCAGCCATGGCTATTGGAGCAAGTTCGCCGACGTCTTCGATCCAGGCTTCCGCAAGGGCCTGGACGAACGCATGGCCCGCGAGCGAGGCGCATCGGCCGGCGATCCCTGGTGTATCGGCTATTTCGTCGACAACGAGCGGGGCTGGGGCGATGAGCTCTCGCTGGCCGTCGCCACCTTGGCGTCTCCCCCGGACCAGGCAGCCAAGCAGGTGTTCTTGGAAGACCTGAAGCGAAAGTATGGCGGCATCGACCGACTGAACCGGGCCTGGGGCACGACGCACACCTCTTGGAACGCGCTGGGCGAATGCCGCCAGCCGCCTGACGCGATGAAGGCCCGGGACGACCTGGCCGCCTTCGCCACCCGCGTTGCCGAGCAATACTTTCGCACCTGCCGCGAGGCGGTCAAGCAGGTCGCCCCGCACAACCTCTACCTGGGCTGCCGCTTCGCCTCGAAGAACGATGGGGCGATCCGGGTTGCGGCCCGCTTCTGCGACGTGGTCAGCTTCAACCTCTATCAGGACAATTTGGACGATTTTCGCCTGCCCGAGGGAGTGGACAGGCCGGTCGTGATCGGCGAGTTCGGCTTTGGGGCCCTCGATCGCGGCATGTTCCATACCGGCCTGCGTCCCGTCGCCAATCCGGCGGAGCGGGGCCAAGCGTACCGCCGCTACGTGGAAAGCGCCCTGGCGCAGCATCAAATCGTCGGCGCGCACTGGTTCCAGTACGCCGACCAGGCGACCACCGGACGCGGCGATGGCGAAAACTATCAGGTCGGTTTCGTCGACGTCTGCGACACACCCTATGCCGAGACCATCGATGCCTGCCGTAGCATGGGTGAGCGGCTGTATCGATTCCGTTTCGAGAAATGACGATGCCACCCTGGCGTATTTGCCCAAGCCGACTCAGCGCCGGCGAAGTTGCGACTCGACCCAAGCCTTGGTCTTGGACATTACGGCCGCTTCGGGCTTGATGTGCTCGATGATGCAGTTCAACGGGCGATGGAGCTTGCGGAGCTCGGAGATCAGCAGCGGGTAGTTCATCTCGCCACCGCCCGGACCGGGAAGGTCGACGCTCCGGCCCGTGGGGTTGAGCTTCATGTCCTTGAGGTGGACCATCTGGATGCGGTCGCCGAGTTCGCGGAACACGCGGCGCAGCTCATCCTCGCGGCGGGGATAGAGGTCGGGCGAAATGAAATTGGGCGGGTCCAACAGCAAACCGATCCGGTTGAGGGGAAACGGCGCGAGGACCTGCTTGGCCATTTCCAGGGTGCCGACGACGTGGGGGAAATACGGCTCGAAGGCCACCCGGCCGTCGATCGGCTCGATGACCGGCAGCAGGATCTCGCGGATGGCGCGGTGCAGTTGGGCGACGGCCGCGGGGGTGTGGTTACGCGGGTCGGCGCCGGTGAACCGCGGCGCGTAGCTGGCGCTCCAGGTGACAAACTGGTTGCAGCCGAACAGCTCCGCATGCGCGGCGACGCGCGCGATCGTGGCGCGGCTGGAGCGCATGAAGCCCGTGTCGTCGGGGCGGAAAAGGTTGAAGTAGGTGCCGAATGCGACCGTCTTCAACTTCAGTTGAGCGAGGGCCTGGGAGAGCGTCTTGAGCTCATCCACGGTGGGGTGAAAGAGGAATGTCACTTGCACGGCGTCGAAGCCGACGGCAGCGATGGCCGCGGCTCTCGCGTGCAGCTCGGCGGCCGAACCGCCTTGGAGCATCATGCCCAGGTGAATGTTATCCTTGCCCGGTTCGTTTGCGAACAACCTGGCGAGTCCGCCCGCGGTGGCGGCGGTCGCGCCGAGAGTGCCCATAAAATCCCGCCGTGAAATGATCGAATGCATGGCTGTTTCCTTTCAGTTCCACGACAGTATAACCGGGCGGCGGGCGCGGAGGAAGATCCCCCGCATCGCAGTCTTGCGGGGAAGGTCTCGCGGCGGAATCAGGGCTTGCCGGGACGCAAATCAACGCACCTGAACACTTTGCTGTCGCGCACGTAGAGCAGGCCCTCGGCCAGGGCCGGCAGCGCACGCGTGGTGTCGTCAGAAAGCCGCGTACGGGCGAGTTCTTCGTATTTGGCCGGGTTCAACGCGGCGAGGACCAGCGTTCCGTCGGTCGTAAGGATCAGCAGCTTCCCGTCGGCCTTGATGAGCGTGGCGTAGCCGAACGACGGCTGCGCCCAGAGGATTTTGCGGGCGATGGGGTCGATGCAGCGGAGTTCGGCGGGCGGCCCGTCCTGCCGTCCATGGATGCCATACAGATAGCCGCCGCTTTCCACACAGGTGGTGTACTGACTTGCCAGGATGTCGGGATCGTGCCAGAGCACTTCGGCGCGATCCGCAGCGACCCTGGCGAATACGGAACCGATGCCATAGCTGGCCGTGACGAAAAGTCGTCCGTCAAACACCACGGGGCTCGCCGCGTTGACGGTGGGGCCGACGCGGCCGAAGGGAAATTGAAAACGCACTTTCCCGCTGTCGGGATCGAGCGATACGACGTTCAGCCGCGTGACGAAAATCACGTGCCGGACGCCGGCCACGGTCACCGCGATGGGCGACGAATAGCTGGACCGCTCGCGGGTGGCTTTCCAGACCGTGCGGCCGGTGGCTGCGGCAAAGGCAACGATGCCGGCTTCGCGGGTATCGCCGCCGACGTTGACAATGAGCTTGTCGCCTTCCAGGATCGGGGAACTGGCGACGCCGAAGTATCCTTGCGGCGGCTCGCCATGGAACTCCCTTTTCGAGTTGAAATCCTCGTAGGTGTCCCGTTCCCAGACGACGGCGCCGGTCTTGGCGTCGAGGCATCGCAGATTTCCCGCCGCCCCGCAGACGTACACCCGGCCTTGGCTGATGATGGGGACCGCGGAGGGACCGTCGTCGTCGGAGATTGTGGGGACGTACGTGGCGGGAAAGGCAGATTTCCAGACCAACGCGCCGGTGGCAGCGTGGAGGGCCTCGACGATTTCCCGATCGCCGATGCGGTGGAAGAGGATCGCGGTTCCCTGGCCCACGGAAATGCCGGCAAAGCCCCGGCCGACGTCGCGTTGCCAGAGGGTCTTCAGCCCGCTGCCGGGCCAGGCCCCGGCGAGGTGTTCCGCGACCGCGGCAGCATTGCGATCGGGTCCCAGGATTTGCGGCCAGTCGCCGGCCTGGCCGCCGGCGGCCAGGATGGCGAACGACGCGGCCGCGAGGATACTGCGCAGCAGACGTTGCGGCGGGCCAAGGGACCTCATCATCTCACCTCGTGTTCGCGCCAGGGGCTACTCCATCGCTTCAAAGCGAATCGTGCCATCCGCGTGTTTCCGCGCAAAGAATGCGTCCACCGCTAGATTCGCGGCCAACGAACGGACCCGCCGAACGGCCGTCTTCATGTCCTCACGCTGTTGGATTTCCAATTGTGACGGCGATATTCGCAGCCGCTCGGTATAGAACGCACACCCTTGATGGGCGATCAGCACGGCGCGCTCAATGCCATGCACCTTGATCAAGAAGCGCAATTGCTCGATCAGTGCTTCTTCTTCCCAGAAGGACACGCATTGACCCGTGAGGCAGGCAGCGCCGCCCGGCACCGCCAGGCGGTCGTAACGCGGGAGTTTCAGGGCGTTGTGGAGGAAGTCGTCGAACTGTTCCCCAAAGCGGCCGTCGCTACAATAAACGGCCGCCGCGCCGATGCGGTTTTCGTCGAAACGTTGCGAACTCTGGAAAATGGCGGAGTGTTCCGGGGTATTCATGTTTCTGCGCCGCGCGGCCCACAGTTCGCCGGCCCGGCACCACCCCTCGGGGGAGCGATTCAGCGCCGAGCCACCCTTGATTCTGACGCGGTTTGCGTCTTCATGGCAGTTTATACCGAAGCCAGGCAAGGATCAATCGTGACGGTAGAGCTTCACTTGGAGGATCATCGGCCGGACCGTTCCCAGGTACTCGTTCACGGTGGAAGGGGGGATGCGGACGATGTTGTTCGCGCCGGTTTCGTCGCCATTGAGCCACAGCTCATGGACCCATTGTCCAGCCCCGTCAAACCGGCCCAGTTCGACGCTGCGGATATGGCTATTGCGTGTCGCGGGCGTCCGGCTTTCGAACTGGCAGCCAAAGCCGTAGCCGGCCACGAGGAACTGCTGCGGTCCGGTTTCGATAACCAGGCCGCCGGCCGGCGGATGGCGCGGCGGCAACCGGCTTTCGTAGGCGATACGGATCTGGTACTCGCCCAGCGGGATTGGAGCAGGAGTCTCCTCGTGGCCCTGACGATAAATACCGATCATTCGAGCAGTCCCCTGCGCGGCGGCGATCTGCGGCAGGAGTTGGCGGAGGAGGCGGTAACTGTCGACCAGCGGATGGTCCTCGCGGACGTCCTCGATGCCAAAGGGCGAAAAGCCCAGCCCATGCTGTTGAGCAAGCACCCAATAGGCCCGGGCTGCCGCTTCATCATCACGGCTGGCCTCGGGAAGCAATAGGGGATTGCCGGAGCGGGCGTAGGCCGTGCAGACCTCCTTGAACTCGCCGACGTAGACGTCCGGGGCGAACAGCGCGATGTGCGGCGCGGCGGCCCGCCAGATGTCGTGCACGTGGGCCACCGGTCCGCCGGCCGGGTACGCGCCGAGCTTCGAGGCCAGCCAGGCGTTGACGTACATCGGCAAGGCGTACTGCGACTGCCCGGCGGCTGCAACGCGGTCGATATAGCGTGCGTAATGCCAGGCGGAGAAGATCTCCTCGGCCTCCGGGCCGCCGCCGAACAGTTCGCCCCAGCTCCCCCGATCGTGAAACCCGCTCTTACCCCAGCGCTGCAATAGCTCCGGGTGCAAATCGCGATTGTGCCGGACCAGGTAGTCCATCAATTCGGCGGGAACCGGCGATTGATAGGCCCGGGTCGCCTCGTCGGACATGTCCCGCGTTTCGGGCTTGATGCCCACCTCGTTTTCCACCTGGATCATCAGCACGGTGTGCTTCGCGCCGTCAGCCTGTTTGAGATGCAACATCAGCCGGGCGAAGGCGGTTGCATCGGCCTGGAGGTTATCGGCGCTCAACGTCGAGAGCATGTCCTTGGTATTCTGGTGGTTGGAGCCTTTGGCCCGGGGGAAACGCGCCGTGTCCTTCAGCACCCAGGCGGGAACATAGCTGGAAACGCCGTTCTTCCAGGAACCGAACCAGAGCAGCACGAGGCGGTGGTCGTAGTTGCGGGCCAGATCCAGGAGCGCGTCGACGAAGGTGAAGTCGAACTGGCCTTCGGCCGGCTCCAACAGCTCCCAGCTCACCGGCGCCAACACCGTGTTGAGGCCCAACGTCTTCAGGTGCGGCCACATCCGCCGCATGTACGCGACGCCCGACGCGGAGGAGTTGTGCAGTTCGCCGGCCAACATCAGCAGCGGCTGGCCGTCGACAATAAGCTGCGTGCCGCCACCCGTTCTCCGCAATTGCGGGATATTCGGATCGGCTGCCGCGAGGGGTGAGAGCGAAAGCAGCCCCAATGCCAGGGTCAGGTACGGAAGGATTCGTGATCCGAATGGTTTCGGCATGGAAGGATAGTCCTGGGCCGTGGAAGGCCGCTACAACTACCGCGCGGCCTCGATGGTGATGAACGTTACGCTGTGGGGCGGCAATGCGGCGGTCAGTCGAAAGCCGTCGAGATGCAGAGGCAGGTCGCCGACAAGCTCCTCCTTGCGTGTCAAGAACGGAAAGCCATCCGGATCGGAGTGCGAGAGTACGATGCCCGCCGCAGTGCCGGGCGAGAAATGGCTGAGCTCGATGCGGCAGGGGACGGAACGGGTCCATGATCCATTGGCCACGATTGCATAGAGTCGGCGGGAGTCGGCGCTGAGGGTGAGCAGCGCGGGCGTGATCGGCCCACGGTAGGCGTGTTCGCGAAACGTGCCCTCGTGGTAGGGGGCCGTGCCGCGGAGATCGAGCACCGTCCGACCCAGATGCCGCTGGAAGTAGTAATAGAGCCAATAGTTCATGGCCCGCCCTTCGGGCATGGTCGCCGTGACGAACGAGAAGCCCGGATCGCTGGGCGTGGTGAACATTTCCCAAGAGCTGGCCCCGCGCAGCGGCTGTTCGCGGGTATAGTAGATCATGCGAACCGCGCGATGCAGCATGCCGAAGATATTCGAGTTGCGGCGGCACCGCTCGGGCACTTCGCCATGGGGGCCGTGGCCCATCATCCCCCATTCCGTATCGTACTGGTATACATCGCGGCCCGGATTATAGGCCCGCAACAGGGCATTGATGCGCTGGATGTTGTCCAGAGTGCGGAAGTTGCCGGTGAGCACGGCGTCTTCGAACGAAGTGGTCGCCAGGGGCATGGTACAGTAGTGATGGGCGGCCACGAAATCATAGTACCCCGCGGCCGTCTTGAGCAGATAGTTGCCATAGCCGACCCGATCGCGGAGCGGATCGTTCACGACGTTGATGCCGATCCGGGCTTGTGGATGCGCCTGGCGAATGACGCGGCTCACGGCGACGAAATGTTCGCGGTACGCCTCGGGCGAATGAGCCAGCGATCCCCGCTCGGCGCAGTACGGCTCGTTGGTGATTTCCCAATGGCGGAACCCGTAACCGCGATCCAGCGCATGACGTACGCCGCGGACCCATACCTCGGGCGCAAGCGTGCTGTTGGCGCCCTGGTCCTCGAATTCCAGGACGGTGGTCGCCGCGGGCACGCCGATGCGGCGGCAGAATTCCGCGGCACGGTCGATCGCGCCCTCCAGCCCAAAGCGTTCCATGCCGAGGGCGTAGAATCGCGTCATGGGCAGATGCAGCTCGCGAATGGCCTCTTCGAGTCCGGCGGCCAACACGTATTTCCCCTCGCGGTTGTAAGGCACGCCCGTCCATCCGGCCACGCGGTGGAACGAGACGCCGCACACCTCCGGCACCAGGGGGTGGAGCGTCCGCCGGGCGTCGACTTGAATCACGAGATCGCTTGCCGGAGTCAACCGATGCTCGACGGGAGGATACTGGAGCGTGGCCGGATTGAGCAGCCGCTCTCCGGTGGCGGGCCCCTCGGTCAGCACGACGTCGTCGATCCAAAGCGTCTGTTCTTCCGTTTTCTTGGACGTGGCCTTGAAATAGGCCATCAGGTAGCGGCTTTCCTCGGCAAAGAAAGCGGTGCCTTCGTTGAAGCGCAGCGTGTACGGCTTCCATTCGGCGCCAACATCGACCGAAGAGACTCCCGGCGAAGGCGCCTCGACGTAACGCTCGACATCCTTATAAGCCATCAGGCCGACTACCGCCTGTCCGGGCCGCGCGGCCCGGGCCCAGAACGAAAGCGTGTACTTCCGTCCCACCTGGGAACGGATGGCGTCGGCCGGCGCCGTGACGACGTACCCCTCGCTCATGGCCGGGTGGTGAATGCGAAAGCAGGCCTGTCCGCCGTGGGGCGAAGTAGGGTCGCGGGTAAAGTTCTCTCTGATCTTGTACTGCGAATTTCCCCAAATGGCCCAGCCCGGCGGAAGCAGATCGTGGGCCGGCAGTTCGATATCGCCATTGAAAAGCAGGTTTGCTTCCGCAGCCGCGCTGATGGCTGCGAGGTTCGCGGCGAAGAGAGTGCAGAGCGTCCAGACGAGAAAGCGCACGATTTGCTCCTTGGTTAACCCGGTCGTTGCATGAACCGGTATTTCACATTCGGCCGCGGCCCGGATAGGTTTCGAGCAACGCCACTACCCCCTATGTTAACAAAGTGGTCCGCGACCCTCCAGCCGGTGCGGCGAGTTCCCGGGATGACCGTAAAGTCCTCCTGACGCGAAACTGCCGGCTTGCACGGCGCCGGCGGCGCGCGGATAATGGGGTCACGACGCGTGCGGAGCGGTTCCGCGCCGCGGATCAGCGGGGAATCTCATTGGCAAGGAGATAAAGATGATTAAGTTTTCCGACATCCGTTCGGCGCGGCCCCGGCGGGCCTTTCGCCACGTCGCCATGGGCTTGGGCATCCTGACCCTCGCGGCCCTGACGGCCGCGGCCCAGACCAAGCCCGCCCGCAGGCCGCGCGCTCCGGACCCGGCCCTGCTGCCCGTCGAAGACGTCGCCACACTGCCGCGGGTGCTGCTGATCGGCGATTCGATCTCGATCGGCTACACGCTGCCGGTGCGCGAGTTGCTCAAGGGCAAGGCCAACGTGCACCGTCCGCTGACGAATTGCGGCGACACCCAGCGCGGCCTGGCATCGCTGGACAAGTGGCTGGGCGAAAAGAAGTGGGACGTGATCCACTTCAACTTCGGTCTGCACGATCTGAAGTACCTCAACGCGAAAGCCGAGTACGTCACGCCCGAGCAAGGCAAGCAGGTGACGCTGCTGCCGCAGTATGAGCAGAACCTGCGGCAACTCGTCGAGCGGCTCAAGAAGACCGGGGCCAGGATCATCTGGTGCTCGACCACGCCGGTTCCGGATGGGACCATGGGCCGGGTCAAGGATGCGGAGATTGCGTACAACGCCGTGGCCGCCAAGGTCGCGGCCGAAAGCGGCATCGCCGTCGACGACCTGCACGCCGTGGCCAAGGCCCGGCAAGCCGAGATCCAAAGCCCGCATAACGTCCATTTCACGCGCGAGGGGTACAAAGTCCTGGCCAAGGCGGTCGTGGCGAGCATCGAACGCGCCTTGAACTAATAACGGCCATGTTCGCCGCGGCGATCCTATCGAGGTCTGCATTGCCAATGACCGCCGGGCGGCCAAACAGCAAGCATTACGAGCACTGGTTGTATCCGCCTCAATAAACACAGGAGACTGTATCATGCCTGCCGGACTTCGACAGTGGGGGTGCGCCTCGGCCGCGTTGATGTGCTTGCTGGCAACCGCCGCGGCGGCCGCGGCGCCCGGCGGGGTCTACGCCCGCATCGAAGCCGGCCGCTGCGTGATCGGCAACGACGCACTGGAACGAATCATCGATTTCTCCGGCGGAAAGGCGCGCACCACGGCGATCAAGAACAAGCTCGCCAACCGGGAGATCGGGGTCGAAAGCGCGGAATTCGCGCTTACGATCGACGAAACCCGGATCCTCAATGCGGCCGACTTCACGCTTGCCGCCAAAGCGGTGCGGGAACTCGACCGGGGCGGAATGCGGCTGACGCTCACTTTTGCCCAGGAGAAATACGGCCTCGAGGTGCAAGTCCGCTACGAGGCCAGGCCGAGCGATTCGCTGCTGCGGAAAGTCGTCGCCGTGCGCGCCTCGGGCGGAACGAAGCGGTTGCTGAATCGCATCGACGTCGAACGTTTTTCCACCGCTGCCGCCTGCGAACTGGGCGGCTTGGGCCAGCCGGTGTTCATCGCCGGCAGCGTCTTCACGGGGTTGGAGTATCCGGCGGCCCATAACGAAGCGCGGGCCGACGCCCGCGTGAAACCGTCCGCGCCGCGACTGCTCGTCGCGCTTTGGCACCTGCCGGGAAAAGTATTGACCGCGGAGTTCCTCGAATCGAAGCCGGCCGTGCTCGGGGCGGCAAAGGAAGGGGCCGTCGAGCGGGCGTTCGCCGAGTATCTGGCCCGCATTCGCATCCCGCCGCGCACGCACGTCCATTACAACAGTTGGTACGACGTGCGGCAGGACCAGATGAGCACGGAGATCTTCCTGAAAACCTTCGCCGGGTTCAAGGAGAAGCTCTGCGACAAGTACGGCGTCCGCATGGACGCCTTCGTGCCCGACGACGGCTGGCAGGATCGCTCGTCGATCTGGGAGGTCAACCGCAAGCTGTTCCCCAAGGGGCTCGGCGAGCTCTCCGCGGGGCTCCGCGCGGGCGGTAGCTCGCTCGGCCTGTGGCATCCGCTGACCGCCGTCGAGGGAAACCTGGTGATGCGGTGGTGCCGGGAGAACGGCTACGAGACGGACAAGGCCGGTTCGCACCTCTGCCTTTCGGCGCCCAAGCACAACGCCCAACTCCGCGAGGTCCTCGCGCGGCAGATGAAGCAGTGCGACCTCAGCTACCTTAAGATCGATTTCAACTCGTTCGGCTGCGACGGCGCGGGCCACGGCCATCTGCCCCGCTACGAGTACGGCATCGAGGCCAACGTGGACGCCTACATCGAGATGCTGAAGCTGCTGAAGCAATTGAACCCGAAGGTGTTTCTCAACTGCACCGGGGGGATGTGGCTCAGCCCGTGGTGGCTGATGTATTGCGACACCGTGTGGCGCGGCGGCAACGACACCGGCTACGAACAGTTGCATCCGTTCGTGGACCAGCGCGTGCAGGCTATCTCCTACGCCGACGGGGTCTTGTACGACAACTTCGTCACGCATCGCGACCAGTTTCCCATCTCCGCGCTGATGACCTGCGGGATCGTGTACGGGCCGCTGAACATGCTCGGCGGCCGGCACGAGCCGCTGGAAAGCTGGACCGACAACATGGTCTGGTCGATGGGCATGGGGTTGATGATGAAGGAACTCTACATTACGCCCCGGTTGCTGAGCGATGCCCACTGGGAGGTGTTGGGCAAGTCGCTCCGCTGGGCCGAGGCGAACAAGGACGTGCTCGTCGAGTCGCGGATGATCCTGGGGAACCCGCACCGCGGCGAGGTGGTCGGCTACAAGCACGCCGTGGGCGACCGGACCATCATTTTCCTGCGCAACCCCTCGTTGCGGCTGCAAAAAGCGGCCGTCGATTTTCTTCCGCCCCAGGGGAACGCGGCGCGGCGCACGGTCGAAATCGTTTACCCATACCGCAAGCTGCTGGCTCGGAATGCGGACCCGGCGCAGCCGCTCGAAGTGGCGCTGGGGCCCAACGAAATGTTGGCCATCGAGGCCATGCCGGCCGCCGCGATCACGCGGCCGCTGGTCGAGGGCTGCCGGTATGCGATCGTCTCGGAGTCGCCCAAAGAGTGGGTGTTCGACTTGATCGGTGAAGACGCAAAGCCGGTTTCGGCACGGATTCTCATGCCGGACGAAGCCCCCCCGAACGACGCTGCGCGGCCGGGAACGCGCGGCTGGCATCCACTGCGTACGTACGCCATGGCCGACGCCCCTCGGCCGCTGCAAGCCGAAGACGTTTCCGACGTGGGTACCCCATTGCGGAACACGGTCACGGTCAGGCGGTCCGAAGGCTCGACCGGCGGCCAGTTCTTCTTGGTGTGCGAGAACGCCGCCAGCGTGTTGCCGATCAGCGCGATCACGGTCAACGGCAAGCCGGCGAAGACGAGTGTCTTGACCGGCGAGCGTTGGAAGACCTTCAGCGTTCCGCTCGCGGCGCTCGAGAACACCGTGGCCTGGCAGGTGCTGGCGACCGACCGGCCGAAGACGCCCTTCGCCGCCAAGTCGTTCGTGATGAGCTCCTATGCATTGGCCCGCCGGCCCTTGCCTACGCGACGGGTCATGGCGAGTCTGGCGGAAGCCCCGGGGCCGGCCCAGCCGGCGCTGCCGACGCCCTTTGCGGCGCAGGCCACGGACCTGGTGCAGATCCAAACGCCCCGCGAAGTCCAAACGGTAACGCCGGGCAGGCCGGCAAGCATCTCCGCCGCGGATCTGAAGCGGATCAAGGCCGCGCGGTTACATCTGGCGGTGTTCGGCGCGAATCCCGAGGAGCGCTATGCCCACAAACCGGTGACCCTCAATGGCGTGGTGATCGGCATTTTGCCGCCCAACTCGCGCTACGACGTCGACCGCTGGGCCGAACGGGTGATAGAAATTCCCGCCGACAAGTTGCCGGCCATTGCGGCGGAGAACCTGATCGTGGTGGCGAACTGCGGCGGCGACTGCTTCAAATTCACCGACGCGGCGCTGGCCGTGCAACTTCCCGACGGCACCTGGGTGGAGAGCCAGCGTGACGGCGGCGTTTACTGCGGCGGTGGCGGCTGGTTGTACCACGAGGGGAGCGGATTCGCCGAGAAGTCGCCCCCGATCAAGCTGCCCCTGCCGGTGGTGCGGTAGGGACCGGCCGAAAAATACCGTCCGGGTTGCTTCGGCTGCGTGGCATGCCGTCACGACGCGCAGCGCCGGGTCGGCATGTGCGGCTTCCGGCAACGAACATGCCGACCCCCGGCTTCGCCGAGTGACGGCATGCCACCCAATTGCTGAAGATATTTCTCCGGTCGTCCTTACTCCAGCTCTCCGAATCGCAGCCAGGCGTCGCGCAAATACCGCAACGTGTTCCAGGGGGCGTTGTAGGGCGTGGCGCAACTGGCCGAGAGCACGAAACGATGTGCGTAAGGACGCATCCGCCGAAACAAGTCCGCCACGTAGCGGTCGACGTCTTCCCGGGTGCGCAAACGATCGGTTTCCATCGCGCTGATGCCGCCGCTGATGATCAGGCGCTCGCCGGCCAATCGCATGGCCTCGTCGAGTTCGACGTCGCCCAACGGCGGAAAGGCGACACCCTCCAAGCCGTCGACTCCGTACGACGCGATCCGCTGCAGATTGGCCTTCTGCCGGCCGCACGCGTGGATGAAGAACAGGCTGCCGTGCGCGTGGCAGATCCGGGCAGCCTTCTCATAAAACGAGGCCGAGTAGTTTTCCACGTAGGCCGGCGTATGGAACGCCGCATCGAGGTTGTCCATCGACATCATGACCTTCACCCCCGCCGCGGCGATCTGCCCGACCAGGTCCAATTGGGCCGCTTCATGGAGGGCCAAAAGTTCCGCGGCCCGCTCGGGGTAATCGACCAACAGATATGTGGTGGCCTCCGGGCCCATCGTGAAATGCAGCATCTTCAAGGGACTGTGCAACTCGCCCGCAATCACCACGCCTTGTCCGGCGACCTTGACCTGGACAGCGTGGTAGCGGGCCGCATCGAACCGCCACGAGCGGGCCTTGAGAACTTCTTCCAAGGCGTCCAGTTCCCGGGCGTAGTCGCCGACGAGGAACTTCTCCTGCACCAAGGTCGATTCGCGGAACAGGTACCGCTGCCGCTCCACGAGCACGCCCGCACGGGTTCGGTACTGTCGTTCGATGATCCGGTCTTGCCCCTGAAGCTGTTCGCGCTGGTCGACCTCGACGCCGTCCCACACTGTTTCCGCCAGGCCGCCGAACCAGCACCGCTGCTGGTCGCAATAGACATTGCGGCTGAAGACATCCAGGCCGAGATACTCGATCAGATCGAGCTGCGACTGACAATGGGCGATTTCCGGCGGCAGCGTCTGGTGGTGGCGGTGGTGGGAGAACCACTGCCAATAGTTCGGTCCGTAGACGATTCGCCGCGGCGGCCGGCCTTGAAGAACGGCCAACACCGCCGCCTGGTGGTCCTGAAAGGGCGTTACCTGCTGTTGATTCTCATTCACGGGGCTGGTCTCGCGTGTAACATCCACGGCCCGGGGCCTGGAAAGGTAAACATCGCTGCCTCATTTGGCGTGGGCCTGAAACGCGCGGCTGACACGGCCGAAGTACTCGGTCAGGGCCAGGACGTCGGCTCCGACGTTGATGAAGCGGAAACCGAGATCCAACTTGGCGGCCAAAGTGTCGACCGAGGCGACGGCCCCAGCGAACTTGCCGTGGCCGAGCGCCGCCGCGGCGACCTGCCGCTCGGCCGCGACCACCTGCGGGTCGTCGATCTGCCCGACGCGTCCAATGGCATGGCTGAAATCGCCAGGCCCAAACAGGATGATGTCAATGCCGGGGACCTGGGCCATGGCGTCCAATTCGCCGAGCGCTTCGGGGTCTTCGATCTGCACGATCAGGAACCGCTCCTGATTCGCCTGACGGATGTATTCGGCGGCGGGGATGGTGCAATAGCCGCCGTCGGCGTTGCCGCCGTCGATGGGGCGCCGGCCCAGCGGATGGAAGCGCGTGTGCCACACGATTTTCCGGGCGTCGTCGGCGCTCATCACGTGAGGAACCATGATCCCCGTGGCGTCCATCTCCAGCGGACGAATGAGATCGCTATAGCTTCCCCGCGCCACGCGGACCACGCTGTCGACGTCGTGCATCTTGGCGGCGCGGATCTGGTTCTCGACCTCCCGCAAGTCGTTGGGCACGTGTTCCAGGCAAATCCAGATGCAATCGACCCCGCTGGCCGCGGCAATCTCGGCCACGCGCGGGTCCCCCAGGTTCAACTTTACGCATGAAGCCATCTTTCCCGCGCGAAGCTTCTCCAATACCCGGCTGCGTCGCATTTTAACCATATTTGTACTTTCCTTTTCTGTCAGGCCGAGTGCGGCGAAGTATTTCGGCGGATCGAGGGAGATCCTTCGCTGCGCTCAGGATGACGGTAATGCGCTCAGGATGACGGTAATGTGCTCAGGATGACGTTAATGTGTTGAGTATGACGGTAATTTGCTGAGGATGACGATTGATAATCCCGGTGGTTGTTTTTTCGCCTGCCCCGTCAGATCTCCTTCAAGTCCACGCTACGGCCCGACTGTTCGCGGCTGCGGATTCCGGCAATCACGATCTTCATCAGTTCCACGGTTTCCTCGAAGGGGAAGGGAAGCCGTCCGCTGCGGAGGTATTCCACGAAAGCCGCCAACTGCGCTTTGAAGGCGAAGAAGGTGTCTTGGCAGCGTTCGTTGATCGCTCCCTTGGTGCCGTAAAGACCCAGGCAGCCGAACGAGCCGTAAAGGTCGGCGATCGTGGCCAGCACCACGTCCACGCCGGCGCCGTGCCGGGCGTGGACGATATTCGCCTCCGCGGTGCCGGTATTGGCCACGCTCAGCCATCCGCCCGGCTCGAGCAGCGGGTAGGCCGCTTCCAAGGCGTGGATACCGTAGCGCTCCCAGCTCTTGGACATGGTGACGGTGATCAGCCGCAACTGGCCCACCTCGTCGAGCCGGCCTCGCAAGGCGGCGAATTCCCGGCAGTAACGCATGCAACTGGTCGACATGATCGGCCGTCCCTGGGCCTGCCAGGCCACGAATTGACGCAGGTCTTCGCAGCGGTCGACCAACGGCTTGTCGACGAACAGCGGCAGCCCGGCCTCGACGAACGGCCGCGCGCGGTCCGCGTGTTCCCAGCCCTTGTCGGTGGCGATGATCACCGCGTCGACCTGGCCGAGGACGTCCTCGGGCCGCTTCACGACGTGGGGAATGCAGGCGGCCCGGGCGACGCGCAGTCCATCGGCCGGATCGTCGCACCAGACATGCGTGACCTGCGCGCCGGGAATCCCCAACGCCTTTTCCGGCTGCGCGCCGAGATACTGGGGGATGGCCGGATAGCCGCAATCGGCCATGGCGCGGACGTCGTAGCGGCCGTTGATGATGGCGCTCCAACTGAAAGGATGGCCGTTGCCGTCGACCATGCCCAGCATCGCCAGACGGATGCGCTGTGGATCGGGGACCAAGGTCATGTTGCGGTCTTTCTGAAAGGGCAGATCATTTGGCCAGGTATCCGCCGTCGACGATGATTTCCGTTCCCGTCACGTACGCCGACGCCCGGGAGGCCAGGAACACGATCGCCCCCTTGAGGTCGGTATCGTCGGCCATGCGGCCGAGGAACGTGCGGGCGTTGTAACGCTCGATGAAGCGAGGATCCTGGTGGTTGAAGAAGCCGCCGGGGACGACCGCATTGACGCGGACGCCGCGGGGCCCCAGCTTCGCCGCGGCGTAGCGCGTCAACTGCATGACGCCGCCTTTGTGAACGAAGTAGTCGGGAGGAATGCCCCAGCCCAGGCCTTCGTAAAGCGTGTAGTCCGGCCCGACGCAGCCCTGGATGGAGCCGATGTTGATGATGCTGCCGCCGCCGCGCGCAGCCATGTGCTCGCCGAACGCGCGGGTCATGGCAAACAGGCCGGTGGCGTTGACCTCCATGCTCGCGGCGAACTCTTCGAGCGGTGAGTCCCAGTCCTTCATCGGCCGCGAGACCGCGTTGTTCACCAACACGTCGACCCCGCCGGCCCGGGCAATCACGGTTTGCAGCAATTCCAGGACCGACTCTTCGCGAACCTGGTCCAGCGGCAGGGCCGCGACGTCCAGCCCCTGGCCGGCGAAGGCCGCGGCCTGCCGGCAGAGCGTGTCCAGGTTGCGGCTGGCCATGAAGGTTCGAGCCCCGGCCTCGGCCAGGGCCTCGGCGATTTGCCGCCCGTAGAGGCCCGCCCCGCCCGTCACCACGGCCACCTTGCCGTGCAGGTCGAACATGTCGCGCACATGCACCTTGCCGCCGGGCTGCACACTGCTCATGTCGATTCCTTTGCTGGTAGCGAGGGTGGAAGATCCTGCCAAGCCTGCCGGCGCAGCGATTCCAGCGCGGCCAGGTTCACCCGCAGCGTCTGGACTGCTTCCGGCAAGCTGCACAGCGGCGGGGCCGAGTTTTCCACGGCGTCGAGAAAGGCTTGGGCCTGGGTGACGAACAGGCTGTCGCGGGGGATCTCGCCCGCCGGTTCGTCATGCCACGGTTCTTCGGGCTGCGACATCCACCGCCAGCGCTGGCGATGCATCTCCAACCGCACCGTCCCCCGGTCGCAGACCACCGTGATGCTGGTTTCACTGGGCGCCTGATGCTGGTTGAGGCTGTAACAGCCGAGCACGCCGCCGTGGCGGGTGAGCAAGTGAACGGTGTCTTCGACGTCCACTCCGTCGAGCACCTGGTGTTCGGCGTCGGCCAGCAACCGGCAGACGGGCCCGAGGAGCCACTCGCCGGCATTCACCAGGTGGGTCAGCGCGTCCTGAATCGCCCCGCCGCCGGTGGCCCGATCACAATAGTACGTGTCGCGGTAGGCCGGCCGGTAGGTGGGGAAATGCTGACCGGAGCTGGCCACGATTTGCAGCGGCTGCCCGAAGCGACGCTCGTCGATGGCCTGCTTCATCGCTCGGAGCGAAGGATGGGCGCGTAAGACATAGGCCCCGGCGGCCACTACGCCCGCCCGCCGCACCGTGCCGCAGAGCTCGCCGATGCCCTCCATGGAAGTGCTCAACGGCTTTTCGATCAATAGATGCATACCCGCCCGGGCCAGACGCGTGGCCATCGACACGTGCAGGTGAGCGGGCGTGGCGATTACGGCCGCATCGTAACGGCCGGCCAGCGCCTCATCCAGGTCGTGGTAGACTCGTTCCACGCCGTACTGCGCCGCGACCTGCTCGGCCAAGGGGCGGTGGACCTCGCAGACCGCCGCCTTCACGCGGCCGGTCGCCAAGAAGCAGCGCAGATGGCGCTGGCCGATCGAACCGACGCCGACGACGAGGACGTTCTTCACGTTCGACGGTGAAATATGCCGTTGCATGCCGGCATTGTAACACGCTGCCGGCGAAGCTCGCCAGATCCGCCGCCGACTTTCTTGCCGCGCCGCCGCCGATCGTGTATACCAGGAACCATGCATCCTATTCCCCAGGCAGCTCTGTCGCGGCGCGGCACGGCGAGAAGGCCGCAAACTCTCTTTCTGGCCGCGGCCATGCTGGCGGCGCTACTCTGTCCGCACCCTGCGCGGGGCGGGCTGGCCGCGCCGATCGATCCGCAACTCCGCCAGCGCTGCGTGGCCCTGCTGCGGGATGCGCTTCAGAAAGAGTCGCGCTGGGTCAAGGTGCATGCGGCCGAGTATCTCTTGTCACTGGACTATCCGCAGGGCGTGCGCGACGTTTTCCTGGCCGAGCAAGATGCCCATGGCAACGAGCCGCAGTACCGCATCGGGATTTGGCGCGTGCTGGCACGGGGAACGGCGGACCACGAAGTCGCGTCGCATTGGAAGGGGAAGATTTGGGCGGTGTTTGCCGACCCTTCCGCCCCGGATCGTCTGCATGCCGCAGAGTCACTGGCCAAGCTCGGTTACAAGGCGGCCGGCGACGGCTTGAAGCTCGTTGGAGTGGCGTCGCGGGAAAGCGGCGGTTCGATGGCTGCCTATGCGGCCTGGGTGCTGCTGAACTCGGGCGACGCGGAAGGCGAGTTGCGGCTCGCTACGTTGCTGCAAAGCCAGGATGCCAAGGCACGGGGCGCGGCCGCCTACGCGGTCGGACACTTACGCGCCCCGAGCCGGCAGTTGCAGCGGCGGCTTTTGCAAGCGGCCGCCGGCGAGCCGGCCGGGTCGGATGCCTATTGGCAACTTCTTTGCGCGGCGGCAGTTCTCGCGCCTGGCGAGGCGCAAGACCGCTGGCGGCAATCGCTCGTCGAACTGGCCTGGGGCGGCTGGCCGATCGCTTGCGCCCAGGCATTCGACGTGCTCGGGCGACTGGCGCTGCCCGACGACCTGCCGCTGCTCGTCCGCGGGTTGAGCTCGCCCGACGCGGACGTGCGTTGCGGCGCCGCACAGGCCGTGCTGCGTCTGGAGCGGCGGGCGCCCCATTATCTGGGCTGGATCGATTGGTCGGTCATCGGCCTGTACGCCTTGGGGATGGTGGCCGTGGGTTTCTACTACGCGAGGCGGTCCCGCACGCGCGAGGACTACCTGCTGGGCGGCCGGCGGATGCGCCCCATCGCCGTTGGATTGTCGATGTTTGCATCGCTGTTGAGCACCCTCTCCTACCTGGCTTACCCCGGCGAGGTCGTGCAGAACGGCCCGATGATCCTGGGCGTGGTCTTAGCCTATCCGTTCGTCGCGGTGGTGGTGGGTTGGTTGATCATTCCCTACGTGATGAAGTTGCAGGTCACCAGCGCCTACGAGATCCTCGAAACCCGCCTCGGCTTGGGCGTGCGAATGCTCGGATCGCTGATGTTCCTCACGCTGCGGCTGTTGTGGATGGGAATGATCATCTATGCCGCAACGAGCAAGGTGATGGTGCCGCTGTTCGGGCTGCCGCCCGCGGCGGTGCCGATCGTCTGCGCCGTCCTGGGGCTGGTGACCGTGATGTATACGTCGATGGGCGGGCTGAAGGCCGTGGTGTTCACCGACGTGGTGCAAACCCTGATCCTCTTCGGCTCGGCGATCCTGGTGGTGGTGTTCGTCACCTACTCGCTGGGCGGCGTGGGACAATGGTGGCCCAAGCATTGGCCCGAACAGTGGCCGGCTCCCAAGCTTTACGACCCCAACGCCCGCATCGCGTTTCTCACCGCTTTGATCGCCTCATTCGTCTGGCACGTCTCAACCTCCGGGTCGGACCAGATCGCTATCCAACGCTACCTGTCGACCAGGGACGCCAAAGCGGCGCGAACCGTGCTGATCACTACGCTGGTGGCCGACAGCGTGATCGGAGCGATCCTGGTGACCGCGGGCCTGGGGCTCTGGGGCTACTTCCGCGCCAACCCCTATCTGCTCCCCGACGGCTGCACGATCCTGGCCGACGCCGATCAACTGTTGCCGCGGTTCATCGTGGTCGGTTTTCCCGCCGGAATGAGCGGCCTGGTTGTGGCCGGCTTGCTGGCTTGCGCCATGTCGTGCCTGGCCGCCGGCGTGAATTCGTCCTGCTCGGTGATCACCGTCGACTTCCTCGAGCGATTCCGCGACGTGAGCGACCGCGGCGGCGGTGGCCGTGTGGGGCTGGTGCGATACGTGTCGTGGTTGGTGGGCCTGGCGGTGATCCTGTTGAGCTTCCTGATGCAGTTCATCCCCGGCAATCTGCTGGAACTATGCTACAAGGTGGTCAATCTGCTCACCGCGCCGATCTTCGGGCTGTTCTTCATGGCGCTGTTCGTCCGCTGGGCCACCGGGTGGGCGACAATCGTCGGCGCAATTTCCGGCGTCGCCGCGGCAATTACCATCAACTTCTGGGAACAGTTCACGGGCACGAAATGGATCAGCTTTCTCTGGTCGTTGCCGATCAGTTTCGTGGTCGAAGTGAGCGTCGCTTCACTGCTGAGCCTTATCCCGATGGGGCGCCGCGTGGTATCCGCGAGATGACCGAGGAGAAGACCGCGTTTCCCTCGCTGCAAACGATTTGACGCCAGCCGCGGTTGAGGAAAATGGCGCGAGGCCCGACAATCCATCAGTCCCCCCATCTCCGGGGCTTTTCATCGGTTTCTAACGGTGTATGATGGCGTCTTTCACACGGAGGTGTCGTATGGAACTGAAGAAATGCGAGAGTTGTCAGAAAGCCTTCTTCGGTGACCGCGGTCTGACGCTTTGCCCCATCTGCATGGTGGTCCAAAAAGGCAACCGGGCGCCCCAGCGGCCGCAAGTTGTCGGCGAACTGCAGAGGATGCCAGTTCGCGCTGTCGCAGCGGCAAGATAGGGGAAGCATGAACGCTTCCGGGACGGAGTGGCCCCGGATTACGATCATGAAATCTCCGACGTCTTGACCCACGACCGGCGGGATTTGATCCGTACGCGCGTCGAGCGGCTGGGTGCCCTGGACAAGGTGGCCGGCGATTTCGGCTGCGGGATCGGCAAGTTCGTTCCCCTCCTGGCCGCCGGGTTCGGACAGGTCCATGCCGTGGACATCTCGCGGGGCCTGCTCGATCGGGCCCAGCATGCGTGGGGCCATCTTCCCAACGTGACTTTCACCAAGACCGATCGGGCGGCACCGGGCGGGCGCATCGGCCCAGCCTCGATTTCGCGCTCTGCGTGAACATACTGATCATGCCCAGCTTGCTGATGCGGACGAGAATCGTGGAGACGATCCGGCGGCGCCTGCTCTTGGGCGGGCACCGATCGCTGGTGGTTCCGGCCCTGGAGTCGGCCCCGTTGAGCAATTTCCGGCTGGCGACTGGAACGTACGGAGCGGCTTGCGCCACGCCTTGGCGTTGTCCGCCGGTTTACCCAAGCCCAAGACTCGGCCACGCTTCGAGCATGGCCTGGTGCCCATTGAGAACGTGCTCACGAAACACTACCTGAGGGAAGAGATCAAGGCGATCCTGGGCGAATCCGGATTTCGAGTGCGGCAGCTCACGAAGATCCAGCACGGTTGGGACACGGAGGTCACCGACCCGCCGCGGTGGATGAAGGAGCCGCACCCGTGGGACTGGCTCCTGCTGGCCGAGAAGCAGGCGTGATCCGCGCGCTGCCGACAGCCTGCTGGAAATCGGCCCCCACCAATAACGGGCAAGGCTCAAGCAGACCCTGTCGATACCATGCCAATGAGGTGGTTAATACTAGCCTGCAAAGTGGCGTGGGTCCCCGCCAATGAGCCTACGGTTCCCCCTCAGAACTTGTCCAAAAGAGCGTCGCTTGGCGGCCAAAAACCAGCCCGCAGCGCTCAGATTGTCAGATTGTAAGTACTGTTGAAATAATATCTTATAACGAATATCCAGCCACTTGCGGAGCATCCCGGCTGACCGCTGAAAACGGGTTGCTGATCGGTCTTCGCCGACGGCTTTAGTTGGAGGTCATGCGTTGACATCCTCCGCCTGAAGTGACAGGCTAGAGGGTATCGTTTCGATCCAATGGTTGAGAAGTGGATTGCCAATCGGCCGGCGCAGCCGCCATGCGGTGAGCTTATCGAACCCGATTGAGCCGACGCGCGGCCGGTATCGGTCGCCCGCTCGATGGCGCGACGCTTGGCAGACACTTGTGGGAACGGTATGAAGACCCGAAAAAAACGCGTGTTCGCTCCCGTATGTGAACTTCAACTGCCGAGCCATTGCGGCCCGTGCAGCCTTTCCGCATGTCTATTCATTTTGGGCATCGCGGCCACGCAACGGCAATTGGCCGCGGCGGCGGGAAAACCGGTCAGCATTTTCACTAATGGGCTGGACGAACGGGAATTGCGCCGTGCGGCCCGGAGCTTCGGCGTGCGGTCGGAGTTCGTGCTTTTCAACGACCGAAACGACGGCAAGAAGTTCGCCCGGCAGTTGCGAATGCATTTGCGGAAGGGAAATCCCGCGATCCTGTTGTCCCGGGATTTCGAGCACTGGGTGGCGCTGATCGGATACCTGTCGGGAGAGCGGAAGTTCATCATCGTAGACCCCAAGGAAAAGGACGCCGTCTTTTTCCGCCGCTCGGAGGCCCGACTGCTGCGGATGGCATGGAACGCGGGGGCCCAAGCCGATGCGGAAGAGCCTGACCAATATTTTGCGATCCTACTGAGCCGCCGCGACGGCCAGCCGCCCAAATGGCGGGTTTCCGAGTCGTGGCTGCGGTTGTGTGAACGGGGCGCGGCCGACACGGCGGAAGGGATGGCCAACGACCTGGCGGAGATTGCCGCAAAAGCCAGTCCCGGCGAAGGACAGATCGAGGAAGGGCCGAACCTGGCCGAGTTCCTGGAAGAAAACGAAGAACTGATTATCGAGAGCATCACCCACTGGGCGGGCGGAAATGGCGAGCGGACACGCGGCGACCTGCGGACGTTCTACCGCGACTATACAACGGTGGCCAATTCCTCCGGCATCCGCATCTCCCCCGAGTCGGACAAGGCCATGCTCGTGGCCCAGATCACGACGATTCTGTGCAGCTACTGGTGGGGGGGCGGGTTCTGAGGATGGCGCTGGGCAGCCAGGTCCAGCACTCGGCTGCCAAAACGGCCGTAGCAGTAGCCGGCCTTCCCGGCCGCCATCGCCAAGCTCGCATCGGCGCTGATGTCGGCGTTGGGATTGATGTCCAGGACGTAAAAGACGCCCTCGCGCAGCCGAACGTCGATGCGGCCGTAATCCCGGCAATCGAGAGCCCGATACGCGGCCTTCGAAACCGCTTCCAACTGGGCCAATTCGTCCGCGGTCAAGCGGGCCGGGACGTAGCTCTTGATCTTCTGATAGGCCTCGGAGTCGGGTGCGAACTTCGCATCGTGGGAACAGAGACGCTGGTGAATGTCGTCAAAACAGGAAAAGTCCATTTCCACCGGCGGCAGCATCTCCAGGTGCTGATTGCCCCACAGGGCCACGTGGAACTCGCGGCCGTCGATAAAGTCTTCCACTAGGGCCGGCTGGCGGAACGTGTCCAGCACGTAGGCCACCCGCTCTTGCAGTTCCGCGGCGTCCGACACCACGGCCCCTTCGTCCACTCCCATGCTGCAATGCTCGCTGGCGGGCTTCACGATCGCGGGGAAACCGTCCCATGCGCCGGCTTCGAGAGCCGACAACAGCTTCCACCGCGGCGTGGGAATGCCCAGCGATTGCAGACGCTTCTTCACCCGCCCCTTGTCGTAACACAGCCGCAGGGTTCTCGCCGACGCTCCGGTGTAGGTAAAGCGGAGCTTTTCCAGCGTTTCCGCCACCAGGGCCTCGCTATGGTGGACACCTGGTAATCCCTCGCACCAGTTGAAGACCAACACGCCCGAGGGTTCGTAGGCCGAAAGGGCCTTCGGAAGATCCGCATCGCAGACCGAAACCAGGCTCACCGAATGCCCTTGCCGCCGCATGGCACAGGCCAAGCGGCGACTCTCGCGGTCGGATTCCTCCCGATCCTCGCTATCCCAAGCGGGATCGTTCCCGTAGACCAAGAGGACTGAAAGTTCGGCAGCGGTCAACACAACGGCTATCCTCGGGTGCGCCGCACGGCGGCGTCGGCTTTGGTGATGGAGTGGTCTCCCATGGACGATTTCGGCCTGTTCTCGCCCGCAGCATTAGAATGATACTACACCACTTGCACATTTTCTACAACCGGAGCGGTCGGCGCGGTCCGGCCGACCATCATCTGATCGACGGCGCGAACCGCCGCGAGGTGACAGCAAAGCCCCGGCGCGCGGTTCGACGCGATCCATCCAACACGTGCGGCGATGGGCGACGCGTTGCCGTGGCATGAAGCGCGCGGCGGAGTGAGAAAACCACACCATCGCTGCGCCCCGGGCGGCCACCCAAGCTGGAAAATCGGGCGACTTTTGCGTCCCGGGCGACCCGGCTGGAACCAAGCTAACGTTCCGCCACGACCCGAAAACCGAAGGCGTGACCACGGGCGCGAGGTGTGCTGCAAAAACGCGAAGCGGAACGGAAAGCGGACGGGTCGTTGCGGCAGAAACCGCCGCGCAAGACATATAGATGACCCGTGGGCGGTCCAGCGGGGTCGCTGGGGACCGATTGTTTGTAGTAGTCCGCGCCGAAGCGGTCGGCACACCACTGCCGCACATTGCCGTACATGTCGCACAGACCCCAGGCGTTCGGCTTCTTTTCGCCCACCGGATGCGTGATCCCGCCCGAATTGTCGTTGAACCAGGCCACGTCGGCCAGGCCCGCCGGGTCGTCGCCGGAGTACCACCGGGTCATCGTTCCGGCCCGGCAGGCATATTCCCATTCGGCTTCGGTGGGCAGCCGATAGACCCGCCGCGCGGCCCGCTCGGCAGGCAGTGCCGATAGCCGGCGGCAAAACTCCATCGCTTCCGGCCACATGACCGTTTCCACCGGGTGCCGGCTGGTGTCCTTGCCGGCCACCTTGTTCGTATCCTCATGCCTGATCTTAACTTCCGATTCGGGCAGAGGTCGCGGGAAGGCGGACGAATCCATCGGCTTGGTGGTAAACGCGCTCGGATTCACGCCCATCACCTTCTCGAATTCAGCCTGGGTGACCAGGTACTTTGCCAGGTAGAAAGGCCGGGTGATCTTCAGCGGGTGCCGCGGCGCCTCGCTTGCTACCCGATCCTGGTTTTCCTGGCTCTTCTCGCCATGTTCCAAGGCCCAGGCGATCTCGTCGGGCGGGGAACCCATTTGGAACGTGCCGGGCGGGATCAGCACCAAGGGCATCCCCAGGGAGTTCGGCTCTTCGACGGGCAGGCCGAGATAATCGCCCCATTGCCGCTGCACTTGTTGCGCCTCATGCGTGGACATCGAGGGCTGGGCGGGCGGGGCAGCGATCCTTCGTTTGCGGGAACGGGAGACAGCCGTTTCCGCCGCCGGTTGGGGGCGTGCGGCTGCCGACGGCGGCCTGACGCCTGAGCCTTCGTCACGTGTCACGTCGGCCACGACCCGGAAACCGACGTCGAAGCCGCGGTCGGCGGGTCCGGCGTAGCTGCGGAAAGCGGAGCGGCACAGGGCCGGGCGATCGCCACGGGTGCCGCCGCGCAAGACGCGGCCGTTGCCAGTCGGCGGCCCGGTAGGATCCGTCAGAGGCGACTGCGCGTAATAGTCAGGGCTGAACCGGTCGGCGCACCACTGCCACAGATTGCCGTGCATATCATACAAGCCCCAGGCGTTTGCATGCTTTTGACCCACCGGGTGCGTCACCCCGCCAGCGTTCTTCTGAAACCATGCCACATCAACCAACCCCGATTCGTCGTCGCCACAGTACCAACGGGTCGTCGTTCCGGCGCGACAAGCATACTCCCACTCGGCTTCGTTCGGCAGCCGATAGACTCGCTTGGCAGCGCGTTCGGCAGACATTGCCGAAAGCCTGCGGCAGAACTGTATCGCCTCCTCCCAAATGACCGTTTCGACCGGGTAACGGCTGGTATCCTTGCCGGCCACCTTTTTCCCAGCGGAGCCGCGAAGGTCTCGCTCCTCGGCCGATAGCGGCGGATGGAACGCCGACGAATCCATTGGCTTGGCGTTGAAGGCGCTCGGGTTCACGCCCATTACCTTCTCGTATTCACCCTGGGTGACCACATACATTCCCAGGTAGAACGGTTTGCTGATCTTCACCCTGTGCCGAGGCGATTCGGTTCGCACCCGCTCGTCGTGCCACTGCCCCTCCTTATTCTTCTTGCCCTCCGCCAACGCCCAGGCTTGCTCTTCCGAAGTGGAACCCATGTCGAACTCGCCGGGCGGGATCAGCAGCAGCGGCATTCCGAGGGAGTTTGTCGCTTTCACCGGTCGGCCCAGATACTCGGCCCATTGCTTCTGGATTTGTGCCGCCTCGGCCGCGGACATCGTGGGTTTGGCCAACAGAGGAATCGCCCTCACTCCCGCCCCTTCTCCCGCTTGCGGGAGAGGAGAGGAATCAGGGACTGAAGATTTGGAATTTGAGAGCTGCGATTCGGGACGAGGAATTTGTGGCTCTGTGCCTGTCTTCAGGGCCTCCGTGGCTGTTTTTACCGCGGCGGTTTGAAGGGGCGCGTTTCGCGTGGCGGTTGCCCAGACGGCGACCACCACGGCCAGGGCCGCGATCGCGCCGGTAATGCCGAGGATCGCTCCACGGCCAGGCTGCGGAGCTTGTCGCGCGTGGCTGCGCCCCCGCTGCGCCTCGCGCTCGAGCGCCAAGGCCAACTGGGAGTCGATCTCGGGCTGCTGCTCGGCGGCCGCCGCGGCCTTGGCCTGCAACTGCCGCTGCAACTGTTGGTCGTAGGCCGCTTTTTTCTCCGGCCGCAGCAGGCACACCTTGGCGGTCGCCACCTCGTTGAGCAAGCGTTGCGAAAGATCCGCCTGGCGGCCGATTTGAAAGGTCCGCAGGTGAACCATCCGCTGGTCGGCGGCGTTCTCGATAACCTCCGCGTTGCTTTCGAAGAGATTGATTGCCAGCAGGCGATAATGATTGGCCGGCTGTTCCGCCGGCGGGATGCCCAGCCAAACATAATAGGGATCGAATGCATCCGCCATGGCCTGCCTCCGTAGAGCCGCCCCCCAGCCGCATCGAAAAGACAATATATCAGGGAGAAACAGCGGTCGCAAGCCGCAGACACGCACGCCGCCGAGGGACAAGCGGCGTGGCAACGAGGGACAGTCGACACCGCGCTGGCGATCTGAGCTATCCTTCGCTTTGTCTCTCCACGATGGGCACGACAACCTGCACCAGCGTTCCGAAACCGGCCGCGCTCTCGATGGTCAGCCGGCCGCCCAGAAGCCGCGCCCGTTGCCGGATACCTTCCAATCCGAAGTGTCCCGACTCGACCGCTTCCGGGTCAAAGCCGATCCCCCAATCGCGCACTTCCAGGCGAACCTCGCGGTCCTCCTGGTCGAGGGTGAGCGTCACTTGCTTGCTCTGGCTGTGTTTGCAAGCATTGGTCAACGCCTCCTGGGCCATGCGGTAGAGGGCGTTCTCCAAGATCGACGGCAGCCGGCCGAATTGCACGTCGCTGTCGAATTTGATTTTCGGACCGCCGCTTCGCCGTTGTTCGTGGACCAGGTGGGAAAGCGCCGTCTCCAGCCCGATCTCGTCGATGACCGGCGGACGCACCTCGCTGATCAGCCGCCGCGATTCGACGTGGGCCTGGCGAACCAGTTCCACGGCGGTCTGGTAGGCCGTCGCCGCTTCGCGGGGAGAGACGTCTTTAAGCGCGTCATGGCTCTGGAACTGCATCCCCGCGGCCGCGAGGTACTGCGCGAGCCCGTCGTGAATCTCATACGATATGGTTTGCCGTTCATGGTCGCTCGCCTGGAGCATGTGCCAGAGCGACTGCCGCTGCCGCTCCAGGTTCTCCTCGGCCTTCTTCCGTTCCGAGATATCACGAATCACCGCCATGACGGCCTTGGGCCGCCCCGCGGCGTCGCGAATCACCGTGGAGGAGGCTTCCGCCGGAAAGGTCGTTCCATTCTTTCGTAACGCCGTATACTCCGTATTTCTTCGCATACCCGCATCCACCAGGTGCGACATGTTTGCCGCCAATCGCCGCCGGTCGTCCTCGATCACGTAATCGAACACGCTTCGGCCGGCCAGCGCGTCCGACTCCGCAAGACCGAGCAATCGCCACGTTTGCCCGGACGCGAAAAGGATCCTCCCATCGAGATCCGACATCACGACCGCATCCGGACAGGCTTCCACCAATCCGTGGTACTGTTCTTCGCTGCGCCGAATCGCGTCCTCGGCCTGCCTGCGCTCGGTCACGTCGCGGAAATAGAGCGACAGGCCTTCCGCCGACGGATAGGCATGGCATTCGTACCAGCGGTTCAAGGGTTCGGGATAAAACTCCTCGAAATGCACCGAGACATTCTCGCGAACGGCTCGATGGTATTCGGAAAAATGCTTCGAGCGGACGGCCTCGGGCCACGCTTCCCACAACACTTTGCCCAGCAGTTCGTCAGCGGAGGTGCGAAGGGAGCGCGCGGCGGCTTCGTTGACGTAGGTGTATCGCCATTGGCGATCAAAGGAAACGAAGCCGTCCGTAATGCTCTCCAGCGTAGCGACGAGCTTGCGGTTGGCGTCGAGCACCTGTTCTTCAGTCCGCTTCCGCTCGGTGATGTCGGTGATCACCACCGCAAGACGCACCGGTTTGCCGCTGGCGTCGCGGATGAGAAAATTGCTTTGCAGGGTGGGGGTCACTTTGCCGTGGCGGGAAACGACGATCTGTTCACCCTGCCAATATCCGTCTCGCATCAGAGCGGGAAGAATCTCTTGCTCCCGCCGCCGCCAATATTCCTCCGAGTAGTACGTGGAGACGTGTTCGCCGACGGCCTCTTCCGGGTTGTCTACCCCATAGAGGCGACACAACGACGGGTTCACATAGGTGAGATGGCCGTCCAAGCCGGCCATGCCGAAACCCTCTCCCGAAGCGTCGGCGAACATGCGAAAGATGGAAAGATATTCGTTGGTCTTCGCCAGTTCGGCGGTCCGCCCACGGACCTTGTCTTCCAGCCCGTCGTGGGCCTGCTGCAACGCCAACTGCGCCTCTTTCCGCTCGGTGATATCCTGGATGGTGCCGAGCATGTAGACGGGCTGCCCGTCGTCGTTGACTTGCAGCCGGCCTCGCCCGTGGACCCAACGTACCCGTTTGTCGCCGTGGCGGACGATACGGTATTCGCAGTCGAAGGGCTTCTTCTCTCCGAGGACTCCACGAGAGAAGTAAGCCGACATCGCCTGGCGTTCGTCGGGGTGCACCAGATCGTTCCATCCTTGCACCGTCCGCGGATAATCCACGGGAATGTCGAAGATCCGGTCGAGAACCTTCGAGCTTTTCCAGCGGCCCGCGGCAACGTCCAGAACGTAGAAACCGAGACGGGCGATCTCTTGGGCTTCGAGAAGCTGCGACTCTCTTTCCCGTAACGCCAGTTCCGCCTCTCGCCGTGCCGTAACGTCCGTGAAGATTCCCAAGACCCCCATGCTATGCCCGTGCTCGTCTTTGAGCGGGGCTTTCACCGTGCGGACGGTAAACGTCTGTCCGTCCGGAATGCGATAGCTTTCTTCGATCTCCTCCGCCGTTCCTGAATCCATGATCCGGCGGTCGTCGGCACGGTACTTTTCCGCCAACTCCGGGCGGTAAAAGTCGTAGTCGGTTTTACCGGCGATCTGTTCGGGCGTAATTCCAAAATCGTCGGCATAGTTCTGGTTGCAGGCGACATACACCGACTGCCGATCCTTCCAGAACAATTTTTCCGGAAGGTTGTGCAACAGGACCTTGTGGCGGATTTCCGTCGCTTGCAAAACGGATTGAAGTCGCTCGATCTCGGATCTGCAGCCGACGTTCTCTCGCGTCAATGCGGCGACCTGCCGCTGAAGTTCTTCCAGCGATTTCACTTCGTCTGTCATGGATAGCGCCTACCGTCCGAAGTGTCTTTCGAGCGAACCGCGTGTGCTCCCAGTGTAGCTTCCAGGCGGCCGCCGACAAAGGCATGGCAGCCGCGGTGGCCCCTGGCGGGGTGGGTAACGCTCGTGGTATGCTCGATCGTCACTCCATCCAGTCGCACAGTAAAGGAGCTCCAGTCATGTGCAGACGACGTTCTTCCTTGTCGGTGATCGTTGCTTTGTTTACGTTGATGGCCCTTGGCCCGCACCAGCGGCCGTCGGCCGCGGCGGAGGTCCGCGACGACGGAAAGCTGCGGGTTGTGGTCTTCGGCGCCCATCCTGACGACGCCGAGATTCGCGCCGGCGGCGTGGGCGCGATGTGGGCCGAGGCGGGACACCACGTGGAACTGGTGTCGGTGACCAACGGCGACATCGGACACTTCGCCACGGCCGGCGGCCCGCTGGCCCAGCGGCGCGCGGCCGAGGTGCAGAAGGCCTCGAAGATCCTCGGCACGACCTCCCTGGTGCTCGACATCCATGACGGCGAACTCGAACCCACGCTGGAGAACCGCCGCATGTTGACCCGTATCATCCGCCGCTGGAATGCCGACGTGGTGATCGGCCACCGGCCGAACGACTACCATCCCGACCACCGCTACGTGGGCGTGTTGATGCAGGACTGCGCCTTCATGGTGGGCGTTCCCTACTTCTGCCCGGACACACCGCCGCTGGCCAAAAACCCGCTCTTCCTTTATTCCCAAGACAACTTCCAGCGTCCCAACCCGTTCCGGGCCGACATCGTGGTGTCGATCGACACGGTGATCGATAAGAAGATCGACGCGCTGCTGGCGTTGGAATCGCAGTTCGTCGAGGGCGGGGCCCTGGGCAAGCCCAATCCGGCCCTCAAGGATCCCGTCGAGCGGGAGAAGAAACGCGGGCAGGTCCGCGAGGGCTTCCGCCACCGCTTCGCCGCGACGGCCGACCAGTACCGTGACAAGTTGATCGAGGTCTACGGCCGGGCGGCCGGCAAGCAGGTGCGCTACGCCGAGGCCTTCGAAATCTGCGAATACGGCCGGTCTCCTAACGCGGCCGAGCTCCGCCAATTATTCCCCTTCTTTCCCCCTAAGAAATAGACAGCCCGGCTTATGGGTCGACTTGCCGCAACTTCGCCGCGATGGACCCTTGAAACTCCGCAATCGCGATCCGCAAGCGCTGATCCCGAACGCGGATTCGGCTCTCGCCGTTGGACTTGCCGGTGAGAGGGTCGAAAAACTCGACCTGCCAGGAACTCCCCGGAGCCTCCATCGCCACGTTTTGCCCCGACAGCGGCTTCGTCGGCCAATCGGGCGGACCACACCCGGCGTCGCGGAACCACGCCAGCCGCAAGCGTTGATTGCCAACCACGGCCCCTTTCACTGCGGAGGAGAGCTCGCACGGGACGGGCGCGAAACCGCTGAAGTCCACGCCACTGGCGAAGGCTACCGCGGTTGCGGCGGCCTGCTGATAGTGGCGGCACAGGTCGGCCTTCTCGAACTGGTCGTAGCCGTCCTGCCACCAGAGCATGCGACCGTTCATCGCACCGCTCACCAGCGACGCCCAGATCGCATGGCGGATGCCGATTTCCGCCCGCGGCGCGACTTCCAGCGTGCCCCGCGGCGGGGCGGAGCTCAGTCCGCATTCGCCCAGCAGCACCGGCTTCCCGTATTTTTTGAGCCGATCGCGGACCGTCGCGAGAATCAACTCGTCCAGCCGGCCTTCGAAAGCTCCGTTCGCGTAGGGGTGGATTTCGATGAAGTCCAGCGCATCGCTCTTCAGCAACTTCGGCCATGCGTCGATGCCTGCCTGCGAGGCCGTGACCGGCCGTTTCCAGGGGTCCGCCGCGCGGATCACGGCGGCGGCACGTTCCGTGAACTCGACCGCCCGCTCCTCGGTGGCCCCGCTGACGAGGTCCAGTTCGGAGAAGATTTCCCAGGCGACAATGGCGCGGCGATGCGACCAACGCCTGACGAACGTCTCCAGCCGTTTCAGCCACAGTTGGCGGCAGGGCGAATCGTCGAACAACTCATTCGGTCGTTTGGCTGGGCCGCCCCGCGCCACATTCGAGGGATTGTTCTCCCAGCGGTGCCACGTCTCACGGTTGCTGCCGTCGTTCCAGTCGGCCCACACGCCCAGCACCGGCAACACGGCGAGGCCATACTTTTCGGCGGAGTCCAAGATCCGATCCCAGGCCCCCAGCATCGCGGCATCGATTTCCCCGACCTTCTCCTGCGGCGGGATAAAAGTGAAATGGATGCGCAGGAATCGCTCGCCAGCCATGGCGGCGTGGCGGAAATGGTCGTCATACGCTTTTGGGCTGATACCCGCCGGGTTGCGTCCCAGCACGAACGCCGGTTGGCCGTCGACGCGGAAGTAATTCTCACCGTGGCGCAATTCGAAACGCGGGCCCTGGGGCACCGCTACCCCATCCCCGCTCGGGGCCGGAAGGACGCATTGCGCACCGAGCCCCCAGGTGACGCTGGCGACGGCGGCGATCAACAACTTGGTTCGCGTTGGCTGGGCCACGAAAAACTCCTTGCCGAAAGAAACTGGGAAAATATGTCAGCACAAGCCTCGCGGACGCAACCCAACGTCGACCAGATCGTACCACTGCCGGTCAAAATACCAGGGATATTGCCAGGACGGAAGCGGCCAGCGAGAAAACGGTTCTGGAACAATCACTCGGACAATATTGACAGTGGACACTGTTATAACTCGCATCCCGTCGCCACTCCGCCGAAATAGGCACACCGGCCGGCCCCCCCAGGTCATCCCGTTCTTTCATCGCAGGAAGGGATGTAAATCTACCAGCGGTGTTACATCTTTTGGGTTATTGTCATATAGGTATTTATGATATACTTACACAGAATAACCCCCTTCGATCGGTGTTGCTGAGTATCCACCCGCGCGATTGGTTATGGACTGCGAGTCGCTTCGAGTACTGTTGATCGAAGATAACCCGATCGACGCCCACGTGATTCGGGCGTACCTTGCGGGTTCGAACGGGCTGCGCGTGGACGTCCAGCACACGGAGCGGCTCTCGACGGCGCTGGCTTGCTTGACGCAACGGCAATTCGACGCCGCAGTTGTGGACCTGAACCTGGCGGACAGCAAGGGTTTGGATACGCTTGCCCGAGTTCACGAGTGCAATCCGAGCCTGCCGATCGTGGTGTTGACCGGTGAGGCGGCGGGCGAGTTGGCCCTTCAGGCATTGAAAGTCGGCGCGGAGGATTACCTCAGCAAGAGCGAACTGGAACCGAAACTGCTGGTGCGGACCGTCCGCTATGCCATCGAACGGTGCGGGCGTCGCCGTGCCGAACGGCAATATCAGGAAAAAGAAGCCCTCTATCGCACGCTCTTCGATCAGTCGCCCGACGGCGTCTTGCTGATCGATCCCCAGACTGCCCAAGCCATCGAGTTTAACGACGTCGCCTGCTCCTGCCTGGGATATTCGCGCGAGGAATTCAGCCGGTTGCGGATCTGGGATTACGACATCCAAGAAACGCGCGAGCAGGTTTGCGCTCACATCGAAAGGCTGCTGCACGGGAACCAAGAGGATTTTGAAACCAGGTATTGCGCCAAGACCGGAGCGATCAAGCAGGTCCTGGTCACCGTGCGGAGGATCGTGCTCTTCGACCGCCCGCTCTTGCACTGCATCTATCGCGACATCACGGAGTGGAAACGGGCGCAGGAGACTGCCCGGGAAAGTGAGCAACGCTATAGCAAACTGTGGGCGGCAGTCAGCACATACAACTACTCCGTGAAGTTCCGCCCCGGCATTCCAGCATCGACGCATCACGGTCTGGGATGCCTGCCGACCACGGGATACAGCCCGGACGACTATGCGACCGATCCCTACCTCTGGATCCAGATGGTTCATCCCGACGACCGGGAAATGGTGCGGCAATACGCCGCCAAGGTGCAGACGGGGGAAAAGATACCGCCCCTGGAACATCGCATCCTCCGCCGCGACGGCTCGATTCGCTGGATACGCAATACGATCTTTTACCGTTATGACGAGGCGGGTGAATTGACCGGCTACGACGGATTGGTGGAGGATATTTCAGAACGTAAACAGGCGGAGCAGGCGCTCTTGGAGCGGGAATCCCACCTCCTCGCGGCCCAAGAGATCCAGACCCGGCTGTGGCCCAGCACGCCCCCGTCACTGCCTGGATTCGACATCGCCGGCGCCGCTTTTCCGGCCGCATATGCCGCCGGAGACTACTTCGATTACTTCCCGATGCTCGACGGCTCGCTGGCGCTGGTCATCGGCGACGTCAGCGGGCACGGCCTCGGACCGGCGATCGTCATGGCATTGACCTATGCACACTTGCGATCGCTGGCCCAGGTCCATACCAGCGTGGAGGACATCCTGGCCCGCGTCAACCGCTTTCTGACCAATGAGACCGACCATTTCGTGACACTCATATTCGGCCGGCTGGTGCCCGGCGCGCGATCGTTCATCGGCGTCAACGCCGGACATCCGCCGGGGTACGTGCTCAACTCCTCGAACCGGATCAAGGCCCGCATCGAGAGTAAGACCATGCCGCTGGCGATCCTGTCCGATGCCACGTTTCCCTCCAGCGATCCGGTGACGTTGGATACCGGCGACATCATCCTGCTGCTCACGGATGGAATCCTTGAGGCCCGCAGCGCCGAGGGAACCGCCTTCGGAACCGAGCGGGTGCTGGCAATCGTCAGGGCCCACCGCGACCGATCGGCCCGGGAAATCATCGCGGCCATCCACCGTGGCGTCTGCGATTTCTGCCAGCCCGACAGGCCGGCCGACGACATCACGGCCATTGTCGTCAAAGTTGGCCCCGAGCCTGATGCGCAGACGAACGAGCCTTGACCGAGTGCAGCGAACGTTTTCCCGAGACAGGCGCGCAATACGATCTTCCACCGTCGGCGGATCGTGGTTGCCGTAGGTTCACCCGGGTTAAACGGCCGCGGTAATGACGATCGACGTAGCGAGCGAGGAGTACTCCGCCTTGCTCAGCGAGAAGTCGTACATGTAGCCGCTAAGGTAGTAGGTGCCCGCGGCAACGCTGGTGGTGTTCCAGGCGTAGGAACCCGCGCCGTTGGCCGCGGTGACCTGGTCGATCTCGAACCAGTGCGCATTGGAGTCGAAAGGCGTGGCATCCGGGTCATAGGCCAGGCTGATCTTGCTGG
>Ga0302320_10000379_pt1 | contig 104125 bp, 76 predicted proteins | sample Bog_T0_3_FD_202130 | JGI IMG/M metagenome (GOLD analysis project Ga0302320, IMG submission 202130) | Peat permafrost microbial communities from Stordalen Mire near Abisko, Sweden - Bog_T0_3 | ecosystem: Environmental > Terrestrial > Soil > Wetlands > Peat | place: Sweden: Abisko, Stordalen... | reverse complement strand
CACAAGTCGGACCGCTTCTTGCTTGAACTCAAGCGTGTAACGACCACGCGTTCCCTGCCTCATCTTCGTTTCCCTTTCGCTATTAGAGCAGCTTGCTAAGGGATACGTTTTGCGGGGGCAAGGTCATGGTCGGATTCGAATGACAACAAGTTTTCGCCCTCTATCCAGCCACTGGGGGGATTGGTTCAACCATTGTCTGACCGCCTCTGGACTGCAACCTGGGTCCATGTCTTCAGTCCAATTATCTTCAACGAATTCCGCTTTGGTTTGAATGACAGCAAGACATACGACGAGGCGCAAACGGCGAATGGCCCAAACTATTCGCTTAACACGTTCAACCTGACCTATGCGAGCGCCAATCCTTTTGACGCTGGCGTCCCCGCGAGCAGTGTCGGCGGCTTTGGAGGTCTTGGATCGGCGTCGGAAGTCATCGGCGCGGAGGACAAGAATCTCCAGTTTACCGATAACGTGAGCCTTACCCGCGGCACCATGACACTTACGGCGGGCGGGGAGTTTATCCACGAGAAATTCGACCAGATCACGGATTTCTCATCGCTGCCGAATTTTGGATTTTCTGAGGGATATTCGGCGCACCTAGCAGGTGGTGTGCACGATAGCAGCTATGGCCTAACGGATTTTCTGCTTGGCGAACCCTACAGTGTCGGAGGTGCGACCGGCAACTCGGAGCAGAAGATGCACACCGACTACTACGGTTTTTATGGACAAGACAACTGGAAAGCCACGCAGAACTTGACTCTGAATCTCGGGTTACGCTATGAATATGCCCTTACACCTATTGAATCGCGGAATCACAGCATCCTTTTTAATCCCGCCAACGGGCAGTTTTACACTGCCGGCCAAAACATCCAACGTTCAATCGTGGATCCAGACCGCAACAACTGGGCGCCGCGGATAGGCTTTGCCTATCGTCCAAGGTTCCTCAAGGATACGGTGGTCAGGGGCGGTGGCGGAATCTACTACTCTACAGACAACTTCAATGAACTTCAATTCGATATCGCCGGAAGCCCATTCTATGTTTCGCAGAGCGCGATTCAGAGTCATACGACTCCGGCATCGATTTACAACCCGTTTGGATCTAACGTACAAACGTTCCCTGAAGCCGGAGCGAACATCTTCACCCTGGTTAAGACCAGCCGCACACCCTATCAAGAACAATGGGGGCTGTCAGTGCAGCGCCAATTCGGCGGCAACTACCTGGTTGAAGTTGAATACGCGGGTGGCGCAGGCCGGAAGCTCGCACAAAGGTATAACGCCAATATCGCTAGCTTCGACCCAACGCAGACACTACCTTATGCAAGCCGTGTTCCTTATCCAGATTACGGCTTCATCCTAGTGAGCGGGAATTACGGGCGCTCCAGCTACAACGGGCTGGGCCTCAAGTTCGAAAAGCGCTTTTCTGGAGGGCTTTCGTTCCTCGCCTCATACACTTACTCCAGGTCTATCGACATTGGAACTACGGACGATTTTTCGGCACTTTCGAGGGATTTCTTCACCTACGATCGAGGCCCTTCCGACTACGATGTTCCGCAGCGCCTGGTCGTGAGTTATGTCTATCAGCTCCCGTTCGGACGCGGGAAGGCGCTTGCAGGCAACGCTCCCCTGGCGCTGGATTACGTGATTGGCGGCTGGCAGCTAAACGGAATCACTACTTTCACCGCCGGCCAATTCACCACTCCTACACTCAGCTATGACAACATGAACATTGGAACTTTCAGCCAAAATCGTCCGGATAAAGTTGGTGATCCAAAGGCTGGACGACATGGTCTGCAGTATTGGAATCCAGCAGCCTATGCGTCTCCGTCCCTTGGCCTTCCCGGCGATTCCGGGCGCAACAGCCTTGAGCAGCCCGGATATCAGAACTGGGACGCCAGCCTGTTTAAAGCGATGGAGATACACGAGCGAGCGCAATTCCAACTGCGCTTGGAAGCATTTAACGCTTTCAACCACACGATGTTCCAAACCCCGAACTCGAGCATTGATACGAAGGTCACGGGTGGTGGCGGTTTCGGCGCAATCAACAGCACCCGCTCAGCCCGCGTTGTGCAGGTGGGAGGGAGGTTTACTTTCTAGTTCCGTGACCTAGTAATTCGGTAATTAGGAAATTGGGTGCCCCACCCTAAGCGTTAAGTTAAGCTGTGACCAGAAGTTCGTGTGCCCTTCACCTAGTACGAATCAAATTCGTCAGCCAAACACATTGAGGTCCGTTTCATCTGGGAGGTCTCATCTTAACGCCTATGGGGGGGCCGAAGTAAGGACAGGCGGCGGATGGAATTGGGCAGGAGATTTCTCCAACTTTCAGTGTACGGGCATCGTTGAAATAGTACGCAATAGCGATCAACCAGCCAAGGAAGGCTGCCGCCTTTGCAGGTTCTCGGAAGCCGCAGCCACTGACAACAAAGGCTACGCGGGACGATTTTACCTTCCAGTACCGTGGCCGCTTAGGTAAGAATCATCCCAGGTCTCAAAATCGAGACCTGGGGCACCCGCAAACCGGCGAGATCGTCACTCTCTATCGAGGAGAGAGACGACCTAATCCACCGCGGATTTCTTTCCCCAATCAAACCTTCTGCCCAATATGCCCTTCACGATCAAATGATCTGTGGCTGCTGTGGGACCGAGGCCAACTCCGAAGTTGATTTCCCACTTTGGAGAGACATTCAGATCCGTCACCGCGAAAATCTGCTGCTGTTGGTCGTGCAGTGAGTCGATAGCTCCCAGGCGTCCGTAGTCGGCGTAATATTCAAAGCCGCCGCTGATCTTTGGAGTGAAGTCAAAGCTCACCTTCATAGCGGGAGAAAAGCCCAGGCCTTGCTTCACATCAGGCCCATGAAGGGTTCGTTCCAGCGCGGGATTGAAAGCAAAATACCAGCGGCCTGAAGTCTTATCGATAATGGGCCGGATCTCCCAGGTCCAGGTATCGGTCGAATAGACGGCGCGCTGATAGCCGACCTCCGTTGAGAGGCTGAGTCCAACGGGGAGATGCCATCGATCCGGCGCACGCACCCGGGGCCGAATGTGATCGCCGACCCATTGCACCCCATGGCCATCCTGTTCGCTGGTGAAGACGTAAAAGCCAACCTCAGCCCAGTCGTTGATTCCCTCGGTCAGTTCCAGCGTTTCGTGTTCCTGGTGGTTGGTCGGATACACGCCGTCAATGAACTTTGTCTGGCCGATCGGGGTGTAATTGGAATGCAATTCGACCATCAGGTTCTTGGGTGGAACGGTGTCCGCGCCATAGACCTGAATTTCGTAGTTCCCCTGCGCCGCGGCAAGCCTGATGGAGAGAAGCATGAATAAGATGGGAAAAAAGGGCCACGGATTGCGGACGCCGATGCAATTGAAGCGCGAATGACTATGCATAACGAAACACCATCATGAAGCCTCGGTCCATGTGATCCTGCTGATGACAATGGAAGAGAGTCCTGCCCGGATTGCTGGCGGTGAACTCGACCTCGGCCGTTGTCCTAGCCGGAACTAGAACCACGTCTTTCATCAAGCCGGCGATCTCAGGCCCCCCGTCCACTTGCCGAACCTCAAAAGTATGCCTGTGCAGATGCATGGGATGGTCGTCCATGCTTTCGTTCTTCATCACAAGGCGGTAACGACGCCCTGCCGTCAGGATTGGTTCATCGGTATGCGGATAAGTCTTCCCGTTGATTCTCCAAAGTTCCTCGTTGCCGTGCCCCTGGAACTTTGAATCGAAGGTCAAGTCAATGCGCGCAGCGTCCTCCTCTTGCAGAACCGGCTTCGCAGAGAACGCAAACTGATGATAATTCCAGATGAGGTTTTCGGGCTGCCGCCAGACCGGCGTCCCGCTTGCGCCCGCGTACTCAATTACGATACCCATTCCCGAATTCTGAATGTGCTTCCTGACTTCGCCGAGAACCCAAACGCCGGGGGCATTCATCTCGACCACCGCCGAGACCCGCTCCGCCGGCGCCAGTCGCAGCATCGAGACTGTCTGGGTCTGGGGAACCGGATTGCCATCGAGCGCGATCACCTGGAAGCCATGCCCCGCAAACGCAATCCAATGAACCTCCGTGGGGCTTGAGTTCAGCACGTGCACGAGTACACGAGCACCCTGCTTCACCCTCACCGGTTCGCCGAATCCGAGCATCTTTCCGTTGATCGTAGAAACGTCGTACACGGGATTCATGTAACCATCATCGCCGCCTTCAAAGTGCCCGCCCCAGTCATGCAGAGCCAAGAACACCTCCCGGTCGTAGCGCCCCGGATTGTCCCGTGGCTCGATCATCAGGAAGCCGTGGAGTCCGCTATATTGGCCTTTATTTAAGTCTTTCCCGGCGAATGTATGGGTGTGGAACCAGCGAAATCCGGGCGGATCGGGTATTAAGCTGTAGCGGACGGATGCACCGGGAGCGACCATGGGCGTGCCCTCTTCCATGGCGCCGTCGATATCCGAAGGCAAAAAGAGCCCATGCCAGTGGACGATCTCCCGATCGTCAGACCCATTGTGAATCTCTATGGTTTGTTCCTCGCCCTGCCGCATTCGCAGGAGTGGGCCGGGAACCTGCCCGTTGTAGGCGACGGTGCGGATATGGTGTCTGGGCGATGGTTCAAGGGTGCAGGGAGCGATCTGGAGGCTTACGTCCGGCGCGGTCGCACTCCAAATCGGGGCCGGCATGAGCGTAGAACTGGCTGCCAGTCCGGATAACAGTCCGAACTGCCTTCGACTGATCCTCCGACTCATTGTTGGCACACCTTCATTCTTTGAAGTATCGCAAGGGTTTCGGGTGAAGTTCAATTCGCTGGGCTAGTTGTCCGACAAGTACGAGGTCAATATCGACCTCCCCGGCCACGTTGGGTATGTAGACGCTGGGATTTTCAGGCCTATCGAACGTAAGGGGCAAGAACGCCATTCGCGTCCCTGGCGAATTGCCCGCGAATCTTCAGGAATCTTTAACGATCTCGCCCTACAATTGGGCTGTGCCGTTAGTTTTCCGTACCATGCGTCTATTCGTCCTGGCTCTAGCGGTTCTCGCGTCATGGTTTGCTTTACCGGCCTGGGCACAGGTCTATTCAGGACATCCCGAGCTCATCGTGATCGTGGTGATCGACCAGTTTCGCGGGGACTACCTCAACCGCGATCGCGCCGAATTCAAAGGCCGGGGGTTCAATCTGTTTCTAAACAGCGGCGCCTGGTTCACCGACTGCTACTACGACTACGCCAACACCAAGACCGCGCCTGGCCATGCAACCATCGGCACCGGCGCGTACACGGACGGCCACGGCATCGAATCCAACGAGTGGTGGGATGCTTCCCGCTCGTATGATGCGCAGGTCTCTTCAGTTGAAGACGAACGCTACCAACTGGTCGATCTGCCTAACAACTCCATCCCCGCCAACCAGCCCGGCGCGCCTGCCTCGGCCCTGAATTTCGTCGTGGGTGCATCGCCGCTGAACCTGCGCGCCACCACGCTTGGCGATGAAATACGTCTGGCGACTAATGGTCGCTCGCGGGTGTACGGCGTCTCGCTGAAGGACCGCGCGGCGATCCTCACTGCCGGCCAGTCTGCGAACGGAGCCTTCTGGATCGACACGGATAGCGGCCACTTCACCACCTCGACCTATTACATGGAGCATCTGCCTGGGTGGGCCGCGGCATTCAACTCGAGCGGTCGGGCCGAGCAGGCCGCGCACGAGGCCAACGTGGACCATACCACCCAGTTCTTCGACCTGGTGGGTAGAACTCCCGCTGCCAACCGATACGAACTCGACTTCACCAAGGCGCTCATCACCGGCGAACAACTTGGGCGACGCGGCGTAACCGACCTGATCGTGGTCTCGCTTTCTCCGAATGACATTCAGGGCCACCAGTTCGGTCCCGACTCAGATTCGGAGGAGCAGATGATCGTCAGCCTGGACCGGGACCTTGACGAGTTCAATTCATGGCTGGACAAGACCATCGGCCTCGAGAATGTCTGGCTAGCCCTGACCGCCGACCACGGCATCGCCCCCATTGCCGGCGAAGCGGCCAAACTCGGCATCCACGCCGAAGCGGTGGATATGCACAAGGTTTACGCTGCGCTCAACCAGGAATTGAACAAGCGTCATTCGCCCGCTGCCCATACCGATTACCTGCTTCCCAATCCCGACCTGCCCTACATTTTTCTCGACCAGAGAGCATTCAAAAAGGCAGGCGTGGATGAGAAGACGGCCGAAGACGAAGTGGCGGCGCTGCTGCCCGCGGCCGTTGCCGAGCAGGATAAGAACCCACCGCCGGCGATTACGGTCGATCCACCGAGCGTACCCCACCCGTCGCAGCAGCGTCTGGCTCCGTCGCCTCATCTGCAGTACGTCTACACCCGCCTGCAACTTGCCTCAGGCCAACTGCCTCCGACTGAATGGGGCAGGCTGCTGGCTCACAGCTACGCGTCGCACGGCAACTGGTTTGTGATGGCGATACTCGACGCTTACCAGATGGCCGGGTCGAGTCAATTCGCGGGCACTAATCACTTCAGTCCCTGGTCCTACGACCGTCATGTGCCGCTTGCCTTCTACGGATCGCCGTTCCTTCCCGGCGAGTATCATGGACTTGTAGCTCCGGTGGACCTGGCAGTTACCTTCGCCTCCCTGGCGGGCGTCAATCGCCCATCCGCGGCAGTGGGACGCGTGCTCACCGAGGCGCTCAAGCCGATCCGCAGCAGTGGCCAGCAGAAGTGACGGCGGCAGCAATCTAACCGATTCATCTGGCGCCCTGGCAGTCAGGAAGGAAATTTTTCGCCTGTGAAACCCGATATGAGAGTTTCGTTCGCAGGCCTCGACCTGGTGAACCCGGTTATCGCCGCCAGCGGAACCTTCGGCTACGGCATCGAGTTTGAAGAGATCGTTTCCCTGGAACGACTGGGCGGATTTGTCACCAAGGGCATTTCGCTGGAACCGATGGCCGGTCACACCGCGCCCCGCATCATCCAGACCGCGGCCGGCATGCTGAATGCGATCGGCCTGCAAAACGTCGGCGTCAAAGAGTTCCTTGAAAAGAAGCTCCCGCCCATGAGCCGCTATCCCCTCTGCAAGGTGATCGTGAATGTCTTCGGCTACACGATCGGCGAGTATATTGGGGTGATCGAGCGTCTCAACCAGGCGGAGGGCATCGCCGCGTACGAATTGAATGTCTCCTGTCCCAACGTCCACGCCGGCGGCATGACCTTCGGGACCGATGCCGGGTCGCTCGAATATCTGGTCGGCCGCGCCAAGGCCGCCTCTCGCAGGCCGCTTATCGTCAAGCTCTCTCCCAACGTCACCTCGATTGCCCAGATGGCGCGCGTCTCGGCCAATGCCGGCGCCGATGCTCTCAGCCTTGTGAATACATTTCTCGGCATCGCCATCGACGCCGAACAGCGCCGTCCGCGGCTCAGCAACGTCACCGGCGGTCTTTCCGGGCCGGCCATCAAGCCTTTGGCCCTGCGCATGGTCTACGAGACGGCCAAGGCGGTCAGCATTCCGATCATCGGCATGGGCGGCGTTGTAACCGCCGAGGATGCGGTCGAGTTCCTTCTGGCCGGTGCAACTGCCGTCGAGGTGGGCACCGCCAGCTACGCCGATCCGCGCGCTGCCGAGCGGCTGGTCAAAGGCCTCGAATCCTGGTGCCGCGGCCACCAGGTTGACCGCGTCGCAAGCCTCACAGGAGCCCTCGAAGTTCAGCGTGGATAAGACACCCCCTTTTCGGATCGCAGCGCCGGTGTCATGAGATCAATCACTTGATCGACGAGAACCTGTGCGTTCAACCCTTGAACAACCACGTGTGATGCAGCGCACAGCCTGTCGTTTCGACAAATCGTTACCGTGCAGACTGTCCAGCGGAAAATGTGATGATGGTCACCAGCGATGGTTGGCCCGATCATTTTGTCCGCGGTACCTGCAGAACGAGCGAGGTTGGCATGGGTCAGACCATTTGGCAGTCCATGGAGCAAAAGGGATACAGCCGCAGAGATTTTCTGCGCTTCTGCGCGGCAGCCGCAACGGCGGCGGGCCTGGGTCAAACCGGCGTTGCCCAGGTGGCCTCCGCCTTCGAAAAGAAAGAGAAACCGGCGGTGATCTGGATGCACTTTCAGGAGTGCACCTGCTGCAGCGAGTCCTTCATCCGTGCCTCACATCCCATCGTGGTCGACGTGCTGCTGGACGTGCTCTCGCTCAACTATTCCGAGACGTTGATGGCGGCCTCGGGCTTCCAGGCGGAAAAGAGCTTGAGCGACACGATCAAGAACAACAAGGGTAAATACATTGTGCTGGTGGAGGGCGCCGTTCCAACCAAGGACGGCGGCGTCTACTGCATGATCGGCGGCAAGACGGCTGAGTCGATCCTGCAGACGGTGGCTGCCGACGCGGCCGCTGTGGTGGCCTGGGGAAGTTGCGCCTCCAATGGCTGCGTGCAGGCCGCCAAGCCCAATCCCACCGGCGCCACGCCGATTCACAAGTTGATCGACAAGCCTGTCATCAACGTTCCCGGTTGCCCGCCCATCGCGGACGTGATGATGTCGGTGGTGACCCATCTGCTCGTGCTGGGCCAGGTTCCGGCTCTCGACTGCCAGAACCGCCCCAAGGAGTTTTACGGCCGCCGCGTACACGACACCTGCTACCGCCGCCCCAACTACGATGCCGGCCTCTTTGTCGAGGCATGGGACGACGAGAGCGCGCGCAAGGGTTATTGCCTTTACAAAATGGGCTGCAAAGGCCCGGTCACTTACAACGCCTGCTCGGTGGTCAAGTGGAATGAAGGCACCAGCTATCCCATCCAGTCTGGCCATGGGTGCATCGGCTGCAGCGAAGAGGGCTTCTGGGACAACGGCCCGCTCTATCAGCACCTGGCATCGTTCCCCGGATTCGGCATCGAGAGCACGGCGGACACGGTTGGCACCGTGGTCGGCGTCGCCACGCTGGCCGGTGTTGCCGCTCATGCCGTAGTCACCAACGTCCGCAAGCACAAGGTAATCGCCGAAGTGCACGAAGAAGATGAGAAGGAGTCGTAGACAGCTATGGCACGCATCGTTGTTGATCCTGTAACTCGCATTGAAGGCCACCTGCGCGTGGAAGCCGTGGTTGACAACGGCGTCATCACAGACGCCTTCAGCTCCGGAACCATGGTTCGCGGCCTTGAGAAAATCTTGATTGGCCGCGACCCTCGCGATGCCTGGGCCATTACCGAACGCGTCTGCGGCGTTTGCACCACGGTCCACGCGCTAGCCAGCGTGCGCTCCGTGGAAGACGCTCTTGGCATCGTAGTGCCGCCCACAGCCGAGATCATCCGCAACATCATGCTCACCACTCAGTATGTCCAGGACCACGTGATTCACTTTTATCATCTCCATGCCCTGGACTGGGTGGACATCGTCAACGCTCTCAAGGCCGACCCAAAGAAGGCCGCCGAACTTGCGCAGTCGTTCTCCAAGTGGGACAAGAACACGCCGGCCTATTTCTCCGGAGTTCAGGACAAGATCAAGGCATTTGCCGCCAGCGGCCTGGGAATCTTCGCCAACGGCTACTGGGGACATCCCGCCTACAAACTGCCGCCTGAAGTGAATCTGATCGGAGTCGCGCACTATCTTGACGCTCTCGAATGGCAGAAGGAAATCGTCAAGATTCATGCCGTCTTCGGGGGAAAGAATCCGCATCCGAATTACCTGGTCGGCGGTGTTCCATGCTCAATCGACACCGACGAAGTGGCGGCCATCAACTCCGAGCGCCTCAACCTGGTCTCGCAACTCATCAGCCAGGCTGACGAATTCGTCAACGAAGTCTACGTTCCCGACCTGCTCGCCGTTGCCTCGTTCTACAAGGATTGGTCAAAGTACGGCGGCGGGTTGCATAACTATCTTGCCTACGGCGAGTTTCCCACCAAGGGCTACAGCAACCCGGAGAGCTTCAAGTACGCTCGCGGCGCGGTCCTCAATCGCGATCTGAGCACGGTTTATCCCGTGAATCCCCGCGATCAGCAGGAGATCAAGGAGTACATCGCGCATTCCTGGTACGACTACGACGGTGGTAACAATGCCGGTGTGCATCCCTGGGCCGGTGAAACCAGGATCAACTACACCGGGCCAAAGCCCCCGTTTGATACCCTTGAGGGCTTTGAGAAGTACTCTTTCCTGAAGACCCCGCGCTGGAAAGAGAACCCGATGGAAGTTGGGCCTCTGGCTCGCCTTCTGGTCTCCTATGCCGCAGGGCACGCCGATGTGAAGGAGCTTGTCGGCCAGACTCTGGGCAAACTCGGCGTTCCCGTCGAAGCGCTCTTCTCCACCCTGGGCCGTACCGCGGCTCGCGGACTCGATGCGGCTCTGGCGATGATCTGGCTCAAAGAGTACTTTGGAGAGCTGATGGGGCGCGTCAAGATTCACGAAGTCTCGACCCACAACGGCGAGCGCTGGGATCCGAAGTCCTGGCCGGCCGATGCCGAAGGGGTTGGACTTGTCGAGGCTCCTCGCGGAGCTCTGGCGCACTGGATCAGGATCCACAACGGCGCCATCGACAACTACCAGTTGGTTGTGCCCACCACCTGGAACGGTTCGCCCCGTGACGCCAAGCAGCAGCGTTCCTCATTCGAGGCCTCGCTCATCGGCACGCCGGTTGCGAATCTCGAGCAGCCCCTGGAGATCATCCGCACCATCCATTCCTATGACCCGTGCCTGGCCTGCGCAGTCCATCTCTACGATCCGCAGGGCAAGCACCTTCACCAGGTTTCGTTCGAGTGAGGGCTATGAGTACCCACCGCGTTCAAGTTCCAAATGTCTTTGAGAACGACCCTAACAAGCCGGTCGAGTACCGCCGTGTCTACGTGTGGGAACTGCCCGTTCGCGCTTACCACTGGATCAACGCCATCGCTCTGGTGGCACTGTGCATCACGGGCTTCCTGATCGGCCACCCTATCCATATTTTCTACGCGGCGGAAGCTTATCAGCTGTACTGGTTCGGATGGGTTCGCTTTATTCACTTCCTGGCCGCGTTTATCTACGTGTTCAACTTCGCGGCCCGAATCTATTGGGGTTTTGTCGGCAACCAGTACGCGAAATGGAACAACTTCTTTCCGCTCAGGCGCTCTCAACAGCTGGAGATTGTGGATGTAATCAAGACCGACGTGCTGCAGACCAAGCTCCACGGGCCCATCTCCACCGGCCACAACTCCCTGGCGGCATTCATCTACTTCTTGACCTTCGTGGCCTTTTGTTTCCAGACCATCACCGGATTTGCGCTCTACTCCAGCATGAGCACATCGTGGCTGCCGCGCATGTTCAACTGGATCGTGCCTCTGATGGGCGGGGAATTTGCGGTTCGCTTCTGGCACCACCTGTTCATGTGGTTCTTCGTTATTTTCGTCGTGGTGCACGTCTATCTTTCCTTCTATCACGACTACATCGAGGGCCGCGGCACCATCTCCTCGATTGTCGGTGGATGGAAATTTGACCGGGAGAAGACCAAGGGGTGAAAAGCGATTCCAGCACTTCAGAAACCGAGGTCCCCAACGACGGGTCTTCGTCGTTGGGGTTGAAGACGCTGGTGCTGGGCCTCGGCAACGTCCTGATGGGCGACGAAGGCATCGGCGTTTACGCAGTGAGAGAACTGGAGAAGCGCAAGCTGCCTGCCGGCGTGGAGTGTCTCGACGGCGGAACCGGCGGTTTCACGCTGCTGGAGCCGCTCGAGTGCGCAGGACGCATCATCCTCATCGACGCAGCAAACGACGGCAATCCTCCCGGCACGGTTTCCCGCACCACGCCCCGCTTCACGCGCGACTATCCGCCCACCCTTACTGCCCACGATGTGGGCATGAAAGATCTGCTGGACATGTTTTATATCCAGGGCGGGGAACACGAGATCGTTCTTTACGCCATTACCATCGATCCAAAGCAGCCCATCCGCATGAGCCTCTCACCGGAAAGTGAAGAGGCCGCCTCGAGGGCCGTCGAGCTGATCGTCGCTGAGCTTGAGGCCACCTGCCGGGCCGCTGCCTGACGCCGCCTTCCTTGCGGCCGTGAATACGCCTTAGGCGCACGGTTAGCCGTTCGCGATGAGCGCTGGTTGAACGCGCTGTTAAGCGCGCAGCTCGACATTCCCGCCAGGAATGGAAATTTGCAATTGTCGCGATCGGCGGGCTATGATTTAAGAGTGGAAACCGGAATCTGTTGTCGCTGCCGTACGCCTCGTTGTGCGCGCGGGTGACCTGGGTCCCATAGTTTGATCGTAAAATCCAAGGTTTCCCGAGTGCCCGCGAAAGCAATGCTGACGCGGGTGTTCTTTTTGTACGTGAGAAGGCAAAAATGACCGAAGCAGTTCCGGCTAAAGAGACCAAGGCCCAGCGAATGGAGCGCCTGAAGCGCGAAAAGAATCCCTGGGAAGCCTTTGACGAAGTGCGCGCGTTCGCCCGCGAGGGCCGCTCGAGCGTGGTCCCCGAGTGGGCCGGCGCCTACTTCAAGTGGTGGGGCATTTACACCCAGGGCGACGGTGTCGGCGCCACGGGCGGCAAAGGCGGCGAAGGCCTGGCCACCGATTGGTTCATGATGCGCATTGGCATTCCCAACGGCATCATTTCGTCGAGCCAGCTTCGCGCTATCGGCGGTTTGACACGTAGATATGCGCGCAACCTGGCCGACATTACCGTGCGCCAGAACCTTCAGCTTCACTGGCTCACGATCGAGTCGCTGCCCGAGGTGGTCGAGGCGCTCGACACGATTGGTCTTTCGCCCAAGGGCGCATGCGGCGACGTGGTGCGCAACGTGACCGGCTGCCCGCTGGCTGGAGTGGCGGCGGACGAACTGATTGACGCCTCTCCCATTGCGCAGCAGATCGCCCATCTTTTGACCGCCAATCCCGACTTCTACAATCTGCCACGCAAGTTCAAGATCTCGGCTACCGGCTGCCCGTCCTGGTGCACCTATCCGGAGATCAACGACATCGGCCTCACCGCGGTGAAGCGTGGCAACGAGGTGGGCTATTCGCTGCGCGTCGGCGGCGGCCTTTCCAACGAGCCGCATCTCGCCGTCCGCCTGGATGCTTTTGTTCGAACCGAAGAAGCAGTCAATGTCGCTCGCGTCGTGACCGAGATCTTCCGCGACCAGCAGGGACTGCGCGAAAGCCGCGATCGCGCCCGGCTGAAGTATCTTTTCATGCGCGAGGGCTGGACCGCGGAGAGCTTCGTTGACGAGCTCAACCGCCGCCTTGGTTATAAACTGGCGCGCGCCGAGCCTGAGGTGGTGCCGGACGAGATCCTCCGCGACCATGCCGGGATTCATCCCCAGCGCAAACCGGGCCTGAGCTACGTCGGGGCTTCTGTGCTTCGAGGACGCCTGAGCGGAGAGCAGCTTGAAGCAGCAGCCGAGCTTTCCGAGCGCTTTGGCAGCGGATCTCTTCGCGCAACTGTGTCGCAGAACCTGGTCTTCGTCGACGTTCCCAATTCCAAGGCGGCTGAGTTGGCTCGCGAACTGGGCCAGATCGGTCTGCACGTCGACGGGTCCACCTTCTGGCGCGGCGCCATCGCCTGCACCGGCACTGAATTTTGCAAGCTTGCTATCACGGAGACCAAGGGCTTCACGCGCTGGCTCGTCGACGAACTCGAAGAGCGTCTGCCTCAGTTTGACCAGCAGCTCAAGCTCCATGTCACCGGCTGCCCCAACAGCTGCGGGCAGCACTGGATCGCCGACATCGGCCTGGAGGGCAAAAAGATCAAGCACGAGGGCAAGCTCACCGACGCCTTCTATTTCTGCCTCGGCGGGGCGGTCGGCCAGCACGCCGGCATCGCGCGTCCTGTCGGCTATCGTTGCCCGGCACCGCTGGTGCCCGAAGCCATCGAACGGCTGCTCCGCCAATACCTCGCCCATCGCACGCCCGAGGAGAATCTGCGCGCCTGGTTTGGCCGGCACACCAACGACGAACTTCGCGCACAACTTGCCGGCGAGGCCCTGGCCGCGGTGGAGCGCGATCTGCCCACCGGGCGAGTCCCGCACGGCGTGGCCGACTAGCCCGGCCAAATAAGGAACGACAGCCCATGAGCCTTCTGCCGATCTTCCTTAATCTCGACCGCCGTCCTTGTCTGCTGGTGGGCGCAGGCAACGTCGCGTTTGAAAAGGTCGGCACACTGCTCAAGACCGGAGTTCGCCTGCGCGTAGTTGCGCCCCAGGCTCATCCCGGGATCCGCAGTCTCGCGGGTGAGGGAAAGCTGGAGTGGATTGAGAGGTGCTTCGAGCCCTCGGATCTTGACGGCATCTTTGGGGTTATCACCGCTACCGACTCCTCTGACGTCAACGCCCAGGTGTATCGCGAGGCCGTGCAGCGAAACATTCTTTGCAACAGCGTGGACGACATTCCCAACTGCGATTTTTTCTTCGGCGCGCAAGTGACCCGGGGCGACCTTCAGATCGCTATCTCGACGGCCGGGGAAAGCCCCGCGCTGGCGCAGCGATTGCGGCGCGAAATCGATGAGCAGCTTCCGGCGGACCTCGGACCTTGGCTCAACAGTCTAGGCGAATTGCGCCGCGAGGTGCTCTCGACCCACCCCCGGGGTGAAGAGCGCCGGCTGCTGCTTCACCAGTTGGCCGAGCGCCAAATCTGCGATTCACCGGATTGCGCAACCCGCCGGTTGGCGCGCGCTCCGCGCATGGGCAGAGAAGCAGCCCTGCCCGGCCATGCTTATCTTGTGGGGGCAGGTCCCGGCGATCCCGATCTGCTCACTGTCAAGGCTCTCCGCCTGATCGAGTCGGCTGCGGTCATCCTTCACGACGATCTGGTTCCTCAGGCCATTTTCGATCTCGCCTCCGCGCAGGCAGAGATTCTAAATGTCGGAAAGCGCTGCGGGATGAAAACCATCTCCCAGGACCAAATCAACGCCCTCATGGTCGATCATGCCCGAGCCGGGCGCAGCGTGGTGCGCCTCAAGAGCGGGGACCCGCTTCTGTTCGGCCGCGCCGCCGAAGAGATGGCGGCGCTGGCTGAAGCTTCGGTTCCATACGAAGTAGTTCCCGGCGTCTCGGCCGCCTTCGCCGCCGCGGCCGCAATCGGCTGCTCGCTGACCGACCGCAACTGGGCTTCCAACGTGATCTTCTCCACCGGCCATCATGCGCAGTCGCACAACCAGGCCCCGCTGCCCGAGCTTGAAGACTCAACCCGGGTGGTCTACATGCCCGGCCGCAATCTCCATCTTCTTGCCGAGGAGTGGCTCCAGCAGGGCCTTCCTCCGGAACTTCCCTGCGCCCTGGTGTCGCGCGCCGCTCAGCCCGGGCAACAGGTGCTGCATACTACCCTCGGTGAGTTGGGCGCAGCCGCTCATCCCGTTGCGCCGAGCCTTCTGATCGCGGGTTGGGCTGTCAGGGAGGTTGGGAGAGCGGCCCTGGCAATGGGAAAGATCGATCCGGTAACCGCCTGAGCGTTGTATCAGCCGGGTTAGCCTCTGCAACAGTCCGGTGCCGCACTCTGGAGTGCGAAGCTGTTACGCTAGAAGGATGAAATTCGGCGTTCTGGTCTTTCCCGGCTCCAACTGCGACCACGACACTTATAACGTAATCGCCGAAGTGGCCCATCAACCGGTCACCTTTCTCTGGCACGACTCGGAAGACCTGGCCGGCGTCGATGCCGTGCTTGTACCGGGCGGGTTTGCCTACGGCGACTACCTGCGCACGGGCGCCATCGCGCGCTTCTCTCCGGTCATGCAGTCGGTGAAGAAGTTCGCGGCAGGCGGCGGGCTGGTGCTGGGTATCTGCAACGGATTCCAGATCCTCACCGAGTCGGGCTTGCTGCCGGGCGCCCTGATGCGGAACGCGGGGCTTAAATATATCTGCAAACAGGTTCATCTGCGGGTGGAAACCGCCAATAGCCCCTTTACCAATCAGCTTGCCAAGGGCGAGGTTCTTCAGTTGCCGATCGGACACATGGAGGGAAACTACTTTTGCAGTCCGGATGATCTCGAGCGGCTGGAGAAGGAGGATCGCGTCGCATTTCGCTATGCAACAACCGCCGGGAAGGTCACTCCTGAAGCCAACCCCAACGGGTCTCTGAGCAACATCGCGGGAATTCTGAATGAAGGACGAAACGTTTTAGGCATGATGCCACACCCCGACCGCTCCAGCGAAAAGCTGCTGGGCTCGGCCGACGGCTGGCGCATCTTCGCCTCAATGATTGAGGCGCTAGCCATTCGTTAATGCCACGGTGAGGAGGATTCGATAAACCCCCGAAGCAAGGACGCGGATCACCAGACAATGATCGATATTCATCATCACCTGATTTACGGCGTAGACGATGGATCCCCGGACCTGGAAACATCCTTAGCCATGGCCCACGAGGCCGCAGCTGAAGGCATCCGGCATATCGTCTGCACGCCCCACGCCAACGATGTGTACAGCTATCCGACCAAGATCATTGAAGAGCGTCTTGCTGAGCTGCGCAGCCGACTTGAAGGCGCTGTCGAACTCAGCCTGGGCTGCGACTTTCACCTGTCGGCCGACAACATCTTCGCCGCCGCCGCCAATCCCTTGAAATACTCCATCAACGGCAAAGGCTATCTGTTGATCGAGTTTCCCAACGTTTCGATCCCCCAGCATCTGACCGACGCTCTGTATCGCTTGCAGACGGTGGGCTACACGCTCATCGTCACCCACCCGGAACGCTACCCGGCCGTGCAGTCGAACCCTGAGCTGCTGGCCGAATGGATGCGGAGAGGATGCCTGGTGCAAGTGACCGCAAGCGCGCTTTACGGCCGCACTGGCAAGGTGGCCGAAGCGCTGGCCAACGAACTTCTCGAGCGCAACTGGATTCACTTTCTTGCCACCGACGCCCATCACGTGAAGTGGCGTCCGCCCCATCTTAAGAAGGGATGCGACTATGTATCCAAACGGATGGGGGAAGAGACCGCCCGCCGGTTGTGCGTAACCAATCCCCAGGCGGCCGTAGAGGGCGCAGCGTGGCCTAACCAGCCCGTACCGGAGGGCCTGTTCGAGCACAAGCCTCTCCAGTTCCACAAGCACCGTGGATTTGAATCGCCGCGCAAATCGTCAGGCGGCCCAGGCAAGACAGACGGCAGCGTGGATGACTCGGCAATCACCGGCCTGCGTGGCTTCCTCTCCCGCCTGTTCTCGCCCGGACGCTGATAGACAGGGCGCGGAAAAGATGTGCTAAATCTGCATTGAAGGCGGCTTTTTGGGCCGATTTCCCTTCAAAAACGGGCTCGAATGCGGGCTTTTTTGCCCCTTCCCATAGACTCCAGATTGTGCATCGTGTTGATTTAAAGATGGTTAAAAAAACGTGTTGCACTGTAATCGGTGAAATTGACGGCAGGGGGGGTAGGGGGGGTGGGCACGATGGGTGCGGACCGGGGAAATACCGGACCGATGAAATTAGACATGATATTCTCCGACTTCCATTGTGCGCTTCGAGCGGGTAATTGCACGCAGTGGACATCGGCCCGGTTTCTGTCCCCGGCCCCCAAATGCGAAGGATCGGAGTCATCCTCATCGCGGTCTCGAAGGGTCGCCTCGACCGGGGCCAGCCGCCCCAAATCAGGACCATGCGCAAGCCCGCGCGTCAACCAGGCAGTCGCCGCGTGAGGCTACTCCGCCCGCTCCGCAATCAACACTGGAATCGCATCCACAATCGGATAGCTGCGTCCGCAGCCGGCGCAGTTGAGATGCTCCGCTTCCGGCCGCAACTCACCCAGGCAGGCCGGACAAGCCAGCAGGGCCATGACGGCCGGTTCGAGAATATCCGGGTCAGAAGCCCCCGGCTTGACGAGTTTTGACATTGGTATGACTCAGTGCACCGATGAGAAGCAGAAAGGCAAGTTGAACAGAAACAAAAGATTTGTTCTGCGATCCCACCCTAGCGACAAGAACAAGAACGTCGCGAGGGTAGCGGCCCAGTTTCATCCCCTGTGGGTCGGCAAGGCCGAGGGATCACTTCACTGGACAATCGCCGCGGCGCCAGTTTGACCATCGACGGCCCCGCGCTTGGAGCGCCCGGCAAACTCCTGCTCGATCTGTTTGTTGGTTCCGGCGCGGGCAAACTCATAGGCCACGCGAATGCCGTTATAAATGGCATTGTCGTTGGACGACCCGTGCCCGATGATGCACACTCCACGTACGCCCAGCAGGGGCGCGCCGCCGTACTCGGTATAGTCCAGCCGGCGCCTGAAGTCATTGAACGCCCGCCGCGACAAGAGCGCGCCCACCTGCGCGGTCACCGTGCGGGTAAGCGACTCCCTGAGCACGTCGCGGACAAACCGCCCGATGCCTTCGCTGGTCTTGAGCGCCACGTTGCCCACAAAGCCGTCGCATACGATTACGTCCGCGTGGCCGTTGAAGATGTCCCGGCCCTCGACGTTTCCGATGAAGTTGATGGGCAGCGCCTTCAGGAGCGGGAAAGCCTCGCGGGTCAGCTCGTTGCCCTTGGTCTCTTCCTCGCCAATCGACAGCAGGCCCACGCGCGGCTCGCGAATCTTCAGCACGCTGCGCGCGTACATCTCGCCCATGACCGCAAACTGCTCCAGGTTGTACGCCTTGCAGTCCACGTTGGCGCCCACGTCCAGCAGCACGCAGGGATTGCCCTTCGAAGTGGGCATGGGCGTGGCCAGCGCGGGCCGGTCCACGCCCGGCAGCGCGCCCAGTACGCCCTTGGCCGTGGCCATCGCCGCGCCCGTATTCCCCGCGGTTACAAAGCCAGCTGCCAGGCCGTCGCGCACTCGCTTGAGGCCAACGCGCATGGAACTGTCCTTCTTGGTGCGATAGGCCTGAGCCGCCTTCTCCTCCATGCCGATCCGCTCCGAGGCATGGTGAATCACGATGGGCAGATCCTCGTTTTCGAGATGTTCGTCCAACAGGTCGCGCAACTCCGGCTCGGGCCCGATCAGATGAACCCGCACGGGCAGAGCCCGGCAGGCAAGGATCGCTCCCCGAATCTCCGGCTCAGGAGCCTTGTCAGAACCGACGGCGTCCAGCGCAATGTCGATCAGCATCTGGCGTGGTATTACTTGGCTTCTTTCACTTCAACGACGGCTCTGCCCTTGTACTCGCCGCACTTGGCGCAGACGCGATGGGGCAGCTTCTTCTCATGGCAGTTGGGACACTCGGAGGTGCCGACGGGGGTGAGAAAGTCGTGGGACCTGCGGAGTGCAGTGCGGCGCGTGGAGTGACGCCTTTTCGGATTCGGCATGATGCAATTCCTTTCGTTTTCAACCCCGTCCGGCTAGAGGCCGGACAAGAAAACAGCACCGCGCCGGCGGTGCCGCTCGTCCCTATTAACCGGCCTTGCGGGATCAGCCCTGCGGGCCGCCCCCTGCGGTTACGGGGCTGCTCTCCCGTTAAGGAGAGCCCTCAAGCTTCAGGACTTGATTCGGCTGCGGAGTCCCGCCAACGCCTCCCAGCGGGGGTCGCTCGGACCCTTATCGCACCCGCAGGGATCGGTGTTCCGGTTCGCCCCACAGCGAGGGCAGAGTCCCTTGCAATCTTCCTTGCATAACGTCCTGACGGGCAGGGACAAAAGCACCTGCTCACGGAGGACGTCTTCAAGCTGAAGACTGTCCTTCTGATAATAACCGATTTCGGTTTCCGGCGCAGTAATCGACCGCTCGGGTGGGTCCTGGTCTGCGCCCGCCGGTCTGAAGATGAGATCGAAATCCGCCTGGAGCGGAATCTCGACCGGCTCGACGCAGCGCGCACACGGCACCTCAAACCTGCCTTCGAATCGTCCGCGCAGCCGGATGTCGGCGATGATGTCCTTGGGCCCGCGGTGTTCGTGAATCACCTCGGCCAGCCCCGAGGTGGCCAGTGGTCCCTTCTGTTCCGCCTCGTCGCCAAGATCCAGCGCACCCGGCGCCAGATCCAGGTCAAACTCAATCGGCTCCCGTTCCAGCTCGCTTACCTTGAATTCCATATCAAGAGCGTAATAGATGGGCCGGGATTAGGGAATAGCTACCGAGGAACCGGCTCGCGCACGGTGCGGACTGCTTTACCAGGCCGGGCTTGACAGTATCGAGCGAGTTGTTGCCCTTGCTGATTGACTTGGCTATAGTTGAAGCGACACCGACCCCCTTCGTCTCAGCATTCCCCGTACCGTAGAGAGGTCATCCGATGCCACTCTTCAGCGACATCTCGGTGAAGGAGATGAGCGACCCCGCGCTGGCGGAACTCGCGGACATCTGCAGCGAAATGTTGAGACAGCTCCCCGAGGAGCATCCGCACCGCTCCGATTATGAAGAACTGCGCGGGCGGTTGGAGGGCGAACAGCGCAGCCGGGCGAAGATATTGGAGGAGCGCAACCGGGCGGCCACGGTTCTGCAAGCCGCCATCCTCGGCAAGCTGGCGCGCGACGAGGCGGCCAAGCGCGTGGAAGAGGCGCGGCTGCTGGAGCAGCGCACCAAGGCCGCGCTGGCGATTCAGAGCTTCTTCCGCGGCAACAAGGCACGGAGCAACTACGCGGTCATGAAACAACAGGCGGCCGAGGCGCTGGCTCAGGAGCAGATTCGCCAGACCGAGCTGCAATTGATTGCCAAAGCCGAAACCTTGCTGAGCCGGAATCAGACAGATCCGGCAAGGGTGTCGCGGGACGAGAAGCTGCAGGTTGCGAGGCTGCTGGAAGCGCACGAAGCAGCCGAAAAGGACGTTCCTTCGCGTAAGAAGGCGAGCAGACCCGCAGTGAGAAAACTTGACGCCGCCTCAGCTGAACTGGATCGATATGTCGACCTGATCGCACAGGCGGTAAAGAGCACGATCGCCGAGGAGATGAGAGCGGCAGAGGCGGCCATCAGCGTGGTCGAGCCGGCGGACTTCACTCGCGAGGGAGCGCGCGTGAATTGCGGGACCTTCTATTTTCCCGGCGCTGGACGATTGAAGATCAGCGACAAGACGTACCAATTACACCCCAATCGCGCCTTGGTTCACGTAAGGGATGAGCTGGCGGATAATGCCACTGTGGCGACCGCCCAGGCATATCTGGATTCATTGCTGGCGGCCTGCAGGACGGTCATCGCAACCAGACGCGAGGGCAACCACGAGATCCATTCCGTGACCAATGCGGGAACAGCATTCTCCTGGAGAATTATCTACAAGGCGCAGGACCCAGCCAAAACGGGCTATTCAGGAGAGATCTTTCACATCGATTCCTATTACCAGAACAGCCGCTGGTTGCCGCTTGCCAAGAGAGGCGTGTGCGGAACCTGCGGCAAGCCCAGAAACCGCCATGACAACAGCCATCCGGTGACTTAAGCGGTATCGTGGGCGGGGTTGCCCCCTCTTCACCGTTTGGGCGTATATTCCTCAAACAAATCAGGGAATTGCTTCTTCAGGGCCGAGATCTTGGGCCGGTCGCAGACCAGGATGTAGGGCTGATCGGGGTTGTGATAGGCGTAGTCCTGATGATAATCCTCTGCCCGGTAAAACCCCTTGAGCGGCGTCAGCTGGGTCACAATGCGCCCATGAAACACCTTCGCCTGGTCGAGTTGCGCAATGTAGGCCGCGGCAATGCGGCGCTGGTCCTCATTTTCGTAGAAGATCGCGGACCGGTACGAGGTGCCTACGTCCGGCCCCTGGAAGTTCAATTCGGTGGGGTCGTGGGCCACGGAAAAGAAGATCCTGAGCAGGGTTCCGTAGGTGATCCTGGAGGGGTCGTACACTACCTCCACCGACTCGGCGTGCCCGGTCGTCTCGGTTGTGACCTGGCTGTAAGTGGCTGTTTTTGCCGATCCGCCTGAGTAGCCGACCGTGGTTTGCTCGACGCCCTTCACGCGCTCGAAGACCGACTGCGTGCCCCAGAAGCAACCCCCGGCAAATACGGCCGTCTCGCTGCCCGGAGCCGACGCCAGAGACAAATCTTCGATGGGCGCGGGGATCGGACCCTTGGGGGCCGCTTTGCATGCGCAGGTGAAAGGCAAGCCGGCAAGGGCATAAATGACAAGACTACGCAGCAAAAGACGGGGCATGGGAAAGGACCTCCTCCGGATACGCAGTTCATCAGATCGGATTGGGTGCCAATTAGTTACACGCATCCGAACCGGCCATGCTTCTTGAGGGCGACATCCGATCGACCCAAGCGTCTCGAATGACGGTACGCCGCTCCGTCTTGCGAGAGAACTTCCGGGAATCGCCAAGCGTCCTATAAGCGTCCTATTGTCTAGACCGGTGGTTCCCTCCGCTCTCCGGCCCTGAACTCAACTCAACCCCCCGAGGCTTTCAGCAATGAGACTTCCTGTATCACCTGCCCTTTGTGCCGCTCTTGCCTGCGGCCTGTTGCTATCCGCGCCGCTTTCTGCCCAGCAGGCCATTACCGGGTCGGCGGCCTATGCCGACTGGAGCCAGCAGAAGCCCGGCACCCTGCGCAAAATCACTTCCGCCGATCTGCCCGCGCCTTACGCCACTGAATCGGTGGACAATGGTCCCACGCTGATCAATCGTCCCGCCGATGGCTGGCCCATCGCTCCGGCCGGCTTCAAGGTGGAGCTTTACGCTGGCGGCGACGCGGCCACCCCCATGCAGCGCTCTGAAAACAAGAGGGAGATACACGGCCCGTCCTCGGGGACGTTCGTCATGCCCCGCATCATCCATACGGCGCCCAACGGCGACTTGTTCGTCTCCGATTCCCAGGCGGGCTCCATCTTCGTTCTGCGCGGCGCGAGTCCGGAGGGCAAGGTCCAGACGGTGAGCCAGTTCGCCACCGGCCTTGACCATCCCTTCGGGATTGCTTTTTACCCATCGGGCCCCGATCCCAAGTGGATTTATGTCGGAACTGCGACCGAGATCCTCCGTTTTCCCTACAAATCCGGCGACTTTAAGGCTTCGAGCGGCAGCCCGCAGACCATTGTTCCTGACATTCCCGGCTACGCTCAGCTGCGCGGCGGCGGCCACTGGACCCGCGACGTGGTCTTCACTCCTGACGGCAGGCACATGCTGGTCTCGGTGGGCAGCGGCTCGAACATCGACGACCCCGATACCCATCCGCGCGAGTTCCACCGCGCCGATGTGCTTGAATATACGCCGGACGGCCAGTTCGTGAAGGTCTACGCCTATGGCATCCGGAACTGTGTCGGCGAAGCGATCAACCCCATTACCGGCCAACTGTGGTGCTCCACCAACGAGCGCGATCAACTGGGCAACAACCTTCCGCCCGACTACGTGACCCATATCGAGGACGGGGGATTCTACGGGTGGCCCTGGTACTACATCGGCGGCCACAAGGACCCCCGCCTGCCTCAGCCCTGCGCCAACGGAACCGGTCCCAATCCACAGCTTGGCACGCCCCTCACGGACTCGCAGGCCAAGAACTGCCAGCGAACCGACATCTCCTCCAAAGTGCTGACCCCGGACGTCCTGGTCCAGCCGCACATGGCATCGCTGGGAATGGTCTTCTATCCCGACCACAAGAGCGGGTTCCCGGCGCAGTTTGAAGGGGACGCGTTCGCCGCCGAACACGGTTCCTGGAATCGAGCCAACCGCGGCGGCTACGAAGTCATCATGATCCCGATGAAAGACGGCAAAGCCCTGGGCGAATATGAAGACTTCCTGACCGGCTTCGTGACCAAAGACGGGCATGTCTGGGGCCGTCCCGTGGGCGTGGCCGTGGGCCACGATGGGGCGCTTTATGTCACCGACGATGGCTCCCGCAGTATCTGGCGCGTGGTCTACACCGGCATGTGATCCGGGCGCCGGATTTGGCTTAACTTTGCGCTGCCGGATAGAGTGGCAGTGTGAGTTCCCTTCCCCACGATGAACTTGATCGCGCAGCTTCGCCGGCCCCCTGGGCCGCAGAGTTGCGCGCCCTGGTCGCGCTTGCGTTGCCGGTGGTGTTGAGCGAGCTGGGCTGGATGGCCCAGGGCGTGGTCGACACGATCATGGTAGGCAAGCTGGGGCCGGTGGCCATCGGCGCGGTCGCGCTTGGCAATGCTGTGTGCTATACCCCTTCGATCTTCGGCGTCGGGCTGATGCTGGGCCTCGACACGCTGGTGGCGCAGGCCTACGGACGGCGGGATTTCGATGAGTGCCACCGCTGGCTGGCGCAGGCCATCTACCTTGCCGCCGTGGTCGCGCCTGTCATCATGCTTTTCATCTGGCTGGCGAGCTTTGGCTTTGCGAGGTTCGGCATCACGGCGGAAGTGGCGGGGCCGGCAGGCGCTTACCTGCGCCTGATGAACCTGGGCACTCTGCCACTGCTGCTCTATGGGTGCACGCGCCGCTATCTGCAAGGGGTGGGACAGGTTCGCGTGATCACCTTCACCTACCTGCTTGCCAACCTTCTGAACTGGTTCGGCAACTGGGTGCTGATCTACGGAAAATTCGGCATGCCGGCGCTGGGCGTCAACGGCTCGGCGCTGTCGACGGTGGCCTCGCGCGTTCTGATGGCCGTGATGCTGATTGAGTTTTCCCGGCGCTACGAGAGCCGGCGCGGCCATCCGCTGTTCAGGCATTGGGCCGCGCCGCAGCTGGCTCGATTGAAGGAACTGGTGCGGCTGGGAGTTCCGGCGGCCGGCCAGATCCTTTTGGAGGTCGGCGCCTGGAATCTGGCCACTTTCACCGTAGGATTTCTGACTCCGGTAGCCCTGGCCACGCACCAGATCGTCATGAACTACGCCAGTGTCACCTACATGGTGCCTCTGGGCATCTCCGCGGCGGCAGCAGTGAGCGTGGGCCATGCGGTGGGCGCGGGAGACGGCGCCCGCGCCCGGCGCGCCGGATGGCTGGCTCTCGGGCTGGCCACAAGTTTCATGCTGCTCGCCGCTGCCGTATTTCTAGCCTTCCCTGCGCCGTTGATCGAGCTCTATTCGCACGACGCGCGCATTCTCGCCGTGGCGCCTGGGCTGCTGGCGATCGTTGCCGCATTTCAGATCTTCGATGGAATCCAGACGGTTTCGACGGGCGCGCTGCGCGGCCTGGGCGAGACCCGGATTCCCATGCTGGCTAACCTGGTGGGCTACTGGGTGCTGGGACTGCCGCTCGGATTTCTGCTCTGCTTCGGCCTCAAGAAAGGAATCTACGGCCTTTGGATCGGCCTCACGCTGGCCCTCGTCGTCATCGCCATTACGGTTCTGCTTCGATGGCAGCACGATTCAGCCCGGCCGGCAGCCTGAATCGAACTCAAGCTCCCATCGATTCCGCCGATAGGCTAGGCGAAGACCGTCAGAAAAGAGGCCCCTGCATGTCCTGGTTCAGAGATCTCCCTATCGCCCGCAAGTTCGCCTTGGCATTCGGCATGATTTGCTGTCTTTGCGTTTTGCTCGGGGCTTACACGTTCATGACGTTCCACGGGATCTCCCAAAAGAGCGTGGATGTCAGCCAGGATGCGCTTCCATCGATCGTGGACCTGGCGAACGCGCGCGCGGCGTTGAACGTTCTACGGCGGGAAGACCTCGACCTGATGCTGTGCCAGACCCCGGCCTGCATCGATACTCACTCCGGGAAACGACTCAAGGCCATCGAAGACTATCAAACCTCTGTCAAGAGTTACGAGCTGCTGGTCAGTTACCCGGGCGAGCGCGAACTCTACCAGAAGATGCAGGAAGGGGTTGCGAAATACGACGAAATCAGTAACCGGGGCGCGGCGCTGGTTGCGAGCGGAAAAGTCGGCGATGCGCTGGATGCCGTGGGCTCGGAGGCAACGATCGCCATCTTCAATGAGGCTCTCAATGCCATCAATGCCGATCTCGACATGAACGTGAAAGGGGGCGTGCAGAGCGCCGACGATGCGACCGCATCGAGCGCGCGGGCGATTTGGGTCAACGCCGTGGTGACGCTGGTGATCGTTCTGCTCTGCGCGGGGATCGGCGCGTTGCTGGCGCAGGTTACGGTGCCACGAATCAAGTGTGGAATCGCAATTATGGAACAGGTGGCCGCGAAAGATCTCACCGTGAATGCGGAAATCATGAGCCACGATGAAATAGGGCGTCTCGGAATGGCGTGCAACAGCCTGGTGGAGTCGATGCGATCTGTCTTGCAATCGGTCGCCGAGAACGCAGCGCAACTCTCTTCGGGAACTGAGGATGTAAGCGCCCGCGCCGAGCAGTCTGCCGGGAATGCGAAGACTGAAACCAGCAAGATCAACCAGATTGCCGCGGCTGCGCAGGAGATGACGGCAACCATCGGGGAGATCAGCCACAATGCGGAAATCGCCTCCGCAGCCAGCCGGGCCTCGGCCGAGACCGCGGAACGGGGCGGGGTGGTGATGCAATCCGCCTCGGTCACCATGGAGAAAATTGCCGCCGCCACCAACACCGTTTCAGAGAAGATGGCCTCGCTGGCCGATCGTTCAGAGGAAATCGGAAAGGTAGTGAACGTGATTCAGGAGATCAGCGAGCAGACCAACCTGCTGGCGCTGAACGCGGCCATTGAGGCCGCCAGGGCTGGAGAGCACGGACGCGGTTTCGCCGTGGTGGCGGGGGAAGTACGCAGGCTCGCCGAGCGCACCAAGGGGGCGACGGAGGAGATTGCCGGCACCATCCGGAGCATCCAGGAGGAGACGCGGGACACCCTCCAGGTGATGGACGAAAGCCGGGCCGCGGTGCAGAATGGGTTGGGCGAGACATCCAATGCCCGCACCAGCCTGGAGGCGATCATCGAATCGTCGAAACAGGTGGAACAACAGATCAACCTGATTGCGACGGCGGCGACCGAGCAAACCTCGGCGGCGGGCGAGATTTCTGAATCCGCCGGACAGATTTCACAGCTCGCGGCAGAAAACTGCGAGGGCGCCGAGCAGGCTGTCGAGGTGCTCAGAAAACTGGCTGCTTTGGCGACCGACCTCGATGGAATGATCCGGCAGTTCAAGCTAGATAATGGCAGGCAGCCCGGCGGCAGGCTGAGTGGCAAAGCGCCATCGCACGCTGTCCAGGGGCTGCGGCAGGCGCACGGCTGAGGAGAAACACAGTGGAATTGTATGGGTCCGATGGCGAACCGTTTGCTTTTTTGGTCGCCCACCCATCGACCACCCACCTCAGCGACGAAGACCCGTCGCCGGGGATCCCGGGACGCGCGATGGATGGGGCGCAGTTTCATCCTTCGTGGGTCGGCAACGCCACTGGGAAACTGGGAAGAAACAAGTTTGTAGATTGTTGAAAATAGGTAAGGACATCGACGCTCATGCCCACCCAAACCAGGCGCAAAAAGCGAAGGCGCGCCGAGGGTGGGACACCCGATTTCATTCCCCGTGGGTCGGCGAGACCGGCGGAGGACTGGAGCGAAGACAAAACCGGCTTCAGGGGCCGGGCACTGGCTTTTCAACATGATTGCGCTACGCCTCTTCTCCACGGCATTTTCTTTTTATTGCAACAACATTGGCCAGGCTTGCCGTGTTGCGGCGGCCGCAGCTATGTTAGCCTCCGGGTATAGGTTCTGCCGGCATTCGCCCGTGACTCCGGCGTTTTTTATGAGAGGTCTTTCTTAGAAAACGCCATCGCCGCAGCCGAGTTTCCAAAACCACCCTTGGAGAGACACTCGAATGAGCGCCGTCAAATATGAACTGGTTGTGATCGGTTCGGGGCCTGCCGGGCAGCGCGCCGCCGTGGCCGCTTCAAAGATGAACAAGCGCGTCGTGGTGGTGGAAGCGCGCTCGGTGGTGGGAGGCGTGTGCATCAATACCGGCACCATCCCCTCCAAGACCATGCGCGAAGCCGTGCTCCATCTCTCCGGGTACAACTATCGCAACGTGTACGGCGTGAACTACCGGGTGAAAGAAAAAATCACCATGGCCGACCTCGCATTCCGGGTTCAGGCGGTGATCAAGACCGAAGTCGATGTGACCGAAGCGCAACTTTCGCGCAATGGAATCGATGTACTGCATGGCGTCGCTCATTTTCTCGATCCGCACCAGGTGCGCGTGGAGGGCCCTCAGACCGAGGCCACGGTCGAAGCCAACGCGATCATCATCGCGGTAGGGACCAAGCCCGCCGCCTCGCCGAAGGTGCCGATTAACGGCCACACGATCATCAACAGCGACCAGATCCTTGGCCTGGAGCCGCTGCCGCACTCGCTCATCGTGGTCGGGGGCGGCGTAATCGGGGTCGAATACGCCTGCATGTTCGCCGTGCTCGGGGTCAGGGTGACGCTGATCGAAAAGCGCAACCGCCTGCTCGACTTCGCCGACCAGGAGATTATTGAGACCTTGAGTTATCACCTGCGGGACAGCCGCGTGACTCTGCGCCTGGGCGAGGAAGTGGAGAGCGTGGAAGAGCTGCCGGGCGGAACGGTCGTCGCCAATCTTGAGAGCAAGAAGCGAGTTTCAGGGGATGCCCTGCTTTACGCGGTGGGCCGACAGGGCAACGTGGACGACCTGAACCTCGCCGGGGCCGGAATCGAGGCCGACAACCGCGGCCGCATCGCCGTCAACGAGCACTACCAGACCAGTTCCGATCATATATTCGCCGTGGGCGACGTGGTGGGCTTTCCCTCGCTGGCGTCGGTTTCAATGGAGCAGGGCCGGATCGCGGCCGCCTGGGCGTTCAACGACCGCGCTGTCACCACCAATCCCAGCTTTTATCCTTATGGAATTTATACGATCCCGGAGATCAGCTTCATCGGCAAGACCGAGGAGCAGTTGACCGACGAAGATGTGCCCTATGAAGTGGGAATGGCCTACTATCGCGAGGTGGCGCGCGGCCAGATTCGCGGCGACACCACCGGCCGGCTCAAGCTCATCTTCCATCGCGATACGCGCAAGGTGCTCGGGGTCCACATCATCGGCGAAGGCGCAGCCGAACTGGTCCACATCGGCCAGGCGGTAATGACCTTAGACGGCACCGTGGACTACTTTATCGACACTGTGTTCAACTATCCCACGCTCGCCGAGTGCTACAAGGTGGCGGCGTTCAATGGATTGGGGCGGCTGCACCGGTACCAGGCCTGACTCGCAGCTCTTCGGGCAGTACCGGCTCTCACCTCCCCAAGGAGGGCGCGAATGACCACTGCGATTGGCATTGTGATTACCGATCACATCGTGGCCGGCAGGCTGGAAGACCAGCAACTGACCGGCAAGGCGCTGCGATATCCCGACGAAGCCGAAACCCAGGACGAACTCACGGCAATTCCCCGCAGCGAGCTGCTTGTGATTCTGGCCTCGCAGGTGGCGGCGCTCGCAGGCGAAGGTGCCGTCAGCGCGATCGGAGTCGCGGTTCCGGGCATCGTCCGTCACGGGGTGGTGGAAGACTCGCCCAACCTGCCGCAGATCAAGGGCATGAGGCTGGCCGAGGAACTGGGCATGGAACTGGCCCAACGCGATATCCATGTGCCGGTGTACGCGGTCAACGACGCCGACGCGATTGCCGCCAGCGTGGCCGCGACCCATGGACGCTTCAACAAGCTCACCAGGGTATGGACGATCGGCAATGGCATAGGCTACGGCCGCTGGCCCTACGTGGAAGGCGTGTGGGAGGGCGGGCACATCACCGTCAGCCTCGATCCCAAGGAGAAATTCTGCGGCTGCGGCGGCGTCGGCCACCTGGAAGGCATCATGGGCTCCCGCGCCATGCGGATGCGCTTTTTGGACCTGGAGCCGGAAGAAGTCTTCGCCGCGGCCACGAAAGGCGACCAGCGCTGCCGGGAGTTCGTCGACCTGTGGCATCGCGCCCTGGCAGCGGCTACGGCCTCATTCATTCACCTGGCCGGTCCGGGAAAGTTCTATTTCACCGGAAGCAACGTTCACTTTTTAGAGCTTCGGCTTTTGCGCAGCCACCTGGAAACCATGGTCAGGATGACTCCGCTGCAGAGTTATTCGCTGGAGATCATCCCTCCGGACGACGAGACCGCACTGCTTGGCGCGGGCGTAAGCGCCATGCGCGCGGCGGAGGGCTGAGAGCCTCGTCTGGCGAAAGACGCCAGGAAATACGCAATCTCCAGTTCGGTACAAATCATGCCGGCGGCACAGCGCTGGGGCGGCGCATCTAACTTAGATATGTGCGCAGCGGGGCCCTCTTACACTCGAGAGAAACAGCAATCAGCGCCGGCCCGGGCACCGGGAGCAGGCCGCGGGCACGGTATCTTGCTCGGAGCAGTTGCGCTGGGAGCGATCCTGGGGGCGCTGATCTTCTCGGCCTTCACCCATACGGCGCGCTCGGGGTTCTCCAATCGTCTCGCCGGAATCCTAACCGGGCGCGATCTGCGGATCGATTCATCCTCGCCTGCAATCGTTGAACGAATCCGGCAACTCTCGCGGCTGGAAACTGTGGATTACTCGATCGACAAGATCGTTGAGGGCGACCGGTCCAATCGCTACCTGCCCAATTTCCTGGTCGGTGACAAGCTGCTGCTGGTTGCCCATGGCGATGTGGTCGCGGGCGTGGATCTGAGCCAGTTAACGGGATCGGATGTCTTCGCGCAGGGTCAGACGGTCCACGTACGCCTGCCCCAGCCGCAGATCCTCACCAGTCACATCGACAACAGCCGCACCCGCGTCTACTCACGTAGTACGGGATTGCTGGTTCCCGCCGATCCGAATTTGGAGTCCCAAGTCAGGCAGGAGGCCGAACAGCAGTTCATCGAGGCAGCGCTGGCCGGCGGCATCCTCGACAAGGCGCGTCAAAATGCCCGCACGAGCGTGAGCGCACTGCTTAGAGCGGTGGGCTTTCGGGAGGTTGATGTTGAGTAAAGCCGGGCAGCTCTGCGTCGACGCAGCCCACCAGGCACAGCGCCTTCGCAGATCATCGTCAGGTTAGCTCCTGCGCAGGTAGGTGCGCGAGAGGCGGTCGTGCCAGCACAGGTGGTCGTCGTCGAAGACGGCCCACGCCATGCCGAATCCCACCGGAAGTACCGACAGCAGCATGGCCACTAGGCGGGCCCACCGTTGCGCGCGGGTGGGGATCCGTCCCTCGAAGGTGCACAGGCTGATGCGCGCGTATCTCATCCCCGGCGTAGCCTTTGCCAGAGTCAGAAACAGGATCATGTAGAGGGCTCCCATCCCAATCAATGCGATGGCCGCGCCCACTTCGATCAACCGCGGCCCCGGTAGCGATCCGAGCTTCCTGGCGGCCACTATGGCTGCAACCTGAAGGGCGCCGACCACCAGCGTGAAGTCGACCACGACGGCCAGCATGCGCCGGCCTGCGGACGCCGATTCGAGCGCCTGTTCAAGCTGAGGTCGCGGCGCCGGATCTTCCAGGAACTCCTGTTCCGGCTGCGCATCCAGCTCGATGCCCGACCACTCCGAAGCGTTCCATGCGGGCGCTTCAACGGCCAATTCCGGGACTTCGACCTCGGGGTGAGTGGAAATGGCGCCGGGATCGACCTCGAAGATGCTCAGTTGCGAGTTCTGAGCGGAGGCCGCCATCGGGCCTTCGGCAAGCCGCGGCCTCGCCTTGTGGGCGGCCACGAGCTCGCGTGGAAAATGGATCAGGTTGGCGTGGATCGGCTGGGCCGGCTCGACCATATCGATCTCCGGCGCTTGAGCGGGCTCCCGCCACTCCGCTGGGCTGTCCTCCAACATTTCGGGCGCGTCCGAAGTGTGATTTTGAGAGTTTTCGAATTGGCGCACCGGAATGGCCGGTTCCCAGCGAATCGTGAATGGCTGATCCTCTGCCCGCTGTGCTACTTGGCTGAGCAGTTCGATTGAGGTCCCGGTTGACGGGTGATGGGTGCCGGATCGCACCAATGGTTCGCCGGCTGGGGTCGGGAATGAAGATTCGAATGGCGTCTCGAAAAATTCGGACGTCGAAGCCGCTTCAAGGCCAGCCAGCACAGACTCAGCCGCAGCCTGCGCCTTTTGAGCCGCCCGTGTCGCCGCCTCGGCTGCAATCAGGGCCACGCGAGCCTCGTTTGCGAGCATTTCGCTGTAGCTGGGAGCGTTGGCAAAGCGCGCTGCCACCCGGGCGGCAGCCTGCGATGCACGGACCGCGTGGCTGGGCCGCGCGTCAGTCACAGCTTGCGAGCCCGTATCGATCACCTTGCCCTTCCGGTGCGCGGCGAGGCGCTGGTTTACTTCCTGCTTCCATGAAGGTGCAAGCGCAGATGCAAGATTGCCCGATGTGCTCAAAGCTCCAGTGTCCCTTCAAAACCGGCCGCGAACCCGTGGAACTGGTTCGCGCCCCAGTTGGGGTCCACGCTCGCGGCGGCTTATGCCGGCCGAGCGCAGACGCTGCTTTCAAATTGAGGAGAGAACCTTCGCGGAAAATAAACACACGACCGGAACCGACGAGCCGGCGACCGTGCAAACAGCAATCCGACTTTTTTTGCTGCCAGAGCAACGAGGCGGGCGTCCCATCGAAAGCGGCCGGCTTTTGCTATGCTGAGCCTTACACCAACTTGGCCTCAGGATGCGACCTCGTACCCTAGTAATTATCACGCTGCTGACCGCCTGTCACTTGCTAGTTGAGGGACAGGGGTTGACTAACGGGTTACCTTCCGCTCAACCAACCCAACGGGAGGCGACTGAATCCGAAGCGGATTCCTCCCTGCCCGACGATCCCGGCGAGGAGATGGTGCCTGTTGCCGAGCCGGAACCTATCCCTCCTTCAGGCGAGCCGGTTCGCCTTCAGGCGCTGCACCAGAGCGCCGGCGGCGATGTGCGCACTCTTTCCGGCGACGTGGTGATTCACTACCAGGGTTACATCCTCCACGCCGACAAGGTGGTCTATCACCAGTCCACCACAGAACTAGAGGCCGACGGTCATCTTCAGGTTTCCGGCGGCCCCAACGACGTGCTCATTAACGCCACGCAAGGCGACATGCGGCTCAATATGCACACCGCCCGCTTTTACAACGTCAGCGGCTCACAGGGGATCCATCGGGCCGGCCATACCGTGGTCTATTCCACCACCAATCCCCTGCTATTTACCGGCCGGGTGCTGCTCCAGACGGGCGAAGGAAAATATCGCATCATCGACGGGACGATGACCAACTGCCGTCTTCCCCATCCCGACTGGCAGATTATCGCCCGCACCATCAAACTGGAAAACAACCAGGCATCCACAGCCGGCGCGGGATTCAAGCTTCTCGGCATCCCGATCTTCTACTTCCCCTACCTGCATCATCCCGTCGATGAGACGGGGCGGGTGAGCGGGCTGCTTACCCCGGTTGTCAGCAACGGCTCGACCATCCGAGGCTACACGTTTGGCGAGCAGGTCTACTGGGCCATCAACCGCAGCATGGACATGATCGTCGGCACCGAGTATTACAGCAAGCGCGGCTGGGCGCCCAATGGAGATTTCCGGTACAAGGGCACCGGGCTGGACCATCTGACCGCGCGCTGGAATGCTTTGCTCGATCGCGGCATCGAGCAGCCGGTGGGTAAAGTTCTGTCAAGCGCGATCTCACGGGCCGCCGACCGGATACCGGGACCTACCGGCGAGGAACTGGTGAACCAGGGAGGGGTCGATGTGGTCGCCGAGGGCCGCAAGGACCTTTCGCCGCAAACTCGCTTCGGGGGCTCGGTCGAGTATCTTTCCAGCTATGTTTACCGGCTGATTTTCGACGACAACTACTCGCAGGCCACCAGTTCAGAGGTTTCGAGCGATCTGGCGCTCCTTCACAATCACAATGGGCTTGTCTCTTCTGTGTCTCTGGACCGGTTTCAGACCTTCGCCAGCACGACCAATGGCGACGAGGCAATCATTCTTCATTTGCCGGCGGTACGCTACGATGTGCTGGACCGTTCGTTGGGTAACTCCCCGCTGGTCTGGGGAATGGGCTCTTCCGCCAGCTATCTGAATCGTTCCGAGCCCCGCTTTCACTCCCGCAACGTAGGCCGCCTCGACTTTTATCCACACATCACCCTGCCCGTCACCGCAGGCGGATGGAGCTTTGTTCCCGAGGCCGGCTTTCGCAACACCTTCTACACCATCAGCCAGCTTCCAGATCTCGCCGGAAACCATGACGATGTGCCGCGAGTCAGTCACGACCCCATCGACAGAAGAGACCTTGAGGCGTCGGTCGACATCCGGGCTCCCGCCATGGAGCGGGATTTCGCGCTGCTGTTCTGGAACCGCGAGTTGCGGCACGTCATCGAACCCGAGCTCACTTACCGCTACGTGCGCGGCGTAGGGTCGCAGGCGCGGAATGTGCTGCTGTTTGATACTGCGGACATCGTCACCGATACCAACCAGGCCGGCTTCTCGCTGACCCAGCGTTTCTATCTCCGATCGCTCGACCGGCATTCCTGCGCGCCCGATGAAGCAAAGGATTCAACCGGCTGCGCGGCCCCGGCCCGCGAATGGGCCACCTGGCAGATCGCGCAGGAGTTTTTCATCGACCCTGACTTTGGCGACGCAGTCATCGCCGGCCGCCGCAATGTCTTTGAGTCGACCCTGGATCTGGCCGCGGCTCCGTTCCTCACCTCGCCGCGCAATCTCTCGCCGATCATTTCGCGCATGCGGTTCCAGGCCATCGACAATCTCCGCATCCAGTGGGATCTCGATTACGACCCCAAGGCCGGCCAGATGGACGCGGACAATCTCCTTGCCGGTTACAGCTTCGGCAAGACCACGCTTGGCATCGGCCACGCGATGCTGAACGCCGTGGATGAGAACCCGGGCACAAAATCTCCCAACCTGAAGAGCCAGCTCGTCGAGCCATTTCTCGAATTCGGCAAACCCAGCGGCAATGGCTTTAACCTGGCAGCCAACGCAAGCTACGACTTTGTGGCCGGAGGTTTGCAGTATGCCGGAGTGCAGGCTGTCTACAACTGGGACTGCTGCGGGGTGACACTAGGCTACCGGCAGTTCCAGCTCGGCACGATCCAGGGTACCGGGCGAGACGAGCACGAGTGGCTTTATAGCTTCACCTTTGCAAATTTTGGCGCGGTTGGCGATATTCGGCGGGCCAACTCGGTCTTTCACGACCCGCTCCTGCCCCCGGTCTACTGATTCTCTTCTTTCCTTCACGGCTCGCTCTCGATTCAAACTAACGGGGCCGATTGCCTTTCCTCGACCGGCGCGTCCATGGAAAGAACGCATAAAGGCAACTGCGGCGCATGTCCCCGGACGGCTGGCTGGAGTATCCTTTGCTTGAGGGAAATCAACTTGTTTCGACTTCGTTTATTGGCTGGTTTGCTCGCAATCGGCCTCACTGCAGGGTGCAAAGCCCAAACCGCTCCGCCCCAGGATCCAAGCTCCGTTCTTAACCGCTCCATTGAGCTTCATGTGCGCTCGCAGTTTGATCTGCCGTCGGATGTGAATGTCGCAATTGGCCAGCGAAGCCCGAGCGAATTCGCGGGCTACCAGACTCTTCCGGTGACCTTCTCGCACGGGGCCAAGACCCAGGAGATGGATTTCCTGATCTCGGCCGATAACACGAAGCTGGTCCGCATGGACGCCATGGACCTGACCAAACTCCCCGGCTCCAACATCAACATCGCCGGCCGGCCCATCCGCGGGAACCCGTCCGCCAAAGTCACCATCATCAATTTCGACGATCTGGAATGCCCTTATTGCGCCCGCATGCACGAGGAGCTTTTTCCGTCCACCATCGATCGCTACAAAGACCTGGTGAGAATCATCTACAAAGACGATCCGCTTTCCGATCTGCATCCCTGGGCGGTGCACGCCTCAGTCGACGCAAACTGCCTGGCTCAGCAGAGCGGCCTGATCTACTGGGCTTATGTTGACTACATCCACGGCCACGGGGAGGAAGTGACAGGCGCAGACCGCGAGCTGGGCAAGAGCAATGCCGCCCTGGACCGCATCGCGCGCCAGGAAGCTACGATTGGCAAACTGGACGAGACTCAGCTTAACGCCTGCATCGCCAAGCAGGACGAGTCGCAGGTACGCGCGTCCGCGAAGGAGGCCGAAGGACTGGGGTTGGAAGGAACCCCGGAGCTTTACGTGAATGGCGAACGCATCAATGGCGCCGTTCCGAAGGAACAGTTGTGGGCGGTCATCGACCGGGCGCTGATCGCTGCCGGTGAAAAGCCTCCTCCTCCCCCGGCTACGGCTCCCTCCGCGCAGACTGCTCCCGTTCCGCCGCCGCAGACAAGCAAGTAGGCGGCGGCGCCACTATCCCCCTGCCGGGTGAAAGATTTATCCTTGAAGGCTGGGGTCTGCGAACGGTTCCACAGGAGTATCCGCCTTGCAAGTCAAATCGATCTTCGGCATGAGCTCCCATTTTGCCATCTTCATGATTCTCGGCACCGTGATCGGAGCGGTGGCCGGTTGCCATCGTTCGCCCTCGGCGGACGTTGTGGCCACCGTGAACGGCAAGGAGATATCGCGCGCGGACCTGGACAGGGATTACCAGATCAGTCTTGGCGATGGCCCGCAGGCCCCTTCGCCCGTTCAGGCCCAACTCCGCAAGCTGCAGATCCTGCACCAGCTGATCGACGATGAAATCCTGCAGCAGCGCGCCGCCAAGTTGAATCTTGCCGCCAGCGATGAAGACGTCAACGCCAAGATCACCGAGGTCAAGGCCCCCTATACGCAGGAAGAGTTTGACAACCAACTCAAGCAACGCGGCCTCACCCTCGACGACTACAAGCGCACCATTCGCGGCCAGTTGACTGTAACCAAGCTGCTGAACAAGGAAATCGAATCCAGGATCAACATCACCGACGGCCAGATCCGCGACTACTATAGCGCCCACAAGGCAGACTTCAACCTGGTTGAGCCGCAATATAATCTTGCGCAGATCGTGGTTACCACCACTCCTTCGCAGCAGCCCGGCAACCTGCAAAACAACAAGGCATCGGGCGAAGCCGACGCCAAAAAGAAAATTGATACTCTGCACAACCGGCTTGAAAGCGGCGACGATTTCGGCAACCTGGCGATGAACTTTTCCGAGAATCCGGATACCAGTTCGAATGGCGGCGATCTGGGATTTATAAAGGAGTCCGCGCTGCGCGGAGACCCAGAGGTCTTTGACGCGATCAGCAAGTTGAAGCCCGACCAGTTCACCGACGTTCTGACCATACCCGCTCCCGGCCCTAGTCACAAGATCGCGGGTTACGCGATCTATAAGCTCATCTCGCGCCAGCCAGCGGGACAGCGCGAATTGAACGACCCCAATGTCAGGCAGTCAATCCATCAGCTGCTGCATGACGGCCAGAAGGAGCTTCTGCAAGCTGCTTACATTGAGACGCTGCAGGACGAGGCGAAAGTGCGGAACTACTTTTCCGAGCAGCTTTTGAAGCAGGGGGCGATGTAGGGGTGGAGTACCGTCAGGCGCGTCTCAGCCGCGCCCGGACCATTCATGCGCATACGCTTCGGTTCGTCTGAAAGATGCTCGGGGCGCCTTCCGTGAGAGCAGCGATCGCGCAGGCGCTGAATATGTCAAAAGGCGATTCGGAAACGGGGCGAGAAGAGTGGTATTAGCCTGCCCTCGATTGATCGAAGTCATTACGCTCCGCAAAATGGGCCGTAGCGCAAAACGGCCTCCGCATGTTGAGGAGGCCGTCGGCATTCAAGAGAGACGTGAAAAGTCTTACTTCAGGTTGCCGTTCGCATCCATGGTGATGCCGCCGGGGCCAGCATTCTTCCTCGCCTCGTTGGCCCTGCGGGTGTCCATGGCCTTCGAGGTCCACTCCTGCGCCTCCGCGAGGTCGGCGTTCACTGCGGCGGTGTTGCCGAAGTCCACGTCCGCCTTATTACGGTAGATCAGGTTCAGGTACTGCATTGCATCGTCGTAGTTGGCGCGATTGGCCACAGCCTGATTCAAATATTGGAGGCCTTCGTCGATGAGCGGGCCATTCTCAGCGGACAGGGGCGCCATCACCTTCTTGGGGGCCTTGACGTTGCCCTTGCCGTCGTCGTTGAGCCCGGCTTCCTGCAGCGCTTTCAGCTTGTTCTCGTGCGCCTTGGTCCAGTCGATCACGCCGATGGTGTAGGCGGCTTCAGGATCTTTGGGGTCGACGGCAAGAACCTTCTTCTGCCAGACCTTGGCTTGATCGAGGTTCTTCACGCTGAAATAAATGCCCGCGATCTGCTTCATGCTGTTTACATCGTTCGGATTCTTGCTCAGGACCTCCGAGAAGATCGCGATCGCCTGGTTGGCGGTCTTCAAATTGTCGGCGGTCTCGAGGCCGGGAACCACGTTCTGGGCAAGCGCCGTGGCCAGATAGGTCTTTGCCATCGGCAGGTTCGGATCCAGCTGGGTCGCCCTCTGGAAGTGATCGATCGCCTCTTCGTAGCGGGCGCCCTTGTATGCATCCACGCCCTTGTTCAATTGGTCGCGAGCCTCGAGCTGCTGGCACCCGCTCATGGAAAGCACCATGCCGGCCAAGGTAACCGCGAGCGCCGTAAAACGTGCGGGTCCATTCATGTTCGTTTTCTTCTCCTTCAGGCTGAGGCTCGTGGGCCGCGCCTGGAATCTCGTGCGTCCGGGGGCGGGCCAGAGCGGCCTCCACCAGGACCAGAAAATTGTACTCCAGCTACCTTCCGGATCACGTGCATCCGGACACAACGGGCAACCTTTTCAGAACCTAAATTTCGCATCGTCCCCGGCACCGCGCGGCACGATCTTCACTCCGGGCTTGAGAAGTGCGGCTCGGCTACTGGCCCTGCTGGATCTTCGGCGTCATCAAGCCGATATGATCGACGTTGGCCGCGCGGCCGATATCGATGACGTCGGCTATGAAAGCAAAATTGACATCGTCGTCGCCACGGACGAACATCACGCGCTCGGCGCGGTTGGCATAGATGTCGGTGAGCTTCTGCTGCAACTCGGAGTGCGCCACATCCACTTCATTGATCTTGTAGGCCGGCGACGCGCCGGGCCGATAGATCACCTGCACGACGATGGTGCGGTCGTTCGGCTGCTGCTGCTTTTGCGGATCCTTGGGGGGCTGCGGCACCAGGGCGTCGAGGCCCTTGGGCGTTACCGGCACGATCACCATGAAGATGATCAACAGCACCAGAAGGATGTCGATCATCGGCGTGACATTGATGTCGGCCATGCTGCCGCCCGACCCACCCATTGACATTGCCATGGCTTAAACTCCTCGTCTTTATAGAAACTGTCTTGAAAATCTCGAAATCGTTAAAGCAAGGCCAGACGCGAACTTACTCGCCGCCCGACAGGTTGCCTTCCTTCTTCTGCGTCAACAAGCCAACCTCTTCAACGCCGGCTGTACGCACGTCGTCGATTGCGTCTTCGACGGCCCGGTACTGAGCGCGCGCATCCGCGCGGATAAAGATGGTCTTATCGGTCTTGTCGGCAAGTTTGTCGCGCACCAGCGTCCCCAACTGGCTGGGGTCGACCCGGTTTTGCCCCAGGAACACACCGCCGTCGCGCGTCACGGCGACCACGATTGCGTCATCCTTGTCGGCATCCGGCATCGAGGTGGGGTTGTCCACCTTCGCCATGTCGATTTGAACCTTGTTCTGGAGCATGGGGGTGATCACCATGAAAATGATGAGCAACACCAGCATCACGTCCACCATAGGGGTCACGTTGATGTTGGAATTGACCTTACTGCCTTCGTTGCGAACCGCGATTCCCATTGTGTGGGCTCCGTACATCTGAGATTTTGGCCCGGAACCATTCCGGTATTGCTGAAGATCGAACAGCCCTGCGCGCCTCAAACCGCAGGGCAGGAGAGTTTGATCTCTCCCGCCCCGCGCAGAATCTCGCTCGAGCCGACAGCCGCTTCGCTTAGCGCTGCTTGTGACTCTGCTTGATGAAGTAGTCGATCAGTTCGCTCGAGGAGTTGTCCATCTCGACATCGAACGCTTCGACACGGCCAGTGAAGTAGTTGAAGGCCATGACGGCCGGGATGGCAACCAGCAGCCCGAACGCCGTGGTGACCAAAGCTTCCGAGATGCCGCCCGCGACCGCGCCGATACCGGAGGTCTTCTGGGTGGCGATCTGTTGGAAGGCGTTCAGAATGCCGACGACGGTGCCGAACAGTCCGACGAACGGCGCCGTTGCGCCGATGGTGGCCAGAACAGACAGGCCCCTCTTCAGCTTGGCGTGCACGATCGCTTCGGCCCGTTCCAACGCGCGGCCCGAGCTGGCGATGGTCTCATCGGTGGCTGTGCCGGAGGAGGCGCGGAATTCCTGCAGGCCGGCGGTAACAACCTCGGCCAGGTGCGACTTCTTGTTGCGATCGGCGATCTTGATCGCTTCTTCAAGCTTGCTGTCCTTGAGGGCGCCGGCAACCTTGGGAGCGAACTCGCGTGATTGCTTGCGCGCAGCCGAGAAGTAGAGGTAACGGTCGATCATCACGGCCAGCGACCAGATCGACTCAATGAAAAGAATGATGGCCACAGACCGGGCCAGGTTTCCCATGTGGCTCCACAGCCCGAGGGGAGTGAAGCTTACCGGTTGTTCCTCCTGGAACATAGCCAGGCTGCTGACCGCGTGCGAAGCGAAATGCGTGAGCTGAGCGAGAATCACTGAATCGTTCCTCCTAAGGAGTTTTGTTTTGTGAAGAGAGGCTGTCCGCGCGGCGGACGATCTAGGAATGCGGCTCTCAGAAAGATTCGCATTCAGGTCAAATGGAAAGCTCCCTGCCAGTGAAGCGGAAGGGAGCCGGAAAGTTCATCATCCACCCAGGGTGAAGATCACGTTGACCGTGGTCTCAACCTCGACCGGGTCGTTGTTGAGAAGATAGGGCCTGTAACGCCACTGCCTCACGGCGTCCAGTGCCGCCTGCTGCAACATGGCCGGACCGCTGACCACGCGAAGGTTTTCAATGGTACCCGACTTTGAGATGGTGGCCTGAAGCACTACCGTACCGGAAACCCGGGCCGCCTTGGCGATGGGAGGGTAAACCGGGGAGGTCTTCTGGAGGAGCATGCCCACGGCCACACCGGCAGAAATGTTCACCTTCTTGGGGGGCGCTTCCTTCACCTTGGGCGCGGCGCCCGAGCCGAAGATGCTGCCCATCACGCCGCCCGCGCTGCCGCCCATGCCTTCCATGCCGGCCACGCCGAAGTTCGACGGAGGAGCTTCCTTCTCGCTCACCATCTGAATGTTGTGCGGGATCCGCGTAGGAGCCGTCAGCTGGTTGTTCATCATCTCCGACTGCACATGCACAACGTGGATGACCTCCGGAGGGGGAGGTGGTGGTGGTGGAGGAGGAGGCGGTGGCGGAGCGCTCAGGATCGTCAACATGGCGGCCCTGGGGAGCGCCTCGGGATAGATCAGCGGGATGAGAATGAGGGTGACAAGAATTCCGCCGTTGATGATGAAGGTGAACATCATCCAACGACCGCTCTTGGTCTTGATTCTTCCGCCGGATTCAAATGTGGAATCTTCAAACATGGCCAGCCTCGAATTCGGGTGTTGGTTACTCCTACTTAGACACCGCGGGAACCAAGAATGTTCCCAGACATTAAAACCGTCCAATAGAAGCGTGTCAACCTTATCAGACCGACGCGCCGGTGAGCAACAAAAAGTGCGTTGGTATAAATTGCTTTTGGGTCATCCTCGACCCGATGATCCCGGAACCACGGAAAAACCATGCGTTCCGCACCGGTGACGCATTTTTCACTGCTCCGGCCCCAAAAAACTTTAGATGCTTAAACCCTGGAACGCTTTGCCGCGGGAAGCGCAATTGCCTTCCCTTTTTTTGCGCGCCACTCCTGCCAGGCCACCAGCATTGGCGCCGCGATGGCGATCGATGAATAAGTTCCGATGAGAATACCTACAACCAGGGCGAATGAGAAGCCTTTCAACACCTCGCCGCCGAAGACGTAGAGAGAAAGCACGGTGAGGAAGGTCAAGCCCGAAGTCAACACAGTCCGGCTCAGGGTCTGGTTGATGCTGCGATTGACCAGGGCGGGCAGCGCCTCGCGGCGGCTCAGCCGCAGGTTTTCGCGAATGCGGTCAAAGACGACGATGGTGTCGTTCATTGAGTAGCCCACGAGGGTCAGAATGGCGGCAATCACCGTCAGGCTGATCTCCTGGTTGGTGAGCGCAAAGGCGCCGATGGTAATGAGGGTGTCGTGGAAGCAGGCCACCACCGCGGCCACACCGTAGATAAACTGGAAGCGGAACCAGAGATACACAAGCATTCCGAGCAAGGAATAAAGCGTGGCCAAGCTGGCCTGCCGCTCAAGCTGGCTGCCCACCGTGGGTCCCACCACCTGCGTATTCTGAATCGTAAAGGGAACGCCATAGTGCGCAGCGAGCGCGTCCCGGACCTTTTGGCGGCCCACGTCCAGCGCGCTCTCGTTGGCCTGTTCGGGAAGGCTGATCAGCACCTCGTTCTTCTGTGGCACGTCATAGTTCACAATGCTTACGCCGTGAAGGCCCGCGGAGTCCATCGCCTGGCGAATCTTGTCGATGTCAGGGGATTGATTGAACTGGACCTGCAACTCGGTTCCGCCGCGAAAGTCCACGCTGAGGGGAACCGGGCTGCCGATGTGGTTCCAATGCCATCCCATCGAGATTATGCCAGCCACGCTGAAGATCAACGAAAAGGCGAGGAAATACCACTTCTTCCCCAGCCAATCCACGTTCACGCCATGAAACAATTCCACTTGATTCGTTTCCCTTCATGGAAGCCGGGGTCCAAATCGCCCCAGCCCTCAGAAAAACTCCAGTTCCCTTGAATCTCAGTCCTTAAACAGCCCGTGATGGAAGCCGAAAGCCCAGAAAATCATCCCTCAGGGGCTAAAGCCCGCTTCATTTTTGAACTGCTTGCGGCACGACTAAAGTCGTGCCCTTTCAAAACCCAATGTCCGAAACAGTCCCTTCGTCCCATGGTCCCTTAAATCGACACCATTTCGCCGGTTTTCAGCTTGTTCAGGTGGGCCTCGAAGATCACCCTCGAAACGTAGACCGCGGTAAACAGGTTGGCGGCCAGACCGAAGGTGAGGGTAACCGCAAAGCCCTTCACCGGGCCGCTCCCGAACAGGAACAGAATCGCCGCGGACACGATGGTCGTCACGTGGGTATCGACGATGGTCACCCAGGCGTGCGCAAAGCCCTGATCGACGGCCGCCGCGGCCGCTTTGCCGGCGCGAATTTCTTCACGGATGCGCTCGAAGATCAGCACGTTCGAGTCGACGCCCATGCCGATGGTCAGGATGACTCCGGCAATGCCCGGCAGCGTCAGCGTGGCCCCCGAGAATCCCATGAACCCGAGGAGGATCACCAGGTTGAGGAACAGTGCCAGGTCGGCATTGATGCCCGAGCTGCGGTAGTAGATGAGCATGAAGGCCATGACCACCAGCACACCCACGATGGCCGCCGTCACGCCCTCGTGAATCGAATCCGCTCCCAGCGACGCACCCACCTGCTGCTCTTGAAGAAAAATGAGCGAGGTGGGCAGAGCGCCGGTGCGCAGCAGCTTGGAAAGCATGGTCACTTCATCCTGGCTGAATGAGCCCTCGATCTCGCCGGTGTCGTGAATGCCGCTTTTGATCACCGCGACCTCGCGAACGCGGTTGCCCATCACCACCGCCATGCTCTTGCCTACATTGGCGCTGGTGTAGTCGTAAAAGCGGTTGCCGGCCTCATCGGTCAGCGTGAACTGGACCATCTTCTGGCCGGTATTGGGATTGGTGCTGGGATCGGCGGAGCGGAAGTCGGTTCCCGAAACCACCGGAGCGCGATTGATAATGAATACGCGGTCGGCATCAGAGCCGGTCGCCATTTGACCTGAGCCGTGAACCAGCGCTTCGTCCGCAGGAAGCGCTCCGTTGGCCGCGGCCAGAGCCGACTGCTCGTCCGAGTAACCAGCTGGATCATCATCCACGGCGTGGATTTCAAGCCTGGCCGTGGATTGAATGGCGTTCTTCACCTGGTCGGTGTCGCTGATGCCGGGAAGCTCCACCAAGATCTGGTTCGCACCCAGGCTGTAGGGCGCGACTTTCGGCTCGCTCACGCCCAGCGAGTTCACGCGATCATTAATGGTCTCGATGGCCTGCTGGACCGTCTTCTCTTCGAGAGACCTTTCGATCTGCGGCTTCATGGTCAGCGTGAAGACGCTGTCGTTGTCGCTGCCATTCAGGTCATATTCGTTGGCGTATTTCTGGTCGAGCAGCGATCGCACCGCGCTGGCATTGGCCGGGGTCACCCCTTCGACCTTCACCAGCTCCGGCTTGGAGGGATCGGGCTTATAAACCTGCGAATACCCCAAGTTGGCGGTCTTCAGGTCGCTCTGGATGCGAGCCACCGCGCTGTCGGTCTCGTCGCCCACCGCTTCGGAGACGACCACCTGCAGAATCAGGTGGACGCCGCCCTGAAGATCGAGTCCAAGGTGAATCCGCTTGGTCAGCGCATCCGTCAGGGCCTTGCCGGAAAATCCGCCCGGTATGCCGATGATGCCGTAGGTAAAAATCAGCAGGACCGCAATGATCAGCGCAACCTTGCTCTTGAGATTTTTCTTCATGGTTCCGTTTCTCTAATCGAAATGTTCAAAAGGTACGGCCAGTGAGCTAGGAAGCCGATGAGCTGTCCTGCGTAATCACCGAGGCGATGGCGGTCTTGGCTACCTCAAGCTTCAGGTTGTCAGGGGCCACGCGAATGATGATCGTATCATCCTTGATCGACAAAATGGTTCCACGAATGCCGCCCGCCGTGGTCACGCGGTCACCCGACTTGATCTCGGCCAGCATGCTTTGCCACTGTTTTTGTCGTTTCTGCTGCGGCCGGATCATGACCAGGTACAACACCGGAATCAACAGCAGGGGCAGGAGCATTGTGATACCACTGCCTGCCGCGGAGCCGGGAGCCCCACCCAGGAAAAATGCCAAATTAATCGCCACTTTCATCCTTTGCTCGCCCGGAACAGCCGCGTCTGCGGCCTCCCCAGGACACAGGCCCGCCCGCTGCCGCGGACGCTCCCTCGATAAATTTGTCTCCGGGAATTATCCTGGGCGTTTGCCCCAGAATCTGGAAGGAGGATTCGGTTGCGGCGCGGGAAAGTTGAATTTCAAGTCTTCCCCCTATTTCAACCCTGAAAACCCCACTGCCTTCTGTTTCCTGTTCGACACAGCGCTTCCTTCGGTCTCCGATTCCGGAAGCCTGCTCATTCACTGGAGCCGTTCGCTCCGTCCGGATCCCAAAAGAGTGCCTAGAACGATAAGAAACGGGCAGCCGCTTGCGTGTCAAGGCGAAGGAGCGTCCGGCAGCCCGGCGATTCGGATTCCGAAGGCGATCGAGCCGGCTCGCTGTCGTGCTTATAAAGCCCTTACGGTTCGATTACTCCACCTTTACTGGATTGGGCTTCTTCTGGATGGAGTGGATTCCGGCCCAGGCGGGCCGGTCCGTGTTCCGGCGTTGTTTCGAGCCAAGACGACGGAACGCCCACAGGCGGAGTCAACCCATGATCACTCTCAATCCTGAAGCGATATTGCTGGTTCCGGCGGTCTTGTCGGTCACATTCCTGCTGTGGGCGCTGCGCGCCCTATGGAAAGAAGAGAGACGGCATATGACCCAGGTCAGAACCGACCGCTACAGACTGTGAGATGTTTCTCGCAAAGTTGCTTCTACTGCTGCTTTGCCGGGGACGCGGGCGCCGGTTGCGGGGCATCCGGCTCATCGGTCGAATCCTCCACCAGCACCGCCGAGCCAGGAGCGATCTCGAAGCTCACCGCACCTTTGCCCGCGGGGTGAAAGGTGACTTTCAGCGGCTCCCGCTGCCAATCCGCCTGGGCGCACACCGGATCGGGACGGCTCTGCTCATCGAATTCGGCGAGCTTTTTCGCCAGCACCGCCTTGCGCGCCGCAACCTGCGCCACGACGGCGTAAAGGCTCTTGCCGCTGGCCGTCAGGCCGCAATACGCGCCGTAGTCCCGGAACCAGGCCACCTGGCTTACGCCCGGGTCGTAGTCCGGCAGCTTCAGGGCAGTCACGTGCCCGGTTACGCGGTCGATCAGAAGCCACGGACCCCGCTGCCAGACCCAGGCACTTGCCGTATGGGCAGGCCTTTGGTCAGGATTGCCCGAGGGGGGTAGCGCATCATTGAGGCGAATCACGCGGCGCACCACAAAGCTGCGGTCGGTCACATCGTGGGCGTCGCCGGTAGTCCATTCCTTGAGGACGCCATCGACAAGCAGCGCTCGAATCTTGAGGGCATCTTCACTGGACGCGGCGCCGGAAGGATCGCCTGCTTTCGAGTAAGGCACTTTTCTCACCGCACCCAGAACGACTGAGTGGCTCTTGCGCGGAGCCGCGGAAGCGGATGAAAGAAGAATGGCGGTGAGAAGGAACGTGATTACCCGGACAGTCGTGCGCATCGTTGCCTCGCGACTCTTCGCGCGGGTGAGCCGCGGCGAAGGTTCTGCCTCCGGGGATTGGGACTATGGTAGCGCGAAAAAACAGATCAAGTCTTGTGCGACCGCTTGGAACAGCGGCGAGTAAACCGGCTTTATGGCTTAGTGATCCATGACAGGAGGGCGAATGTGATCGCAGCTGCCGTCAAAACGACAGATATCGCTCGCATCGGATCGCGGTCACGCGTGGCGGGGGGCATGATCTGCAATGGAATTGCTGTTTCCAGGTTGCCCGCATGGCCTGGATCCTCATGTTCTGGCAACGTCTGTTCCGGCTTGGTCCGCTTGGATGGCCCAACGAGATAGCGGAAGCCCCCTGGCAGCCGCGCGGCGGAAAACCACCTGGTGGGCCTCAGGACGGTGAAAAATCCGGCCGGCGTCACGTCGAATTCCCTGCGATTCCAAATTCGAGGATTGCTCATCGTATCCTCCTGGACCATGTTGCGCCGTTTCGTCTCAGCGGTCAAACAGACCTTGGATCTGTGCCGCCTCCACCGCCCGCGCCACCCGGAACGCTGTTCCCTCGCCGAGATGCGAGGCCAGCACCTGCATCCCGACCGGCAATCCCCCCGCAGCCGTTCCGCATGGAACGGTCACTCCGCAGATGCCCGCCAGACTGGCGGTGACGGTGTAAATGTCGGCCAGGTACATCGACAACGGATCGCCTGTTTTCTCGCCCAGCTTGAACGCCGGCGTGGGCGCCGTGGGCGTCACAATTGCGTCCACCTCCGCAAAGGCTCTCAAGAACTCTTCGGCCAGAAGCCGTCGCACCTGCTGCGCTTTCCGGTAGTAGGCGTCGTAGTAGCCGGCCGAGAGCGCGTAGGTGCCAAGAAATATCCGGCGCTTGACCTCGGCGCCGAAGCCTTCATCCCTAGAGTGGGAGTACATGGCCGACAAGGTGTCGGAGGCGGGCGACCGATAGCCATAACGCACGCCGTCAAAGCGGGCCAGGTTGGCGCTGGCCTCGGCGGTCGCAATCAGGTAGTAAGTGGGCACGGCGTATTTCGTGTTCGGCAGCGAGACCGGCTGCACATGGCAACCCGCCGCCTGGAGCGCCGCGATTCCCTTTTCGATACCTGCGCGAACGCCGGCGTCGAGTCCGTCGGCAAAATACTCGTGGGGGACGCCAATGCGCAGCCCTTCGACCGGTTTGTCGCTTTCTGCCGCGTAGTCTTCGACAGGCGCAGTCGAACTAGTGGCATCCTTGGCGTCGTGCCCTGCAATTACGCCCAGCATCGTGGCGGCATCGCGCACATTGGCGGCCAGCGGGCCGACCCTGTCGAGCGACGAAGCGAATGCAATCAATCCGTACCGCGAGACCCGCCCGTAGGTGGGCATCACGCCTACCACGCCGCAAAAACTTGCAGGCTGGCGAATCGATCCCCCGGTGTCGGACCCCAATGTGGCAACCGCCATGTTGGCCGCAACCGCCGCCGCCGAGCCCCCGCTCGATCCGCCCGGAACGCGCTCCGTGTCCACGGGATTCCGCACCGGCCCGTAGGCCGAGTTCTCATTCGACGATCCCATGGCGAACTCGTCGCAGTTCAACTTGCCGAGAACCAGGGCCCCCGCCGCTTCGAGCTTCGCCACGGCGGTCGCGTCATACGGAGGCCGGTACCCCTCCAGGATCTTCGACCCCGCGGTGGCCGGCGCGCCCTTCACCACCAGCACGTCCTTGATGCCCACCGGCACGCCCGCCAATGGAGGCAGCGGGTCGCCACTTCGGGCGAGCGCATCCACCCGCGCCGCCTGCTCCATGGCCCGCTCCCGGGTCAGGCTGAGATAGACATTGAGGCAGGGATTGATCCGTGCGATGCGCTCATAGTAGGCCGCAGCCAGATCAACCGCCCTGGTGCGCCCTTCGGCAAGGTCGGCGCGCAGCTCGGCCAGTGTCTTCGGCCGCTCGACAAAACTCTCCGTTGTCTTCGTCTCGCCCGCCAATCGCAACCCCCAAGTCCCTTAGTCCCTAGTCCCTCAGTTTTGCCTTACCGTTCAATTACCTTGGGCACCTTGAAAAACACCTGGTCCGATTCGGACGCTTCAGCCATCACCTCGGCCCGATCGAGCGAAGGCACAACCTGGTCCGGGCGCAACTGTCCGGCCAAGCTGCCGAGTTCGCTTATTGCGGCGAGCGGCGCCACGCCGGTGGTGTCGATCTCGTTCAGTTCGGCCACGTAATCCAGAATCGCGTTCAGGTCAGCCAACATGCAGCCGGCCTCATCGGCCCTCAGTTCGAGGTGAGCCAGTTCAGCCACGCGCTCCACATCGGCGAAGGTAACCTTTGCAGTCATTTCCTCGCCATTCCCATCCCGGCGCGATCCCAGCCGGAACTTTGAGTTTGAATCCCGAAAAACAAGTATAAGGCCCCGTGCGCGGCGTCGAGGCCGGGCTCAATCCACCGTGAGCGTCACGCTTACCGAATGCGAAACTCCCGCCGATGTAACAGTGAAAGGAACGTTGTAGGTTCCAGGGGGCGTGGACGATCCGCCACCGCCACCGCCACCACCGCCGCCCCCTCCCGAGGATGTTGCGCAGCTCGATACCCCGACCGCGAGCACGAGTGCCAGCAGCACGAGCAATAGCTTTCTCCTGCGCCGCGCTCGAGCCATTGGAAGCAACAGCCCGCAAGCCAGCGGGAGCGCACTCCATGCGATGGGCGCGCCGGCAGCGCTCGAAGAAAGACTTTGTCCTGTGGAAATTTCCGCATTCATATTCCCCTGAGCGCCCATGCTCACGGTCTCATTGGCGGGAGAAAACAGACAGAGAGCATTCGCGGGAAGCGCCCCGCATGCGAGAGTGAACGAGCCCTCAGCGCCGCTGGGCGTAATCACCAGCGGAAAGTTGGCCGACTGACCGCTGGCAACGGTCTGGCTTGGCGAGCCGGTGACGCTGACCGCGAAGTCAAATCCCGTTCCCGCGAGCGAAACCGTGGCCGGGTTTGTGACCGCCGCGGCAGACGCCGTCAGCGTTCCCGAAGCCGCCCCGGCAACCGCCGGCGTGAAAACGATCGAGGCTGTGCATTGAGTGCCCGCGGCCAGCCCGCCTGTGCAGTTGTTCTGCGCGATCCCGAAGGGGACTGCGACAACAAGCGCAACTGAGGAGATCGCGTAGCTGCTCGCGTTTGTAATGGTGACCGTCTGCCCCGCGCTGGACTGGCCCGACCCGGTGACCGGAAACGTGAGCAGCGTCGGAAGCACCTGAAGCGCTGACGCCAATTGCGCCGTTCCGTTCAGCGGAACCGAGACCGCAGTAACCCCGGCGGTCGACGAGGAAACAATCAGCGACGCCGCGATCGTGCCGGTACCCGATGGCTTGAAGATCACCTGCACCGAGCACTTCGCGCCGCCGTTCAGCGTGGCGCCGCAGGTGTTTGTCCCCAGCGAATAGCTCGCCGCGGCCGCACCGGTAAATTGAAATGCGAGGTTCGCCAGTGCCGCGCCGCCCGTATTGCTCACGGTGAGCGTTTGCGGAGCGCTCGGAACCCCGGCCTGCTGGTTGGCGAAGGTGAGGCTTGCCGGACTTACGCTGATGGCTGCCGGTGTCACTCCCGCGCCTGACAATGACACGGTCTGCGTCCGCAGAGCGTCGGCGACGGCGAGTGTGCCGGCGATGTTGCCGGTACTGGTGGGAGCGAACTGGACCGCGATCGAGCAGGTCGCGTTCGCGGCCAACTGGGTGAGGCAGCCGTTCGTGAACTGAAACCCGCTGCTCGCCGAAACGCTGATGGAAGTGAGCGGAATCGTGCCGGAGTTGGTCATCGTCACCTGCTGAGGCGCCGAGTCCTGTCCGGTTGCCGTGGCGGGAAATGCGAGCGACGTGACGTTGAGCGTGTCGGTGGCCGCGCCCAAGCCGGCGCCGGAGAGCTGGACCGTCTGTGTTCCCTGGCCATCGATCAGAGTCAGAATGCCCGACGCCGGGCCGGTCTGGGTGGGTTGGAACTCCACCTGGATCTGGCAACTGGCGTTCGCAGGCAGTGAAACTGTTCCGCACAGATTTCCGGAGATCATGAATGGCCCGGTAACCGCCAGACTGGTCAGTGGGACCGCAACGCCGCTGCTGTTGGATGCCGTGACCGGCTCCGCGGACGAGGTCGATCCGATTGCCGTCTGCGGAAAACCAAGGGCTGTGGGGGTCAGGCTCACCGCTCCCGACGCCGCGCCCGTTCCGTCGAGATCGACCGTGAGCTGCCCTCCGTAGACGTTGGCGAAAATGGTCATTCGAGTGCTGAGCGCGCCGACCGACTGGGGCGTAAACGTCACCTGGATCGCGCAGCTTCCGCCCGCCGGCACAGACTGATTCGCGCAATCGTCGGTTTCGTTGAAATCCGCGTCAATCGTGATGGATGTGATCAAGAGGGCTACGCTGCCCGTGTTCTTCACGGTAACGGCTTTGGCCGCGCCGCCGCTACCCACGCTTTGGAGTCCAAAACTCAGGCTCGCCGGAATGGCAACCGCGGTGGTCAGAGCCGTGCTCGCGCTCCATAGCGGCGTCTGCCAGATGCCCCGGCCATACGTTGCCGCGACAAGCACCTGCGCGGAAGAGGTCGCCGGCGCGGCGCTCAATCCCACCACGGGCGCAGCCGGCAAACCGGTTCCAAACGGCGACCAGCAAACGCTCGCCGATTGCGCGCAATTTTGAACCTGGGCGGTGAAGTACAAGCCTTGGTCGGTCGCCACGTAAACCGTGTTCGAATCCTGGGGATCGACCATCACGCTATTGGCGGGCGCATTGGGCAGGTTCGAAGTCAGATCGGTCCAGTGCTGTCCGCCATCCGTTGTGCAGTAGAGAACCTGCACCTCTTCCGCGCTGTTTTGAAATCCCTCCACGGTCACGTACACCGTGTTCCCGGTCGTGTCATGCGGGTCAATAAAGATGCTGGAGATATCAAACCCATAGAAATTCAGCGTATGGGAATCGTTGATCACCGGGTTCAGCGTCAGATCGGTCCAAACCGGCGTACCCCCTGAAGCGGGATCGATGGTCACGCTCCAAAGATGCCCGGGTAGAATTGAGCCGCCATCGCCGGACCCGTACATGCCGAGATAGATCACCTCGGTGCCCGAGGGCAGCGCCAGCGCGGCCATCGACCGGATCAGCGCATCCCCAAGGCACGAGCCCGCTGTCGTCCCGCTATCGAGAATGGGCGTCACCGCATCGCCGGAACTCCATCCCGATCCGTCTGCAGGCCCGCGCCACAACCGGCATGTCCCGATCAGCAACTGCGTCGGGTCCAGCGGGTCCACCAGGAACGGAGCGGGCGACGGCATCGCAAGGCCGTCGTTGGCCACGTCGGCATCGTTGACCGCCGGACTCGAGCCAAAATCCACCGGCGTGCAGGCCGACGTCTGTGAGCAACGATAGATCGAGACCCCCGCCTCCGCGTTCACGTACCAGTCATAAGAATCGCGTGGATCGATCGCCACCGGGCCGCCGTACCCGGATAGAATCTGCGGCCAGTCCGCGGTTGCCGCGCTGGCCCTCACGCCCGCAGTCCCGTTCACGCCCAGGCCAGCCATCAAGATGTAGGGGGAGTTGAGAACAGGACCAAGACTGACCACTTCGGCAAGCGAACCCAGGCTGCCATTCAGGTTTTGGAAGTGGGTCGAATCGGACGCCGCACACGGCGTTCCCGCCTCGCCCATCGCGTCCATCGACCGCCACAGGCCGCTGTCATTGCCCACCAGCACATTCAGAGGATTGGCGGCGTTCCACGCCAGCGCATGCTGGAACTCTCCCACGCCCGCGCTCATGCAGGTGGTGGAGTTGGTGGTGTTGCGCCATGCGCAGCCTGCCGCCAGGCTGCACTTCCACAGGTCGTTCGCGCCTGCCAGCAGCAGCGTGCCCTGCCCGGAGGGAATCGCCGCCAGCGCCAGGTTGTAATTTCCATTCGAAATCGTGCTGGCTCCCTCGATCGTGCCGGTCTCGAGCGACGTCGTATTCCACTGTTTGCTAAAGCTAATGGCCGCATTGCCGCAGGCGTCTCCGCTCAGGTTGCACGGGTCCTGCCACAGTCCCTGGTCCTGGTTGTTCAGGTCCACGGTCCAAGCAAAGGTGTCGCCGGTGACCGGATTCACCGCCAGCGCGCCGCGAAAAATAGGGCACGCAATCGATCCTGTCGTGGTGGAGTTGGTGGGGCAGAGCGAGGTTGTCAGCCCCGCGCCGGGCTGCGCCGCCAATCGCGTCCACGTCACTCCATCGTGCGATTGATAGTATCCATGATAGCGCACGGCCGCAATAAACACTTGCCGCACCGGGTTCCACACCACCGCAGTGGCGGCATTGCCGTCCGGCGTATCAAACGCATCGAGCGGCCCTTGCACGTCATGGCCGTTGCCATCGGTGATCGTAGCCAGGTGCCAGGTAGCGCCGCTGTCGCTGGAGTAATAAAGTCCCTCGTAGCTCGACCCCGGCTGCCCGGCATTCACCAGCGTGCCCTCGTAGGCCTGCGAGACGGCAGCCACCGCAATCTGCTGATTGACCGTGCTCCATGCAAAACCCGCGAAGCCTTCCCCGATGAATTGAGAGTCCTGCCTGCCGAGCCCGCTCTCCAGATCATCGGTGGCTTGAATCAGCGACCACGTCGAACCGCCGTCAGTCGAGCGCAGAATCCCGGCCCCATAGTAGGAATCGAGCACATCGTTTGGGTCGCCCGTCCCGGCCAGGATCACGCCCGTCCCGCCTGGCTGCACAGTCAACGCACCAATGCTGACCGAAGCGTCGGTGGCGCCGCCCAACGCGTTTACCGCGTCTGTCAACGGAGTGAATACGATCGACGAAGCCGGGGATGCTGCGGCATTGCCGGCTAACCACACCCCTCCGCCGGTTGTCCCCACGTAGAGATGATTCCCGGTCGCGTCGGACGGGTCCAGCGCAAGAGAAGAGATGCGTCCCGTAACCAATCCAAAATCTTGCGTCTGGACGGCGACCGGCCCAAGGGGCTGCCAGGTCGCGCTCTGAGGCGTCTGGGCTTGGGATTCCGGGCCGCGCGTGTGAAGGCCGATGCGCTTGACCATCCTGCGCTGCCCGGGCCGGAGACCGCGCTGCGAGAGAAAACGCTTCGCCTCGATGACTTGCGCGGGCAGCTTCGATCGCGGCGAAGCCAAGACATCGTTCGGCAGCGGCGCGAAGGTCTGCGCGCGGGCCGCTCGAATCAGGCAGAGCAAAGCCAGGCTTAGCAAGGCAATTGAAAACGCACTGCATCGGAGCGCTGCCCGAGCCCCTGCCCTGCGCCGCTTCCATGCTTCGTACCCGAGGGTGGGCCCTCTGAGATTCAGTCCAGACATCCGATTTGTCACGCGCAACCGATTGCCGAGCCCGGTCGACCCTCTCATGTAAATCTTGAGTGGAGATGGCTGCAGACTCCATCAGAGTGCGCAAATTGAAACACGCGATTTCCGGGATTGAATTAGTGGCCCATTATAGGACGGCGGGAGATCCGCGAAATGTGATTCATCGCACAACTCCGCGGTGCACGATTCAGGCTCTAGGTTGCCCCTTCATTCTGGCGAATGTAGGACTCGGCATCGAATTTTTTGGCGATGGAGGCACCGGTCATCGAACGCACCAGTCCGAAGACCGGCCGGTTGAACCAGGGCCGGTCGTGGCGGCCGACGATGGCCCAGGCAATGCCTGCATAGCCATTGGGGTCGCGGCCATCGAGCTCATAGCGGTCATTCAGAATCACCGCCCAGTCAAACGCCGCGGCCGGGTCCGGCGCCCACTCCAGGATCTTCTTCGCCCAGTACATCCTCATGTAGTTGTGCATCCAGCCCGTCTCCGTCATCTGGCGCTGCGCGGCATTCCACAGCTCATCGCCGGTCTCGGCCCGCTCCAGTTGTTCGAAGGTGTAGCGTTGGCGCGAGTCTCCGACGTGTTCTACGAGCGTCTTGCGGGCCCACGCCGCCGCGCACTCCCAGTTGTCGTAATTCGGCTCGTGACGCACAAACAGGACCGACAACTCGCGCCATCCGATCACCTGCTCGAGAAACCTATCGGCGTTCGCCCCCGGCGCCTTGCCATCACGAACCGCCCTCTTCACGGCCAGCGCAATGGTCAGCGGACCGATGTTGCCGAAGTGGAGATAAGGAGACAGCCGGCTGGTTCCCTGTTGCTCAGGACGATTGCGCGTCCGGTCATAGTCTTTCAGCTCGTCCTTCACAAACTCACCGAGACGCCGCAGGGCGGAGCGCGATCCGCCCGTAAATCCATCCACCGGCTTCACCTGCCGGTCGAGCTTCGTGAACCCCTCGGTAATGTCGCCCGAAAGCGAAAAATGCGGCAGGGCCTTGCGCGTCCGCCACGCATGAATCGGCCTGATCCTGGCGGGCTCGACCAGGTACTTGGGCAACTCGGCGTTCAGATGCGGGCGAAAATGATGCATAAGAACGAAGCTGTGGTTGAAGACTCGCGAAGGCACCACTACGTCGGCATCTACCGTCCAGTAAGGAATCTTCAACCGCCTGGCCAGCACCTGGCGCCATCGTTCCGGCTCTCGGCATGGATTCTCGTCGCCAACCAGCAGCGCGGCGTCGACCTCTTCGAGAAATTTCTCGAGATTGTTCTCCGGCGGCCGCCGCACCACGAAACCCACTTCAAGCTCAGCGGCGCCCTGCTCGGCGTCGCTGAGACCCTGGGCCATGAAGTGATAATGCCGCAGGTTGGCGTTGGGATAATTGGGAATTACGCCGAAATAAACCACCACCGGCAGACCCAGCAGGTTGCCTGCTTCGATGGCCACATCGAGCGCCGCGTTATCCACCGTGCGCATGGCACGCTGCATCCAGTAAACAACCGAGCTTGCAGGGCTGCGCGGCGCTCCGCCACGCCGCACCACTACGCGAGGCTGGTGCGAAAGCAGCGATAGCTCTTCCGGAATATGATCGTCATTGGGAGCAGAAATCATCTGCGTGCGACCTTTGGACATTGATGTCGCCGGCAGCAACAAGGCAGCCCGCAGGCTGCGTTTCAGACTGCCGAGAAGTCATCCGTGCCAGCATTTCAGGCGTGACGAGGGTTTGCAGGGGCTGAAGCCCTCGAATTTGGTGGCGGCATTTGCGGCCCGGCTAAAGCCCGGCCCTGGTTACAAAGCTCGACTTTCGCGAGGCTTTTCGGCAAACCGTAAAGGCCGTCCGCAGGCGGCCTCATCTGTCGACTGCCACCGGCCGTCACTGTTTACTGTTCACTGCCCTACCAACGTCCCCAGGCGCGGCTGATGTAATCCGACAGCGTCATGCCGATCAGGGCGAGGAACACAAAGATCCCCGATATCACCGTCAGCTTGGTCAGCTTGGTCGAGTACTTCACGTGCATGAAAAACAGCACGACCAGCGTGGCCTTCACCACCGCGATGGCCAGCGCGATAATCGGGTTGAAAACTCCCAGGTCGATAAAGGACACCGCTACCGTGAGCCCCGTTCCCACCAGCAACGCGGCGCCGACGGCAAGGTAAATCCTGGGGCTCACAATGTGGTGCTCTTGATTCTCTGGTTCGTGACTGGCTGGTTCGTTCATAGGTGACCTCTATTGGTGCCTGCTGATCAGGTAAAGCAGGGGAAACAGGAAGATCCAGACAATGTCGACAAAGTGCCAGTAGAGGCCAAAATTCTCGACGTAAGTCACATGCCCGGTGGTATACGCTCCGGCCCGCGCGCGGAAGATCATGAAGCTCAGAATGGCGATGCCGATGATCATATGCAGCGCGTGCATGCCGGTCATGGCGAAGTAGAGAAAGAAGTACATCTCGGTGTGAGCAGCCATGTCCGGGGCCAAGGGCTTGTCGTCCGGGTAACTTTTGTGAACCTCCGGGTCCGATGCCGGATTCAGAAACGACGACTCGCTGTAGCGGATGCCGGGGATGTGATGCTTCTCCCACTTCTCGTGATACTCGATGGTCTTGATGCCAAGGAAGGCGAGACCGAGAATGAAGGTCAGCACCAGGCACAGAACCAGTCCGCCCTTGCGCCGCAACTCCGCGTTCCACACGCCCATCGCCATGGTGAAGCTCGAGGTGATGAGCACCGCCGTGTTGGCCGTTCCCCAACCCACGTTCAACTGGTGCGACGCTTCGACAAACGCTGGGTAGTACCAGTTGCGCATGATCAGATAGGCGGTAAACAACCCGCCGAAGAACATGACTTCCGTCAGCAGGAATAGCCACATGGCGAAATTCGTGGTGTCGAACTGCTGCTCGATGGTCTCGAAGTGGTGGCGCTGATACGACGGGTGCTCATGCGGATGAGCCTCGGCCACCGAGCCGTGTGCGACTGCATGGCTATCCGACACTGGCCACCTCTTTCTGCTGCTCGTGTTCCAGCCACTCGTAGTCGTAAGCTTCGTGATCCATGATCGGAATCTGGGCGAAGTTTTCGGTCAGCGGAGGCGACTGAATCTGCCACTCGAGCCCGGTCGCCTGCCACGGATTGTTACCCGCAATCGCGCCGTATTTCAGCGACCAGGTAAGGTAAAGGATCGGCAGCAGGTAGCCCACCCCGAGAATCGAAGCGCCGGCTGTCGAGAAGACGTTGAGCGCCTGGAACTCCGGCGGATAAGCGGCGTAACGCCGCGGCATGCCCAGCGTGCCCAGGATGAACTGCGGGAAGAAGGTGAAGTTGAACCCGATGAAAGTCACCACCGCGGCCAGTTGCGAGATCTTCTCCGGATACATGCGCCCCGTCCACTTGGGCCACCAGAAGTGAATGCCGGCCAGAAACGCCATCAGCATTCCCCCCACCATCACGAAGTGGAAGTGAGCCACGATGAAATAGGTCTCGGTCAGATGAATGTCGGTGCCTGTGGTCCCCAGGAATACCCCTGTCATGCCGCCGATGGTGAACAGACCCATGAAGCCGAACGCATAGAGCATGGGAGTCTCAAACGTGATGGAGCCCTTGTACAGGGTGAACGTCCAGTTGAAAATTTTGATCGCCGAGGGCACCGCAACCAGCATGGTCAGAAGCGAAAACACCAGGGCCGCGTAGTTCGAAATTCCCATGATGAACATATGGTGCGCCCACACGAAAAATCCGAAGACCGCGATGGCCACCGAAGAGAAAGCTACCGCCGTGTAGCCGAAGACGCGCTTGCGGCTGAATGTCGAGATCACTTCAGAGATCACTCCCATGCCGGGCAGAATCATGATGTAGACCGCTGGATGCGAATAGAACCAGAACAGGTGCTGGAACAGCAGCGGATCACCGCCCTTGGCCGGATCGAAGACGCCAATGCCGACCGTACGTTCCAGAACCACCAGCACCAGAGTGATGGCCAGCACCGGCGTGCCCAGCACCATCAGGATCGAAGCCGCGTAGTTCGACCACACGAACAAGGGCAGCCGGAACCAGGTCATTCCCGGGCAGCGCATCTTGTGGATGGTGACGATGAAATTCAAACCGGTGAAGATGGAGCTGAACCCGGCCACGAAGATCGCGAGGCCAGTCGAGATCACGTGCGTATTCAGGTAGTGCGTCGACAGCGGAGTAGTGAACGTCCAGCCGGTATCCACGCCGCCCGCCGCCATGGTGAAGATGGCCATGATGCCCGCAATCACATAGAGGTACCAGCTCAGCAAGTTGACTTTGGGCAGCGCCAGGTCCTTGGCTCCCACCATCAGCGGGATTACGAAATTGCCGATCGTCGCCGGCACCGAAGGCACCAGGAAAAAGAAGACCATGATCACGCCGTGCATGGTAAACACCTTGTTATAGGTGTCGGCGGCCATCAGGTCACTCTGCGGGGTCAGCAACTCCAGGCGGATCAGGCCGGCCAGCGCCCCGCCGATGAAGAAGAAAAACGTGATGGAAATAAGATAAAGAGTTGCGATCCTCTTGTGATCGCCCGTCAGCAGCCAGCTCAGCAATCCGTTTTCCTTGGTCAGGAAATTGATCTTCGGAATCCTCGCCGTGCTCTGATCGGGAAGCAATACGATAGTCGATTCGCTCATTGTTTAACCTCCCCTTGTCCGCCGTGAACCGGCATCGCCGGGGTCTTCGCCGCCGGCGCCGGCTTGCCCTCGCTCTCCGGGAGCAGTTCGGTGGTGTTCAGGGTTTGCTGGATACGGTAGTCGGAGTTGAGATTCTTCAGGTACTCGACCAGCGCGATCACGCCCTCTTCGCTGATCTGGCCCTGGTAGGTGGGCATGATGGGGGCAAATCCCTGGGTGATGTGCTGCGAGGGATTCAGAATCGACTGGCGCAGATAAGCCTCGTCCGCGGTGATGGTCTGCCCGCTGGTAAGCGTCAGCTTTGCCCCATACACATTGGCCAGATTGGGGCCGCGGGAGTCGGGGCCCGGATTGTGGCAGGCATTGCAGCTCAGGCTGGCGAATAGCCTCTCGCCGTCCTGGGCGAGCGAGTTGCCGCTGGTCGAGCTGGCCAGCCACATTTTGAAGTCGTCGGGAGTCATCACCACGATGTCGCCGATCATCTGCGAGTGATTCGTGCCGCAATATTGAGTGCAGAAAAGGTGATAGGTACCGGGTGTCGTGGGCTCAAACCACACCGTCGTGTAGCGGCCTGGAATCGCTTCGCGCTTCACGCGGAATGCGGGAATCGAGAAGCTGTGAAACACGTCCTGGGAGATCAGGGTCAACTGCACCGCGCGGCCGGTTGGCAGGTGCAGCGAGTTGATTTCATGCTGACCGCCGGGATGCTCAGCCTTCCACATCCACTGCTTGCCGACCACATAAATATTCATCGCGTTCGCGGGCGGCGTGTAGATGCGGAAATAAAGCAGCGCGCCCCACACAAACATCACCAAAAACAGTCCCAGCGGAATGATGGTCCAGGTGGCCTCGAGCAGCGTCGACCCTTCAATCTGCGTGGCCACTGGATGGCGCTCCTTGCTGTACAGGATGGAGAAACTCACGACCAGCAGAATCACGATCGTCAGCCCCACCAGGCTCACCAGCACCATGAAGAAGTAAAGCGCATCGCTCTGCGGCGCAATGCTCGACGCCTCGGGCGGAAACAGCGCAAAGTTCGTCAACCACCTGACGAGAAATTGCCAGAGTACTGGGCTAATGTGGTTCATTCCGTTATCCGTTCACCTTTTTCCTGTCCCATGCGTATCAGTTCCGGCATGATCGCCTTGCTGGAAATCCTTGCGCAGCATCACCAGCATGAATCCGCCCAGCAGCACCACGGTGAAAAAACCTCCCAACTGAACGATCCGCGCCACGATCAGAGAATGCCTGTTGGTCTTGGGATCGTAGTGGTAGCAGTAGGTGAGAATGTTCTCTACCGGCGAGCCGATGCGATTGGACGAAGCCTCATCGAGCCCCAGCAGCAGATCCTTGGGTGAATACTCCACGCCCATGTAGTACTGCGCCAGCTTGCCCTCCGGGGTCACAATCTGGATTGAGCTGGCATGCGCGAATTGCGTCAGGCTCCCGTCGGGGCCGGGTATCTTCACATACTTGAAGCCCACCGCGTCGGTGATGGCATCGATGCTGGCCTGCGTTCCGGTCATGAAGTGCCAGCCCGCGGCCGTCTCCGGATGGCCGTAGCGCACCAGGTAGTTGCGCTTCTTGGCCGCAGCCAGGACCGTTCCCTCGCTGGGATCGATGCTGATCACGATGATGTTGAAGTCTTTGCCGGGAACGAAGTTCACCATCTGGAGCGCGCTGGTCAGCCCATTCAATTCTTCAGAGCACAGCATGGGGCACTGGTAATAGACCAGCGCCAGGATGGCCGGCTTTTTCCCGAAATAAGCGCTCAGCGGAACCGGCCTGCCCATTTCGTCGTTGAAGATGAGATTGAGCGGAAGCTGCGTGTTGAGGTGCTGCTCGATGCTGACTTTGTCGAGCAGCGAGGGCGGATGATCGCTCGTCGATCCCGCCTCTTTTTCTCCGTACCCTGAAACCTGGGCAAGAGCCGATGGCGCAAAACACAGGACCATCGCGACAGCCGCGAGGGACGCCGCGCCGCGAGCTAACTTCCGAATTGTCCCTGGACTGCTCAATCTGCTCAATTCCCCTCTGTGCATCGCGGCGCGCCGACTCCAGCTGTTTGCTCGCGTCCCTATTCAGGCGCGGTGGGCGCATGCATTGGCTCGCTGCGCACCGCCGTGGCCGCCTGTGTCTGTTCCTGGTCCTGTTCATAGCCGGTGCGCGCAAAACCGGTTGTCAGTGGCGCCGTCACTGCCGGCTTGCTGTCGCCAGCCATCAGCGGCTCGGTTTCAACCGCCGCAGCCACCGGCAATCCGCGTTGCGCAAGGATCTGCATGGCCCGCTCGATTGGAATCCTGACCTTGCCCTTCGACTGATCGGCCCACGTATAGTTATCGAGCAGCAGATCTTCCCGTGCGTGCAAAACCGCTATATCCTGGTTGCCGTCGTCAAGCTGAACGCGCGGCGAGGGAAAGTCCTGCGTAAGCTCGGAAATCTTGTTCTGCAGCGCGGGGCTCGAGGGCAGATTGCCGAGTTGCCTGACGTCCACTGTTTTGGTCCATTTGCTGTTCGGCCCGTCTTCCTTGTTCATGCGCGCATTGAGCACCTTGCCGATGCCGTAGCAGACCAGCCCGGTGACCGCGACAAAGATTCCCAGCGAGACAAGAAACACCAGGATCCCGGTGATCTTGACGTCGCTCTGCTCGTACCCCTGCGAGGCGTCAACCGGATGCGAACCCTCTCCGCCGGCTGCTTCCTTCAGCGGATCTTCTCCTTCATGCTTACCGCTTTGATCGCTAGGCATGGGCATGTTCAGGCTCCAATATCTCCGCCAGATGCGGATCGTTAACTTGCACCAGCGCGCGGCTCTTCAGCCGGAAGCTGAAGAACGCCACCCAGAAAGAGCCCATCGCCACCGGCACCGTGGCGTATTCAAGAATCCCGAAGCTGAAGTGAAGATGGCGCGCCGCGTCTTTGAAGTTCGGCTCGATCAGCCAGAACAGATCGAAGGCCTTGGCGAAAATCATCCACTGGCAAACGCGCGTGAGGCGCTTCTTGTTGCGCTTGATATCGCGCGACAGCAGCATCGAGAACGGAATCAGCCAGTGGAAGATAAAGTCCAGCGTGATGATGACGCCCCAGTGTCCACGAATCCGGTCCAGATACCAGGGAATCTCTTCCGGCAGATTGCCCGACCAGATAATGAGAAACTGTGCAAAAGCCAGATAGATATTCAGCATCACAAAGGCAAACGCCAGCTTGCCCAGGTCATGCTGCTCGGTCTGCCGCAGAATGGTCTTGAAAGGCTCGGCCTTGGAGAGGGCGATCGAAACAATAATCCCCATCGCGAGCACCGAGTAGCCCTGGCCGACCAGGAAGAGCAGACCGTACACCGATGAGAACCAGGTCACATCCATCGACATGACCCAGTAGATGACCGCTGCCGTCATGGTAACCGCGTAGACCACGATTCCCGGCCCGCTGAAGTTCTCAAACTTCTTGATCCAATAAGGCGTGTTCTCGATGGTGTCCGCGTCGCGCCTGCGCGCCATCGATTGCAGACGCAGCATGTAGAAAAACCAGATCATGAAGCAAATCAAGCCGACGATCACGAACATTTCGGGATTCAGCATGCCCCGCTTGAAGTCGATGCAGTGCTTCTGCGCCTCGCTGATCAGGTTTTTTTCCAGCGCATCGGCAGTCGACGCATCGGTGGGATAATTCGCCCACAGGTAGAGCCTCTTCATAAAGATCACCGGCACCAGCCAGTAAACAAAAATCAGCGGCAGTGTGCGGCTCATCGCCTCCAGAGGCCGCCGCAACAACAGACCCCACTTGCCGCCCGAGCAGTACTGCACCATCAGGAGCGCCAGTCCGCCCACGCACCAGCCGAAGGTCAGCAACAGGCCCAGCACCCAGGCGCGCAACAGGTGGTCCCAGCCCAGCCCGTCCTGCGCCTGGCCCAGAAACGCCAGGATCACGGCGATTACCGAGAAGATCGCTCCGACCACCAGCGCCTTGGTCTGCCAGCCAGACACGAAGGCCGGCGCGCCCAAGTCTGCGGGAAGCGCCTTAGCGCCTGTTACAGTGTGCGATTTATGAGCCATTTTTGTTTCGTCCTAACTCCCTTTTCCCGTTTGCGTCCCTGGTCCCTGTTCCCTCAGTCCCTGCTTTCAATGTCCCGCCACAGGCGCCGGCTTGGTAGCCGGAATCTTGATCGCCGGGTCAGCGGGGTTTGCTGGAGCCATCGCCGGCATTCCTTCGCCGGCCACCGGCTCATACGCCTGAACGGCGGTTGCCGGCAGCGCCCACGGCTGCGCGTACTCGGGATGCCCTTCTTCCTCGGCCAGGCTCTTGAGGCTTCTTATCGTCACTCCGGAAGGCACGTCGGCGGGCGTCGCCGCCTGGCTCAACTGCAAGGCGCGGACGTAAGCCGCGACCGCCCAGCGATCCGCCGGCGTCAGCTGCGCCGAGTAGTCGGGCATGGACCCGTACCCATGGGTCATCACGTAGAAGTAGTGTGAAATCGGCTGCGCAAGCCGCACCTGGTCGTGCAGATTGGCGGCCGGCTTGTAACCCCGCTGCACAATCGCGCCGACCCCGTTGCCCACCCTGGAGTGGCACGGCGTGCAATAGATGTTGAACCGCTCCTGTCCGCGCGCGAGCACATCCATGGTGACCGGAAACGGCATCACGTTCTGCTCCTCGCGATATCCGTTCGCACCCTGGATGACGCCTGTGTAGAAGTAGCTGTCCTCGTGGAGTTGACCGCGCGCCACCGTCTCGGCCACCTGCGGCCGCGCCCCGCGATGATCGGCAAACATTTCAGATCCGCGCTGGGGAATGATCTTTGGCTGGTTCTGCATGTCCTGCCGGCATCCGGCGATTAGCAAGACGAAGGCCGCTGCGGCAAACGCGAGTGGCTTCCCACCCATTCGCGAGGATGCCGCGAATGGATGGGGCACGCGGCCGGTTTTCCGATCTCTGACCACTGATCCCCGATCCCTGTAGTTGAGGTTCATCAGTAGTCCACCTCCACGACTGAAACCGCATCGAGCGTCTCGAGATACACCCTGGATTCCGCCAGGTCGAACTTGGGATCGAGCGCTTCCAGGCAGAGGAAGAACTTGTCCGTGGTGGCGCCATCCCTGAAGTTCGGCGCGTTGAAAAGCGGATGATAGAGCGCCGGCAATCCATTCAGCGCCAGCATCCCGAAAGCTGCCGAAAGCCCGGCCCACAAAATGGTCCACTCATACGCCGGCACAATAAACGCCGGCCACGAATACGTTGGCCGCCCCGCGATATTCAACGGATAGGCGAGCGTCGAGATCCAGGTCTCCATCGAGAACATCGCCGCAAGCCCGATCAGTCCGCCGACCAGCGTGAGCAGCGGCACCTTGTTGCGATGAAAGCCTATGGCCTCGGCCGCTTCTTCCACCGGGTAGGGCGTATAGCAGTCCATGCGCCGCCAGCCGTCGCTGCGCGCCTGCCGCGCGGCGCGGACCAGGTCGCCCGGAGTCTCGAATTCGGCCAGCAAGCCGTATGTTCCTTCCCGTGGCGGCATATCAGTCCCCAGCCTCCGTCACTGCCTTGGGCTTGATCTTCGCCTGGGGCAGGATCATGCGGATTTCGTTCATCGGAATCATGGGCAACAGGCGCACAAACAACAGGAACAGGAAGGTAAACAGACCCAGCGTTCCGACGAAAGTCATATAGTCCCACTTGGTGGCGCGATACGTCCCCCACGACGAGGGCAGAAAATCGCGATACAGGCTGGTCACAACGATGACGAAGCGCTCAAACCACATGCCTGTATTCACTACGATGGAGATGAAAAACATGTAGGCGATATTCGTGCGCAGTTTTCGCGACCAGAGCGTGGTCAGCGGAATCGCCAGGTTGCAGGTGACCAGCACCCAGTACGACCATCCCATCGGCCCGAAGACGCGGTTCCAGAACATGAATGCTTCCCAGTGCGAAGCCGAGTACCAGGACATGAACGCTTCCATCCCGTATCCGTAGGCCACAATGAATCCGGTAGCCAGCATCACCTTGCCCATGTTGTCGATGTGCCGCTCGGTCACCAACGCTTCAAGGCCATAAAACTTGCGCAGCGGAATGGCCAGCGTCAGCACCATCGCGAAGCCGGAATAGATGGCACCGGCGACGAAGTAGGGCGGGAAGATCGTGGTGTGCCAGCCCGGCAGCACCGCCACCGCGAAGTCGAAGCTGATGACCGTATGCACCGAGAGCACCAGCGGCGTTGCCAGGCCGGCCAGCAGCAGCGATGCAGTTTCATAGCGCATCCAGTGCCGCACCGAGCCGCGCCACCCCAGCGAAAGCAAACCGTAGAAGTACTGGCCCACTTTGGACTTCGACCTGTCGCGGAAGGTCGCCAGATCGGGCACCATGCCGATGTACCAGAACACTACCGAGATGGTTGCGTAGGTGGAAACCGCGAACACGTCCCACAACAGCGGCGAGCGGAACTGCGGCCATATCGTCATGGTCAGAGGCAGCGGAAACAACCAGTACGAAAGCCACGGCCGGCCTACGTGAATGAGCGGGAACATGCCGGCGCAAACCACCGCGAAGATGGTCATGGCCTCGGCAAACCGGCTGATCGAATTGCGCCACGTCTGCTTGAACAGGAGCAGGATCGCGGAGATCAGCGTTCCGGCATGCCCGATGCCGATCCACCAGACGAAGTTGATGATCGCAAATCCCCAGGCCACCGGTTGCGTGATAGCCCAGATGCCGACGCCCTTCAGGAACAGCCACGTCACCGCCGTGAGCAGCATCGTGGCTCCGCCGCCGGCCACCGTGAACAACGCTAACCAGCCCATCGGCGTATGCGGGGTGAGCACAATCCGCGAGATTGTCTCGGTGATCGACCTGAAGGTCTGCCCCTGCCCTACAACCCGGTACTCTCCGGTGGCCGGATCGACGCCAGGATTTTTGGTTTTCAAATCGCTGGTTGCCATGGTGAATTAAACCCCTGCGGGCCGATGCTCGCTCGGCGCTTCTTCAAGTTCCTGGTTCAGGTTCAGAACCTCGGCCACATACGTGGTCCGGGGACGTGCATTCTGGTCAGCGATGACCTGGTAGCTGCGCTCCTCGGCCCGCAACTTCGACACCCGGCTTTGCTTGTCGTTGATGTTGCCGAACACGATCGCCTGCGCCGGGCAGGCTTGCTGGCAGGCCGTCACAATTTCTCCATCGCGAATGTTGCGGTTTTCCTTGTCGGCCTCGATCTTGGCGGCCGAGATGCGCTGCACGCAGTAACTGCACTTCTCCATCACTCCACGCGAGCGCACCGACACATCCGGGTTCCGCATCAGCTTCAGGCTTTCCGTCTCATAGTCGGAGTAGAGCAGGAAGTTGAATCGCCGCACCTTGTATGGGCAGTTGTTGGAGCAGTAGCGCGTGCCCACGCAACGGTTGTAGACCATCAGGTTCAGGCCCTCCGGCGAATGCACCGTCGCACCCACCGGGCAGACCTGTTCGCAGGGAGCGTTTTCGCAGTGCTGGCAGGTCATGGGCTGGAAGTGCGCGCGCGGGGCCGACAGGTCGCCTTCAAAATAGGTGTCGATCCTCAGCCACTGCATATCCCGGCCGATGCGCACCTGCTGCTTGCCCACCACCGCGATATTGTTTTCCGCGTAGCAGCTCACGATGCAGGCATTGCATCCCGTGCAGCTGTTCATGTCGATCGACATGCCCCATGCGTTGGCCTCGGTGTAGGTCCAGTTGGGGAACATCGACGTGCCCATCTCCGGTGTGTCGCGCCCCTCGCCCTCGTGCGCAAATCCCGGGTTGGCCTTGAAGTCGTCCAGCGTGGCATAGCGAATGATCCCGCGCGGCCCCAGCGCCTCATTGGCCTCAAGCGAGTTGTTTCCGTTGCCCTCGCCGCTCACCATCTTCGAACGATGATCCTGGAAGTGGCTCTTGGTGATCGCCACGCCCCACTTGCCGTCCACTTTTTTGATCGCGCCGGTCGCATAAAACGGCGCCCAGCTGTTGCGGATCAGGTAGGCATTGAAACCCGCGCCCGAACCCACGCGCCCCGCAAACTCGCGTCCGTAGCCGAGATAGACCGTCACGGAATTATCGGGATGCCCGGGGGCGACAATCACCGGTGCCTTCACCCGTCCGCCGCCTACGCTGATCTCGACGATGTCGTCTTCTTCAAGACCCAGCTTCATCAGCGTCGCGCCCGAAACGATCGCCGCGTTGTCCCAGCTCAGGTTCGTAACCGGCTTGGGCAACTCCTGCAGCCAGCCCACGTTTGACCAGCGGCCGTCATAAATGTTCGGGTCGGGCCGGAATACAACCTCAACCGAATCCTTCGGCGTCGGCGCGGGAACGCTTCCATGGAACGCAGCCGGCGTGCTCTTAGCCGTTTTGTCGAAGGCCGTGCCTTCAATCCATCCATCGTGCAGAGCCTTGCGCCAGCCAGTTTCGAAGTCCCCCTTTATCGCCGCTTTCCACGTCTCGCGCACCGCATCGTAGGGGCTCAGCAGCGGCTCATCGAGCAGGGACTGGAAGAAATGATGAGCGCTCCGTCCGCCATAAAGCGGATCGATCAGCGGCTGCACAACCGAAACCGTGCCGTCGTAAGCCCGCGCATCGGACCAGTACTCGAGATAATGCGCCGCCGGGATGTGCCAGTGCGAAATCTGCCCGGTCTCATCGAGATGCGAGCCCAGGTGCGCTACCGTCTTCGCCTTGTTGAAGGCAGTTGCAAAATCCAGATCGGCGGGCACGTCGTAGATGGGGTTGGCATTCAGAATCACCAGCCAATCCACCTTGCCTGCGTTCAGATCCGCCACCAGAGCCTTCAGATCCCCCAGTTGGTCGGACGGAACCGGGTTGACCGGAGTACCGCCTGCAAAAACCGTCTTGCCCGTATTGCCGAGCGCATCGTTGATGACCAAGGCCAGCAAAGCGACAGACGGATCCTGGTAAAGCCCCGGAATCACCGCACTCTTGCCGGCGTTGGCCTTCAAATCCTTGGCCAGCGCGGCGAGATACTTCTGCTGTTCCGGAGTCCACGCGTAGCCGGAAGCGGTCACGCCCGCTCCCACGGCTGCAGCGAGCGCCGCGGCAAATGAGGGAATCTCGCTTGCCCGAAGCGGGAGCCGGTGCTCGGCCTTGAATCCCGTTGTGGTCGGCGTGCTCTCGATCGCGTAGAGCCGGTTCATGCCGTTTTCAGGATGTTTGCGCTGGTCGGCGTAATCCCTGACCAGCTTGTGGAATCCCGGGTAAGCGGCGCTCGAAAGGAAATCCGCATCCAGCGAAACGATCACGTCCGCAGCGGTCAGATCATACTGAACGCTCGATCCGCCGGCGAGAAACGTTCCCGCCAGCGCCGGCTCGTACTGCACCAGCTTCGCATTCGGATAAGCCTTCTGAACCCCCTGCCACTGCCGCGCCAGTGTCGGCGAGGTGATCGCCGCGCTCAGGAAATAAATCCCGGTGCCGTCTTTGGTCGAAGCCACCTTCCCGATGAATTCCTTTTGAAACTCGACCCACTCGCGGCCTTCGCCGCGATACGACACATGCTGCGAACGATCCGGATCGTAAAGCTCCAGCAGCGTTCCCTGCGAATAAGGATCGGACCCGCCGCGCACCGCCGGATGCTCGGGGTTGCCGTCAATCTTGATCGGCCTGAACTGGTCGCTCTTCACCAGCAGCGGAACCGCGCCGGTAGTGAAGGGATGCGCCGTGGCAAAGTACATCGGCTTGCCCAGGATCAGGTCCTCGGGCGCCTTCACGTAAGGATAGATCGGCTCATCCGGCTGCTTGGTGCAGCCTGCAAGGCCGGCGAGCGCCATCGAAGCGCCCATGATCTTCAGGAATCCGCGCCGCGTGACCGGATCGACCCACTCCTGGGCCGCGGAAGGAAATTCCTTTTCGACCGCCGCCTGGAACTGGGCCGTGTTTGCCAACTCGTCCAGCGAGCGCCAGAACTGCTTGCCCTTCGCGCCCTTCAACCCAGCGCGAACCGCGTCGAGCGTCATCGGAACCTCGCCCTCGGCTCCGCTTTCCTGATGTACGGCATTGCCCATCTCGCTCTCCACTGCTTCGGTGGCCACTTTGTTGTCGCGTTCGCTCATCGGTGGCACACCTCGCAGCTCATCAGATCTTTCGGGTTGCGAATCTTGTAGTGATCGATGAGGAAGTGACCCAGATCTTCTTGGCTGGTGAACTTCACATAGTTGGGCAACGCCGGAAGAGTCGCGGCGGCCACATCCCCGGCCAGCTCGCGCCCAGCCGGCAACTCAACCGAAGCCATCTGTCCGCCAGCCTGCTCCGGATCCTTCGCCGTGCAGCTCACACCCCGCGCGGTCGGCACATCCTGGTTATCTCTGCCCGCCGAACACCACACCGGCTTGCCCTCGGAAGGCTTCTCCCACGCCATGTTGTAGATCTCGCCAGTGGGGCGAAGATTCTTCGCCGGGTTTCGATGGCAATCCAGGCACCACTCCATTTGCAGTGTGTTCTGCGCGTACATCAGCGGCATCTGGTCAACTCGGCCATGGCAGCTGGCGCACCCGACGCCCTTGTTCACGTGAATTTCATGGCTGAAGTAAACGTAGTCGGGAAGGTCGTGCACCTTGATCCAGGGGATGGATTCGCCGGTATACCAGCTCTTGCGGACCGGCTCCAGCAACTGGGCATTGGTCCAGATCTGGGCGTGGCAGTTCATGCAGGTGCGCGTGGGGGGAATGCCCGCATAGCTCGATCTCTCCACCGTGGTGTGACAGTACTGGCACTGCAGCCCCAAGCCCTGCACATGATGCTTGTGGCTGAACGGCACCGGCTGATCGGGACGCTGACCCTGCCGCGTGACCCATGGCGAGCGTTGCAGTTGGTCGAGCGTAACTCCCAGTGCGATCACAATCAGACCCGTCAACACCAGGCTCATGCGTGCCAGTGCATTGGAGCTGCGGTCGAAGATTTGCGGCATATGATCCCTGCTTGATTTTCGTGTCGTTACGCGACCGCTGTGCTTGCGATCACACAGGTTACGTACAAAAATCGCTTATGGACAGAACCTAAACGGCAAGGCGGAGAAGCCCGAAAATCCAATATAACAGCGTGAGTCGTCCTCGCAAACCCTGAGGGGGGCAAAACTCGAAAAAATCTTCTCAAAATGGGATTTGTAAGCTTTTGAAAAGAAAAAGTTTTGTGATAAGGGGTGCAGCAGGGACTAACAACCCGTCCCTCTGGCCTCGTGCGTACCAGAGACTGGGATTTAACACCAAATTACCACGCTGAAATCGGCCTAGGCGAATGCCCCAATCAGACTGAATCTCGGCGACGAGGAGTCGACGGCGAAGACCCGGATCCCTTTACTCCTCGCGCGCCTTCATGCGGCTTATCGGCGCGCGATTCCTCAATAATAGTCTCGCCAAACGACTCGTCTCCGGCTGCCGGCGGCCAGCCCACGATGACCAGGAACACGTCTAGCACAAACAGCCCGATCGCCACATCGTTCAGCAGCGTCGCCTGCGGGAGACTCGGCCACCACTGATTGGCAGCCCAGAACAAAAAGGCGGTCGCCAGCAAAATCGCCTTCGCCCACTCGCGGGGCGCGGGCCGGTGCGCCATCTGGTACACGAGATACGCAACCGCGATCATGGTCAACGAAAACGCCGCCAGAACGTCATGGCTTCCGGCAGGAAAAAGTTCCGGGGCCGCATCCCCGGCATACAGCAACAGCACAGCGGACAGAGTGACGAGTCCGAGTAATACTGGAACCAGCCGATGGGACCTGTCCAGGCGCATGAGCATGGCTCATTATCGGATGAGGATCGAAAAGAAACTGTAAAGAACGCCGCCCCGCGTCGCATGCCGAGGCCGGACAACAGATTGAGTGTTTTAGAATCGTTAAGAGCTTTTACGTTCCGCAGCGAACTATCGAGGAACATCTCGAAATTCGAACCCGCTCACATGAGGCCGGGTCCGAAGCCACCTTCCTCCATCGACATCGCACCCGAAAGGGATAGGCCATGAAGTATGCCGGGTTGCTGGTCATGCCAGCCGGATTCTTTCTCTCGATCGCCGCTCTCATCCTGTTTCCCAACGTCACCGAACGGGGAGTCTTCGTACTCTGCGGACTGGCGGTTGAGGGCCTGGGGCTGACGGTGGCCGTGCGCGGTCACATGCCGCCGCGCGGAGAACGCCAGCCATGAATCCGATGGTGCCGGTTGTCCCTGTCGAATCCGCCGCTCTTTCTGAAACCATGCTGGCCCTCACGCTGGCCCTGCTGCTGGTCGCCCCGCTGGCCATCGCCGGAGTGGCACTCATCAATACCGGCCTCGGCCGTTCGCGCTCCGCTGCCCAGGCCTTTCTCGGAAACCTGGCTGTCCTGTCCATCGCGGTCATCGTATTTGCGCTTGCGGGCGCCTCGCTGGCCGGCAGCCTCTCCGGCGCAGGACACACATTCCATTTGGCCGGCAAGAGCTGGAACTGGGCCGGCTCAAGCCCGCTTCTTCTGGGAGGAGTCGGTTCCGCGCCCGTCCAGGCTCAGCTTGGCTTGTTCTTTGAACTTCTTGCCGTCGCCCTTTCCGCCCTGATCCCCTGGGGCTCGGGAGCAGACCGCTGGCGCCTTATGGCCGGCTGCGCCGCGGCTGCGGTCACTTCGGTTATCGTCTTCCCCTTCATCGCGCATTGGATCTGGAACGACGGCTGGCTTGCTCAGCTCGGCGTCAACTTCGGTCTCGGAGCCGGCTTCATCGACCCGGGCGGCGCCGCCTCGGTCCACGTGGCCGGCGGCCTCAGCGCGCTCGCCGTGATTTGGATCGCCGGCCCCCGCAAAGGCAAATTCGCGCGGGACGGCTTCTCCACAGCCATGCCCGGACACAACGCAGTCTACGTGCTCTTCGGTTGCCTGCTGGCCCTGGTCGGATGGCTCGGCTGGAACATGGGCGGAGCCATTTTGTGGCTCCATGCGCCTCTCAGCGCGCTCCCCGTCACGGCAGTGAACACCGTTCTGCCGGCTACCGCCGCCCTCCTGGCCACCTTTGCCGTCACACGTTTCCGCTTCGGCAAGCCTGACGCAAGCCTCTGCGCCAACGGATGGCTGGCCGGCCTGGTCGCCTCGAGCGCCTGCGCGGCCGTCGTCACCCCCGGCGAGTCGATCTTTGTCGGGCTGGTTGCCGGCATCGCGACCCCGCTCCTGGTCGAACTTTTTGAACTTGCTCTCTCCATCGACGACCCCTCCGGAGCCGTCACCGTTCATGGCGCCGCGGGTTTGTGGGGACTGCTTGCCGCGGGTATCTTCACTCCCCGGCAGGGTCAGCTCCTGGCGCAGGTGGTCGGGATCGCCGCCCTGCTCGGCCTCGTGCTCCCGGTCACCTACCTGCTGTTCGCGCTCCTCAATCGGCTGGTCCCGTTCCGCGTCGACTCCGACGGCGAACGCATGGGCATGGACCTGCACGAGCTGGGCGGAGGCGCCTATCCGGAGTTCGTGATCCACCGCGACGAGTCCTACCGGTAAGCCTATTTTGCGGCCCATACGGTCCAAAGCAGTTTTCATGCTTCGAAACAAAAGGACACTTCTGCGCACAGCTTCTTATTCTCTGGGGTTTTTTGGGGGGCAGCCTGGCTCAGAGCCACTTTCGTCGCAATACAGCAAGCGAGGATAGGATCTAAACGCTTGAAAGAATTGGTGGAGCTGAGCGGGATCGAACCGCTGGCCTCCTCGTTGCGAACGAGGCGCTCTCCCAGCTGAGCTACAGCCCCCTGACTTGACTATCTTACCAGCGATTGGAGGTTTAAGGAAAGTGCGGCAAACGGACATCGAGGCGCCCAGGGGAGGTACCTGAAGCCAGGCGTGTGCACTCAACCTGGCATACCGGCACAGGATCGCTTCTCTGACACTTCTCCCGCATCGATTTTGTAAACGGATCGATCCACCATTGCTTTCTACTCCGACTTGAAACTTCCATCGCGCTCCCGCTGTTTGCGAAGGGCATCAACACGCTGGTCGTTTACAAGAGATTGGGTGAGTTGCGCCTGCTGTGAGGCCTGGGTGCTCAGACCGAGGCGCGCGTAAACCCGGCTCAACTGATAATGAGCCGGCGCGAACTGAGGGTTCAATTCTACGACGTGGAGAAACGCATCCCGGGCCTGCGTCCAGTCCTGCCTCGATTCGTAAAGCTTGCCCAACTCGAAGTACGGTTCGGGAGACGCCGGCTGCAACTGCGCAGCATGATCGAGCGCGGTCTCGGCCTGCTGCTCGCGGCCCAGGCGGCTGGCCATCATGCCGAAGTGGTACTCCAGCAGGTAATGCCCGGGATGGCCGGCGCGGGCCGACTCCAGCACGCGCAAAGCTTCCGCGTCGTTGGCTTCCCGCGCGTAGGTCTGGGCCAAGCCGACGTATGCAACATCGAGATCGGGATCAGCCTCGAGAGCGGCGCGGAATGCATTGCGAGCTGCCTGATAGTCGCCCTTGATCATCTCGATGGCGCCTAGGCGAACCTGAAGCGGCACGGCAGATGAGGAGTTGCCCATGCCGGACCGAATCACCTGTATGGCCTCGTCGTAGTGGTCGCTGTCCATAAGCAGGCGGGTGTAATCGAGCATGCGGTCAGGGTTGGAGGAGTCGGCCGCAGCGGCCGCGCGATAGGCTTCAAGAGCCTCCGGCATCTTCTCAAGCATCTCGTCGGCCGAACCGAGGAAGGTAAGGATATCGGAGTTGTTGGGAGTCTCGGCGTGCAAAGCCGTGAGGATGGTTGCTGCCTCATCTGCTTTCTTGTCGTAAAGCAAAGCGAGCGCGAGGTTGAAACGGTTCTGCCACGCAGGATTGGCGGATGCAATGCGCCGGAAGCAATTCACTGCCTGGGAGTAGAAGGAGCGCTGCGCCAACAGCACCGCGATACGGTACTCGCGCTGCGGGAGAAGTTGACCAGACTCTTCGAACCGTGCGATCAGCGCCATGGCTGCATCGACTTGTCCGGTTCGAATCTCCGCTTCGGCTAGTTGCGCAGCAATCTCCGCATCGTTGTCGATAAGCCGTCCAGCCGGCGGGGCCTGCTCCATGGCATCGGCGTCGCGGCCGGTGGCCAGCGCCAGGCATAACAAATAGTAGTGCGCGAAAGGTTCTTTGGGATCGAGCCTCGACGCTTCCCGCAACTCCGGAGCGGCCGCGGAAAAATTCTTCGCGGTCAGCAGATTGAATCCGAGATTGCGATGGGGAGCGGGCTGCGACGGATCGAGCGCGATGGCGGCGCGATAGTGCCCGTTTGCCACATCGACATGTCCGAGCTTGGTCTCGATAATGCCGAGCAGGTTTTCGATGGTGGGATTGCGGGGAGCGAGCCGATGAGCTTCTTCCAGCTTGGGAAGCGCCTGCTCGAAATGCCCCTCGCGAATCAACTCGACTCCTTGATTCAACGCTGCGTCCTGGGCCAAAAGCGGAGCCCCGAGCACGCACAAGAGCAGGAGAGTTCGCCGATTCATGGCTGGTCACCGCGGGCGTCGCCGGAGGAAGCAGACATCTGTTCATTCTTGATGGCGCGGACTTGAGCGAAGGCCTGGGCGGCCTGCGCGGACTTGCCCTCGGAGCGAAGCACCAAGCCCAACTGGTAGTGGACTTCTCCGTCAGGGTCATGGGCAATGGCCTTGTCCAGGACTGCTTCCGCCTGCGGGTAATTCTTCTCGCCGGCATAGGCGCGGCCTAACTGCGCGTATGCAGGCCAGAGGTCCGGCTTGCTGTGGATGGCGGACTCGAGATGGGGAATGGCCTCGGCGGAATGATCCTGCGCGACCAGCACGGCTCCCAGCTCGCCGTTGGCTTCAGCGTGAAGCGGATTGAGCTGGAGTTCGCGGTTCAGTTCCCGGAGCGCGTCATCGGCTTCCCCGTGCTTCCAGTAGAGATGGCCGAGCCAGAAATGAATGCCGGGAAGATCGGGGCGTGCCGCGGCCACCGCGCGATATTCACCGATCGCGTTTTCGTCCTCGTCGCGATCTGCATAGAGCTGTCCAAGCAACTGGTGCACGTGGTACGAGTCGGGCGCGATCGCGACCAGCCGGTCGATCTCCTCCATGGCGATCTTGCGGCGCACGCGCAGCAGATCGAATTGCGCGATGCGGTCCTGAGGGTGCGCCCCCAGCCAGCGGACGAACCGATCTTCGGCATCGCTGTAGTGATGTGCATACTGCGCGCGCAGGGCTCGCCCAAATGGAGTTTGATGCACCGGATCGGCAAGTGCGTCTGGATGCAGCGAGAGATAAGCGCGCATGGCGCCATGGTCATCGTTGGCGCACGACCAGAGTGAGGCGCGAGCCGCGCGGACCGCTTCGTCGTCGCTCGTTGTCTCAAAAAGCGCAGCGGCCTGGCGGCACGGGGTGGCGAGCGCTGTCTCGGCATCCGCAATGGCGGCGATGCCCTCGTCGGGCGGAAGTCCCAAAGCGTCCAGAGCTTCGCTGCGATTGAATTCGATGGCCTTTGCAATGCGTCCCAGCCCGTCCTGAGATTGGCCAAGAAGGATGTTGACCAGGCCCGAGCGCGCCAGAACCAAAGCGGATCGCGGAGCCAAGGCGGATGCCTGTTCCAGCTCCTGCTTCGCATCCTGAAAACGCGCCTGGCTGAAAAATACATTCGCGAGTTCCAGACGCGCTTCAATGGAAGTGGAATCGCGCTCGATGGCGCGGCGCAGGTGGCCCTCGGCCTTGGTCCAATCGCGCTGTGCCGCGTAGGTGTCGGCATAGATGCGATCGGAGAGGGCCGTTCCTTTCGACGCCACCAGGAGTTCCTCGGTCTGCTGACGAACGGCCTTGCCATAGGCTTCGCCGGCGGCAAAGAGAAGATCGGGATCTTCGGGAAAATGCGCTGCCGCGGTGCGGATTTCGAGAAGAGCGGCGTCGCGTTCCCCGGCATCCCAGAGTGCTGTGCCCAGCCAGCTCTGCGCGAGCTTGTCCGCGGGATCAAGGTGGCTGGCTGCGCGGAGGTGGGGGATGGCCTGCGCGGGCCGCGCAAGCTTCACCTCGTCGATTCCCAGCCAGAGATCGACTCCGCGCAAACCGGGACGAAGGTGCGCGGCCGTGGAGAGCGCCTGCGCCGAGTCGGCGAAGCGCGCCTGGGCGTAATAGGTGAGGCCGAGATTGACGTAAACCTCGGGGATACTGGGCGTTAGGGCAAGCACGGCTTTGTACTCGCGGACGGCGGCGTCGAGACGGCCCTGCTGCTGGAACTGCTGCGCGGCGAGGAAGTGGGATTGCGGAGAGGAATCAGTCTGAGCCGCGGCGATGCAAGCGAAGGCGCAAAGCAAGGCAATCCAGGAGAACACCGCGAATTGCCTGCACAGAATTCGGAACATGGCGCCGGCTCTGGACATCTCTTATCACAATTCTATAAGGGCGACGTTACCGCGAGGCGTTCGCTCGGATTGCAATCAAGGACAGGCAGAGAAGATGAAAATGCCCCCGGGACCGCATCAGACCCCGGGGGAAAGAAGCTCAAAACGAAACGCGCAGTTCACCCTGGATACTTCGGGCCCCGCTTGTGTTTGAGGCCTGGCCGAATCCCGGAGAGCCGACCGTGGTGTTGAAACCTGTGAACTGGTGTCGGTTGAACGCATTGAAGAAATCCATCCGGAAGATGGTGTTGACCTTCTCGGTGACCATGGGAATCTTCTTTGTGAAATCAAGATTTTCATTAAGGTTTGCAAATGTTCGAACGCCGCCAAGGGTGCGCGGCGCATCCCCAAAAGTAAAGCTTGGCGCCACCGCGAAAGCCGCGGGATTGAAGCGAAGACTCTGGCCGTAAACGAATTTTCCTCCGTGGAAGCCGTTTTGATCTACCCCGGAAACGATATTCGGCCGCGGACTTGCACCAAGATTTGCCTGGGGTCCCGCAAAAACTCCGGAATCCCAGTTCGATTCAGTCACAGCCAGGGGATTGCCTTTCTGGTACATCTGGGTCCCGGCGACCTGCCATCCTCCGATGACCGCATTCGCGATCCCTCCCTGGTTGGCAAACTGCTTGCCTTTGCCGAAGGGCAGATCGTAGGTGTAGCTCAGCACTACGCTTTGCGGAGTATCAAACTCGCTCAGTCCCTTTTCCACTTTAAGGTTATAGGTGTTCAAAGCGCCGGAAACTCCGTTGGCCTCCCATGCGGCTTCGGTCGGATACTCCGCGTCCGCATTGGTAAGCGTCTTGGACCATGTATAACTGGCCAGCAGCGTCAGCCCCGCGGACATGCGCTTCTGCACCTCGGCTTGCAGAGCTTCATAGGTGTAGTCGCCAAAGTCGTCGGCGGATGTGACCGAGTCCACCTGGGCACTTCCATACTGCGGGAACGGGCGAAGCGCCTGGGCCACCGTCCCGCTGAATCCAGCGTATGGAGACGCAACCAGAGGTTGACCCGCACAGGCAGGATTGCCGGCCTGTGCGCTTACCTGGACATCAAGGCACGAGCCGTAGGACTGATTCGCAGGATTACCCTGGTTGGGATCGTGCAGGAACGCCTGCAGGTGGTCGCCATGATCTCCTACATAGGCGACATCGAGAATCATCTTTGCCGGCAGTTGCTGCTGCACGTCCAGAGTCCAGGTCTGCGTCGTTCCCGGCCTCGCTTCCTTTGACAGGATCACGGTGGGATCCTGGCCATTCATCACCGTGGGATCAATGAACGGAGGCTGCGGCCCTGGATAAGCCTGGATCTGAGACAGTATCACCGTGGGGGTTTGCGGGCTGGGCGGGTTGGGGTAGGTATAACTCCCCGTGAAGCCCGCCGAATCGTTCTCGCCAAAGCCCCCCATCTTAAGGCTTTGATAGTAGATTCCGTACCCGGCGCGTATGACTGTGCTGGGCCGAATCGAGTAGGCGATGCCAAGCCGCGGCCCCCATGCATTCTTGAATTTAGACTGCTGGGTGTTGCCGCCCAGCCTGCCCGTGCCTTTGCCTTCAAAAACGTATGCGCCGGGAATGTTCCCCGCACCAGGGTTTGGCGTGGTCGGATCCAGGAACGACATCTGATCGTGCGCCTCGGTCACCGGCGTGGAAATCTCATACCTAAATCCAAGATCGGCAGTGAGCTTGGAAGTCAATTTCCAGTCATCCTGCACGAAGCCCGCATAATACTTCACGCGCCATCCCAGCAGTTCCGGCAGGAAGATGTCCGCATTGGAAGCTGCGCCCAGATAGAAACTGGCGTATCCAAAACCGGAGTTCGGATCCGTGGCCGCTACAGTGGGACCGCTGGTTGGACCGGTCGAGAAGTTGAACTCGCCGGAGGTTGCCGTCAGAATGTCGATGTTGAATTGCTGCAGTCGCGTCTCGCCCCCGAACTTGAAGCTGTGCCGCCCGTGCTGCCACAGGACCAGGTCGTTGTACTGATAGGTGTTATCCACAAAGATGTCGGCGCCGTTGCTGGGCAGATTGATCTGGCCGGCAGGATAATTCCAGCTGATCTGGGGGAAGGTTGTGTTCTCGACCCCCTTCAATCCGAGTTTGGAGGGCCAGTCTCCGCCATATCCTCCCTCGCCGCTGAATTCCTCCCGGTAGCGGCGGCTGAAGCCGGCGTTGAAGTGATTGAGCACGTTCGGGCTGAAGATATAGTCGTAGCCGAATCGAACGTAGTGGGTTCTTTGATTGGTGGCGCTGGTGTTCAGCGGTTGGCCGATATCGTAAACAGTGTTGGGGCGCCAGTCGTAGTCATAACTGCCATTGAACTTCTGCCTCGTTCCAAGATTCTGATCGATGCGAATTTCGTACATGTTGGCATCGACGGGATTGATCGCCTTCTCCTCGTAGTTCAGATAAGGCTGGGTCTCGGTTGAGTGCGGCAAGACCGCAATCATTGCCGCGGAAACCGGGTCGGGCGCGGTGGTGATCTTATTGCCGGGGAAGGGCTGGCAGACCTGGCCCTGATTGGCCCCGGTGCAGGTCGTGTAGTCGTAGATGATGTGGGCCGGAAACGACTGCCCAAGGATAGTCGTCGGTGTCGCTATCGACGAAAAATCGCCTTGGGTCATGGCCACCGTCGGAGCCGAATTCAGGCTGTTTCCGCCGGTGTCAAAGCGAAATCCTTCGTAGTTGAACATGAAAAATGTCTTGTCGCGGCCTTTGTAGACCCAGGGAATATAGACGGGGCCTGAAACGATCGCCCCGAAGTCGTTCTGCGTGTCGATCGGTTTGGCGCTTCCCTGGTAGTCGTTGATCCAACTGTTGGCATCCAGCACCTTGTTGCGCAGCATGTCGTACACCGAACCGTGCAGCCCATTTGTGCCGGCCTTTGTGGTCAGATTCACAAGACCGCCGCCCATTCTCCCGAATTCGGCGTCGAACGTGTTGGTCATGACCTTGAATTCCTGCACTGCCTCGACGCTGACTCCGTAGTTCATTTGCAGGTTGGCGGATGCGAATTCAATGGTTGCCCCATCCACCAGGATGTCTGTTCCGGCCTGTTGGCCGCCGTTCAACTTGAAGCCGCCCAGTTGGGTGGGCGAGTTGGTCATCTCCCCGGTATAACCGGGCGTCAAGGTGACAAACTGCAACGGATTGCGCGGCGCGCCGCTGAACTCAAGGGGTAGATCGGCAATCATCTCGCTCGACACCGCCGTCCCCACGTCGGAGGATTGGGTTTCGAGATGCGATGCGTCGCCGTTCACTGAAACCGTGCTTTCAGCCGAGCCAACCTTCAACACAACATCCAGATTCGTGGAGCTTCCCACCTCCACCGTGATGCCCTGCTGGCTGTAGGATTCGAATCCAGGCTTTGTCACCGTCAGGGAGTAATGTCCCGGAAGAAGCTCCGGGAAGGAAAACAGCCCGTCCCCCGTCGATGTGCCGGTGTACGCGCTGCCGGTATTGGTTTCTCTCAACTCCAGCGATGCACCGGGAATGATCGCGCCCGTGGGGTCTTTTACCGTGCCGATCAGCGTGCCTCTACCCGATTGGGCGAATCCGGGAATTCCGGCCGCCAGGCCAAACACCACCAGTAGCCAGACCCTTAATCGCCACGGTCTTTGCGCCGTTCCATTTCGTTGGGTCATTGTGCCTCTCCTTTTTGGATTCCGTTCTCAAGCCTCCGAGATTTGTCCGGTGAGGCCCGCGCAGGAGGAGGAATTTCCCGCCGTGCCCAGACCGCGAGAGATCTGGCCGGCCACCCGGATGAACAACAACTGCAATAGCACAATGACTGGCAATGCTTGCTTCAGCGCCTCGGTTTCAAACCCGCCGTAGCGCCCGCAGGTAAGATCTCTTGTTATTCACGACTCCGTACCGTTACCGCTTAACCCGGCATTGGCTCCCCGATGCTATCGAGATGCAGAAATCGCTCCCCGGGATATCTCACTCCACTTACTCCGTTCTGACCGTCCCGGAAAGAACTTCCCGGGTCTTTGCATCGTGCTATCATGCGCCTGTCACTCCCGCTGGCAGGATTGATGCCGTTCAGGAAGCAACACCCATGAATCATGCCGGCGTACGCGCGGCGGATTCGAAAGTTCTGAAAAGCCAAGGGCTATTCGGATTTCATGAAGCCGGTTTCAGCTATTTACTCAACCATGCTCAGAAAGGAGTGACATTTCCCGCAAGGGGATGGCGCGAGTGAGAGTGTTGCTCCAGCGGTCTGGGCGTTTGGAGGCGGCGAGTAGGGTCAGACTAATATTCTGGAGAAAAATGGAGCCTGCGCCGAGGGTCGACTGAGCTACTTCACCCGCCTGTACGCGCTGGATATTACGCCGGCACAAGCAAGATGCCCCAGGGAATCGATGAGGCATTGTGGAAGAAGCTCGCCCCCAAGACAGCCCGGCAAGGTGGGCACCAGCAATTGCGCCTGATGTCATATGCCCAAGGTCGAAGTGCAGGAAGCGCATGCCACGTTTACCGATCACTTCATTCGCGTGGTGCGGTCCAAATGAAATGGGGCAGCGGGGAAATGTCTCAACTCTGAGGGGGCAAAAAAAGCATCTGGTCGGTAATCTTTTGCTGGTCAGGCCTTACCGTCACCCAGTCGCTTTCGAGTGTGCCGTCGGTCTGTTCACCCGGAAAGTTTCCCCATAGCCACCAACTGCCGCCTACAGGCTGATCGGCGCCCTTGAACTCAGGACCTCCCTGGCCGGCATCCTTGCCATTCATAAAATCAAGGAGCGTTTGGGCCCAGACGCGGTCCTGGGGGTGTTCAAGATTCGAACCCATCTCCCCTACCCAGACCGGCGCTATATCTCTGGTGTAGAGATAGCCCCAATCGGCAATCATGTGCGGAATTAGTGTGGATGGCTGATCGTTCGCTTTGTAGTCATACACATTGACATCGTACTCGTGAACCGAATAGACCACCTGGTTCGGAACCTTCAGCACCACGGGTTTCGCGGTCACTCCACCCACCCCGCCCACCGCGGTTAGATCGCCCTCGGGCCCGACGCCCGCCATGCCGTTTCCGGTGTTCGATGTCGTTTGCGGTCCCTCGCAGATGACCAAAAGGTGCGGATTCACGGCCAGAATCGCATTCCCCAACTCGGTGTACATCTTCCAGATATCCGTGGGACCACCCTGGCCCCAATTCAGCGAGACGCCGCCTGTTCCATGGCCCAGCGGCTCATTATCGAGGTCGTACCCGATGACGGTGGAGTTGCTTCGATAGCGCCCGACAAGAATGAGCGTGTTTTCTCGAAACTGCTCATCGGTAATTGTGCCGGGATTGCTGCCGTCGGTTCCGTTGGACCCGGGCCCCTTATCAAACCAGAGACCATTGGTCTGCTGTCCGCCCCAGCCGTGATCTCCTCCGTCGTTGGTATGGTGATCGAAGATGACTCGCAAGCCGATCTGACCGGCGTAATCGACGATTTTGTCCGTCACCTGCATAGCGTCGAGTCCCTTGAGATGGGGGTTTTTCTGGTAATCGATCACCCCCGCCTTCGGGGTAGCCGTGAGCAGAAGATCGGACCACGCAATGCGAACCGTGTTGAATCCATCCGCAACGATACCGCGCATTGTGGACTGATAGTTCACGGCGTGAAGAAAGCGCAGCGCGAAGTCGGTCCCGTCGCCGCCCGGCAGCCCCACGGATGCGATTCGCACCGGATTTCCGCGTTCATCGACGATCTGCGCCCCGCGCGTCTTCAGCCATCCCCTGGGTAAGAGAAGGCCCCCTCGCCCCGCGGGCGCAAAGGTCTTTTGATTGCCCGCCTTGGCGCCGGAGTGAGAGCGCGCGCTCGAATCCGCGCCGCGCTGCACAAAACGAAGCTGGGAGTACATCGCCAGTTGGGCCGGCCGAAGTGTATTCCCATCCATAGTTCCATCGGGAGTCTGGCCGCCCAGGCTTCCCCACGTCCACCAGTCCGTGCTGAAAGGCTGTTGCCCGGCAGAAAAAGTGGGACCGCCTGGCGCATGTCCATTGAGGTACGCGACCAGCGTTTTGACCCAGACCGACTGCTGCTCCACTGATACGCCATCGCCATGCGGCGCATCGAGGCTGGCTCCCATCTCGCCGATCCACACCGGCGCGCTGTTCTCCATCTCAACGAATCCCCACGCGGCATTTCTATCAGCAATCGATGGCCCTTCGTTGTTGTCGCCAATGTTGGGATAATCGTGGATTGAATAAACTACCTTCGGCGCGTCGGGCGTCAGGCGGATGGGCTTCGTGCGCGCCATGCTGCAATCCATGATTCCCTTGGCGCCTTCCGGAGTTCCGTCCAGCAGTTCGCCCGTATAGTTGATCGGACACTCGGCTACGATCAGCACGCCGGGATCTGCGGCCTCGATGGCAGAGCCCACTTCGTCGAACATCGCCAGGATGTCCGTTGCGCCGCCCGTTCCCCACGTGATGGGCGTCGCATTCTTGCCCATGACCACAGACTCGTTGTGAAGATCGAATGCGATCACTGTCGGGTTGCCGGCATAGTGCTTCGCGACTGTCACCCAGTCAGCGTTGAACTTCTCCCGCGTGATGGTTCCCTTGTGCCCCTTGTCGCCGCACGCATCCGTGCCGTCGGTGCCCTCTCCCACGTCGAACCACAGGCCGTTCTCCTGCTGCCCGCCGCAAAGAGCTACGTCATCGTCGACATGATGATCGAAGATCACTTTCATCCCCAGTGGCGCGGCCGCAGCGACGATCGTATCCATGGTTTGGAATTCCGAGCTGAGCGCGGCCTCGTCGAACGGATAACGGGCGCAATTGAAGCCATCTTTCTTCATGCCCGCCAGGTCACCTCGAATGTCGGTGCTTGGCTCGTTATAGCCCGCGCAGGCAAGGCGTTGCGGATGGCCCGCGGCGTCCACAATCTGGTTGCCCGACGTCGACAGAAATCCCCTGGACAGAAGATGCGTTTGACCGCCGGGGTCTGCGTTCCGGGCCGGCATGGCCCTGACTACGAAGAGTGGTGAAACGGCGATCGAAAGTGTCAGGTAAATAAGCTTTAAGCTTCTATGCGGATACATCGGAAAAAGCCTCGCGCGATTTGCTGTTGGATTTCCCCAGGGCGGATGCCGTCCTTTTATCGAACCGGCAATCCGGCCATGGCAAAGATGTCGAATGGATTCTGGTTCTGGCGAATATAGCCTTCGGCCCTCTTGTACCCGCTCTGCAAGCCGCGAAAATGCGCGACCGTGTCCTGCACTTCGTAGTAGCGGTCCGGGGACTGACTGGCGTGCGCATAACAAGCCTGGCGCTTCAGCGGCTCTACATCCGTGATATCGACAAAATGCGTCGGCGCAAATTGCAGCGTGTCTTCGCCGTCCGAGACCTCGTAGTAGTAGAGCGCAAACTTGTGCTTCGTCTGGACCCACGCGTTGTAGGTCAGCACCGAGATGGCGCGGTGATCGGCATGATTGTCGATGGGCCACTGGTTGAAGATCGCGTCGGGGCTTTCCCCCTCGACAATCTTCTGGAAGTCGTCATAGTGCGCGCGGTCCACGATTGCATGACCGTTCTGCTGCCCGGCGTAGAGCGGCCGGGCCTTCAGGATTCCACAGGCCTTCCTGGCTTCGTCGACGCGAGTCGTCGAAGCCGTTGGCGGCCACCCGCCGTCGTTGAGATAGAGTAGGGCAACATCGTGTCCCAGTGCCGTGAGACGCGCGATGGTCCCACCGCAGCCGTATTCCGGATCCCCGGGATGACCGCCGGTGACAATGATCTTCAATTTCCGTGCGGGCATCGACCCGACCTCGGATTGCGCCCTCATTGGCATTGCCGCCGCGGCTGTCGCCGCCAGGCCGGCGCCGATTAACCATTCTCTTCTGTCCATAGCCCTTTTCTCCCATCCACCGACTTCATGATTGCTTCTTATTTTCTTCCGGAAAGACCGTGCGCCCCACCACCACAACTGACGCCGACGTAAACCCGTGCAGCGGGGCTGGGTCGGCGCGCTCGAACGGGACCTTGTGGCCGCCCGTGACGCCGTTGTACCGTTCCCAGGTCAGCCCCGTCTGCTCCCAGGTGGTCACCACGTTCTCGATGTAGCGGCGGCTGACAGCGCGAGCCTCGTTTTCATACCCATACCGCTTGAGCGCCAGCGCCACCAGGATCTGCTGCGGCGGCCACGCTTCCGGATAGGCCCACTCCAGCGCCTTGAATCTCGGGTGAGGATTAGGATAGTCCTTGTCGGTGAATGTAAGCCCGTACGGGCGGTCGAACATCTTCAGGTGGTCCACGACACGCCGCGCTTGTTCCTTTGAGGCGACGCCCGCCCACAGCGGCCAGAAGCCGTTGAGCGAGTAATATGGCATGCGGTGGCCGCTCACGTAGTCATATTCGAAATAGAAGCCTTCCTGCTCGTCCCAGCAGTATTGATTGATGCGCCGGCCTCGTTCTTCTGCCTGCCGCTTCCACTTCGCCGCTTTGTCCCGCCAGCCGGAATGCTCGGCGAGCATCGACATGACCTCGGCATAGCGAACCAGCGAGCAGTTGATATGGATCGGAACGCACCGGCGTATATCGCCGCCAAAGATGGGCGTGAAGTCGAGACCTGACTCGCACTCCGCATCCAGCTCCGGAGAAAGACCGTCGTTCGAGCCCATGTCCCGGCAGGTCGACAATTCCGTGGGAGTAATGTGATCGGCCCCATTCCAATAGCCGGTATACTCGCGTTCCAGGCTGGGATAGGCGCGTTGGGCCAGCTCCTCATCCTGCTTGGCGGCAAGATAGTTTTCGACGCTCCACGGCAGCAGCGGGGGCTGTCCGCGACCGAGGTAAAAAGTGCGGTTGCCGTTCAGCACTTTGCCAAACCGGTCGATCATCGAGAGCTGATCGAGAATGTGCCAGCGCACAATGTCGGCGCGCCCGTGCTCGAGCAGCGCAAGATTGATGAATTGCGTGTCCCAGCCGTAAATCTCTGGAAACCTGGCCTCGGAGCCTCCCGCGGAGCTGTAAGGAAATGGCAGAAAGATCAGCGTCTTCTCCGCGTCCTTGCGGATCGCGTCTTCGTCTGCCCGGTGCAGATCTCCGTCCCACCAGCTTCGCACCGCATCGTCGAGCTTCTTCCAGCGCGCGAACAAGGGGTCAGACTGCTCCTGTTCAATGCGCGCGACCGACTCGTCTTCAAGCATTCCGGCAGCCAACGCGAAACAGGATCCGGCGGTCACTCTCACAAACGAACGGCGGTTCATCCTGGCCTCGATTCCGAGTCATGCGCACCACCGGCGTGAAGTGATCTGTCGATGCGCCTCGATGGTTGTGATAAAAGCATGAAGGCTTCCTGCAATCCTCGAGAAAACGCAAGCCCTGCCGTAAGGCACTTTCCGTTTCCGGCATTTCAAGCTGGATTACCGGTAATTCAGTTGTCCGGACCGTATCGACCTGCCTCCCTCGTTGTCAAGCTGGCATCTTGCCCGTGCTGCGAGCGACCGCCCAGCTTTTCGATGGCCACCCTCGCTAGGTCGACTGACGAACAACAAGCTTGAGCGGCACCAGAGCCTTTCGGGGCAAGGTCGCCTTTGACGGCTTCTGCATGTCAAGGATCATCGCCGTCGCCTCCGAGGCCAGTTGGGCTACGTCCTGATCGACAGTAGAGAGAGCAACGTGCGGCGAATTCCAAAAGCAGATCCCCGCGAGGTTCGACACACCCACCAGGGCCACATCCCCGGGAATCGAAAGCTTTGCCTCCAGGACGCACTTCTGCGCCCCCAGCGCAATAATGTCGTTGTAGCAGAAAACGGCGTCCGGCCTGGGCTTGAGCCTGAGCAACTTCTGCATCGCCGCGTAGCCGCATTCCTCGCCGCGCTCATCGCCTGACTCGACCAGGATCACACGCGCGTCCTCGATCTCCCGGCCGGCACGCTCCAGCGCCTCGCGGAACCCGTCAAGACGGCGTTTTCCCGTGCTCAGGCCGGCAAGGCCGATATGCGCAACGCGCCTGTAGCCGCGCTCAATCAAGTGATCGGCGGCCAGCCTTCCGATCGCTTTGTCGTCGGAGCCGACAAAGTGAGCCTTCAGCCCGGGGACGGCCCGATCGAGGAGAAGATAGGGAACATCGGCCTGCTTAAGCCGCCGAAAGATATCTCCGGACCTCGAGTGCTCGCTTGAGGCAAGCACCAGCGCATCAATTCGCCTCGCCAGCAGGCTTTCCACTTCCTGCAGTTCCAATGCCGGCTCTTCGTCGGCCGATGAGATGACCAGACTGTAGCCTCTCTGCCGCAAGTTTCGTGCCAGCTCTTTGGCGATCGCGGCGAAGAAAGGGTGCATTAGATCAGGGACCACCATGCCGATCAGGAAAGTTCGTCCGGTAGCCAGGCTCCGCGCTGTCAGGTCGGGACGGTAATTCAGTTCCTTGGCCCGCTTGAGTACGCGCTCGCGCATGTTCGTGCTGATTCGGCCTTGATTGCGCAGAGCCTTGGAAACGGTGATGACAGAAACGCCAAGCTCGGCTGCGATATCGCGCATACGAATGGAATCGTGCGTTCGGACAGACATGATCGGAACTTCCACCTCGAGAGCTGCATCGCAATCCGTGCCCCGGACTCTTGACAGCCATTAGCAATCACTATACTATCGCAGCGTCCAATGAGTTACCGATAATTCAAGCCATTCTACGAGAATGTACCTTCCCCCGAACCGTCCCTCGGGGCAGCAGCGACTATGGCGCAAGCCTTTCCAGCGTACGAGCCAACCAGGCCCTCGACCCTGCCGCCGCTCCTTAATTGAATTAAATCAGCTTGAAGTTAGTTAGCGCCTCGGAGCGGAGTCGATCACGGCCACGCTTGTGGCGCGGGCCATTGCTGAGGCGGCTGAATCAAGCTCGGCAATTGGGGAGCGTTATGACGTACGTGTACGGTACGTGGAGGTGTTTTCCCGCTGCGGGGTACAACCATCGATTCCACCGGCGCCGGGGATGCATCCACCGGGGAGCTCATCATTCGATAGCGCCGATCTCGCTTGCTCGGTGGCGTGCGCTCACGTTGCCGGCACGAAGAATAGGCCCGTGTCCGGGCCCAGGGGTCATTCCTGATTGGAGAGCGCGACGTGCGGCAAGAGCTTGTAGCCGTCGCGAGTTCGAATGTTGTACTTTGAGAGGTCTTTGCCTACCAGGCTCACCTTGATCGACCGCCAGCCTCGATTTGGATTCTGCTGCGGGTAATAACTGAGGGTGTAGAGATGGTCCAGGTCCGCGCGGATGGAAGTGAAGGCTTTTTGCTCCTCGCGCCAGTTTCCTGCGAAATAGGCTTTGCCGCCGGTCGCCTTGCTCATGCGCTCAAATGCAGCCGCTGAGACCGGCTCTGCCTGCGCCAGCCGGGTGCTGATGATGTAAATAATGGTTCCCGTCGACTGTGCCAGCTCCGCCACGTCTTCCGGAGGAACGGAGCTGGCATTATCAGGACCGTTGGAGAAGACCACGATGGCCTTCCGTCCTTTGAGGAGCGCCGCATCTTCCACAGTTAAAAGCAGGGAGTTATATAGCGCGGCATCGTCTCCGGCAACTGTGCTGCGCACGCCGTTCACAACGCTGAAGCGATCGGAGGTAAGCGCGGCCGCCCGGGACAGATTCCGGCTGTACGAATAAAAAGCTATCTTGTTGGCATCGTCCATCGAGCGGACAAAATCGGCAATGGCATCCTGGGCAAATACGAATCCTCTGTACATATAGTTGCTGGTGTCGAAGAGGATGAAGACATTTGCCCCGGCAACGCGCGAAATCTGCACGCCGCCGGGGCTCATGGTGACAGCGGGCGGATCGGGTTCAGGCGGTTTGGCGCCGGCTTCGACCATGTGTTTGGCCTCCGCCGGAACCTTGCCGGCCAGTTCACGCGAGGATTCGTTTCTCTCTTCAAAGGTGGCAATTTTCTGCGGGATCTTGTCTTCCGTTACGACGAAGTCTTCCGGTCGAAGACCGGCTACGTAATTTCCTTTCCGGTCGGTCACCGCGATGTTGAGCTGCACCAGGACGACATTCACATGGAAATTCGTGGAATCACTCTGTGCCGCAGGCTGCGGTTCGAATCCCAGCAAAATGAACAGCCCGGAGAAGATTCCAAGGCACGCGAACGACTTGCTTCGTAAATTCATTCCGATGCTCCCAATCAACCCATTTTCTATTGCCCGGGGACTACACCTTCGGCTTTCACGCTGATTTTTCCTTGCCGAAAATCCTCCCCTGTTTCTTGCATGGCGCGCAATAATGCCGGCCAATCGTCATTATTGGACGCGAAGATTTTGACGATCATGTGGCGGGTCAGCATTGGAACCAAAACGTTGAGCATCACCGGGGAATATCCCTTTTCATCCGCGAGGCGCGCCCAATAGAGATTGCTGGAATCCCAGGATTCGCTGAAAAGCCGGCTCGTGTAGCCGCCCGAGGCCGGGAATACCCCGCTGTTGGCAAGGGTGCGCGCGTCGCTACGCTCCATCACCGGATGCGGAACTCCAAAATCCCTGGAAAGACGGTCGGGGTCGAACTCGATCTGGCTTTCATGCGCAAGGTCCTCCAACTCGCGGTTTGCGGGTCCCAATCCAGCGGCCTGACCGGGATACAATCGGCGAAACTCGGCGGCCAGATAAAAGTGATTCACGGGAAGCAACTGGGACGCGAGCTCCGTGGGGCTGCTTGCGCCGTTGAGCGCTGATTCGATCTGATCCAGGTGACCCGGAGCGACACTGCCCGAAAGGATGTTCATGACTTTCCTGCGCAGTTCCGGATTGCTCGCCGAGGACGCCACAAGCTCCTCCCCGGCACGCTGATACAGTGCTGCGGCATGCATTTCCCTGGCGCTTACATTCCACCAGCGAGGCAACACCGCATCGACGATCAGTTGTGGTACCGTCTCCTTCCACACCAAAGCCTGCACATTTTCCGGAGCGATGAAATCCTGTTCTACCGAAGCCAAAGCGTAGGGCAAATCAGCCAGCGAGCCCATCAGGAAGGCACCGCCGCCGGCCGTTACTCCGACTCCAATCAATTGCGGTTCGCCCCAGGTACGTTTGACGCCCTGAACTGAAACCGTTGAAAAGTCGTGGGCGCGAACAAAGAGAGGGTTATTGTGAAGTACCTGGGCGCTGGGGGGCTCATAGTAGGCATAATTCAAGCCCACCAGCGTGTCCCTTAAAAACGGCGTCAGCCGGCTGCGGGCTGCCTGAAGCTGGGCAGGTGTTCCGGGAGTCTTGATGACGCTGCTCAGGTCGGTTCTCACCTGCAGTTCCGCATGGCGGCTGGTATAGATGACGGGCGACCAGGAGGTTTTCTCGCCCGCCGTAAAGATTGGCCGGGGTAGCTCGAATTCGCGGAGATCGGCCGCGAGCAAGAGCATGCGGTCGCCTATGGACGCGCCATGTGCCATGTCGTTCAGCCCGTCGTAGAGACCGAACAGGGTATCAAGTGAAACAAGGTGCTGGTCATCCATCACGGCGCGAATTCTCCGCGCCAACTCCTGGCGTACGCGCCGTCCATCGGGAGTTTGCTGATCAGGGCCCGCGAGCAGTTCAACGAGCTGGTCTTGCGAAAGGTCTTTGTCCGCCCCGGCACTGACCAAAATTGCCTGAAGTGAGCTCCGCGCGGCTTCGAATAGTTGATTGTTCGAACCAATCTCGGTAAAGGGATGAATGGCGTTCTGCCACGATGAACTGAGGCTGTCATCGGGGATCTGACCTTGGCGGGCAAGAATCTGCCACAGTCCTATGTCAGCTTGAAAGGCGCCGAGGGCGTTGGTCCGCAGAGAAAGGTTCGAGGTCTTGTCGATGCGATCGGCAACATCCAGAAAACTCTTCACGGATTTGTCGTCCAGCGAAGGGAATTCGACGAAGACCGGGTACCACTCTTCAAACTCAGCAAACCTGTCCGCCAGCAGCCGCGCTGTTTCATTGGAAAGATGTTTTTGAGGCCCTCTGCCGCTATCGATTGCGCTGAGCGTGAGATAGAGTTCGAGCGGGCCGCCTTCCGCCTCCAGATTTGAGGACTCCACCAGCTCTGCCAGCAATTGATCCGGTGAATCCAGACTTCGCGCGCGCATTGCCACGTCGCGGAATCCGCTGGATTTGCCGGCCCGGATGAAGACGTCCTTCCACAAATCCTCATTTCCCGGAACTTCCGGCTTGCCGTTCCCATCCCATTGAAGGCGGGTAAACAGCTGAAGCAACTGCGCATTCTTGGGGAAAACGCTCGCCGCGGCACTGCTCTTATTGACCGGCTGGCGGTAGGCATCGTAGAGGTTCTTCAGGCGGGAACCCTCCATGAGGTGGGAGCTCTGTTCCTGGCTCAGGCGCGAAAGGGCATCGTAATAGGCGGCGATCCATCCGTGGTCCCTGGACAGCAAATGATTGACAAACTCTCCGGGCGAACTCGGGCTGGCTCCCACCAGCTCCTGCCAGCTCCTTTCGGTGTTGTCTCCCCCGGGCACAGCCACCCTTCCAGAGCGAATTACGATCCAATTCCCGTAAAAGTTAAATAGGGCGGCGTTTGCCAGCAGCGTTTTCAACCCGGGCGAATGAGCCAGGGCCTTCCTGGTCTCGTCGTCGCTTCTGGCCATCGCTTCATACAACCGATCTACATCCGGTTCCTGCAACAGAAGATCGACAATGTCTCCCCTCCCCTTTTTATTCCCCGGTTCAATTGCCAGCCATTCCGCCTGGGTCAGCACGATCGGAACTTGCGTCGACGGAAAGTTAGTACTGAACGGAGTGTGTCTGTCCAGAGCCTGTTCAAGCTCGGTAAGGGGGAAGCCGGAATCGAGAGTCAAGAAAGCACGTTCGGAATTGGCCGTGATCAGCGACGCATTTTTCTGGCCGCAGACTCCCTTGAACCTGTACCCGATCGCTGGGAGCAACCGAGACGCCTGGTCGCAGTCGGCGATGCGGATCGAGCCGTCAGGACCCGCGAAACTCTCGATCTCTCGCGCAAGTTCGACATAACGAGTCAATAACACCAGGTACTCTGTCTCTTTTCCGCTCTGCCGGCCCCAGAGTTCGACATTGTGCGACAGCGCCGGCAGCACCTGATCGAGAGGGACCTTCTGGCTGATGCCGGCCATGCGAAGGAAGGAGCGCAGGGGACCGGGAATGACCGCCATTTGCCCGGGCGATGTGCTCGCGGCGCTGCTAAGCGCAGGGTGAAAAGAGGAAGAAGGGAGCGGACGCAATGGGTGGGAATGCGCCAGAAATCCGCTTGCAAGGCACAACGCGTTCACCGTAGTGGCGAATCGATAAAAAGAACGGAGTTTCATCCGAATGCCCCTTCAAATCCGCTGTTGTACTGACCAGACATGAGGGAAACAGCGCCCGGAAGCATGACGGACTCGACCGAACCCCTACGCAACCGCAACCTGTCCCGCGCGCACCTATGCCGTTTTTCCTTGGTTTTAGAGTTACCGATTCCGAATAAATTGCGTGTTTTCTGCCAAATCCGCGAAGCTGTCCGCCATGGAGCAGGTACGAGTGAGGGCGAGGGGAGATCGCGCTGCCCGGTGCGCAATTGTCGCAAATCCGATGCTGCGGGGCAAGTACTTCCTAAAAAAAACTTTCGACCCCATGAAATTGCGAGGGCTAACCCTCTATATTGGATCGGCTCAGCAGTGTTGCCGGACCGAGCCTCCCTATAGAAAGCGATATGCAGGCACACGGAGCAGAGCAAGAAGGCTCACTTCGTGATCGCCAGGCTTTGCGGGCACGCGATTTTCGGTCCCATTGCCTCGGGCTCTCTGCATTTCTGCCCCTCGCTTATCTCCTATGAATTGGATCCTATCGACACGCTGAAACCAGATCCCGAACCGGTGCGCAAAGCGATCGGAGTTCCGCTCGGGACCTCCAGGAACTGGCTTGCGTGGAAAATTGAAACGCGTACCTTGCTCCACGGAACTCAGTTGAACAGTCGCTTATCATAATCGAATGCGAGGCTGGCTATTACCCCAATCTCGATGGAAAAGTAATCGAATGAATAGCGCGGGTACAATTGTTTCACTTGCCCTCCTTCTCCTGACAGGATCGTTAGCTGCTCAGAGTGGTCAGACGGCTGAGCTTTGGCTGACTACCGCAGACCGTACCTCTCTTATTGCAAAGCAGCCAGGAGCCCTGGAGTTTCGCGATGCCGGCGGCGGGGCGCCGGCGATCAGTGTCGACGACAGCAAGAAGTTCCAGTCGATGGACGGCTTCGGGTTTGCGTTAACCGGTGGAAGCGCCCAGTTGCTCATGAAGATGGACTCTTCGCATCGAAGGGATTTGCTCCAGCAACTCTTCGGCACGGACGGCGAAGCGATTGGCGTGAGCTACCTTCGAGTGAGCATCGGATCGTCTGACATGAACGATCATGCGTTCACCTACGACGATCTTGCGGCGGGCTCAACAGACACCAGCCTGGCGCATTTCGACCTTGGACCCGATCTGAGCTCCGTGATTCCCGTGCTCAAGGAGATCCTGGCCCTTCGACCGACGATCAAGATACTGGGGTCGCCGTGGTCCGCGCCGGCGTGGATGAAAACCAACGGCGCTCTTAAAGGAGGGAGCCTGAAGCCGGAGGATTACAAAACCTATGCGCAATACCTGGTGAAGTACCTCAAGTCGATGCAGGCGGAAGGCATTGCAGTCGACGCCATTACCCCGCAAAACGAGCCGCTCAATCCGAATAACACTCCCAGCACGGTGATGGAAGCCGCGGATGAAGGCGCCTTCATCGCGCACTCTCTTGGGCCGGCATTAAGGAAAGCTGGTTTGAAGACCAAGATCGTTATTTACGACCACAACTGCGACAGGCCCGACTATCCGCTCACGATCCTGGCGGGCGCGAAGGCGAGAAAGTATGTCGACGGCTCGGGATTTCATCTCTATGGCGGCAAGATTACCGCGATGACCGAAGTTCATAACTCGTACCCGAAGAAGAATCTTTACTTCACTGAGCAGATGGTGGTCGATAAACCAGGCAGCAAAGAATTAGCAATTGCCGATCCCGTCGAACGGCTGATTATTGCGGCGCCCCGAAACTGGAGCCGCACCGTCCTGCTCTGGAACCTTGCCGCCGACCCGGAGTTCAGACCACACACCGACGATGGGGGGTGCCCGGTCTGCGAGGGAGCGATCACGATCGACGGCAATGAAGCGATTCGGAATCTGGCATATTACACCTTGGCTCACGCTTCGAAATTTGTCCCTCCCGGGTCCATTCGTATCGAATCGAATCTGCTGCCCACGCTTTCGGACGTCGCTTTCGAGACTCCGAACGGCAAAATCGTGTTGATTGTGGCGAATGGCGCAGGCGCAGACGAATCGTTCGATATTCGCTATCGCGGGAAGTACTTGAGCTCTTCGCTGAAAGCCGGCTCGGTGGGAACGTACGTCTGGTAGAAGCGTCGCGCCGGGCGCCTCGATGCGCCTGTCAGACGAAAGCGCTCACTTCTTCGCTAAACCTGTCGATTCGCGAACAACCAAGTGGGGCTCGACCATAATCTGATCCGGCGGCGGCATTGTGTTGTGGATGCGATTGAGCAAGCTCTGGGTGGCGATTCTTCCAATCTCCGCAAGCGGCTGATTGATTGTGGTCAGGCGCGGAAACACATACGCAGCCGCCTTAATGTCGTCAAAGCCAATCACGGAAACTTCTTCAGGCACGCTCAGGTTGAAATCGCGCAATGCACGCATGGCGCCGATTGCCGAAATATCGTTAAACGCTACCAGTGCAGTGAATGGCCGTTTGGTGGCCAGCAGTTGTTGAATGACGGGATATCCGAGTTCTGGGGACTGCAGATCTTTATCGAGGCCGACGACCAGCTCCGGATCGATCTCGTGCCCCAGTTTCTCCGCAGCCGAAACCAGGCAATTCCATCGCTCATCGGAATCGGAGCTGAACGCCTGGCCGCGCATGAATGCGATTTGCCGGTGACCGAGCGAGTAGAGATGGGACATTACCAGTTCGGCAGCGCGTGCGTGGTCAAGCAAAACATTGGTTACCCCATCGATCTTTCGATGCCCGGCAACTGCAACCACGGGGATCGAGATCGGGTGCTCCAGGTGCGTGTCGATCGCAATGATGCCCTGAGCCCCGCGCCCAACCAACATCCGGGTATAGTCTTCGATGAGATTGGGCTTGTGCCGATGGTGGGCGGTGAAATAGAAATAGCCCGCTTTGATGAGCTGATCGCCGATGCCGCTCATTACCTGCGTGTGATAACCATCGCCCAACTCCGGAACCAGGATGCCGATGGTCAGTGTCCGACGGCTCCGCAAGGAACGAGCCAGCAGATTCGGCTGATAGTTCAATTCCTTGGCCGCGGCTTTGATCCGGTTGCGAGTGGTCTGTGGAATGGAACGTCCGGGCACTTCATTGAGCACGACCGATACGGTCGCCGGGTTGAGTCCGAGGTGCTCGGCCAGTTGCTTCAAACTGCAAGTCTTAGAAGTCTTCATCCTGGTGTTTCAACCCACTGCATATCGGGTTCGGAGTTCTCCACGCTTGATTCGTCGGGCCTTGAAATGGCGCCGCGCGCTCTGGCCAGAGGGTCAGACCATCATACTCTCTGTTTGTCGGGTGCTTTTATAGACACTCGATTGTTTAAAAATTCGCCGCTGTCATTGCGTGTGCACTTCAACTCCACTGCGTTGTAGCATCGTATTCTCAGCGACCGGCAAAAGTAGTTCTTTTCCATGGAAAGCGCAGCGGATTTCCCCTGGGTCGGGCTGGATTGGCGGGAGCCAGCGCATAGCGGCCATGCGCAGCGATCACGCTCAGCGGACACCACTCTATGCCGGAAGACAATCCGTTGTCTAGAGGAGATCGCCCGGATTCGTGCCGCTTGACAGTTCTTGTTCGAGAGTGGTCTAATCGCACCCGCATCTGGAAAGTCTCGTTCTTGTTTGGCAAACAAACGATTGTGTTTGGAGAAATGGCGGTTGCAGAATATTTCAGCCGCGGTCTCGAGAGTATGCCGGCCAGTCACGGCAGCGTTTCGAGGATGTTTAAGCAATTCAGGACAAATGGGTTTTTGAAGGGCCAGGACGTTTTGGAGGCAGTCTAAATGAAAAAAATGTTCGCGTGGATTCTGCCCCTCTTTCTGATATTCGGAGGTAGGGCGTGCTTCGCACAGAGCATCAACTCGGGGGATATTCGGGGCACCGTCACCGACGTGACCGGAGCTGTAATTCCCGGTGTGGCTGTCACGGTCACGAACGTCGACACGGCAGTAGCAAAGGACTTCAGCACCAATCAGGACGGGATCTACGATACCAATTCAATCATTCCCGGCCACTACATCGTCTCTTTCTCGAAGGGCGGATTCGACACCCTGGCGCGCGGCCCCATCACCCTGGAGGTTGGCTTCACGACGATCAATTCGCAACTGAAGGTGGGCTCTACCAATGAAGTCGTCACGGTTACCTCCGACGTGCCATTGCTGACCACGGAGACCGGCGAGCAGTCCACCACCTTCGACGCCAAGTCAATGGACGAGCTGCCCCAGGTTACGCAGACCTGGGAGAACTTTGTCATTCTGCTGCCCGGCGTTTCGGGAGGCGGCGGCATGGGATCCGGGAATGAAGGTGGGGCGAGCGGCGGCCAGATCGCGTCGGTCAACGGAAACCTGCCTTACAACAGCTTCCTTACCGATGGCGCTTCGACAACACTGGGCCAAAGCATGAACACCAACACCGCCACGTTTGAGGACATTGCTGAGTTGAAGGTCAGCACCTCGGCGTTCTCCGCTCAATACGGCGTGGGTGGGGCCATCTTCGACCAGATTACTAAGAGCGGCACAAGCTCATACCACGGCACAGGGTACGACTTCATCCAGAACACCGCAGGGAATGCATTTGCTTACAATTTTGGCGCCAAGGGCATTCCTTCACCCCTGCACTACAACAACTACGGCGGTGCGCTGGGCGGACCGATACCGGTGTTGAAGAAAGTGTTCTTCTACTTCAACTACGATCACATCGCCAGGAGCGGAGCAGGCGGCTCCGTCAGTCAGTACACCGTTCCCACAGCGGCGATGATGACCGGCGATTTTACCGGGTTGAGCCCTCTCTATGACCCGACTACGCAGGTCATCATGACAGACAGCAACGGAAACTCGTATCCTGTTCGCCAGTCGTTCATGAGCGAGACGGGCGCCAACAAGATCCCCACGGGCCAGCTGGACTCAGTGGCGGCAAAGTTCATTCAGTGGTACCCCTCACCCACCAGCCACATTCCGGAAGGTAAGTTCATCTGCGGGACCTCGGGCACGCCGGCCTGCACGGCAGGCGCACATGGCGAACCGGTCAATAACTTCGCCTCGGCCATTTCGAGTCCGAATCCAACCACGCGCTATTTCGGGCGGCTCGATTACGACCTTACGAGCAAGAACCGGCTCACCATGTCGGATACGCAGACAGACAACCCGGTGATCACGAATCCCAGCGGTGTAGAAGCCTGTCCGGTTGGCTGCCAGAGCCAGGACGTTTCAAACAACAACGCCCAGGTCACGGACGTTTGGACGATCAGTTCGCATATTGTGAACGAGACGCGTCTCGGCTACACCTACCAGTTCAACCAATTCCAGGACCAGACCTCGGGGCTGGGTCTGCCCGCCGAGTTAGGCTGGAAGTTTGCCAAGGAGGATGACTTCCCGGACATTGACTTCACGGACGGCGACTGGACTCCCGCCTGGATCAACAAGCAAGGCAATAACCTCTACAAAGAGCATGTCTTCGATCCCTCGGACGTGGTGACCCTGGTGGCCGGTAAACATATCCTCCATTTCGGCGGTGAAGTGCTGATTCACCGGGACGACTCGGAACTGTGGAATGCGGGCCACCAGTCCGGCGCATTTTACTTTGGGAGCGCCAACTACTGCGGCTGCGACAACGACTACACCGCGCAATGGGCGGTCACGAAAGGCGCAGCCAGCATCAATACCAGCACCGGCTGGGCGATGGCCGATTTCCTGCTGGGCTACGCCGCCCAATGGTCTGCGGAAGAGACGCCGGAGTTCGGCGCTCGCCTCAAGTCCCCCCAATTCTTCGTCCAGGACGATTTCAAGATTCGTCCCACTCTCACCTTGAATCTCGGCCTTCGTTACCAGATCAATCGTGGCTGGAGCGAGGTTCACGGTGACATCGACAGCTTCGACCCGACAGTGATAAATCCAGCCACCAACACTCCGGGGGCCATGTGGTTCGCAAGCACGCATGCCAATGGACGCGCCAACCTTCAATCAGATGTCAACGACATCGTTCTACCCCGCTTTGGCTTCTCCTGGTTGCTTGATCCCAAGACCACTCTGCGCGGCGGCTTCGGCCTGTACGCATTCGATTGGAGCCTGGACAACTACGGTGGCGCAATCGGTGGCGGCATCGGCGCCCCGTTCGGCTCCTCAGGCGGCGCTGCCGACACCACCGCCGGCGTAACACCCATCACCCAGCTCGACGGTTCCGGATCGAACTTTGTTACCGGCCAGCCGCTTCCTTACATCTCAAACAATACCGCCCCGGACGCATATAACGGCCAGTCCGTCGTATACACGCCCTATCACACCAAGGTTCCGATCAGCTACCAATGGAACCTGGCGGCACAGCGTGCCTTGTCTACCAACATGGTTGTAGAGATCGCCTATGTGGCGAGCCACACGTCCAACCTGGTCTTTGGCGGAAACGGAGGAGCTGCGCTCGCACAGATACCCGAGAGTCAACTTCTCTCTACAGGCGTCAATAAGGCGGCCATTCCTTACCCGAACTTTAATGCCATCACCGGTTACACGGATAACGGCCTTGCCAACTACGACTCGCTCCAGGCCCAGATTACGCAGCGATTCTCGAACGGCATCAGCTTCAACTTCAATTACGTATGGTCCCACATGCTCGACGACGCGGACTCCTCGGGCTGGGGCAGCCACGCTGGCCCGGTTCAATACCAAAGCGCCTATAACCCCACTGCCAACTATGGCAACTCCAACTTTGACGTGCGCAACGCCTTCAAGGGCAACGCGGTCTATGAACTGCCGGTCGGCAAGGGCAAGCGGTTCCTGAACAACAACACGGCCCTGGACGAGATCATCGGCGGATGGCAGATCGCCGGCTCGCTTGTTCTCTCCGGGGGCCATCCGTTCACGGTAACCGATGCCACCGACCACCTGACCTACGCCAACGGCGGCGGCGCCTTTCCCAACGTGACCGGGACCAGTCCACGGCCCGCGCACAAAAGCATCACCACATGGTTCAACCCGGCGGCTTTCTCGCTGCCGGCTCCAGGAACCTTCGGTAACGAGAGAAGAAACTCCCTCTTCGGACCCGGAATCAACGTCGTCAACGTTTCCGCGCACAAGGAATTTGCGTTGTTTGAAGTACGGCAGCACGACGTCAAGCTTCAGTTCCGTGCGGACGCCTTTAACGCCTTCAACCATCCGAGCTTCGACGTACCTGGCAACGGCGCGGAAGTTTATTACAACGACCCGACCAATTCAAACGCTCCTATACCAGTTGGAACGGCCTATAACGCCTGGCAGTCGGGTACGAATCAGATCACCTCGGTAACGGTGGCTGGCCGCAACCTTCAGGGAGCCCTGCGCGTCAACTTCTAACCGCCATTTCTCACATGGATCGGTTTTGTCGTGAGCCACATCTGGCGCCGGCTTTCTAGCTAGAGCCATTGCTCGGCATGAAATTGCCTTCGCGATGGCTTCGGCGAAGGCACATAAGGGCCCTTCGCGGATCGATGCCGAATTTCGAGCATAGCTCCGCCGCCGTCGGGGATTTCGCGAACATAGGCGACGGAGGCGGAAAGATGCTACCCCAACTGGCCTCGGTGTCTCAGCAAGCGGGGCGGCATTGTGCCCGAAATATCGCAGCCCACGCCGATGGATCACCGACGTCAGCTTTTGCCTATTTTGAATATATGGAGCCGACGGTCAGACTTGAACTGACGACCTGCTGATTACGAATCAGCTGCTCTACCAACTGAGCTACGTCGGCCTGCTCTAGAGATTGTATCCGTCGGCTGGGGGAAGGTAAAGTTAAGCGGTGGTGTCCGCGCACGGAGAAAGCCTTTATGCGGTCCATCAGGGGAATCGAACCATGAGCATCCTGGCACAAACACTCCAATTGGCATTCAGGATCGCGATCGTGTGGGCCGGAGGCTTTCTGCTGGCTGTCGCGGTTCGCGAGATGTTCCCCGACAAATATGGGATTCATCTTTTTGGCAGCCAGTCAACATTGTTCGTTCCATTCAGCCGCATGGGCTTTTGGACCTGCCTGCTGGCCGCAGTGACGGTCACCGGGCTGGTAGTGATTCGGGCCATGCTGGCCGATGTGGGCTGGCAGTCGCTGCGCTAACAAGAAACAAGAATGCCGGTTCAACAAATAGGAAGTCGTCGCAGGGTTCTGCCGACTCCCACCCATGGAGCAAAAAGCGCTCGGACGAGTCGGAAACACCGATGGGCGACTAAAGCCAATCTCAGATGCGGCGCCGGGCGCAAAGCGGCTATACTGCTGGCCATGCAACCAGACCCTTTGGACGAATGGCGCAGGATTACGGAGCACTATCGTGAGATCGGCGATGGCCTGCTTGAGGAATTGGCCGCCCAGTTTAGCGATCTGACGAAGATGGCGCAACAGATTCTGCGCGATGAGTTGCGGCATCGTGGGATGAACGAACCCGGTCAGGGGAACGATGCGGATAAAGGCGCGACCTGGATGCCACCGGCGCGGCGGGGCGCGGTCGAGGCCCGTTCCGATGCAGGCTTGGATCTCGATGGCCAGGACGACGGAGAGGATGTCGCCGTCGAGTTCACATGGAAGACCCTGCTCTGCGAGACCGAGACTCGCGCTGAAGCATGGCAAATCTACGAGATGCTGCGGCGAGCTGGAATCGAAAGCTGGATCGATGCTCGCGCGTCAAGCTATTCGCAAGGGCTGGTCAATCCACGTGTCATGGTGGCGGCGGATCAGCTGGATACGGCACGCGCGATCGCGGCCGGCCCGGTGCCTCCTGATATCGTCGCAGCATCCACCGCGCCGATTGAGGAGTTCGAGTTGCCCAGGTGCCCTGCGTGCGGCGCTGAAGACCCCGTGCTCGAAAGTGCCGAGCCGGTCAACACCTGGCGCTGCGAGGCCTGCGATGCGGAATGGACCGATCCGGCGGAAACGGCGGATCAAGAACCGCAACAGGCGTGACCGGCGCCAAGCCTTCAAAAACGGAAAGAGCCGCCCGGCAACAGGGCAGCTCAATCCTTAGGGAGAATAGTTCCAACGGAGGCAAAGCCATCAGAACTTTCTGGCTGCATAGTAGGAGCGGGGGGAAGCAGTGTCAAGGATAAATATGGGCCAAAATAAAACGATTGATTTCAGATATTTAGAGGGAATCCGCGCGACGCAAAGCTGTGGAAAATTTCGCCTATGTTTCGCCTTGGAAACTTCGGTATTTACAGGGATTTAGCCGTGTTTCCTGCTATTTATGACCAGTTTTCCACAGGCTTAGATGCCTGTTAACCCTCCGGATTCGGACCATCGGCCGGCACTGGCTTTTCCTTCCACTCTTCCCGCAGGTCGAGATGGATAAACTCCTCGTCGTAGACGGAGGAGGCGGGCCTGCCCCTGGCAACGCGGTAAAGCGCGCGGCCCCCGCCCAGGAAGAATCCGAGCAGAATCGCGGCCAGTGAGCCGACCACCACAAAGGTTGCGATGCTGATCAGCAGGCGGCTGGTCTTGAGGACGTCGGACTCGACAGGCTGGGGAATCGAGATGAGATCGGCTTCATAATGGACCGACTCAAGCAGACGGTGACTTTCGTCGGGGATGGCGTCTCCGCTGACCACGGCCACGAGCACATCGCTACGTCGAACCTCGAGCGAGGCCTGGTCGGAGTCAACGAGCGGCTTAGGCCATGGGGGCTGGGCCTGGCTGCCGGCCTTGAGGTAAGCGCGGATGGCCGCCTCCTGCGCCTGGGCAATCTGAGGGGTGGGGTACTCGAGCAGTGTGAGCGTGGCCGGCCCTGAAGGAAGAGCGTAATTGGACGTGACCGCCTCGGCGCCGCGATCGAACCCGGCCAGGCTGGGCGGCAGAACACCGCCCGAACCCGCGTAACCCGCCGGGCCTTCGGCATAATGCGTGGTTTGCGCGTCCTGCGAAGACTGGGGCAATAACCCCATGATCGGCGGAGCCAGGGCCCTGTTACCCGTGGGAACCGGGAGGCGGTCGGCTATTCCACGAAGTTCTCCGGCTGACATGGGGCCGATGCGGGATAAGGTCGCGTCGACGACGGTTTCACCGCGCCAAAACAGGACGCGGTTCTTATAAGACGTCGCGCCGGTGCCGATCTGCTCCTTGGCCCAGCCGTTCTGGCGGTAGTAGGAATAAGCGCCGTAGGCCCCGCTCGCGTCCTGGAAGCGAAGGGCGCGCATGGCGATGGTTTCGCCCTCACGCTTGTAATTTTTTACGACTCCGTAGCTGAAGCCGTATTCCTTGAGCGCCGCGGCGGCAACCGAGTCGGCCTGGGAGGGATCGATGAGCGACCTGGCAGGTCCGTCCGCAACCCAGCCGTCAAAGTCCTCCGGGAGCAGAGCGCTGGGCGAAGGCGGAAGCATGATTGGCGAAGCACTCGCCTTTTCGGCGGCGGTGATCGAAGGATTGAGTGCAGCTCCGCCGGCCGGTTTGGCGGACGCCTGCGCTGAGGCAGACAGATCGGCTCCGGCGAGCGCGACGGTGCAAACCAATGTTGCGATCAAACGCGTCAAGAACAAGCCCGTCCACCTGGAGCCCATCGATAAGAATATCCGCAAATTTTTGCCCTTTCCGGGAAGTCCCGCTCTTCAAGGGTACACGCTCTCGCGGACCGACGGCCCGACGCGCTTCCCCTGCATCCTTTGACACTGGCAACCCTCGAAAGGTTCCCAAGTTGAAGCGGATTCGATTTACCTTTTGGCGTCTGAAAGATCGGCCAGACCCGGGCCATCCGGCGTAGTCATGCCGCAACCTCTTCCGAAGACCCCTCATCGCGAAGGCCGCGATGAACGGGCACAGCCACGAGGAATCTGTGGCCACTGCCGTGGCAAAAACCAAGCTCGACGCGACGGCGGAGGCGACGGATCAGCGATCCGTTCGACGGAGATCACAGAGTCATCTTATCCGCCGAGTTTTGCATCGATCACCGGAAAGCAGGTGAATGGGTCGTTCTTGATTGCGTAATATGGAGCATAGCGATATTGCGGATTGCCATCGATTTGGAAGTGTAGAGGACGTCCAAAGGTCGGCTTGAGTTGGTTCAGGAGATCTTCCGGCCGCGTACCATCGGCAAGCAGGTGTGGATCATCGCTGCCTTCAATAGCCAGGAGGATCGGCCCAAACTCGAGCGCAAATCGATCATGACCTTCGATTTTGTCCATTCCGGTATAGCGAGTGAATCGAAGGGCCATGGGGAGATTGAAGGAGATTACATCTCCATTGCGCCAACTGCGGTTGAGGACCACGTAGCTTCCTGCTTTGCCGGTTGCGGCCAGTACCCCATTCACATGAACCGGCATCTCGCTGCCGACCCAGGATGGAGTCCGCACCCGAATCGTGGAGCGGCGCGATCCGATCAGCTCGAATACTAGCTCAACCTGTGAGGTCTCTGGAAAACCGGTCTTCGCGGTTAGCTTCAGTTCTTCATCCCCCTGATTCCAGCGGATGGTCGAAGGCGCGAACATATCGACATAGAGTCCGGCCTCTGGCCCGTCGGGGGCCACGGAATAGAGAAACTCCGGCAAACTCCCAAGCAAGCGCGTCCCCTGTCCTTCGCAGCAGGAGTTTTCACAAATGCCAACAAGCATATCGCCTTTGCGGCCTACCAATCTCGCGTGGTAAAGGAGGCCTCGTGTGTCCACCTGATTGGCAATGCCCACGTTATAAATGGATTTCTCGATTTCGGTCACGTACTTTTCCTGCGATGGATCGGGAAGATGGAGTCGCTGGTTGAGCTTCACCCAGAAGCTGCTGCCGCATAACTCTCCGGTCTCGACAAAGGTGAACTGCTGCTTGAGACGATAAGATTTTGGCGGGAACTCGCCGCCTTCAGTAATTGCGATCGAGCCGCCTAGGTGTTCCCAGCTGTCGTGATAAAGTTGCCATGCTCCCAATACAGCATCCATGTAGCGCCGCTCTCCTGTCGCCCGGTAAAGGTCGAGATAGGCCTCAAAATCGGTGATGAGGTAGTTGTGCGGATGATCGTATGGATACTGCCAGACCATGTCTTCGTCACGCCGGGCAAGCCCTTCAAGCCAGTAGTTCTCCTGGTAATAGCGCTGGACGACCTGGAGATCACGCGGCTTGCCGGCAGGGCTGAAATACATGCGGGTATTCCCGATCATCCCCTGAACTCCCTGTATGGTTCCTCGCATAAGTTTGCTGAGATAAGTGCAGGTATCGAACCAATCGTAGTATCCTCGCAAAAGATCAAACGCCTTGGGATTGCCAGCGTATCCAGCTTCGATAAGGCCATGGGTCACCCATGCGCGCGTATAGCCGGAACGCTCAAAACGAAAAATGGTGTCCTCGGGATAGGCCATGATGTAGCCATTCGGCTGGCGGCATTCGGCAATCCCATCCACAATCTCATTCATCCAGCGGCGCAGCTCGGCGTTTTCCTGCCAGCGAAGAGTGTTTCCCGCTCCCATCAGGAAGCGGCCCGCCATCGATCCGGCCAACTCCACATCCCAGAAGGGGCTTGGCTTGCGGAGATTGGGACTCACGGGCTTGCCCGCACGCTCCCGGAACGGTCTTAACATCTCATCCACTGAGAACGAGCTGAGCAGGTAGCCGACGTTATTTTCCATCGTGGTCTTGAAAAGGCCCGGTCCCAACTCAATCCCCTTCAGAGGCGCCTGAGCCCGGTAAGCAACCGGCTTCCATTGACCAGGCCGAGTCACATTGCCCGGGTTGTCTGTAACGATTCCCTCGCCCATCGGGCGCGGCCCGCGCGTCAGTTGTGCGAAATCTTTGGGATTAGCGAGGTTCGGGTCAGCTGTCACGGGACGCCCTTCAGCAACGTCGGATCCGCCGGAAACTATTTCGACCTTGGCGAACGAGAGGCCGAATTCCGGCGCTGACGTGCCGTCTACCTGGCCAATATGGCGCAACTGGGTGGCCGTCAGGCGAATATAGCGATACCTTGAACCCGATGCATCATTGAGGGTCATGAATACGATATGGTCACCAGGATCTTCGAGGTCCTGCGCCGTGTGGTCGAACAGCAGTGCCGGGGAATCGAAGCCTGGAGTGTTTGAGCCTTCGATCTTCAAGCGCGATGGGAAGCCCAACGAAGGAGGTTCGTAAAAGAAGTTGGGGTAGAGACGTACCCCTTCGACTGCGAGCGCGGCTCCCAGATCGAATTGCAGCCACGTGGGGATTTCGGCGCTGTGAACCGGCCGTGACACATAGGCGCGATACTTGGTGGCCAGAATCGGGGTCATTCTGTCTTCGATTCGGAGCGATGCAGCGTGGGTTTCAGCGGCCAATGGACGGACCGCAAGCGCAGCGCCCGCCAATGTACTGGCGGCCAGGAATTCGCGACGATTCAGCTGATTGGACATAAGAGCCTTCTCTTCATCAAGGTTGTGCTTGAGCCGTCCTTGATTCCTCCGGCAAAACTAGTTCAATTGAGCAATATGTGTCAAAAGATGGTCGGCAAAGATGATAGCCCAAGGGGGAGACAAGGAGGAGTCATCTTCGGGGTCATGGCAGGGCAATCGCATGAACATCAATTGAGCCCGAGGAGTTCGGCACGGTAGCGGTCGGAGGTAGCGGCGATGATTCTTCGCGTTTTGATGCTTCCTTTTCGTTTGACCGGATCGAGGCGGATGAGAT